>Ga0315901_10002784_pt1 | contig 23544 bp, 5 predicted proteins | sample LakEriMetagenome_10_FD_203761 | JGI IMG/M metagenome (GOLD analysis project Ga0315901, IMG submission 203761) | Freshwater fungal communities from buoy surface, Lake Erie, Ohio, United States - Buoy 2 MA116 | ecosystem: Environmental > Aquatic > Freshwater > Lake | place: USA: Lake Erie, Ohio... | reverse complement strand
TGTAATGCCATAATTTTATCCTTTAATATTAAGTATTAGTTTGTTTACAATTTCTTTTAAATCTTCAATTTCTTTTTTCTGATTTTCGATTATTTGAGTTTGTTCTTTGATTGCCTCAATGAATAATCCTGCAAAGTTACCATATTGTACACCATATTCATCAATATCAGATGCATATGTCACAACTTCAGGAAGAACTTCTTCAACTTCTTGTGCAATTACACCAATTTGTCTTTTCTTAGTTTCATCCGTAGTTTTATTATAGAATACACCTCTTAATTTATTTAAAGTTTCGAGAGCGTTATCTACAGTTTCAATATTTTCTTTTTTACGTCTATCAGAGTATGCTACAATGTTTCCAGTTGAATAAATTGCTTTAGATACATACAATCCATAAGTTGCCGATGTGGTTGAGCCATTCATACCCACACAATCATTACCATGTGAATAATAGTGATGCCATCTACCCCCACTTTCGTTGTAGAATCCACCATTACCACTACCATCAAACATTACGTGCGGGTTATTACCCGTACCAATGTTTATACCATACCAACCATTTCTACTACCATCAGCTCTCCATGCACCATAAGATGAGTTTACGTTTGGATACCAATGTGCACCATTTGTACCTGAATAGAAACCATCTGATGTGGTGAACATCCAACGATATTTGTAAAGGTAGTTTGAACCACCATTTACTTGGAAGATAAGAGTATCATCGTTATAATCGGCTTTGAACCTCATACCTTCATATGAAGCATTAGCTGCAAATGTTAATCCTGTATGATATTGGAATACAGTATCAGGGAATGGAGAGCCCCATCCACCATTTTCTTGGAATCCCCAACCATATGGGTATGAACTTCTAACTATTCCACTATTACCACCACTATATGGCGAAGTATAAACGTTAGCAGTAACTGCGTTCATTCGATTTGTACCAGCAGGGTCTAATCTATATGCAGTATCATTTCTATCAAAAAATGCTTCTGCATACATTGAGTAGATTGCTGTCAAATCTCCACCAAATGTAGTGTTGTTATTTGAAAGATTTATTACCATTGGCCAGTTACCACTACCAACTGTACTCCAGCTTTCACTATCTACACCACCTCTTAATACATAAAGTAAATTAGAGTTACAATGTAACATTGCTGACATTTCATCAGTATCTCTAAAGTATAAAGTTGGTGAACCTCCTCTGATTACAACTCTATTTCCTTGGAATATTGCTGAGTGTAAGTTAGATTCTGAAGCTGGATTCATATAATATGAAGTAGCATCCGAATCATAGAATATTGGTGCTCTTAACGAAGCCCCAGCTTCTAAGTAGTTGTTTGCATATACATAATTTCCAGCACGAGTAGACAAAGTTTCATACCTTGTACCACTGGTATTTGTGTTATAGAAATATTGGTCTCCTGATGTGGAGAATCTCATATATGCCTGTCCGTAATTAGTATTCAATCTACTAAATCCGTTTCCAGAACCATCGTTTGTTACGTTAAATCCAAATCCACCTTCGTTCCAAGTTACATTTGGTTCGGATACCCACCACTGCATTGTTGATTGCTGTCCAGACCCCAACTCACCACCTATTGCAGTTAATCTTAGTTGAGTATTACCATGTCCAGCCTGTACATCAAGTCTACCTCTTATAACAGAATTACTATTAGGGTCTACATAATATCCAGTATTATTTTGGTCATAGAATATTGGTGCTCTTGCATCACCAAATACATAAAGTGTATTATCAATTCTTACGTTAGCATCAGTTTCACCAAATGATGCAATTCTACTTCCTAAATCTTCATTATTAAAGATACGAATACCACCATATCCAGGTTGTGCTCCCATACGGATACCAGTATGCCATCTTAAATCTAATTTGGTGTAGTTACCACCATAATCATTTAAGTTAGTACCAATGTAGTAGTTATCTGCTGCATCATCGTTACCACCACCAAACATCAATCTTGTACCAGGTTCAGAATTATATGCATTTGCTGATGTATATCCCCCAATTGTTACTCTTTTTTGATTTGTTGGGTGAACGTTTACTGCCCAGCTTCCCGGTCCACTTAATAATCCAAATCCATTTCCATCAAAGTATAGGTAACCTCTTGAACCAGCACTTCTATCAAAAATCTGCCATCCGTTATCAGAACGAGATTTTAAATATGTTGAATTATCAGAGAAAATACGAGTATCATGTGATTGCCAATATACACCAACCCCACCTTGCGGTCTAAACCAGTCGTTTGCCAATACCGAACTCATTTGTGATGAGCCGTTAGGGTTTACATAATATCCCGTATCATTTGCATCATAAAATATTGGTGCATCAACTCTATCATCGGATTTAATCCTACCCTCAACTTTTAAAGTTCCTTGATAAGCACGAGTGAATTGTGCTTTTTCAGAAATAGTTGAAGTTGGTGAGAATGTATATGTACTACTATGAGTTTCTGAATATGATGTACCACTATTGTTTGCAAAAACAACAGATGTACCACCAACAACATTCCATAAATAGTAAACCGTTGGACCACCTCTTAACCATACTACCAAACGGGATGATTCAGAAATTTGTTGCCAGTTTGCCATAGCATTGAAGGTACTATGATAACCTTCAACAGTTTCATAAGTAGCACCAAATCCCCAACCGGATGCTTTTACTAAGAATCTTATATTACAGTTTGAGAATCCAATACCAGTATAACCAGGGTCATCATATCCACCTCTTTCGATTACAAATTCACCATATTGTTGAGCCGTTGCACCTGCTCCAATTTGTAATACAACGGGATAGAACGTAGATGAGTTACCACCAACAGTAAATGCTGTTCTACTTACACTATCAATTCTTTGTGCATATTGTATTCCACCTTGAATTACTTGGCTTACAATTAATCCATTTAATCTTGATGTTGAGTTAGGGTCTACATACCAGTTAGTATCATTTGAATCATAGAATACTGGAGAACGCATTGAACCTTCTGCTTGAACATATCCATAATTGAATCGGTGATATCCACCATCCCAATAATACATCCAAGTTCGGTTGTTATCGTGGATACCAATGTTATCACCACCGGTACTCATTAATACCCAACGAGAACCAATACCATATCCTAACCAACCATTTCTACCATTGCTAGTTGTAGTAGCGATTGTACCATATGAGTTACCAACATTTTCAGGAGATGCTATACCTCTTGAATATGATGTCCAATACATACCACCACTACTTCGTTGATATACCCAATCACTAACGTATAAAGTTACTAAAGAAGATGTACCATTTCCATTAATATAGTAGGCAGTATCATTTGAATCATAATAAATTGGTGAACGTAGTTGGTTATCGTGGTAAACCATATCACTACCAACTCGATAGTATTCAGTTCCAGCTCTTAATGCTCGATAAGCATACGAGTGAGAACCTGCCATTCTCATATCAATACCATACTCCAAATCACCGGTAACAATCATTGCCCAGTCATTGTTGTTTGGTTTATTAATCCAAAGAATTGCATCAGTACCCGATGCTTCATTATCAACTCCATCCAAACGAAGTCCACTTAAACGAGAAGCGTTACGAGGATTTACATAATATCCGCTATCATTTCTATCATAATAGATATCTGAATAAGTAGGTCCAACTACAGTTAAACTATTTGCTGTTCTTAATTCTCTAAGGTCACCTGAAATGTAAGAATATGAATCCGATTCAATTGCTGCAGTATATCCTTCAGCTACATCCATTACACCACTATAATATGAACCATTTTGTATTTTTCTTAATACAACTTGTCCATATGACCAAGACGATGAACCATTACCAATTACGATACAATATCTACCATCTTTAACACCAACTCTTACAGGTTTATCAGTATATCCAATTACGTTAGCTCCTATATTATACCAACTACCATTCCAGTTATGCCCACCAACAATTACAGTAGCACAATGGTTTCCACTATATTCATAAATGTCAATATGGGCATGAATCATACCATAGTTACCAATTCCACCAGGAAATTTAATAACTACTGCTCCAGTTGCACTACCACCTGCTCCCCAAACTGCGTAAGGTCTACCTACTAAGTTATTTTGTTTTATACCACCTGCTATTCTTAACGAAGTTGCTGTTGTATTTGGGTCTAAGAAAAATCCTGTATCGTTTGAATCGTAAAATATTGGTGCTCTAAATGATGCCGCTGCCTCAATATACAAATTACCCCAACCAATGTTTCTACCCATCAATAATTGGTCACCACCATCGTATCTGAATACAGATTCAACACTATCACCAGAATCGTGAATCACAAATTCCCATAATTCAGAACAGTTTGCTAATATACCTGCTCTAATATCACCAGCCCAAGATGTTCCATCCCAACCATAGTTTGTATCAGTTCTACCGATATTCAATGCACCAGGTTGCATTGCGCCAGCCTGATAGTTTGAATTAGATATTTCGCCATATACTCTAACTGCTAAATCAGCATTAGGGTCTATATAATATGCACTATCGTTATAATCATAGAATGAAGTTCCTCTTACTTGTCCAGCAGATGCAAAGTTGTTATTTGTCCAAGTCCAAGATGCACCATAGTTAGGTCCATCTAATTCAAAAGTTATATTAGCACTTCTTAATCTTAAACCATAATAACCACCTAATTGTACCATTTGGCCGCCAAAAGGTCCTCCAATGTTAGAACCACCTAAACCATACCAAGGTGCGTTGTTTACCGTATCACCAAAGTTATTGTAAAGAGTAAAGTATCTACTAGCAAATGTGTTTACTAATACCGAATTACCATTAGGGTCAACTCTATATGTTGTATCATCCAAATCATAATAGATTGGTGAACGCATATCAGTTACACCATAAACTCTATTCATATAGACTTCACTTGTACCGATATACCAAGTTCCTTGGTTATTTAGGAATAAGTTACCATTTATATTTTTTCTTAAATCCCAAGATGCCCAAACTCCATTTAGGAATCCGTAGTTACTTCCACCATCTCCATACAATTGATATTGGAATTGTCCACTATTACCTCTACCATATATGCCACCATCACCTTGTGATGAACGAATGTAAATTGTACCATTGTTCCAACTATTAACGTAGTGAGTACCACCATTATAGTAGATACCACCCATTACCGAATCACCAGCAGGGTTTGTGTAATATCCAGTATTATCACTATCATAGAAAATAGGAGAACGCATTGATGCTACTGCCCAAAGGTTACCAGATGTATCACCATAAGTTACGTTTGAACCTCCACTATTTCTGAATATAAATGAGCCAGCGTATTGGAAATACCAGTTAGTACTATGATATTGAATCTTACCTGCAAATTCACCTGTCCATGTAGATGAATCACTTCTCCAATCACCAACAGTTCTTATTGATTGAGTTGAGTTAGGGTCTAAGTAATATCCAGTATTATTTGAATCATAGAAGACTGGTGCCCTCATTGATTCCGATGCGTATGCAGTTCTTATATTTGTAGCACTAACATCACTTACATCATAAACCGTTGCAGATGCTAAGTATGTGTAGAATGTAGATGTACCACCACCAACAATATAAAAGAAGAATGTAGATGACCAAGAAGCCGTACCTGAGTTTACAACAAATGCGTAATCCTGATATTGCCCCGTACCATCTTGCGATGTTAACCACGCTCCACTACCACCACTACCAATTGAGTTTGATGCCCATTGTACACTTCTACCAGAAGGTATTTTCATTTTGAAAACACACAATAATCTTCTTGCAGCAGGACCTGTATATGTTGCGAAATACCAACCACCATAACCAGGTGATGTACCAGCAGATGTTGCTGGTGAGTGGTTAATTTCTAAAACATATCCACTACTATTTGGTGGTCCAGCATGTCCATCTGCAAACGAACTATTTTTTCGAGTAATTGATATAGCAGAACCACCAGCATTATTGTAAATATTTATACCATTATTACCATCTCTAAAATCTTCATCAGGATATAATTTATATCCATTTGGTTTTACTAATCCCCAAATTGCATTGTTAGTACCAACTACACCATTACCACCAGGTGCAACTAATGTAAGTTGTCCACCTATTGCTAAAGCGTTTAAATTAGATGTTGATGCTGGGTCTACATAAAATGCTGTATTATTCCAATCATAGAATAATGTACCCCTAACATCACCAGGAGTTCTTAAACTACCACCACCCCAAGCTCCTTGGAAACCACCATTTTCAAGGATTAACATACCATGTGATGCTAAGTTTGAAGCTGCACCACCAGCGTTAGGATGTGACCAAGCTATACCATATAAGTTTCCGGTTGATGTACCTGCAATTGGTAACAAATATGCGTTACCCATTGAGAATACCGCTTGATATCTAGTCGAATCATAAGTACCAACTATACCAGCTCCATAATCGTTAAATCTAAGATTACCCCTCAATAAACCTGATGTGGTTGAGGCGTAATCCATATAATATGTGGTATCGTTTGAATCGTAAAATAATGGTGCTCTAAATGAACCAAATTCCGTTGTATTATCACTATAAGTGTATAATCTAGCGTTATTGTTATATAGTACTCTAAATCCAGGGTTTGTACTTCCACCGTCTACCGTAGTAGAGTTTATCTCCACAAAACCACCTCTAATAAGGATAGAATCATCTGCATCATTTTCAGTTCGGATAACTAATCTAGAAGTTTCACCACTTACACCATTTGTTGCTGTTTCATAATAAATTTGTGCACCATCCGATGGATAGTTTACACCACTTCTAAAATCAATTGTAGCTCTACCATATGTACTACTTGCTAATAACACAAGGTTTGCTGTCGATGAACCATATGAACCTCTACCAGTTGCAACATTACTTTCCAAAGTTAATCCACCTAAATTAGATGTACCATTCGGGTCTAAATAATATGCGGTATTAGCTGAATCATAGAATATTGGTGCTCTAAATGAGTAATCAGATTGTACATAACCCGTAGATGCAATAAACATACCATCTCTACGAGTACCATAATCTTTTACAAAGAACCAAAGTGAACCCGGAGACCAACCACCTACGTTACCTGCAGCTTCTTTCTTAGCTATAATACCTGCTAAGTTTACAGAATTACCAGCTGCGGTAGCGCCTTCTGCGGATACGAATGTCATACCAACTGTTGTTTGGTCACCACCTCTAGAGTTATAAAGTGCCAAAGCTGGCATAAATCCATTTATACCAGTTGATGTATTATCTTCTCTTATTAAAAATGATGGAGTGTGGTCACCAGGATTTCTATATGTTGCACCCTCCCATTGATAGAATGATTGTCCGTTTGTAGTTTGTCCAACTACATAACCATATCCTGCTAAATTTAAAATATTTAGTACAGAAGTTGATGCAAAATCACCATAATAAGCTGTATTATCATTATCATAAAATATTGGTGAACGAGTATCAATGTAAGAATATAATCTACCATCACTATCCAATCTCATACCTTCAGTACCATTTATTGAAGTGAAATCGGTTGTATTATTTACAAAGAATCTTAATCTACCACCTACGTTTGTTCTACCTGCTATTATATAGTTATCACCATTGTTACCCAATTGTAAACCATACCAATTCAATGAAGCGTGATAGATATCCGAACCTGCTGTGTATCTTGCTCTAAATGAATATGATGAATTGTATAAACGGATGTCTGCTGCATCATTTATAGAGTTTACGTTTAGATACATAGTTCCATACAACCAATTAGTACCAGTTGAATAGATACCAGATGGGTGATATGATGCATTACCAGTTCCGGCTACGTTTGAGTTACCCTGATATGAATATGCTTGTAATGTATATAGATTTGAATTACCATCACCATTTACATAATATCCTGTATTATTTCTATCGTAATAGATATCAGAACGAGTATCATTTAAATCTGCTCTGTTAAATCTTGATGTAGATGCAAAATCACCATAATAGTTTGTATTATCAGAGTCATAATAAATTGATGCATAAATTGGGAACGTGTAATTACTTGCGTTATTACTTGTCAATACCAATGATGCTTGTCTAGTTTGTTCTACACCAGTAAATGATGTTACAAAATCAACAACCCAATCCTGTCCCCAATTTGAAGAATAACCACTATGACCGGTTTGAACTTCAGTAATATAAACCTGCGGATAAGACCAAGTTGTACCAACTTCTCCGATGTAAATTACATCTCTAGTACCATTATCTCCAAATCTAACAGTAAATGCACTTCTTCCCTCATCGGTTAATTGTGTTGCAAAAGGATTATACCAGTTACCAGGCCCATAGTTATATCCACCTATTTCAAAAGTGGTACTTTTACCCGTTGAGTATTCATAAACTTTAACAGTTATTCTCAACATAGTAGAAGAATTTCTTCTATCAGCAGGTAATTGTATTCTTATAGCTCCCGTTACACTTGAACCATTTCCTGTACTCTGTCCTCCGTTTGGATTTATGAATCTTCTTACAGACCCATCATATAAATTATTTATTGAAAAATAATTTGCTTGAGATGTAGATGCTCCATCAAAATAATATCCAGTATTATTTGAATCATAAAATATTGGTGCTCTAAAATCTACTGCTGCGGTGACATTACCAGAACTATTAATTATAATATTATGCCTTGCTGCGGTATTATCATAGGCCATATAGAATTGGTTATCACCAACTCCCATAGAGAAAGTTCGTGCACCACCCGCATCACCTCTTAAATTTATTACAGCATAGTTAGAACCAAAAATTGATAATTGTTTTGTAGTAGTGGCATTACCCCACGCAGTATTGATTGGAGATGTGTTATTAATACCAATACTACCTGCAAATATACCAGATGTTTCTGCGGCTGGGTCTAAATAATATGAATTATTATTTCTATCAATTAACTGGTCAGCGTAAATAGGTCCCTGAATAGTTACTCTATCGAATTGAGCTATTAGAACATCATTAGTTTGAAAAGCTGAATAAGTTCTTTTAAATCTTAATCTGATTGATTCATTACTATCATAATCATCTTCCGATTGTAAAATTAATGCTCCAGTATTTCCACCAGATGGAGATTCACCATAAATTTTCCAACCATCATCATTACCATTAGCTTGTCCAATGTAATAAGTTGGTTGAGTTGCCACACCCGAATAAGCCGTACCCACAGGGTTTTGTGGCATTGTAAATATATTACCCGTAATTGTAGCATGGGTTACGTTATCAGTTGTTCTAACGTTTTGGTTCATTAAATGAACCTCTGTTAAACCTTGTCCAGTATTAACCTGTGCTGCTACTAAGTTACCAGGTATTGTAAAGTTACCACTAGCATCTAATTGACCTATTTGTGTCCAAGTTAATGTTCTACCACCAGCACCAGTACCAGCATATCTAAATGTAAATCCGCTATTAAATACTAAATAAGTTGCGGTATCACCACCAGGTGCTATAAATGAATCTGATGTTCCTGTATGTCTGATATTATATCCGATACCGCCATATTGCCCACCACTATAACCAGCTACAAGTCCTCTACCTTCAGAACCACCACTACCTAAGTTTACGTTATAAGTACCATTTGCATCGTAAAAATTTGTACCTCTTACACTTCCATTTGCAACAAAGTTTGAATCTGAATACCAAACATCACTACTTTCATCCCAAATAAATTGTTTTGTTGCTGCATTACCTCTCTTAACTTCAATACCAGCATTTTCAGTTGGTGCAGTTGCTGCTCCAATATCTGCATTTAATGTAATGATATTATCACCTACATTTAATGTTGTTGTATTAATATATGTTGTTGTACCACTTACAGTAAGGTCACCACTAATTGTAGCGTTACCAGTTACTGCTAATGTAGTACCATCAAATCTTAAATTTGCTTCCGCAGTTACGTTTGGAGCAGTTCCGTTTAATGTGATTACACCATTATCAGTTGTACCGGTTATCGATAATGCCCCAGAAGAACCAGATGAACCAGCACTACCAGAAGAACCCGATGAACCACTACTTCCGCTTGAACCGCTACTTCCAGAAGAACCAGATGTACCACTTTCACCCATAGGTCCAAATCCAACATTAGTAAATGCTAAGTTAGTTGTGTAAATTGATGAATCTAAATAAAGTGGAGAACCAATTGCTCTTGCAACAGTTCTTAACAATGTTCCATCTAAATAATAACGAACATTTAATCCATCATATGTAACGTAAGCTACTGAATTTGTTGTATATGCACCTCCGCTATAAGGGTTAGAACCATTTTCATAAATGGCAACAGTTCCGTTATTAAAATAAAATGCGTAATCTATTGAAGTATATGAAGCATCAGTTGTTGGGTCTGTATTCAAACCTATCATCGCATAACCAGTAGTTGATGATATTTTTGCAGTTACATAAGCACCTCTTACATATCCTTGTTGTGAATAAACTTGCGAATCCCATGTACTATTAGTTCCGCCTGTTTTAGTAAATGTATCTGATGCTGGTCCTTGTGTTACGTTTGTCATTACAGGTGTCCACCCAGACGCACCACGAGTTCCGCTTGAACCACTACTTCCGCTTGAACCAGAAGAACCTGATGAACCACTACTTCCAGATGAACCAGCCGAACCAGTTGTACCTCTTGTACCGCTACTACCGCTTGAGCCCGATGAACCGCTTGTTCCACCACTACCGCTTGAGCCTGATGAACCGCTTGAACCCGAAGAACCAAATCCAGAAGAACCTGATGTACCACCACTACCAGAAGAACCCGATGAACCACTACTACCAGCAGTACCACCCGTACCAGCAGTTGCTGAAGTACCACCACTACCAGAAGAGCCTGATGAACCAGAAGAACCTGAAGTTCCGCCACTTCCACTACTACCACTACTACCGCTTGAGCCTGATGAACCAGAAGAACCACCTGCTCCAGTAAATCCACTACTACCGCTTGAACCGCTTGAGCCTGATGAACCGGATGTACCTCTTGTACCACTACTTCCAGATGAACCAGAAGAACCTGATGTACCAGAAGAACCACCTGCTCCACTTATACCACTCACACCGCTTGAACCGCTTGAACCAGAAGAACCTGATGTCCCTCCACTTCCAGAAGAACCTGATGTTCCACTACTTCCACTACTTCCACTTGAACCAGAACTTCCGCTTGTTCCACCTGCTCCACTTATACCACTACTTCCACTACTTCCGCTTGAGCCCGATGAACCGCTTGAACCTGATGTACCTCCAGTACCTCTAGTTCCAGAAGAACCACTTGAGCCAGATGAACCACTACTTCCACTTTGACCGCTAGAACCAGATGAGCCTGAAGAACCAGATGTTCCGCTTGTACCACCTGCTCCAGCTATACCACTACTACCGCTTGAACCACTACTTCCACTACTACCACTACTTCCGCTTGAACCAGAAGAACCTGATGTACCTCCCGTACCTCTTGTACCACTACTACCGCTTGTTCCACTACTTCCACTACTTCCACTTGAACCCGAAGAACCAGAAGAACCGCTTGAACCAGCTGCTCCACTTAAACCACTACTTCCGCTTGAACCACTACTACCAGAAGAACCTGATGTACCAAACGAACCCGTTGTACCACTACTTCCGCTTGAACCAGAAGAACCCGATGTTCCCCCACTTCCACTACTACCACTACTTCCGCTTGAACCAGAAGAACCGAATCCAGATGAACCAGAACTTCCGCTTGAACCAGAAGAACCTGATGAACCAGAAGAACCTGATGTACCTCCCGTACCTCTTGTACCACTACTTCCGCTTGAACCAGAAGAGCCTGAAGTTCCTCCACTTCCACTTGAACCAGAACTTCCACTTGAACCACTTGAACCAGAAGAACCCGAAGTTCCTCCACTACCAGAAGTTCCAGATGAACCACTACTTCCGCTTGAACCAGAAGAGCCTGAAGTTCCGCCACTACCGCTTGAGCCCGATGAACCACTACTTCCGCTTGAACCAGAAGAACCGCTTGAGCCCGATGAGCCGGATGAACCACTACTACCAGAAGTACCAGATGTACCAGAAGATGCTGCCGCAAATCTTCTACCAATTCTTCCTGTTGTTAAGTCTAATACTAATACTTCATTTGTTGTTGCATTTGTTGGAATAGTATCACCAGTTACACCGATACTACCACTTATTAAAAGACTACCAGTTATTTCTTGTCTATCATTTACCGCATCACCAAATTTATTCGAACCACTTGCGAATATTATAGATGATGTTATATATGTTGCTTGTAATTCAGTTGTTGTTATCTTACCACTAACATTTAAATTTCCAGTAATTGTTTCATTACCAGTCAATGTTAAGTTTCCTATTACATTTGTAGAACCACTAAGGTTTGTACTACCCGTTACATTTAATCCACCACTTATAGAAGTTTTTACATTTACTTCTAATCCTTTATCAGGTGAAATTAAAGCTTGTGCTGAACCTGATTTTTTACGGTCCAAATCTCCCAAAGCCGAAGCTGGAATATTAAATAATCCACTACCATCACCTCTAAATAAAGATGCGGTTATAGATGATGATACATTTAATGAACCTGTTACTTGTGTATTGTCTTGGATTATTAAAGGCGAAGTTCCTTTTGTACCAATTACAAAAGTTTCTACTGCGGAAGCACTTACTTTACCTGCAAAATTCACCGATTGGGATGAAAACGATGCTATTTCACTTCCACTTACAAATAATGAAACTAAGCTTGAGCTTAATTGATTTAAACCATTAGCATTTTTACCTATATTCGCCATTAACTACACTTTTGTTATTAAGATATTTCCAATACTGAAACAATTACATCAGCAGATGTTGCTATCGATGATAAAACACTTATAGTATCATTTGCTTCCAAAACAATTTTTTGCTCTCCACCAACAGCTACAAAAGAACCACCAGGTGTTATCAATACATCTTTAACAATATGAGCAGTTGTTGATGTTGAGTTATCCGTAACTCTTACGCTTACTGAAATATTATTTGTATTAACATTTGCTACACTTACACCAATAACTGTTGATGTTGTTGCTGCAGGAGTTGTGTACACCGTTGATGGCGATGTTCCTACGTTAGCTGTCAATTTATTTTTAAATACGTTTGCCATATCTTAATTTTTATCCTAATGCTATTGCAAATGCGATAGCTGAATCTAATACATTTACCCCATCTACTAAATATCCACCTTGTGTTAAATTTATAGAACCGGTTACTTTCATTGAACCACTTAGTGATAAACTATTATTAACCACTAAATTATCAAAAGATGCTTGTTGTACATCAATCTGACCTTTAAATGAACCAGTAAATGAACCGGTCATTGAACCACTCAAGTAACCCGCACCTCTAAAAGAACCAGTCATTGAGCCCGTAAACGAACCACTCAAACTAGCATATGCCGAATTTGCTTGTGAAATTGAACCCGAAAATATGGGACTGTGTATAATCATCTTTTACCTAATCGTTCTTTGTAGATATAAATATAATATAACTCCCTTTTGGGATTTTAAATTATGGTTTAGTTGGCCAAACTATACTGAACGGATTGGATTGATTTGTAATATCCCTTAATTGTTGTCTATATGTAGTCCAAGAATCTCTAACTGATTGTGGAATATCTCCTAATTGTGTCCAATCTGATTCTTGTAATAATTGTGTTCTTTGGTCTCTGATTTCAATCCATTTATTTTCAATTCTATTATCTATTTCGGATTGAGAAGCATCAGTTTGTACCCAATTTTGTGTATAAACCCCATTATCATAAATTGGAGTTCCTTCTGTAATATTTTTTGTGTAATCATTTGGTTTTGGTGATACCACAACATTATATACACCAAAAGATTCTAAAATAGAATTTGTTAAGTTTTGTGGAAAACTAATATTACGCTCATCAACTTTTAATTGTTGAATTGAGTACGGATAAATTACTTCGTTATCTTTTATTCTTATATACATCATATTATTTCCAGTTTGATGGTATAGATGCGTAGTTATCTAATCCTAAGCAATTGTTAAAAGCATCAATTCCAAATGGTTCGGGTACTCTTGTCCACAATGTAGGTGCATTACCATCCATAGCGTTTGTGGTTGTACTCATATTATATAAATTTGCAAAAGTTGTTACTGCTGTATTATTTGTAAATGTTAAACAAGAAGTTAATTGTCTACAATTTCTAAAACATGATGCAAAGTTAACAACATTTGGACAATTATCAAATAAAGTAGATGGATATGAATTTAAAGAACTACATCCGTTAAAAGTTGATGAAAAAATTGTTGCTTGTGAATTATTATTAAACAATCCATTTGGAATAGATGTTATATTTGTAAAAGAAAAAGCATCAGTAAAAGTTGTAGCGTTTACCGCATAATCGAAAATTCCACTAGCTATTGAAGTTATTCCAGTTGAACGCATAAAGTTTGCAAAAGTTACAACATTTGATAAACCTAAATTATTAATAGCAGTACCGGATGTATTTGGTAGAGATGTTATATTAGAACATCCATAAAAATTTACATTTCTCAATCCAACGTTTCCAAAATGATTTATTGCTACAATTAATGAACGTATTGCTGAGTTATTTGATACAACCCATGCCGGCATTAATCCTGTTATATCAATTGTGTATGTGCCAGCTAAAGTATATGTATGAATTCTATTAGAATCCGTAGATGATACTACCGAATTTGAAAATCCATCACCCCAATCAACAGTAAAAGTTGGCACGAATGAACCATAATCTGCTATTGGTAAAGTGAAGGTTTGCCCAGCACTAACTGTTACATTTATTGAAAATACATCATCCACTCCGCCTGTTGGTATTAATCTTCTAAATATTCCCATAACTTTTTATTAACTCATATTAGTTCCTACTAAGAATCCATAGTAAGAAGTTCCTCCATCATAAGTATAGAATACTAAAATATCAGTTCCAGAAGAACTCAATGTTGGTCCTATGTTATTTACCCAATTTACTGCTGCCGGCCAAGTTACAACTGAGCTTCCACCATTTGTTAATGCTAATGTAAATCCAAATGCTTTCCCAGCTGGTGCATTTGAGAATGTAAATGTGGTTGTTGTAGTTACAGTTCTACTAAAATTATTACCAGTGTTTAAATTTATAGTAACGCTTCCACCACTTCCTAATGCTGAATAAGTTTCTCTGAATGTTGTTGGTGCAACGTGTCCACTTACTGCTAAAATACTACCATCAAATGTTAAGTTTGCCTCAACAGTTGCATTTGGTGAACTTCCGTTTAATGTAAGTACACCATTATCAGTTGTACCAGTTAACGTTAAGAAACCACTTGTACCATCTAAACCAGAAGTACCAGAAGAACCCGATGTTCCCGTTGTACCGCTTGTTCCATTAGAACCTAATCCAGAAGTACCACCACTTCCGCTTGTACCAGATATACCACTACTTCCGAAGTAAGTACCATCTAAACCAGAAGTTCCTGAAGAACCGAATCCAGACGTACCCGAAGTACCAGTTATACCACTTGAACCAGAAGAACCAGCAGTTCCACTACTTCCAAAGAATGTACCATTTAGACCGGATGTTCCACTACTTCCACTACTTCCGCTTGTACCAGAAGTACCAACTCCGCTTGTTCCAGAAGAACCAGCAGTTCCACTACTTCCAAAGAATGTACCATTTAAACCAGAAGTACCTGAAGAACCATTACTACCAATTCCGCTTGTACCAGAAGAACCAGCTCCGCTTGTTCCAGAAGAACCAGCAGTTCCATTACTTCCAAAGAATGTACCATTTAGACCAGAAGTACCCGAACTACCTAATCCAGACGTACCCGAAGTACCCGTTATACCGCTTGAACCAGAAGAACCCGAAGTACCACTACTTCCAAAGAATGTACCATTTAGACCTGAAGTACCCGATGTACCCGTTGTACCAGCAGTACCCGAAGTACCAGTATCACCGCTTGAACCAGAAGAACCAGCCGTACCACTACTTCCGAAGAATGTTCCATTTAAACCAGAAGTTCCCGAAGAACCTAAACCAGAAGTACCCGAAGTACCAGTTATACCGCTTGTACCACTTGTACCAGCTATACCGCTTGAACCAGAAGAACCAAAGAAAGTTCCATTTAATCCACTTGAACCGCTTGTACCAGTTGTACCCGAAGTACCAGTTATACCGCTTGAACCTGAAGTTCCATCCACACCGGTTGTTCCAGATGAACCAAAGAAAGTTCCATTTAAACCAGACGAACCCGATGTTCCCGTTGTACCGCTTGAACCAGAAGTTCCATCCACACCGCTTGTGCCTGAAGTTCCATTTACACCGCTTGAACCAGAAGAACCAAAGAAAGTTCCATCTTGTCCGCTTGTTCCAGAAGAACCAGTTGTTCCACTTGAACCGGAAATTCCTGATGTACCAGAACCATCAGTACCACTACTTCCATCAAAACCGCTAGAACCCGATGTTCCACTACTACCAAAGAATGTACCATTTAAACCAGATGAACCAGACGTACCACTACTTCCGCTTGAACCATCAGTTCCCGTTGTACCGCTTGTACCACTACTTCCAGATGTTCCACTACTTCCAAAGAATGTACCGTTTAAACCGCTTGTTCCAGAAGAACCAGTTGTTCCACTACTTCCACTTGAACCATCAGTTCCCGTTGTACCGCTTGTTCCACTACTTCCGCTTGTACCAGAAGAACCAAAGAAAGTTCCATCTTGTCCGCTTGTACCAGCTGAACCAGTTGTTCCGCTTGTTCCACTTGAACCATCAGTTCCCGTTGTACCACTTGTACCACTACTTCCACTTGTTCCGCTACTACCAAAGAATGTACCATCCAAACCAGATGTACCACCACTTCCGCTTGTTCCAGAAGTTCCACTAAATCCACTTGAACCAGAAGAGCCTGAAGTTCCGTTTGTACCGCTTGTACCAGAAGAACCCGAAGAACCAAAATATGTTCCATCTAAACCAGAAGTACCAGCTGAGCCTGAAGTTCCACTTATTCCAGAAGAACCACTACTTCCACTGCTTCCGCTTGTTCCAGAAGAACCAAAGAATGTACCATCTAAACCAGAAGTTCCTGATGAACCACCACTTCCAGCAGTTGATGATGTTCCACTACTTCCAGATGTTCCAGAAGTACCACCACTACCGCTTGAACCATCAGTACCGGATGTACCAGCACTTCCGCTTGTACCACTTGAACCACCACTACCGCTTGTACCATCAGAACCAGTTGTACCGCTTGTACCCCCACTTCCAGATGTACCCGATGAACCACTACTACCAGAAGAACCTGAAGTTCCATCAGTACCGCTTGTACCCCCACTTCCAGAAGTTCCGCTTGAACCAGAAGAACCTGATGTACCAGCTGAGCCTGTTGTTCCACTACTTCCGCTTGAACCAGATGTACCATCAGTACCGCTTGTTCCAGAAGAACCACTACTACCACTTGTACCAGCTGAACCCGTTGTACCGCTTGAACCAGTAGTTCCGCTTGTACCCGATGAACCACTTGTACCTGAAGTTCCATCCTCACCGCTTGTTCCAGAAGAACCTGATGTACCAGCCGAACCAGTTGTACCAGCTGAACCCGTTGTACCACTACTTCCACTTGAACCAGAAGAACCTGATGTACCACTACTTCCACTACTTCCGCTTGTACCAGCTGAACCAGATGAACCGCTTGAACCCGTAGTTCCGCTTGTACCCGATGTACCATCTGAACCAGACGTACCTGAAGTTCCATCATCACCACTTGTTCCAGAAGAACCCGATGTTCCCGTTGTACCGCTTGTTCCAGAAGAACCAGCCGTACCAGCTGAACCACCACTACCAGATGTTGCCGAAGTACCCGAAGTACCATCTACACCACTTGTACCAGAAGTTCCATCAGAACCAGTTGTTCCGCTTGAACCACTACTTCCACTACTTCCAGATGAACCACTACTTCCGCTCGTACCAGAAGAACCTGAAGTTCCGCTTGTACCAGCTGAACCAGTTGTACCGCTTGAACCAGATGTACCACCACTTCCGGATGTACCGCTTGAACCAGATGTACCACCACTTCCGGATGTACCGCTTGTACCACCACTTCCACTTGTTCCAGAAGAACCTGATGTTCCGCTTGTTCCAGAAGAACCTGATGTACCTCCACTTCCAGAAGTTCCGCTTGAGCCAGATGTACCAGCGCTTCCGCTTGTACCACCACTTCCACTTGTTCCAGAAGAACCTGATGTTCCGCTTGTTCCAGAAGTTCCGCTTGTTCCAGAAGTTCCGCTTGAACCTCCACTTCCAGATGTACCGCTTGTTCCCGATGAACCAGCAGTACCCGTTGTTCCTGATGAACCCGCAGTACCGCTTGTACCTCCACTTCCAGAAGTTCCACTTGAACCAGATGAACCACTACTTCCACTTGAACCAGAAGTTCCAGAAGAACCTGCTGTTCCACTACTACCCGAAGAACCACTACTTCCACTACTTCCACTTGAACCAGAAGAACCTGAAGTACCACTTGTACCGCTTGTACCAGAAGTTCCGCTTGTGCCAGAAGTTCCTGATGAACCCGATGTTCCCGATGTGCCGCTTGTACCACCACTTCCAGAAGTTCCGCTTGAACCAGAAGAACCAGCAGTTCCGCTTGTTCCAGAAGTTCCGCTTGAACCAGAAGTTCCGCTTGTTCCAGAAGAACCACTACTTCCACTAGTTCCAGATGTACCATTTTTGTTTACAATTTGTATTGTTCCAATCATTGATGAATGGTTCACACATTGATAAACTATGTCATTAGGAGCATCTTCAGGAACTCTATATGAGATTAAATCAGTTGTTCCATACAATCCATTAACAGGGTCATTATTTGTTGTACCCGGCACCACATTTGTATCACCACTACTTAATCTAAGTGCAAATGGATGTGATGCTGAAACCCCACTTACATCAAAGTAATATAAATCGCCTCTTACTAAAGTTAATGTTGGGAAATTTCCAACATACCCATCAAATGAATAATTAAATCCACTATTGTTTACGATAAACAATCTACCACCTTCTCTACCAGCAGTTCCGCTTGAACCAGATGTTCCTGATGTGCCACTTGTACCACCACTTCCGGATGTACCACTACTTCCGGATGTACCGCTTGTTCCAGCTGAACCCGTTGTACCAGATGTTCCAGAAGAACCTGATGTACCACTACTTCCGCTTGAACCTGATGTACCACTACTTCCGCTTGAACCACTACTACCGCTTGTTCCAGAAGAACCTGATGTTCCGCTTGAACCAGACGTTCCACTACTTCCACTACTTCCAGATGAACCCGAAGTACCAGAAGAACCTGTTGTACCACTACTTCCGCTTGAACCCGAAGTACCAGAAGAACCTGTTGTACCGCTTGTTCCAGAAGAACCCGATGTACCCCCCGTTCCAGTAGTACCATTTGTACCTGAAGTTCCAGATGTACCAGCTGCTTGCTGAACATCTCTTGCTTCTAATTTTTTAGTTATAGGATTCCAAACAACTACCAATTCTTCAATTGATGATGTGTATAGATTTCCTACATATAGGCTTCCACTTACACCCAAACTACCACTAACAGTTAAGTTAGCATTTATTGTAGAATCTTTGTTTACCTGTAAGAATGAAGCCGTATCTACGTTTTGTGCATTTTGTGCAAATAATGCAAATGAAGCGGTAATTGCTAATGAAGCAGTACCAACCAACATTGATGCAGTTTGTGAATTCTGAACAAAGTTTGTTGTATCTACGTTTGATGCGTTTTGTGCAAATAATGCGTAAGATGCTGATACAGCGTGCGATGAACTCAACACTGTCATTGAAGATGTTACAGAATTCAGAACAAATAATGAAGTATCTACGTTTGCCGCATTTGCTGCGTAAGCTGCATATGATGATGAAATTGCGTAAGAAGAACTCAACACCGTCATTGACGATGTTTGTGATGTTAATACATATTGTGTTCCACCAGCTGCAATTGATGCTGATAAAGCTGCTAATGATGATGAATCAAATCCAGCAACATTTGCTGCCGTTTCAGCGAAAAGTGCGTAAGATGATGAATAAACAGTTCCAAATACTCTATCACCTTCAATTGTACCACTAATTAATGAACCACCACTACCAATTACAACGTGTCCAGAAGTTAATCCAGCAAACTTAATGTTTATTGTATTATCATCAATTGATTTAACAGTACCTGCTAATATTTGTTCTTCAGAACCAGTAGCGTAAACCTGTACAACCGGATACTTAATTCCTAAGTTGTGTACTATTGTTAAATCACTTACATTATTAAATGATACAGTTTCAGTTAATGAAGATTCAGGTTGTGGAATGAAATATCCTTGAGTTGTGTTGTATCTTAAAATATCATATTCTGCAGATGCAGTAGGACCAACCCCTTGGAAGTTATATGTACCTAAGAATGATGAAGTAACTAATGGAGCAAATACTCTATTAGATGCTATTAAATCATGTCCAGCATAAACATCACCCCAAATACTTGCTGAAGCGTTTACAACAAATCCTTTATCAGGTGAAATTGATGCGGTAAACGAACCACTCTTTAATATTGGAGTTTCAAATGCTAAGTTAGCAATATTAATATTTGTTATACCACTACCATCTCCAATAAATGCTGAACCAGATGATACCGTTATATTACCACCACTTACAAATAAACCACCACTTACACTTAAAGAACCCGATACACTTACTTTTGTTCCAACTTCTAATCCTTTGTTTGGTGATATTACAGCTTCAACAGAACCTGATATAATTCTATCTAATTGTAAGTTATCAAGCGCTTCAGGTGGGATGTTAAATAATCCACTACCATCACCATCATATCTTGCCGCAGTAATTGGTACGTTTACATCTAATTTATTTGGGTCAATAATTGCAACGCCAGAACCAGAGTTAATTTTAAATAACTCTAAGTTTTGAATAGCATCAGGTGGGATGTTAAATAATCCGCCACCATCACCATAGTAAAGAGATGCTGTAATTGAACCACTAATTGCTACCGATGATGTGAATTGTGATTTGAATGAACCAGAAAGAGGTGAAGTATTAACTACGAATAATTGACCACTTGCTACCGATGCCGTTGCCGAACCACTTGCTATGAATGGTGCTGCTGCCGCTTGTACATTTGTTAATTGAGAACCATCTCCAAGGAAGGTAAATGCTCTAACACTTCCACTTACATCAACTGAACCCGTAAATTCAGAACCAAAGTTTGAACCAGTTGCTGCAGTTATTACTCTAAAATCAAATCCGTTTGCTACCGATGCCGTTGCCGAACCACTAGCGATAAATGGAGCTGCTGATGCTACTACATTACTTATATACCTACCATCACCATAGAAGAATCCTCTAGCAGTTATATCATCTGCTATCAATGAACCACTTACATCAACTGAACCCGTAAATTCAGAACCGATTTGTGAACCAGTTGCCGCAGTTATTACTCTAAAATCTATTCCATTTGCTACCGATGCCGTTGCCGAACCACTAGCGATAAATGGAGCTGCTGCCGCTTGTACATTTGTAATATATGTACCATCACCTATTATGTATTGTGCCTTAACACTTCCACTTATATCAACTGAACCAGTTATTCTAGTTCCATATTGTACATCAAGTCCACTACCGGTTGCTGATGTTATAATTTCTAAAGTATCACCACTTGCTACCGATGCCGTTGCCGAACCACTAGCGATTAAGAAGGCATCTTGCGAAAGTGCTGATAAAGGTATATTAAATAATCCTTCACCACTACCACTAAAGAAACCACTTCCAGATGGAATAATTACACTACCACTAATTTCAATAGAACCAGTAAATTCAGAACCACTATCCAAAGATTCAACTCTAAATCCATAATCAGGGTTAACCGATGCCGTTACACTACCACTAGCGATTAAGAAAGCATCTTGCGAAAGTGCCGATAAAGGTATATTAAATAATCCTTCACCACTTCCAGAGAAATAACCACTTCCGCTTGGTATTGTTATGTTACCACTTACAAATAATGAACCAGTAAATGTTGAACCACTATCAATTGAAGTTACAACAAATCCAAAATCAGGTTCAACAGATGCGGTTACCGAACCACTTGCTAATTTAGTAGCTTGTGGTAAGTTAAATAATTGAGAACCATCACCAAAATATGAACCGGTGAATGAACCACTAAATGAACCCGTTGCCTCAACAGTTCCTATAAATGAACCGGTTAATGCCCCAACTATTATTGCTCCAGATATAACATTTGAATATATTACATCTGAAACTAAAGATGAACTTACAAATACCGAACCTGTAAATTGAGAACCACTTTCTAACGATTCAACTTTGAATCCAAATACAGGCGATACTGAAGCACTTACACTTCCACTTGCAATTCTAAATACTTCTTCAGAAAGTGCTGAACGAGGTATGTTAAACAATCCGCTACCATCACCTAAATAAACAGATGCCGATACACTTCCACTAACATCTACACTACCAGTAAATTCAGAACCACTAGCTGCAGATTCAACTCTAAAACCATACACAGGGTTAACCGATGCGGTTACTGAACCAGATGCTATTTTATTAAGAGTAAATGAAAGTGCTGATTCTGGTATATTAAATAATCCCTCACCACTTCCAGAGAAATAACCACTACCAGATGGTACTACAAAATTACCACTTACAAATAAACTACCAGTAAATGTTGAACCACTGTCCGCAGATTGTACTACAAATCCAAAATTAGGAGATACTGATGCGGTTACACTTCCACTAGTAATTTTAGTTGCTGCTACAACTTGTTCAGCTAATGCTGATAATGGTATATTTACCAATCCACTACCATCACCTCTAAATAAAGATGCTGATATACTTCCGCTAATATCCACACTACCAGTAAATTCAGAACCACTAGCTGCAGATTGAACTTTAAATCCAAAATTAGGAGATACTGATGCCGTTACACTTCCACTTACAATAAATGGTGTAACAACAGATGGTACATTTGTTAATTGAGAACCATCACCTATAAAGAATGATGCCGAAATTGAACCTGAAATATTAACTGAACCAGTAAATTCAGAACCACTAATCGCAGATTCTACAATGAATCCTTTGCTTGGTATTGCTGATGCGGTTACCGAACCACTTGCAATTCTACTTAGTTCTTCTGAAAGTGCTGAGAATGGTATATTAAATAATCCACTACCATCACCACTAATAATACCATCAACTTCTAACGAACCAGTTATTTCAACTGAACCAGTAAATTTCTGTCTATCAGTTAATTGGTCACCAAATATATTTGAACCGCTTGAGTAAATTATAGATGATGAAACAAAATCTACAATTATTTCTCTAGCTACTATTTTTCCACTTACACTCAAATCACCATCAATAGATGCTGATGTGTTTACTTTAAATCCTAAGTTTGGTGATATCGAT
>Ga0315901_10002783_pt1 | contig 23552 bp, 36 predicted proteins | sample LakEriMetagenome_10_FD_203761 | JGI IMG/M metagenome (GOLD analysis project Ga0315901, IMG submission 203761) | Freshwater fungal communities from buoy surface, Lake Erie, Ohio, United States - Buoy 2 MA116 | ecosystem: Environmental > Aquatic > Freshwater > Lake | place: USA: Lake Erie, Ohio... | reverse complement strand
GCGTACCTTTTGGATTCCGCGCGTGCGCGTCACGTTGTCCACTCTGCATCCTCTACGTCCGTGACGGGTGACGCTACCCGTGCCGGGACGGGTTGCTCAAACACTACCCGTACGACATGGTCACCCTCTTGCTCCACCATGACACGTTCCCCATAGAGACGCGGGGCAATCTTGGAGACGTACCACTTCAACGTATCCACTTCCAGCCGAGCGGCCGCTACTCCTGCCGTATCCCTGCCGTACGCCTTGCGAGAGATGGCGATAGCCCGCTCTGCCAGAGCGTGAGCCTGCATCTCCCTTGCCCGAGCGTAGGCCACGGCTAATCGGTCATCATCCCGTACCCAGTCATGGAGTACGTCTACCCGGATGCCGTATGCCTTGCAGGCTCCTTTCACGCTGTCCCCCAAGGAGATACGACCGAATACGTCTCGCGTGATTGCGTCCCTATCGTATTTCCGGGGACGCCCAACCTTTTTCGCAATATCCCCCCCATCCGGGGAAATCACGGCGGGAGACTTGCGGGGTTTTGGCCCAGGAATGGCCATCGGCAAATCATTGTCGCTCAACGGGTTAGCCCCCTGCCCTTGACTTTTCGGCGTTTCGGCGGTAACTTGGTGACACGTTCGGCAACCCCGCCGGACGAAACCACCGCACCACAGGAGTCACACCATGTCCCGCACCGCTCTCCTCGACAACGTGTTCGCGAACCTTGCCTCGGCCCAGCACAGCCTCACCAACGCTCTGGCGGCGTACGTTGGTTCCCCCGAGCCCACCCCGGCCCCTGCGAAGGAAGCGAAGCTTCCCAAGGCCCCGAAGGAGCCGAAGGCGTCGAAGCTTGCCACTCGCCGCGCCGCTCTCCGGGCTCAGTACGGGCCGCTCTGGTTCCAGCACCCGGACGTGGTCGCCGCCAAGGCCGAGCGCAAGGCCAAGTGGGAGGCCATCAAGGCGAAGAAGGCCACCCCCGCCCCGGAGCCGAAGGCTCCGAAGGCGAAGAAGCCGTCGAAGAATCGCGCCGCCGCTGTGGCCGCTGTCGCCAAGGCCGCGAAGTAACACGCCCGAATATACACACTCACCCGCCCCGGTGCAATCCCGCACCGGGGCCTACCCACGAGGCTTGCCATGACCAAGAACCCCATCGTCCGTAGGGCCAAGGTGGCCCGCCGCATGCTCGACGACAAGCTGGCCCGCATCATGCTCACCTACGGAGCCGCCGGGATTGCCAGCGACCCCGAAATCAAGGCCGCATGCCAGCGCATGCTTGCCGAGCGAGAGGCCCTGACCCTCACCATCCGTCAGGCCAGAGCCGCCGACCGCGCCGTCGCGTAACCCATCACACACACAGGAGAGCCGCCATGCAAGCCGGATACTCGTACGGGATGGAGCCGGGTTCGTGCTGGATTTGCGAAGAGCCGCTGAACGAAGAGGGCATCGTGTTCACCGAGCCGGACTGGTCGTACACGATTTGCCTGCGCTGTGGGAATCGTACGAAGGCCACCCCCAAGTAACCCATCACATCACACACGGAGTAACGCATGCACAAGCTTCTCGCAACCCTCTGGACCGCCGTCTTTCTCGCCACATGCGTGGCAGACTCCCGCATGGACACCTACGTCGTGGACCGCATCGAGGATGGCGAGATTGCCGTCCTCGTACGGGATGCCGACGAGGCCATCGTGGAGATGCCCGCCAGCGATTTGCCCAGCGTCGAGGAAGGAGCAATCTACCGCTGGGGTCTGACATGGACGCGAGACCGAGCCGAAGAGTCCCGCCGCCTTGCCGCCGCCCGTGCCGCCTACGCCACCCTCACCCGCGAGTGAACCCATGACGTACGAATTCGACCCCGTGCATGAGCTTGCCGTGTTCGACATTGCCGCCATCGCAGAGCTGTGCAAGCGCACCATCGAGGAGTTCGCCGAGCATGAGCCTGGGTGCATGCATGAAGATGACACTTGCCAGTGCTTCGACGAGGCAGAGTGACTGGCAAACCTACCCTGTCAAGTAGACTACTACTTGACAGGGTAGCCTCCCCGGTTTAGATTGTTCGCCGTTGGCCCAGCAGTCCCATCATCCCATCACGGAGAGTCAGCATGTCCCGCAAGGTTCGAGTTGGTCAGCGCATCCGAGTCACTTCCCCGTCCGTCGTTTCCCTTGGGTTCACGTTCGCCGATGTCGTGCAGGTGATGAACGGCGGCCACGTTGTCGCCAATCTCATCCACCCGACAGGCACCAATCGGCCAGAGGCGCACCTTGGCCCGGACGATTGGCAGTCCGTCCCCGGCCGCCCGCGATTCCCGCACATCGACGGCGAGGCCCCCAACTTTGGGGCCAACCGCAAGGGCGATGGCAAGAAGGCTCCCGCCCCTGACGCCACGCCTGACGAGGGCGAGGGCGAAGGCGAGGGCGAGAGCGGAGACGACCGCTACGAGGGCGAGGGCGACGACGACGGCATCGAGGAGTGGGACCACGCCGAGGAGGACGACGAGGACGAGGACGCCCCCTCCCCCGTGCCGGAACACCCGCTCATCACGGAGTTGAAGTCGCTCATCACCGACTCCATCGGGAACGCGCTTGACATCGTGGATGACAAGATTGCCGAGGCGATTGCCAAGGCTCCGAAGGGGGGCGCGGGTGCTGGCAAGGACATCGTGGTCAAGGTGCGCGACCTTCCCCCGGTCAAGCTGTCGGCCACGCCTCACGCCTTGCTCGAACGAGTCCTCAAACTCTACACGGCGCAAGTGTCCAAGCGCAACGTCATGCTGGTCGGCCCCGCAGGGTCGGGCAAGACGACCCTCGCCGAACAGCTTGCCGAAGTGCTGAACACCACCTTCGCGGCCATCTCTTGCTCCCCCGGCATGAGCGAGACCAAGGTGCTGGGTCGCGTCACTCCTCGCATCACGGGTGATGAGGCCAGCGTGTACGAGACGACCCCCATCGTCGAGGCGTACGTCAACGGCGGCGTGATTCTCTTCGACGAGCTGGACAACGCTGACGCGAGCATCTTGACGGCGTTCAACTCCATGCTTGCCAACGGGTACGTCATGCTCCCGAACGGCCAGCGCGCCACCCGTCACGAGGCCACGCTTATCATCGGCACGGCAAACACCTACGGACACGGGGCCGACCGCATCTACGTCGGTCGCAACGCTCTCGACGGGGCCACGCTCGACCGATTCACTGGCACGACCCTCGACATGGACTACGACAAGGGCGTCGAGACTTCGCTCTGCCCCGAGGATGAGATTCGCCAGTTCGTCTGGGACATTCGCGACAAGGTTCGCAATGCCAAGCTTCGCCGCATCGTCTCCACCCGCTTCCTCATGTCGGTGCGGACGCTGTACCTGTCCGGCATCGAGCGCACCATCAAGGCGGCGGCAAAGGCTTGCGCGACTGGCTGGACCGACACCGACCTTCGCACCGCTGGCATCGCGTAATCACCCACCCATACGAGGACACGACCATGATTCACGCTCCCGAGAAGATTGACCATCTCGCTGTCATCACGCTCGACTTCGACGACCTCATGCAGATTCGCGACACCCCAGCCCCCGAGTACAACGTCACCCGTGCGGAGTACGCCGACGACTTCGACAAGCGGTGCGCCAAGGACCCGAAGTGGTTCGGCAACGTGGCAAGTGCGAGCGAGGCGGTGGCCCTCATCGACATGGGCTGGCAGACCGGGGTCGAGCGGAGTTCCGCCATCACCAGCTCGCTCGACGGACAGATTGCCGCCGTCGAAGCCTTCCGTCGCCGCCCCCGCTGGGGCGAGGATGGCGAGGAGCTGAGCGTCGACCGCGCCCTTGCCGGGGACTGGGACACCGCCTTCCTGGACCTGCCCAAGGTTCGCACCAACGGGAGCCGCATCATCACGATTGCCGGACCCATGGGCGGCGACTGCAATCGCAATGCCGAGGAGCTGTTCTGGAATGGCGTTCAGCTCATGGTCGTGTCTGACATGCTCGAAGCATCCGGCTATCAGACCGAGGTCTGGGGCATCAACCTCTGCCGCCAGTGGTCAGGCTTGGTCGACTCCATCGTAGCCGTGCGAGCCAAGGCGGCAGGCGAACCGCTCCGACTCGACACCATGGCAAGCGTGTTCGCTCACGCTGGCATCTTCCGCACCTTCGGATTCAGCGCGATGGCGCGAGTCAAGACGCCCGTCGGCGAGGGGTTCGGCTCCCCCATGATGAGCGTTGCCCACATGCAGACCCGCCTCGACGAAGCCGCCTATCACGGCTGGATGCCCGAGTGCAATGTCGTCATGGGCAACGCATGGAAGCGCAAGGAAGCCATCGACAGCATCACGGCCACGCTTGCCAAGGCCACCCGATAGGATGAGCGCGTGGGATTGGGGCGCAACCGACATGACTCTCACTCGCCACTGCGCTCGTAAGGCGGCAACCCTCCTTTATCAATGGCTGACCTCGCAATCCCACCGCTCTCCCACCCATGTCAAGGGTTTATACCCTTGACATGGGTGCCTGACCCAGTTATCATTCCCTTTGCCAAGCGGCACCCTGTCGCTTGGTGTAGCCCAACCACCCGGAGGTAGGTATGAGCGAGCAGAAGAGTCGTATCGTCGAGTTCGACATCAACCGCACCGCTACGTTCTCGCGGCGCATCACCGCCATCGTCCCGGCACACTGGACGGACGATGAGGTCGAGGCCCGGATTGCCGATGAGGTGTTCACGAACAGCGACACCTACATCGACGCGAGAAACTGCGACTTCGACGACTGGCAGGACGCGGAGTTGGACAGCGGGTTCGAGGTCGTCACGGATGACCCCACGGACGAGGACGAGGAGTTCACGGACATGGACTTGCGTGGGGATGCTTGATGGAGTACACGGCAAGTTGCGGACACATCACGCTCCGGGTCTACGTTGGACCCGGAGTACCGCACCTCTTCATCGAGGACAACGACAGCAACGTCGGCGTCTGCATCCGAGCGACCGACATCACCACCATCAAGCTCTTGCGGCAATCACTCACGCACATCGTTGACACCCACAAGCACCGGGAGGAGCAGAGCAATGACTGACGCCGAGATGGTCGAAGCCTTTCTGCGGGACACGCTCAAAGATGACAAGCGCAACCTGCAAGCGGAGCTGGTCGAGGCCATGGATGGGTACGAGCCGGACGCCATGACACAGGCCATCGCCTTTGCCATGTTCGCGTCAGCCGCCTCCATCATGAGCGAGGCCATTGGCAAGAAGCCCGTCAAGATGCTCGACGCACACACCGGGGAAAGCACCGAGGTTTCCGAGGTGCCGAAGGACATCCTCGACGCCATGGCACAGGCCTCCATCGTCCTCTCGCTGGCGCGTGACGAGGACAAGCATTCGCCCCTGTACTATGTGCAGGAGCTGGTCGCCATGGTCTGCGCCGAGGAAGGGACCGAGGCTGAGCAGATGCGCGCCGACTTCGAGGAGCGGTGCGACAAGCACACCGCCAAGGCGCTGGACAACGTTCGCAAGCGCAAGCACATCACCGCCATCTAACCAGAGGATACTCACATGACCGGATTTACGCCCGAGCAGAACCAGACCCTGACCGCCCGCACCGACGAGCTGATGCACCACATGCACGGCAAGGTGCCTGACATCCACACCCTCAACGCCATGAAGATGCTTGCCAACGTGTTCATGAACAACGTCAAGGCCATCGACCCAGAGCTTGCCGAGCGCGAGGGCTTGGCAAACGCGGCCGAAGGCGCGGCATTTGTGGCCGCGCTGGGCCGGGACGAGTCCGTCCCTCCGTTCGAGTACCTGAAAACCATGGCCCTCGCGTTGTTCTCCGAGCCGTCGGATGCGTACGGGGCCAAGTTGAAGATGTACGATGATGCGATTGCATGCGTCAAGGACGGCAAGCATGTCACCGCCATCGCCATCCCCAACCGCACCACCGACGAGGGGGCCGAGTCGTGACCAAGACCATCATCGAAGGCGCGGTATGCCCCGCTTGCCGCTGGGACGAATGCGTCGGGGTGCGCTGGGACGACAGCGGCAATCTCACCCACATCGAATGCGGCAACGGACACTGCGAGTTCATCGCTCCGTACTGGGAGTTCATGGCATGATAAACGACGAGCATCGCCGCTACCTTGACGACCTGCGAGAGTCCGGCAAGACGAACATGTACGCCGCAGGGTCGTGGCTGCAGGACCAGTTCGGCCTGAACAGGGATGACGCCCGTGTCATCCTGGTGCAATGGATGATTGAGACGCAAACTGGCAAGCGAGTAAAGCCAGATAGCGATTTCAGGAGCGCCAAGAAGTAGCGGCAAGCGACAGGGGTAGTGGTCTAACTGACCACTACCCCTGAATCGTTTCCAGTTCCAACTCCACGCGAGGATTAGCGCGGTCTATTCCGCCCACCCGATAGGTGACCTCGACTAACTGCACATCATCCCCGTAGCAGACGCCTTCGAGTGCGTCATGCAAACCCTTGGCGAAGAAGAGGAGGTCGCGCTTCCGCTTATCGGGCCAGTACGCCACGCCACGGAGACGGATGGGACCGACGAGGCAATCGTCCTTGACCTGCGCTCGGGCCAGCACATGCATAGCGTCCTTGCGCTGGCGGTATCGCTTGGACAGGAGCAAGCGACCGCGAACCATGCCACCGATGCGTTCGTTATCTCTGGCAAGCAAGCCATAGGGGATGACCAGCTTCACCCAGTGAACCCAATCCGCCGGGACTCTGGCGGCAAGACGTAGTCGTCGCCATCCACCTCGTCTGGTATCTCGATGACGCCGCCATGGAGCTGGCCACCATCGACCACCAGCTCTTCGTAGCCAGCCGCCACCAGCATGCGGAGGGTCTTCAATAGCTCCATTGCCACCACGCCAGCATCCACCGCTGGGACATCGGCAATCTCAATGGCCAGCCCGTTGCGAACCACGGACACGCTGGCCTTTCGGTTCGTGAATACGTTCGTTTGCTTTCTTGCCATGAGGCACCTCGCGTGGGGTGGACATCGTCATGCCCACCAGACAGCCAGACTCATGGTAAAAGTAACTCTCCATCCCCCGCACCGCACCCACGAATCCCTCTGCCGCATGCCACCCGTCCGGCGGGCAGAGGGCAGGGGCCGTCCGAACCACCACCCCGGCGATCGTTTGCACTTCGCCGATGCTGTGTAAATGTCCAGTGTGAATCTCCCGGCAGGTCGACCCGCCCCATTCCAGCGGGGCCTCGGCGGCCATCAGCTCGCCCAGCCGCTTGCGCGCCTTGTCCCCGTGCGCCGCCCCGATGAGGCACTTGCCATGCCGGATGTACTTCCGGGTGGTGCCGCGCTCGTCCACCCGCACCCGCTTGTCATTGCGGAAGTAGGCAGATAGGATTTGCCGGAGGGCGGTGGTCAGCACCGCGTCATGGTTCCCCGGCACCAGCACCACCTCGGTCGGGACGGACATCGCGCTCGACTCCACCATGTCGAACAGCACCGCCGCCCCGGACTCAATCATCTTCTCGATGCGGCCATCTCGGTCGAGGGCCGTGCCGCCAGTCGTCTGACCATGCGGCGTGTCGTAGTGGAAGTAGTCGCCCAGCAAGAGAATCACGCGACGCTCTACCTCTCGTGCGTCGCCATCGGCAATCAGCTCCTCAATCGACTCGCGCAGAAGCCGGGTCGCAATGGCAATGTCGTAGTCCTGCCAGCCCGTCTCGCGGGACCAGGCGTACTTGCCAACGTGCGGGTCAGCCACGACGATGACCTGCATCACGCCCGTCCCAGACTTGCGAAGCGGCGGCCGAACCCTCGCGTGCCGCACGCCAGACATGGCCCCGGCAATCATCGCCTCGACCTGCTCAAGCACAGACGGCCCCGCCTTCGGGCGGAGCCGGACGAATACGCGGTGCAGTTCGGTGACTTGCGGAGAGCCGTCGTCCCCACGGGTGGCCGTCTCGTACTTGGTGGCTTCGCTCTTCTCCACCTCGAAGCGGGTCATGTCGGCGCCAATGTGCGCCAGCAGGTCGTCGACGGAACGGATGCGTCGGCCAAGACTCCGGGCCTCGGTCGCCCCGTCGCAGTCGCGTTGCTCCACCTCTTGCTCAACGGACGGCGGCGCGGCAACCGGGGGACGAGCGACACGCCCCACCTTTACATGATTCTTGCGCCGCTTGTTGTTGATTGCCGCCTCGGTGCGGACGGGGGCATTGCCATGAAACTCCCGGTTCAATGCCTCGGCGGTATTGGACGCCGACGTTCCGTTAGCGGTCAACGACAGGAACCTTGCGTACTCTTCAGGCGACCAAGGTGTGTGGTCGGTTCGGATGCCCATACCTCTCCGGGGCAGAGGGGATGGCGGCTGGCACCGCGAGGGGAGGAACGGACCTCGCCCTTACGAGTGCGGTGGAACGGGTGGTGTTCGGGGGAGTCGGGCGCATGTCATACCCGTGCCGCAAGCGGCAACCCGCACCTCGCTGTCGCACCCCGGTGCCAGCGCACCAACTATGCATGCATCAATATATCATTACGTCTCATGATTGCGCCAGCCTTTCGCTCCTCTGGCGACAGGTAATCTGTGTACTCGCCGCGCTCCCATGCCAGCAGACGGACGGACCCCACGCGGTCGCCATAGTGCCGATGCTTCATGACGTTGACCTGCGAGGTGTACGGCTCCTCGATGGTGTGAATCTCCTTGACTCGGTCGCGCACCGCCTTCAACTCCTCCTTCGTCACATCCTTGCGGAGGGCGCGCGCCAACCCAATCATGAAGGTCGCCACCTCCTTCTTGTGTCCGCCTTGCTTGATGTATTCTTCCCGGACTGGCCGATGCGAGCGGAGGAAGTCTTGCGACAGACCCTGCTGGTTAAGCTGGGTAGCGACAAGAAACCGAACCCCGGTAGACTTTGCCAGCTCCAGCATGGTGGCCACGACTTGCCGGGACTGCCCGTGCAGGTCGCCCGTCCCCTCCACATGGTCGATGTGGTCGATGATGAATACGTCCGCGCCCCATTCGGCCGCCTCATGGGCCATTGCCCGCAATCCCTTGACATCCACAAAGCTGGCGTCCGCACAGCGCAGGTAGTCGATGCGCTCCTCCTGCTCCTTGAGCGCAACCTGCACCTTCGCCCGCACTGACTGGCCATCCGGCTTGGTCAGGTACTCTCCGCTGACCACATCCCCCGGCAAAAGCCCAGCCTCCCGCGCCGCCCACTGCAAGCGAAGCTGGTGCGCCGGAAGCTCGAACCCCGCGTAGTAGACCTTGCGCCCCGCCCCCACCCAGCGACGGGCTAGCGTAGACAGGAGGGTGGTCTTGCCGCTGTTGCTTGCCGCCGCAAGAAAGTCAATCTCGCCGGGCGACCAGCCGCCGCGTAGCTTGGCAAGTGTGGCAATGGGGTACGTCAGGACGCTGGATGCGTCACGCTCCAGTGCCGAGTGCGCCAGCTCGACCTGCCGCCGCTGAGCCGTGCCAGCCGCATCATCGACCGCCGCCGCCAACTCCCGCAGGGAGCGGAGCCACTGCAAGCATCGCTCGGCCATACTGCCGCCGCCAATGAACACATCGTGCAATAGCTCGGACACATACTCCGCGCCACCCGCATGCTTCTCGGCCTCGTAGCTCCGCAGGAAAGCAAGGATGGTCAGTGGGTCGACGACCTGCCCGCGCCCAACCATGGCGGTCATGGCGCGCCAGAGAACCTGATGCCGCTTGTCGAGAAAGTCCTTCTTGTCCAGCCCCGCCTTGAGTAGTTCGTCCACCGCCTGAGGCTCTTGCAAACAGGCACAGAGGATGGCGCGCTCCAGTGAATCGCGTTCGTGATTAGACATGCACGGCTCCGTCCAGCAGGTGAGTGTTACTTCAGTGAGTCCAGCATCTCCTTCGACCAATCTTCAAACGGACGATAGATGACGCAGGCAGAATGCATCATCGTCCACACATGCCGCAAGACCCGCATGCGCTCCTCTTCGCGAATGCGCTCCTCGAAGTCTTGCGGCGACTCGTCAAAGTCCCCAGCCATTACCCAACCCACACGCCATGGCGCTTCATGCGGGTGACCAACTCCTGCCATGTGAGGCACCGATAGATGGACAGGTTGGACGACCCGTACGACCACTCCTCCGTGTCGCGATTGTACTTGACGTACCCGCTGACCAGCAGGTCGAGCATGATTTCGGCGTCACTTTGCGGCGACATTGCTCCTCCGGGATTGTACGGCAAGCCACTTGCGCGCCCTGCCCATGAGACGTAGCACCCACCACGTTGGCGTCGAGACCAGCAACATCACTCCAAGCAGGGGCATGATAACCAGCGCAAACAGACCCGTCAGCACAAGGTCGATGGTGTCATACAGACCGCGCTTCATAGCCCTCCCCCGCCTTGCCGATGCGCTCCAGCTTGTGATAGAGGACGGCGAACGCCAGCTCGTACAAGTCATGCGCCGTGATGTACCCCTCGACCATGGTCGTAGACGCGGGGTTGCTCTTGGCAAACAGCGGGTCTCCGTTCGGGCCGCGCAAGCGGTCGCCTGGATTCATGTTGCCAAGGGCGCGCTCGACCCGCAGGGCGACCTCCTGTAGCGGCTCAAGGTCAGGCATCGTCGACCACCCCCATCTCAGCCGGACGCGGATACTCGCCATCGACCACGACCCCGGCCACCCGCGCAATCGCAATCAGGTACGCCTCGTCGTCGCGGCAGATACGCAACTCCTCTTCCAGCCGGACGCACTTGGCCCGCAGGTCATGGACTTGGTTCGGCAGGTTCGCCTCCAGTGTTTTCCGAAACCCCGTGATGGTGCTGGTCATGCCCTTCCTCCAAGCGTAGGTGATGTTGCCACTTTGCCTCGACGGCGACCGCCGCCGACTTTAGATGAATAACATAACGTTGCTCAAAGCGCAAGACCCCGATGCGATGTAGCTCTTCATGCTCCTCATAGGTCAGTGGGACAATCCACGCCGCGTCGGCCTTCCGCCCCATCCCGCCGTTCGCCACATGTGCGTTCACGCATGGCGTCCGTCCACTCACCACGGATGGCTGGGCGCGAATCCACTCGACCCGCGCCTCGCCTCCGTAGGCTCGCTCAAATTCCCGCTTCTTGCGGCGCGGGTTGCTCGCCCGCAATCGGCTTCGCTTCATGCTTGCGCTCCCATGGTTTGCGCGACGGCTCGCCACACGCCTCGCGGAACTTCCGCATGTAGTTGCTCCCGAACAGGCGGTTCAGCCGAAAGGCATTGATGCCAGCCTCGCGCATCTCTTCGACCGACAGCGGGGCGCCATGGCGACTGGCCTTCGCTTCGATGTACTTGGCCACCAGCTTGTCGCGCACCACTTGCCGCGCTTGTTCGCGCCGTCCATGCATGATGAACAACACGCTCTCCAGCCTGCCACTTCGCTCCAGCATGCCACGCACCCCGGCAGTCGAGCGGTTGCCCATGGCACGGGCCAGCGCAGTCAGGTGCATGATGCTGGCGTTGCTCGACAGGATGTTCACCGCCTCGTCTGGAGACATGCGATACTTCTTCGGGCTAACCCCGGCACGGACGCAAATCTGATGCACCCGCTGTCGCGACATCCCGAACTCCTTGGCAATCTCCTGCATGCTCTTGCGCTCCGTCTCGTACAGGTGACGGATGTAATCGTTGCGCTCTTGCGGGCGCGTGAAGCTCCCGAGCTTTGGCGCAAACTTCTGCCTGTCCTCAGGCGTTGAGTGCATATGACTGATTGACCTCGTCAAGAATGTTGTCCAGCTCGTCCTTGGGTTGCGCCCGAACTGGCGCAAGCCACTCCTCCTGCCAGCGACCGCCTGTGCCGAAGAACGTCGATGCTTGCATGACGTACTCGGTGCCGACGCGATTGGTCGCCTCGCAATACTTGGCATACCGCCGGGCGGCGTCGACCAGCAGGGCCGGGTCCACGCCATCCCGCACTCTGGCGGCAAATGCCTTGGCGGCCAGCGGTCGCGGGTTGCCACCGCCGCGCTTGGGGTACGCCGCCCACGCTTGGTCGAACCATAGGCTCGGCTCCTCGGCGCGCTTGCGGATACGCGGCACGGGAGCAGGAGACTTGCGCCGCTCACGGAATGCCTTCTGCCGACGCGCCGCACCCATGCGCTCCTTGGCCCCCGGCATCATGTACTCGTCAAAGTACCGAAGCCGACCAGAGCCAGTGACGAAGTGGGTGCGAAAGGGCTGAACCTCGGCCACCTGCGTGATGACCCCCATCTCCTCGTCGCTCATGTGCCGCAGGTCATGAAGCAGATGCTCCCGGCAATAGTCTGCCAGCCGCAAGTACCCGACCACGACGTTGGCCGCGTCCGTCTTGCACAGCGTGGCCAGCAGGGGAACAACATGGGAGACCAGCAACTCTCGCGGGAAGCACAGCGCGTCTTTGCGAATCATCCGGCCATGCTCCCGACCTCAGTCGTGACGTAACGCATAACGGCCTGTCCTCGGTTGACCTTGAAGGCAATCTCCTCAAGCTGGGCATTCAGCTCGAAGAACTCCGCTCGCTCCTTGGTCATCATGGCAAGGAAGTCGAGGTAGTCCTTGTGGCACTCGGCCGCTTCGGCCAGCGATGCCTCCGTGACCTTGCGCCCTTCAGCCGCCGCCATCACTCGCAGGTACTCAGCGATGCGGGACCGCTCGGCCTTTCGCAAACTATCGGCCACGCCCCCTGGCCCGTACTTCGCCCACAGGATAGCGGCCTTCTTGCGAACATGGCGATGCTCGTCGATTAGCTCCTCGATGGGCTGGATGCCAGCCCGAAGCTCTGCCTCCTGCATCACTTGACCCTCCGGAGTCGGAACTTGTTCTCGTCTGGGTGCTTGTAGATGACATAGCGCACATCATGGAGTCTGGCCATGCGGCTCACTGCGGAGCGGCAGGACCGAATGCCGCCCCAGCAAGTGATGACGAACGACCCGCCGACCTTGGTCTCCAGCCATGGCCACTTGAACGGACGGCCACCAGACGCCTTCCGCTTCTTCGCCGCCATTAGCGCGACTCCTTGTACGAGATGTGGATGGTCGCCGCCAACGCGGCCACAGACCGCAGGGCCTCGGTCGTGTACTCGATGTTATGGTTCGCCAGAATCTGCGTCACGAACGAGTCGGCCTGACCGACGGCCCACGCGATATCCTCGCCAACGCGCTGACGCCGCTCCTCGCGAATCTGGTCGACCTTCGCCGCCACCGCCGACGCCGCATCAGCCTCGCCCTCGACAGGCTCATCAAACGGCATCGCGGCCACAGGCTTGGGGACAGGCTTAGCCACAGGCGCATCGGACAGCGGCAGGTGTTCGGTCTTAGCCTTCTCGCGAACGCCCAACACGTTCAGGTATCCTTCGGCCGTACGCTCAAACGTCCAGTCCTTGCCGACCAGCTCGTTCGGAGACTCCATTCCCTTGCGGCCGAGCTGTTGCATGAGCGCCTTATTGCCGATGAAGGTGCTGACCTCGGTCCCGTTGTACGCCATGCCCGTAATCTTCCAGCGGGAATCCCACGACGGGTTCTTCGACGCGACGGACTCGACCTCGCGGACGTTCAGGACGAGATGCTGGCCCTTCTCGATAGTGACTGACTGCACGATGCCTCCAAGGCAACAGGGTGAGCCAGTATTATCGCAACATCGACGCCTTATGTCAACCCCCCGGCTTCGCCGGACGCGCGCGCGGTGTTTGTAGTTTCCTTCTTACGACACTGAACTCTGCGTGGCGAGATAGAGTCGCAGTAGTAGTTTTCTGTATACTGGCAAGAATGGTGCCATGCATACAGGCCGTAACCCGTTACGTCACCGAAACACCACCGCCGCCAGAATCGCCCCAACCGCCGCCGCCGTCGTCATCGCCGTCAGGGATGGCTTGGGCATTGGCGGAGGGGCAGGCACTCGCGCAGACTCAGCTACGGCAAGCGCACGGGTCAGCAGACCCACTCTCGCTTCACACGATAGCACAACCGCCGTGCATGACGCAAGGGCCTCATCAGCCACATCGCGGCGCACATACACCGTGTCATTGCGGACGAGCGTGTCCGTCGTGCGATGGGTGACGTAGCGCGTAACGGCCTTCGTCATGATAATCGTATCGCGCTGGTACGCCTGCTCGCTGGCGGCCATGCTATCGCGCAAGCGAGTCATAGCCAGGCGATAGTTGAGTTGGCCAATTGCCGCCGCCTGCCTGGCCTGCGCCGTGGCAAGTGCGTACCCGGCAATTCCCGCTGCGACAATTGCCAGCAATAGCCAACGTGCCGGGCTACGCATAGTCCTCAAGCTTGAAGTTCGGCACCTGTTCGGGGTCATTCTTCCGGCCGGGAGAAACGCGGGCGTGGGTCGTTACGGGAATCTGCCCATACTTGAGGCGCACGTTTGCAATCAGCGCCACCATCGCCTTCTTCTGCGCCTCCGTCAACGGCTCCTTGCCATCGTTCTTGTTGCTAAAACACAAGCCGACAGAGACGCCGTTCACATCCTTGTGCCCCTCCCATACCGCCTTGCCAGCATGCCATGCCCGACGGTCATACGGGACGACCGTGTAGACCTTGCCGTCGCGTCCGACGAGCGCATGGTAGCTGACCTTTGACTCGCTCGACTGGAGCCACGAGAGACATCCTTTCTCGTTTGGGCTGGCATCTGCGTGGAGAACGATGACCTTGACCGCCTGCCCATTGCGGTCATTGTGGTTCGGGCTAGGATGCGTAAGGCTCACTTGACCACCGGGATGCTACCCGTCTTGCGGCGCGGCGCGGCAATCACGCCCCATTTCTTAGCGTGGTACACTGCCGCCCACCCAAACAGGATGGCCGTGCCAACGTTGCGCGCAAACTGCGCGATGGTCACCGACGGCATCGTCAGCACCGCCAGCAGACTCCCGGCCACGAAGAAGCTGAGGCCCACCCGGACGGTCCAGTACGACCGAGGCCGAAGGTGCTGGGTCGCATCGAACCCCGGCGCGGCCTTCGTGAAAATCATGATGTAGAACGCGGCGGAGGCGAGCGTCATCACCGCGTTAGCGAGGAGGTTCAGTCGGTCAATCATTCTTCGTCTCCGGAAACACCTTGCCAACAACGACCTCGACACCGCGCTGACCCAGCACTCCGAGAAGAAACGCCATGGCGCTCATCGTCTGCTGGCTAGGCTCAACCCCGGTAACCGTAAATACGATTGGCGTCAGGAAGTATGCGCTGGACGTACCTGCCGTAATCGTCAGCATATTATCCCGCAAGTTGCCATGACTCGCCTTGCCGACCGCAATCAAGGAGCCGAAGAATCCGGCGACGACAAGCATGATGCTATTTTTGTCCTGTGTCATATATCACCTAAAGGGTTCACGACGCTGGTCAGTGACCAGCGAGCGGTAGCGGTCCAGTACACTGCGGTACAGCTCTGCGCGATTGCCAGTTTCCCGGTAGTCATCAACCATCCTTTGCGTCAGCATATTCAGCGCGGGATGGGACACGGCTTCGCCAGTTCCAGCAATGGCATCCTCGTTCAGCATGATGCCGTACAGCAGGGCCTCTTCCTGCGGACCCTGCGCCATGCGCCTTGTCAGGAAATCAGCAGGCGTCTCGCCAATTTCTTCGTCCGGCTTGCCGGGGGTTGGGAAGTATCCCGCCGCTCCAAGGCCCTGCGTCAGGTCAGTCTCAAACGACTGGCGCGAGCGCATGGGGTCAAACAGCGAAATCAGGCCACCGCGCGATTCCGTGCGAACGCGACCGAAGGGAGAGACCTTAACCGGAAGAGATTCGCGAAGGCCGGGAATGCGAGAGCGGAACGCGCCACCCATACGCCCAAACATGCCCTCGCCCTGCCCAATGTCACGCGAGATGATATTGCCGTTCTCGTCAACATCAACAGCCTGGGCAAGCTGGCTAACAATCTGCGGCACAACCATTCCGCCGTACTGGTCAACGGCCCGGCTGATATACTGGTCGCGCACCTCAGATTCACGCGAGTACTTGGCGGCTTGCATCAGTTCGCCAAGTGCCGACGCGCCACGCCCATAGGGAGACTCGGCAATCGTGCCAGCAATGCCAGTGGCGCTCGCCTTTGCCATATCAATGGCACCGCGAACAATGCCGCCGTCCCCGGTCATCTCTTCATGCAACTGCGCGCCAACGCCCATGAGCATGGCCTGTGGGCCAAGCAGGCCAGAAAGCGCAGTCCACTTGCCACCTCGCCGAATGGCATTAGGCACCTTGTTTTCTTCGTCCCAGCGAGCGCGTTCGTTCGGGTCGACCGGATACGCGCCAGTCATGTCGCCATTGGCCGCGAGCTGGTAGCCAAGGTAAATCCACCCACCGCCAGTAAAGCCAAGCGCAAGGCGCCGAACAAGGCGGCGCTGGGCCTCGTCACGAAGCGTGGCATTAGCCATCTTGCGAAGGTCGCCAGCCGACCCAGCAACAACGCCAAGGGGCGTCCGGCCAATCGCCTCGGATGCCATGGCCGACGGCGTCTGGGCGAACGGAAGCATGGCCACGCCAGCAAGGCGCAGTTCCGGTTGCTTGGAAGCTCGCATGGACATCCACTTGGCGGCGGCAGTCAGTCGCGTGTCGTTCTGCCACGTTGCCTCCATGGCGTCAGATGCCGCTCGCGCAAGCATCTGACTCGTGGGGCGGTTGGCAAGAGCGTCGGCCTTGCGCGCCAGCTCTCGACCCTTGTATCCCGCACCCAGCGCCATGGCGCGAGCCTGAGACTCGATGCTCGATGCGTAGGCAACTTCGTAGAACGGCTGGTCAGCGGCGGCCACCGAGCGGCGAACCCATTGCACTACGGCCCGAAGCACGGGGTTCTGCAACTGCGTTTCGCGAAGCCAGTCGTAACGGCGCGAGGCCCGTTCAATAAGCGCCTTGCCCTCAGCAGAGGCGGCGTACTTGCCAGTGGGATTCATCAGGAGCCAAGCCTGCTTGGCGCCAGTCAGGCCAGCCTTGGCAATCCGACGAACGCCAGGAGAGGTCAGTCCGCCAGCGGTTCTCGTTCCGCTCAAGCCAGAAATAAGCTGGTCGAAGGCTGGCGCAAGCACGTTCAGCGTGGCAACCCGGTCGGCCATTTGCGTGGTATTTGAAATAATGTCACGCAGGGGCCGGGCAAACGAGAGCAGAAGACCTGCCTGAATGCCCTCGCCAATTCGGTCGAAGATGCTGGCCGACTTTGCGCGAGCCTTGGCCAGCCCGCGCTGGGCGGCGGCGATATCGCCATTGCGAAGCGCCCCCAGAATCTCCTGCACCAACTCGTCGTCAATCTGCCGACCACCAGCAAGCTTCTGCGCCCGCAAAAGCCATGCGGCAGGGTCGTCGGTAGAATTCAGGGAAAGCTTTAGCAAGTTAAGGTCACGGCCAGTCTGGCTTGCGTCTCGCGTAATTCGGGTATAGGCCTGAATGACGCGGTCTTCCAGTGCATCGACAAGCCGAGCCGCCAGCTCACGGTCCTGTGCCGAGGCAAACTGGTCGTTCATCAGCTTGCGCGCCCATGCCGCCCGCTGAATGTCACGCTTGTACTGGACGCTCAGGGCCAGCATCTCAGGGCCTGACAGCTTTCGGGCAGGGTCACGGGTCGCAAGATTTTCTGCCGTCGTTGCCAACATCTCGGCAATCTGCGTCTCGACCTCCCATGGCACCGTCATGCCACGAGGGACAAGGCCCGTCTCAATCAGGCCCTCGCTAATCTCCCGCACCTCATCACTGCCAGCGCGGTCATTCAGGATGCGCGGGGCCTCGCGAAGCATGGACTCTGGCGAATCCATGAGGTCCGGAAGCAGGTCGGCAGAGTACGGAGCAACGGGCTGGCCAATGCGTGCGGCATTGCGTGCGGCCGTTGCGGCGGCCGTCTTCGAGGCCTGCATGCGCGCCTGCCGCTGAAGCTCCTGCTCAACAATGGCGCGAGCCGCCTTGCTCTTAACGCCCTCACGGGCGGCACGGCCAAGCGCACCGCGCATAAACTTGTAGCCAAACACGCCAGTGGCGAGCAGGATGGCCGCGCCCCACGGGATGCCGTCACCCTCGTCAACACTGCCGTCCTGCGCCTGCGCCTCGCGAGAGACGGCCATGCCGCCAGCCGTTACAACAAGGCCCTTGTTATTGCGAATCGCGTCAAGGACGCTCTTCATGGCCTCTGTTCTGGCCCCGACAACCGCCGGATTGTATTCCTTGATGATGGCGTCGGGAAGCTTGTCAATAATCTCCGCTCGTACCGCGCTCAGTGCCGGAGTATCGAGCGGAAGCAGGAACGCCCGGAACTTGTCTAACGGAATAACGGAGCTATTAAATGACTCAAAGTATGTCACTGGCCTACGGAGAATCTGCTCCGCATTGGCGGCCACCTGAGCCATCGCGCTGGCAAAGGCACGCGGCGTCCTAGACGGCGGCAGAATGGCCATCGTCTCCTTGAGAATGTCAGCCGCGCGCAACTGGCCAGCGGGGTTGGCGTCGCGAAGCTTGGCAATGGCTCGTCCAAGCGCGGCGACAATCTCTTGTTGAAGAACTTGCTCTCTGTCCGCCGGGTCAAGGAACGAATAAGCCCTGTTCCACTCAGCTCCTTTCTTAAACGCAAGAACAGCCTTTAGCAGGTTGTCGTTTAGGTCTACCTCTGGAACACTTGCCCACTTGGTATCAATCTCAGAAGCAATGCGTTGCGCGGCATCAGCCGCCACTTCTTCGGGATTGGCATATCGAGGAGAGCCAGCGGCAGAGATAACCTGTTCGGCGCGCATCTCCCTTGCCGCCTCTTCAAACACCTCTTCATCGGTCAGCTCGTCAATGCGCTTCCCGGTCGTATCCCGAAGGTTCTGCCGCATTCTGCCAAGTCGCGGCGTGGGCATGCCCTCAGCGTAGCGCGCAACATTTGCCTCGCTCAGCACTCCCCAGGTATCCGGGCCAGTGCGAACATGCGGCTCGGTCAGCACCTCTCCAGCGCTCGTTGCAAGCGTTCTTCCCGCCGCATAGCGCGAGCTTTCGCCGCCCTGGTTCCCACGAACCCTTTCTAGGGCAGTGGCAAACATAGAAATTACGGCGTCAACATCAGGCGCTTCACTGGAGGGAAGCAGTGAATTGGCAAACTCACGAACTGCGCCGGGACCGTCCTGAGACGCCTCAGCCAAAACACGAAGCGCATTGATTCCAGCGTCAGAAGACGGAGCGCCGTTAAATACCTCATCCATCACACGGCGAATAGACGCCTGTGTGGCAAATGGACGAACGTCAATGCTTTCGTCTCCAACGCGGGTCGGCGCCCAGATGTCGTCGCCATAGACAGAGAGATTGTCGGCAAGAAAGTCGGCAAACTTTCCAATCATGTACATGCCGCCAAACTCAGCACTTGCCCCGCCAGTGCTACCGCGAGTCACAGCCAGGGAGCGTCCGCCAAGGCCGCCCTCAGTCACTGCCTTGCGAAAGAACTCGGAAGCAGACGACTTGACCTGATGCGTGACAATAAGGTCGTCAATAAACTCTTTGCCAAACTTGCTGGCCAGGGCCGGGGCAATGCTCATGCCGCCGAGAATCATGGCGTAGCGGTCGCGCTCCTCGGGGGTATCGCCCAGCGCATAACCCCCAACGTACCCCGTCATTGGATTGACGGCATAGTACATCGGCATATTTGCATCGCCAGAGAACCCAGCCTTTTCAAGCGCATCGTCAACCTGCTGAATAGCAGTCCGAAGCGCACGCTGTTCCTCAAGCAAGATGTTCTCTCTGCCAAGTTGCATTGACAGGTTTGAACGAATGTTGCGAAGCTGGGTGATGTACTTGTTCTTGGCTAGCTTGCTCTTGCTTTTGGGAGCAGGCGGAATCTGAAGTGCCTCAGGGGCCTGCTCTGGAATGCGCGGCTTGGCGGCGCGTACAGGAGCGGCAACCGGAGTGCTACCCAAGCGAGAAATCTCCGCATTGAGGTTCGCAATCTCCGCATTGATGTCCTCGACCATCTGAGCCACAACAGCCACATCGCGGTCATTCTTGATGCCCGTCTTGGCAATCTCTGCCGCCTGCCGAGCCAGCTCCTTGCTTCGGCGAAGCATGGCCTTGACGCTCCCCTTGGCCGCGCGAACCTCTGGCGAAGGCTTGACAATCGGAGCAATCGGAGGCGTGGCCTCGGCAACAGGCGTGGCCGCAGGGCTTCCGCGCACTGCACCAGCGGCATTGCGCGGCGTAACCGCCGGGACAGGGGATGCCTCAGCAACAACAGCCGGAGTTACAGGCGGCGTAGCGGCAGGCGTAACGGGAGGCGTTACTACCGCCTCAGGAGCTTCAGGCGGAAGCATTGCCTCATCAAGAAGCTGAGCCATCGTCTTGGGGCCACGAACAGCAGGCTGTCCCGGCTTACGCGGCGGGATGCGAGCGGCGCGCTCAGCTTCCTCAAGAACCTCTGGCAAAAACTCAACCTCTCCACGGCGAACCGCCTCAGCCCGTCGAATCTGCTCAGTCTCTGGGATGGTGCTTCCGGGCGTGGCGGCCGCCGCATTACGCTCAGCCATGCGAGCAAGTCGTTCGGCCTCGGCCGCCGCACGGGCCGCCGCCTCAGCCTTAGCCTTATTGCGCGCTTCCTGTCGAGCAAACTTAGGAAGTAGCTTAACGTCTGGAACTGGCGCCGGAAGCTCATCTATCGGAAGCATCGCCTCGGCAAGAATGTCATCAAGCGTCTTTGGTCCCTGCATCGGCTCAGGACCAAACTGCGGGCCCGGTGCCTTCGGGCCAAGCTCAGGCCCAGGGCGACGCATGTAGTTAATGCTCTTGCGAACCTGACCAACGCCCTTGCCAAGCAGGCCCATGCCATACTCAGCGCCAAACATGAGCGGGAGCATCGCGGTAATGTCACCAGCAAGCCGACCCGTCTTAGTCTGAGCAAGCTCTTCAGCCGCACGCCCAATCGGCGCATAGACATTGCGCCCAAGGAACGTCTCAGGCTCAGCACCAGTCTCCTGGTACATACGGCTCGCCTCGGCCAACTGTCCCGTCAGCGACTGGCGGGGGTCGTCAGACATGGCGCCCGGCGCAATAAATAGCGGCACCTCAACGGCGGCTCCAGCCCCAGCGCCAATAGCCGCGCGACGAGCCAGCGAGGCCTCCGGGCCACCAAGTGTACGGACAGCCTTGGCGGCACGGCGCGCACGGACTGCCGTGCGGCCCGCGCCAACGGTGCGCGCCGCAGTGCTAACGCCACCAAGCACAGCGGGGAGGGCGCGAGCGCCAATCAGGCTTGCGGCAATGTCAGGCGCAACCGTGCCCAATCCGCCAGCAATCTTTGCGCCAGTGGTTTGCGCGGGGCGGTATCGGCTTTCGATTTCGCGCGCAATCGTGCGAACATCTTCCGCCTTTTCCGGCGAAACAATCCCAACGGCCTCAGCAAGATTGGCGGCGGCCTGCGTGGTGCGCGCTTCCGCACGATTGGCAAACCGCCCAATCTTTCCGAGTAAGGTCTGGTCGCGCTGGAACTGGCGAAACTTTTCAGGCTTGCCAGTTACAGCATGGCCAAGCTCCATAAACCTGCGCTCGGCCTCTTCAGTACTCTGAATCAGTCCCCTGTCAATCTCATCCCGAACGCGAGCGATTGCCACCTCACGCGGAATTCTGCTTGTCATGGACGTAGACTCAGCAGAAATACGCGGAGGCCTATCGTCAAGTCCTGGAATCCGTGCCATTGGGTATGCGATTACGGGTTAAACTGAACACGCCTTCTGGTAGGAGCGGCACCAGTAGCAGGACGCGGAGTGGTGCCAGTGGCGGCTTGCGGTCGCAAAACCGCCGCACTATCAGTTCTCATTGTTAGGTCGACCCCGCCACCACGACCCCTGCGATTAAAGCGAGTCACGGCCGCCTGAATGTCCATGGCATTGAGACCAGAGGCACTGCCGATGGCAAGGCGAAGTGCCTCAGCCTGATTTCCATTGGCGGCGTAAACAATCCGGTCAGCCTCAGCGGCACGGTTTCTAGCCTCAGTGCCTTCGGCGCTTGCCATAGACGACGGACTGTATGAGCGTGGAATAAACAGGTCAGAAAGTCCAGAGTCATACGACAAGAGCCGAGCAACATTTGCCGTCAGTGGCGAGCGACCTCCAACAGGCGTGACGCCAGTTAAGCCAGTGGCAATAGCCTGGCGACGGCCGCTTTCCGTAAAATCTCTCGGCACAAAGCCAGGCTGGTTAATACCAGCAAAGTCAATGCGCTCGTACCCCTCAGGCTGAGTGCCGCCAAACTGGGCGCCCTGCAACTGAAGCGCACGCATAGCGCCCTGCCTGCGCTCCAAAATTTCGCGGTTGGCGTCCTCAAGCTGTTGCTGACGCTCCAGCGCCTTAAGCTCATCTTCGCGGGCACGAGTGCCGTGGGCAGTCAATCCAGCGCCAAGGCCGGAAAACAGACTTGCCAAAAATGGATTAGCCATTACTTTTTCCCGGCCGCAAGAATCGGCGCCATGCGAATGTAAAGGTCCATAAGCGCACGCTGGCGGTCGTCTTCGCGCGCAAGCAGGTCCGCCTCAAGCGAGGACACGGCCCGAGCCTGCTGGCCAAGAAGGTCGCCTAGTCGCCCGGCGCCAATGCTAGACGCCGACAGTCCGCGACGAGCCAGCTCGTCCTCTAGGTCTTCCTTCTGACCAGCAAACTGCGCGCGGAGATTGGCAAGCGCCGCACTGCGAAGGCGGTCATACACGCCAGTGTCAAAAGCAGGGAATCCAGGTAGCCCAGAGCCAGCCCCGGAGCCGCTACCGCCAGACGGAAAGTACGACGGAGCGCTAGTCGGAGCAGGGAGATTTGACGGTCCCGGCGGAGGAACGTAGTCAGACCCGCCACCGCCATACGGACCAGTGTCGGCATCAATCTGCGTGTCCCCAAGATTGGCATAGTCACTTGGCCCAGTAAACATCAGGTTGAGATTGTCGGGCGGCGCGGGGCGAGCCATGCCCTGCTCCTGCATCTCGGCATACGTCATCGGACGAGCATCGCGCTTGGCGGCTCGGCGCGCGTCGCGAGCCGCATTGCCATTAATGTTGGTGAACATGCCCTCGGTGTTGCGGGCCGAACCACCAGCGCGACGAAGCTCGTACTTTGCAAGCGGATTCTGTTCCATTACCGCCTCCCGCTAAACATGCTCATAAACAGCGGACGAAGCATCTCAGCGGCCGCCTCAGCTTCGCGGCGCTGACGCTCCATCTCGTCCATCTGCATTTCCATCTGCTGATTGGCGAGCGCCTGTTGCTGGGCATTGCCGTACATGTTGCTACCAGCCATCAATGCCTGGCCAGTCACCAATGCATTCTTGGGGTCCATGGCATAATTCGCAAGCTTAGAGGCTCCGCTTGATAGGCGCCCAGCCAGACTTTTGCCAGGGGCGCCACCGTTAACCGCCGGAGTTCCCGCAAGGAAATTGCCAGCGCGAGTGGCCGTCCGTCCGATGCCAGTATTGGCCAGCTTGCCAATCTTACCAGCGGCTTGCAGTCCCTTGCCAACACCAAACATGAGGCCAAGGTCGCCACCGTATCCAAGAACCTGGCCGAGGCCAGTCTTGTTCATCCAGTTCATCGTGCGGTTCTTTGCTTTCGACCCGCCGATGCGGCCAGCAAGCCATCCCACGGCCTTTGTAGTAAGCGGCATTGTTACTTCCCTCCCTTCTTCTTGCGGCGCATTACCATGCG
>Ga0315901_10002782_pt1 | contig 23554 bp, 22 predicted proteins | sample LakEriMetagenome_10_FD_203761 | JGI IMG/M metagenome (GOLD analysis project Ga0315901, IMG submission 203761) | Freshwater fungal communities from buoy surface, Lake Erie, Ohio, United States - Buoy 2 MA116 | ecosystem: Environmental > Aquatic > Freshwater > Lake | place: USA: Lake Erie, Ohio... | reverse complement strand
TCGCCAGGGCGATCGAAGCAGTTGCCTTAGAGCACGAGCGGCTCGGCAAGCATCTTCGAAACTCGATCAACTCCGGCTCCGTGTTCAGCTACGATCCCGAGCGAGATCCGCAGTGGCTCGTTTGAGGGAGGGTCGGCAGAGTCGTTGGGAGGAAGGATTTCCCATCCGATTGTAAAAAACACAGAAAAAACGCCCAAAAGTTCGGTTCCTGTCCTCTCCGCTCAAAAACCCTGGTTTTTCCAGGGTTTTTCGCATTTATGGCAAGTTCCTTTGGCCGTCTGTAGCGCCCATGCAACTCGGTGCATGGCGCCTGCGGCGTTGCATTTCGCGTCGCGCACCCCAAATCGAGTCGTTTTTCGAGTCGCGTGAGTCGTCAAAACACTGGGGTTTTGCATGGCCCAAACTGGCCCCGATCCACGATGGTGGAGGGGGTAGGATTCGAACTATTCGTGTGATCTCCTGAGAATACGGGATGGTTTCTACCACTTCATCAAATGATTGATCCGCTCGCAAGTGCCTGGTATCATTCAACTTTGGTTCGGGGCTAGCTCGAGTGATAGGCGGCAATTATGCGGTCTACAGGGTTTAGGCCGATCCGTATTAAAAGGTTCGACCCTTCACTCGCGTATGTCCAAGACGATTGAACTGAACATCTGCAGCAATTGTAGCAACACGCTTAGCGGATACGGCAATTTATGCCCACGATGCGGGCATACCATCCCAACAGAAAACGCGGCAGAGGCGAAGACGGAGCAAGCTGTCATTCCTCGCCATACTGGGTACAGCTACTATATGTCCTCATCCATCGGCGGAATCGACGATGACGTGAAGCAGATATTTCTCAGCCTGCCGCCAGAGAAACTGAGCTTGGTGTTTCGCCTTTACGGGCAACGCTACGGCGGAGGTGCTCAGTCTTATGCACAATCAACGTATTATTCTTGGCGCTCTGGACGCGTGCGGATGAGCGGTATGGTAGCTGGACGCCTCTTGAATTTAGTTCCGCCAGTTCTCGATCCCCCCCAAAGATTTGAACTCGTCAAAAAGGTCAGGAGCGCCCACCTCCGAAAAGAACGAAAGTATATTTCCTGCCATCCCACCGACTGGCGTCACACGGTTGGTCCAATCGTCGCCCAATTTATTGCTGCCAGCCAGAACGTTCAGATACCTCCATACGTGCTCGACCGAGTGTGTTGGCTTGCCGACGGTGACGCAGCGGCGGCTCAACGGTTGCTCGCTGCCGCCGAACAAGAGGAGGCCGCTGTCCGTCTTCACTTTCTCGAAGCCGAATTCAAACGCATCGACTTCATGTTGCAGAACATCGAAGCCACCAAGCGCGTCAGCCATACGATTGAACTCCCCCAAGGCACCATCACCGTTTCCATCGCCGTGCCCCGAAAGGGCTTCTGGAGTTGTCTCGGCAGCCTGCTATCCTAACCAATTATGAGCGACCCAAACCGCAACAATTCAGGCGACCAATCCGAGTTGCCCGCGACCGTTTCACAGCCGGGCAATCTTCTGGACGCCGCACTTGCCCACCTTCCTGCCGAACAACGGCAGGCGCTCGCGCAGAAAGCACTTGAACGCAAACTCGACATCGACGCCAAGGCCGTCGAGGCGGATAACCGACACCGTGCGAGTTCTGTCGACATGGCAAACACCATTCACCAAGTGCGAGCTTTGGAGGACTCCACCAAGAGCGACTATACCGTGAGGGCCGAGTATGAGACCGCAAGCGGACGCACGAACGTCGAAATCAAGAAGTCCAACAACACGGTCATCATCGTCATAGCCATCGTTATAGCCATCATTGTCCTTATTACGTTCTCCAAGTAGTTTTATGCCGACGCGCTTCGAGGTTCATCCCACCGCCAAGATTGCCGCTTACGCACTTTCGATCGCGCTAGTCGTCTCTTTTGGAATCGTCGGCGCGAAGCGTGTTCTCCGCTCGTACGCTCCCACCGCCGCGCCGCTCGCAAACGCTGCGAGCGGTTCTCTCAGCACCACGCCCATAGACTTACTGCTGCCAGTCATTGAGCTTCGTATCGCCGACGCACAACTCGAATCCCATTGGTCAGCCGCGCTCGCGTCCGTGCTGTCTGGACAGACCGAGGCACCCGTTGAGGGCGGGCGTGTTGATGTCCTTACGGAGCATTACGCCATCGAGGTTGATCGCCTCGAAAAGTGGCACGAGTCGATTGGGCAGGCGGCGCATTATGCCCTCAAGACCGGGAAGGTTCCCGTCGCCGCCATCATGCTCCCATCCGACCTGTGGCCCATCTCGCCCACAACTAAAGCAAAGCTGCTCCTAATAGATGAGACTTGCACCAAACAAGGAATCAAATTCGTCCTCCTGCATCGAACCGGGGCCTAGAGCCCATGCAACTCGGTGCATGGCGTCATGCGGCGTTGCATTTCGCGTCGCGCTGCCCAAATCGAGTCGTTTTTCGCGTCTCGCATTGGGGGCAAAACATTGGGCTTTTGCATGCTTCCGAGTCGCGTGCGAGTCGCGTGCAGAAGAGGTAGCGGGATTCGAACTATTTGGGGCGGTCTCTGGGTGGCCTCGCCAAAGTAATTGAAATGGCCGAACGACACCGTTATACTCGACATGGTCTGTGCGATTGGGAAAAGCGATAGAGTGCTCGCGATCGCCGGGAAAAACACGATTGACCGAAGGGTTCGATTGCAGCGAGTCGGACTTCATCCGGCTTCCCTTCCTCGCCCTCGGGACATCGCGGGCGTTATGCGACAGGAGACGAACATCTAGAATGATAGTACTAGCATCAGTTGACGCGTTTGTTCCAATCTTACACTCACTTTTTTGGTGTGTGGTCGGATTCACCGTGTTTCTGTTTTTCCGAAGGCGCATTTCTGCAATGGTAGACATCATTGAAAATCGCCTAAAGAGCGGCGGTTCACTCAAAGTTGGCGATATCGAGCTTGGAACCGCTTTCGTGACAAAGACTAGCGACGTCAAGGGCAGCATAAAGGTCTATGGCAACCCTGACCGATTTAAGCTACTCGTGAAGGCAAAGGGCGACAACTGGTCCAACAGCACGAAAGCAATGGAGGTGCCTGGCGGTTGTATCGTACAGACAACAAACGAACGTCGAATGGCAGATGGCTCGTGGACTGCGGCTGAGTCATTGACGTTTGTGCCGAATGTCATCGTTGTTGAGGAGGAAGATGGAAATGGGCGATACCTAGTGGCCTCTCCGGAGGATAGGCAGTGATGTTGTTCCTCAGTTACTCATGGGCGGATGCGTCCATCGCGCACCAGATTGTGCATGTACTACGCGCTGCCGGACTCTCGACATGGGTTGACGTATCTCATTTGGATATTGATCGGGAGATAGAGCCCCAACTTTTCAATGCCATTTCTGAAGCCAGATTTTTCCTGCACCTTGACTCTAGCAGTTCCCGCTGTTCTCGATGGGTGGCGTATGAACGTGCTGTTGCATCAGCATTGAACAAGACGATCTACGATGTTCCGCCGGTAGTAGCGCTTGACGCGGTATCTCGATTGCCGCATAGGAAACCGTTGCTCACGGTGCCTCGGGCCGCGCGGTTTCTTAAGTCGATGTCAAAAGAAGAAACAGGAATGTACTGCGCGGGATTGCTAGCAAAAGCAGTGCCTGGACAGACACTGCGCGGGATGGCGAGCATTACTGCGCATGTGCAGGCGATTCCTTGCCATCATTCGGAACAGTGCCTTTCTTAGTTTGTTTTTCTGGCTCTTCCGCAGAATTTGTGGGTAAAAGGTTCTAACAATTCTAAATTCGAAGCGTTTGGATTTTTCGAGTTCCCCAGATAACAAGCCACAGGGATGGGAGGAAGTCAGGGGCCACCGAAGCAGCCCCTTGCTTGTTTACCTGTCCTCGGCAATCTCTTCAAGCAGCGCCCGAGTTGGTTCCCGCCAGAGTTCTATCCTCCATCGAGGCATCCGACAGTTTTTTCGAGCCTGAATCAGACTCACAATGATTTGCAAGAAAAGCATCTTGAAGCCGGGATGGAATCATGAGGTTTATCACAACTTCAGTACACCAACCCCAATAATCAAGATGCAACTACGGACTATCCTGAATCGCATTGAAAGCAAAAGGGCTTTGACCGTCACGACGGCAGGCGATGGCTATCGACCCGGATTACGCCCTGCGATTATTCGTGCCCAGTTGACATAACGTCGATCAGTCCAAGGACCAGCGTCGACTCCTTCGCCAAACGTCTCTCGGAAGCGTTTTCGGGTCATAATGCTGCGGTTCGATCGATGCAACTTGATCCCGAGTGGAATTTATTTGCAGTCGACTATCAGACCATCTGTGAAATCTGCCATGAGTTCATGCACTAGCCTTATTTCAGAGGACCGCTGCACGTACGGTACGAGGGATGCGCTTCTAGCTTGTCCGCCTTTCGCAAAAACATCTCCGGTACGTAGGGTACGTGAAGCGGTCCTGGTATTTAAAGCCTGGACGGTGATCGCGTTGCAGCATCATTTCGGGAACCACCACGGGGAAGAGGACCGCGCAACATATACCAGGGAGCGATTGACCACGTTGACAAGTCCAAGGTACGTTCCGCGGTCGGATTAATGATCGGCGTGGTTTGGGTAATGGATGTGGCTGATGCTATTGGTAGTTGTTGGGATGGACCCCCCAACTGCTTCACGTACCCTATGGGACCATCACCTTCGCTCCCGCCGCCCTGGAAAAACCATCCTCGGTAACCTAGGAATTGAGAATGGAAAATTGAGAATGGAGAATTATTAAGGACACGCCGACCCGCATGGATCTCAAATCTCAATTCTCAATTCAGTTAGTAGGTTCGAGTTCTTCCAACCCATCACTATGTTGGCTGCCACACGATACGGTGGAGCATCGACCACATATTCGCTTTTTTCGCCAAAGATCTCGAAGGCGTCGTCCAGGATCGTTCACAGTTCGGGAAAGATCGGGCAGGCGGCGGGGCCGTTTGCTCTGGGCGAATGATCGCCAACGATCTCAAAACCGGTCCTTTGCACGCTTTTCCCGAGAGATTCTCTGGGTAATGAGCCTCCGGTGATAACCCGAAATTTTCCGATGAGCTAGAGCGGAGTTTGGATCTGGCAACTTCTCCGTTTGGTTAGGAAACTGACCGCAGCAGGTTATTCGATTAAGCCGGTGTTTTGCAGCAACGCAAATCACCGGCTTTTTTCGTATTCTCCTGCAATCTCCCGGCTCTCAACCACTCTCCAGAGACTCGATTCCCGGTAGCAACTCTCGTCAAAACAGACCCTACTCTTAAGCAACTTTGTGATCCAACGAGGCGTCCATTTCCCCGTTTCGTCGCGATGTTTCTTCCATTTACTTGCATTGGCGTGGGCAGCGATCTCGCTTGGTCTAATACCTTTTGAAGCCATTTCAAAAAATTGCTGAACAATTAGTGACTGTTCATGATCGGGCTTAGGTGCCTTGGTTGCCCGGTCGGATTGGTAGCCAAACGGAACTCTCCCCGCAACGCGTTTCCCCTGCCGTTTCAGCGAAGCTCGAGCATCAGCCAATCGCTCGCGTGTCAGTTCAATCTCGAACTCACTCGCCGCAGCCACATTACTCCTCATCAGTTGACTGGCTGCCGAACCGTTATACTTCGGGTCTGTAACGACAATTAATTCCACCGCTCTGTTGTTGAACCGTTCGAGCAGCCTTTGGAGGTGATATAAACGCCGCGTCAGCCTATCAATACTGTAGACAATCACGCGCTTTACTTCTCCAGAGTCAATTGCATCCAGCAATCGCGTCAATTGCGGTCTGGTCAACGATTCGCTCGACTCGCCTTCGTCGGAGTAAACCTCGCGAATTTGGTAGCTGAGCTCGTTTGCTAAATCCCAGCAGATCCGAATCTGTGCATCGCATGACGAATAACTTGTGCGGCTCGAACGCGACTGTCGAGCATAGATTGCAGTAACGGGATCTGGTTTTTGCACGGTATAGTAGTCAAACGCTGACCACTGGTGATTCGTCGTAAACGGCGATCAGAATGACGCCATCAATGGCCCCAAGGTCCGCCCGCCTTCCAGCTCGCAATGAGTTTCCGACCAGCAGCGAGCGATTGAGCAATAGGTGATAAGAAGATGCTGATATCATCGACAACGTTGGAAAACGAATCCCAAGTACCCTCCAGCTTCGACTTGCGAATGAATGCCGTCCACTGAATTTGTTTGGTTGCGTCTAAACGGAACGGTTCGGCGAAAACGTACGGTTCTGCAAGCAGTTCTGTACCTCGATTAGCAAAGGTCTTCTGAACTGCGTTGCTAAGTATTTCTGCATCGAAGTCAAACTGACACGCCAGCACGCATACATCAAAAAAATCCTTCATGCGACTGTTTAGTTGACCAAGCTTGACCATCGCCTCGAACTTTTCAGCGATGACCGTCTCTTTCGGATAGCCGATCAAGTTGGGCGCGTCGAAGTCGAGCATGGTTGGATACGTGATCGTCGTCGCGACTGGGTGAATAACATCACCAAACCCCACATCAATTTGCATCGGCAATCGAGCATTCTGAATCATAGCTACAAAGGTCACTCGAACGCCTGAATACTCAGCATCTTCTTTAATCATCGTGCCTCGTACCGAATCGCTCGGGAACTCTACTCCATCTGGTTCGACAGATTGTTGGCACACATCTTTCATGATGGCAGAAATTGTTTGCACAGAGTTTTCGACGCGAGCGAGTAGATCGATATCGCGGGTGGCTCTCGACTGAGGCGTCCCCCATACCCGAAACATCAAAGCACCCTTCAGGACGAATCGTTCGGCATGCTTGGATTTCGATAGGCGAAAAAGAAATCGCTCAATCACGAAATACTGCATCAGTTCTTGCAGTGGCCGTCCAGACTCTCTTGCGGCATTTTCCAACCGACCGCGAACCGATGCGGAGATATCACGAGTCATATCAGCGCCTCAAGATAAGGACGCAGCGCTTTGGCAACCCTCAGCTTTGTGGCATACTCCATAATCAGGTCGACATTCATCTTGCCTTGCGATACATACGACTTCAGCGCCTCGAGTGCGACGTCCAGACCGACATCATTTCGACGGCTGAAACTGTCGACGAGCGACTTCTCCTTCGAGTACACTCGCAGCGAAACACCGTCGACTTTGTGTTCTTCAATCCCCGTGGCATACGCCGCGTCGCCAAGTCGTGATGTACGCAGTGGCGGGAACTCCAATCTTGGCGGTTCGCTGTTTCGAGGGATCGCAATCCAAACTTCGTGTGGGATTTGTGTCGTCAGCTCGTGAAAGGAAAGGGCTGAAACCAAATAGATCACGGCCTGTGGGCTCTTGGCGGCAACCGTTACCAGATCGGATTGGCTGAGCGATGGCATGTCTGCTAGCCGATACAGGCCTCGTGCGAGTTGCTCGATCTGTCCAGAGTCTCGCATGGCGTACAGCGTATTGCGTGTGATACCGCTGCGAAGGATGTTTGCCATCCGCATGATTCCGCCGCTCTCACGAAATACCTGGATCGCTCGCGTTGCAGCATTGACCGGCGTAGGTGCTACCATAGAACAAAAGACCTCCCCGAAAGATAACGTGGAGGTGATTTGTACCATGCGTTTCCCAAATTGTCAAATTCTGACGGTTTGCGAAACGAGTGACTGCACCGCTTTTCGCGGCAGCTTAAACTCCTCTAAGGCGTCGTAGGGGAAGCTTTGGCTTCTTCCATGACCTGGCGGTTGCAGATGAGCCAGCCCAAATTTCAACTGAATAAGGGAAATCAAACTCAGTTTGATCCTCCAGTTATATGTGGTTAGTTGCATAAATTGGCAGGCCGACGCCTCAAAACGTCGGCCTGTTTGCATTTTTTACGCAGTGTTTTCCATGGTTTGCACGCTCTAGCCCAGTCTCAAACTCTCCCCGGCGCGATGTCTCTACCAACCCAGGCGCGAATCGGCTTGGGTGCTTTTTCTGCCTTTGGCAACCCGACTCTCGGGAGTCTCAAAGTCGCGCGACCCGGAGGTTATAGAAAAGTCTCGAACTTCATAACCCGGACGAAAACTGGAAAACCAAAATGACCTCCCGGTTATGCCCCGCGCGACAAAAGCGCGAGTTTTGGAGCCCCATTTTCATAACCGGCAGGTCACGCCCGCTAGCTCTTAGGCGTCCTAGATTCCCTAGGTGTTCATTTTCATTGATTTTTCGCACCGCTACGGTGTGCAAGAGTCGCTTTTCTCGACTCCATAACCCGAGAAACGCATCAAAGACAAGCGACCCTGGGGTTATGGCCGGCGCGATTGAGGCGCTAGGGGTCGGCGTTTGAAAACAAACAGTTTTCCGTTGCCAAGCAACCTTGTACGGAAACAACAGATGTCTTCAGTTGCCGAAATGCAATGCGCCGGTGTCCGCCAGTCCTGGGCTATCGCAAAAGTACGGTCCAGACCCATCGGAAGCTGTGCTATACTATCCTCCGCCTGCTTGCTCAGGGCTCGCACTATTTACGGCCATGATCGTCGCCGCTTGGGCAACACTCAAAAGCCGGAGACTAGTCGCGTAACCCCCCGCATGAACCGAGGTTGTCGACGTTGCGTCACACCAATAAATCGTTACTTCCCGAGACTCTGCGTTGTGTGACTTTCTGCCTTTAGAAAAATTGTGCTGCCGAACATGCCCCATACAAAGTGCCGAAAAGTTAAAGCGATAACGATCACTGCTGTTATGCTGCTGAGCACCATCGTTTTATTGTCGCTGGTTGTACTCGTTGGCAGAATTCCAGTGGGCGGCAATATATCAGTCGACTTGGACCAATCCGATCGACTTCAAAGGATCATGAAGGAAAATGCGGTCATGTTCTGGACTGGTAGGGGCACTCTCGGGATGATGTATGTACAAATCGACAATCCTTTTGCTCTACACGCTGTCGATGATGCCATCATTGAGGACGCGCGCCGGAACAAATATCTGGCTATCGTACATTACAAATGCATTATTCCCCTTTTTAATTATTCCGTCACTGTTGATTGATCGGCTCCCAAGTGCCTGATGTCATTAGATGTCTCCGCCAGGCTATCTTGAGTGATAAGCTTCGCTAGTGCGTTCTACAGGTTTTGGCTGATCCGAATCAACACAATTTACATCGAAAGGACCTGCTGTTTCATGCGATCTATGACTGAACGACAGCGGAAGATCCTCAAGATCACTGCTATTACATTAGTGGCTATGCCTTGCGTTTGTTTCTTATTCGCATTTTTAGCCATGTCGATAGCTGCATCACGAAAATGGACAGAGATAGAGAGTGACAAATCACAACTGCCCAAGGCAATGCTCGCACTTGAAACAGACTTTCCGGATTTGCGAGTTGAATACCACCGCATAAAAAGCGGGGTTGATCTATCGATGACGGATCGAGGGTACCTGCGAATCGATGGTCGCGACTGTGTTCAAAAGTTTTTAGACATCGCATCGCTTGAGAAAACAGACGGGAAACATCCCAGACGGAACGAATTTGATGCATCACTACACCTGCTCCCTCCTCAGGTCGTTGTGGACGGAGATGTGTGGTTTGCGTCGCCCGGTTTTGGTACTGTGCATCAGGAGATCGTGGACCTATACCTACTCAGAACAACGGAGGATTTCGAGCAAGCGACCGTCTACCATTACTGGACATTTTGATAACCGATGTATATCGGATAAGCCTGCCCGTTGCCGGGCACCCTCCCCACACCACCACGGAATGCGGGACATCCGCGTTGGTTCAACGCACAGGAGTGCGGCGGCGGTTCTACGAAGATGAGCAAGTTTGCTAACCCTTCCGCAGTCGCCCTCACCTCGTGCTTGTTCCCTTGAAGTGGTCATTTGGTATACTGATCTCCTAGAGATACCTATCTCGCACAGGGGATTTAAACCCCACTAACCAATGCCCATGACGGGCGTAACCAAGGTATTGCAGCGAAGTGGCGGATCCACCGGCCTCGAACTTTAGTAGCCTTACTTGCCGCCACTCGCTGATGTGTGGCGTTCGTGCAATTTGATGCTCACAGATATACAAAACTGGCTACTTGAAGTTCCGCTAACCTCGACCTGGGGATTCGAGATACCGTTTCCCTTTCTTTTCGACGGAGAGGATGGCGGTGTGAGCGCGCTGAATCTACGGTTTCACGGAGAATCACGCAAGACGGTCGCTGCCGGACTGCTAGCCCTCTATCAAGATTCTTGTATCGCCCTACGGTACGACCGTGGAAATGTGTCGGAGTTGCTGGACGACTTGAATTGTACCGTATCGGATTTGCCGCGATCAAATTCATATACACTTACTGACGCGGGTTTCGCTTTGTGGGAGATGAGATGCGAGCCGATGTGGGAGTTGTTTGTTGTTAGTCGGGAAAGCGAACCGAAGCAAATCATAGAATCGAGATCGCTTGAATCCGGGTTTGCTTTTCTAGCGGCGAGTTTTCCCAAGCTAGATACGCTTGAATTGCGAAAAGCCACTGAAGTCGTCGAGCTTTGCCCATGGATGCCGATCAGATGGCGGTCGTTTCCGAAAGGATTTCGGCTCTGTCTGGATTTGAATCAGTGCGAGGGGGATAAAGAGGAATCGAGATATTCACCACATATAGCTGCCGAGACGTGCTGGATCAAACACTCCGCGACGCTAAAATAGATGAACGAACAAAATGCTTGATCGACGCCCCCGACTGTCCGTTCTGAAGTTAGGAAGCCGTGTTGGCGGGGGCTCGGTCAACATGGACGTTACGCAATTGAAGACAAACGCATTCGAGGGTTGTAGGAAGTAGTCATGAACCGGCCCGGTACTCTCGTCAAAATCGTAGCGTTGACATTAATTGGGTTCGTAGTCCCCATCGTCATGCTCCTACCCCTTGACTACGCTCTTTCCGATTTTGGAACTCATCCGGATTGGAATGCTTTGTCGGCTCGCTATCTGCCACCGGCGACGGGTTGTTCATTGCTTTTCCTGGCCAGCGCGATGACGTCTTCAACTCCAAGAAAGCTCGTGACGTTTGCGCAATCGCTTTTCCTACATGGAACTACCTTCATTCTCTGTTCGTTGGCATTTGTGCCAATTCATCAGAATAAGGTTGCTGATCTTAAACAAGAGCATTTGGCCTGGATTCCATTCGTTTCCGTACTCTTGCTGTTCATGGCTTTATTGGTCATAGGAAACATCCCCATAACAACCAAGAGAAAAGAATCGAATCCGATTGGTAATGGCGCTCCAGACCAATATCATGCGTAAATCGGGTAAGGATGCCCGTTGCCGGGCATCCTTACCATACCACCTAGCATGCGGGTCCGCACTCATCTCCATTGTTTTCCAGTTCGAATCTCCGCGCCCATTTTCTCCCAAACGGCATACATAACCCGGGTGAGCTGAATCGTCGTCGGCTCGTACTTCTCGAACCCGGTGGGATATGCCATGTCGAATCGATCTTTCTCGGATCTTCCTAGCCAACAGCGGCGCGAACGGATCGCGGCGGTTCTTGCCCTGGGCCTGGCTAGGGTTCTGGACCAAAGGTCCAAAATCTCTTCGAACTCTCGCGACCCAAGCCTTGAGCTTCTCTCTGGATTGAGGCGCTCTATGTCGGAAGCAGACTTTAGGCGAGAGGCGATAGGCCTTGGGCAAGACCCCATAAAATGATCGGAGAATCAAACATGAACGCTGCAACGGCGTCCGAGATCGCACGCCTCGAAACGATGACAATCACCAAAGTGGTCGAGCGATTCGAATCGCTCTTCGGCGAGAAATGCCGGAGCCGAAACAAACGCTACCTGATCCGACGTATCGCTTGGCGACTCCAAGCCAACGACGAAGGTGACCTTTCGGAGCGAGCCAAGGCCCGAGCGGCTGAGTTGGCTCGACTCCGAAGTGCGCCTGCGGACAACAATCGAAACCCATTGACTTCGGATGTCCATGTGATCGTGGTAGGCGCGCAGAATCGAATCAATTTCCCCACTCCCAACGACGAGCCATCGGTGCGGTATGTTCTTTCAAGAATCCGAAGCCATTGCAACTGAGAATCTTGATCTGCGGAAAACCGTAGAGCAAGTCGACCATCTACTAGCGACGATCTTCACCAATGCCCCAATGAGGCCCGAGGATTTCGCTTGGAAGTAGATCTCGATGCAAACCAAGTCATCGTGGTGTTCGAGATACTCACGAGCTGTGGCGTGCTCCTTGCTGAATCGGTTGTCGAATGCCGGCAATGCCAAAACCTTGTTCCGCTACCACCGCTCGAGCAAGCCGAAGTCCAGCAACACGGGTTTGAGTGCTCTGGTTGCGGCTGGTCAATAGAGCGTTCCGCGCCGGTAGTCACGGTCTATCGGATGACTGAAGAAACGTTGGCTCGCCCCAAACCATTGATCGCGACACTAAGTGTCGATTCGGCACTACGAGAGCTTGACCAATATCCAAACGTGTTTCGTCGGCTCGGGCACTATTGGGTCATCAAGTACGATTCAAAGATGGCTCTCCTGCACTCTTCCGGCGGTTTGTCTTACCTTGCACGATTACTGGTCGATCCGGGACGAAAAATCCCCGCTGCGTTTCTATTGGCTGCGGAAATGGGAATCGATCCGAGAATCCCGGTTGGTACCTCGGGGACGGTATTGGATGACCAAGCTCTTGCTGACTATCGGAAAATCTACCTTGAGATCACCCGTGATTTCGAGGAAGCAAAGAGAGACAACGATCACGCACGGGTTGCAGAACTGGAGAAACAAAAAGAAACGTTCTCAGCGGAGATCGAAAAAGCAACCGGTCTTGGGGGAAGGAAACGCGAGCAATCGGATTCAGAGCGCGTTCGCAAAAACGTCTCGAATGCGGTCACCAGAGCGATCGAAGCAGTTGCCTTAGAGCACGATCGGCTCGGCAAGCATCTTCGAAACTCGATCAACTCCGGCTCCGTTTTCAGTTACGATCCCGAGCGAGATCCGCAGTGGCTCGTTTGAAGCTGGGGCGAAGAAAGGAACTTCGCGGATCCGCCTTTTTTCATCTAGTCGATCGCTCGACCGATTTTTCAGGAAGAATTCGAGGAATGCATCGTTTTCCTAGCTGAAGCGTTCGCGGAACGCATATTTCGACCACTGTTTTTGAGGGAAAAAACCATGCTAGGAATTCGAAACGTAGCTCTCGGGCTATCTGTTCTTGGAGCCAGTCTTTTTGCTGATAGTGCTTGCCAAGCCTCTGATTGCTACCACGGGCAAGTTAGGTACAAGACCGTCACCGTCTACCGAACCGTCAGGATCCCGGTCTATTACTACGCAACGAAATACAGCTACTACGGAACCCCCTACCGAGTCCAAGCCGTCACTTACCGTTACGCCAGCGTACGTTTCCAAAAACAAGTGCGAATCGGTTACTGACCCGTTGGTTTTCAGATCTGCGACCATTATCTTGGGGAGATGGATAACCCTCTCCCTAACTTCGACCCGCAAACAATCGCCAGCTTACAAGCTGGCGATCATGTCGCCTGGGACCGCTTCATCGAATCCTTGGGAGCTGATATGCTTGCTTTTGTTCGCAGCCGGCACGCGGGAAAAGCCGAGGATCTTTGTCAGACCATCTGGCTGAAAGCTTGGCGTGCGAGAAACGAGATCGTTGACGGCAATCTACGAAGCTGGCTCTTTCGCATCGCAAGAAATTTGCTGATCGATGAGTATCGAAAAACCTCAAGTTTCACCAATACGGATCTGATCGATCTTGCGGCTCAATCGAACGATTCGCCCGACCCCCGTATCGATGCACTTGCCGAGTGCATGAAGTCACTCGACGATCGATGCCGACAATTCGTCCAGCGGTTTTATTTCGACGGACTTTCGACAACGGAACTTTCGACAGAACTTCTCATTGCACCTGGAACGATCGGATCGAGGGCGAGCCGGTGCCGCGAAAAACTCAAGGAATGTATCGAGAAAAAATGACATGAACCCGCTCGCATTGGAACTACCAGAAGATCAATCGCTATGGGCTACTTGGTTGGATCACCAAGTCGTCGGCCCAGATCTGCGCCTTTTGGTTCGCCAATGGGAACTTCTCGCTGGCGTAACCTCTGAGCTTTCCCCTGGGGAATCATGGGAACAAAGGCTTGTTGCGCAGTTCACCGACCAGCTTCCGAAGATCCTCGCCAATGGACTTGGTGCACTTTCCAGTGATGAGCTTCAAAGGTTCTTGCTTCAACCGAGACTGCTCTTGGCCCTCCAAGAGCAAGTCTTTATGAGCGGAGAGCCCTATTGGGATCGTTTATCTCGGTCCGAGATGCACTTAGACGATTCCGCTCGCAGTTCTTCCAAGGTGCGTGCTGCTGTTCGTGAAACTACCCAACCAGCAGTCACGAATGAGCATCATGCGAGAGTTTCATCTTCTTTCGATAGAAACTCCACTCCAACGCCCAGCCGCAGTCCCCTGCGCACGGTACTGATGCTTGCTGCCGTGGCCGCCAGCGCTATTTTTGCCGTCTTCTATTTGCAGCCGAGAAACCAAAGCAGCTTCTTTGACCGAACAGGACTGGTCGTTTCCTCACTCAAAGGTCGTGAGTTTACAAAATCACTTGCCGTTGCCATTCGCGAAGATTGGGATGCCGATTCCCCCGATGCGGAATTCCGAAACCAACTTCGATCACTGAGAGATTCGTGCGAGCGACTCCTTGTGGCTAACCTGCATCAGCTCTCCCCTGCTGTCGCTCAGGACCTGAAAACCCGGTGCCGAAAATGGCAGGCGTCATTCTCCGAAATGCTCGATGCGTTAGATACTGGCCGGCCGGTTTCCCGAGTTCGGCAGGAAGCGAACAAGCTTGTCGATCGATTGGTCACTGTCCTTAGCGATTTGGGTTAATTTCGATGATCAGATTGGAAGAAACTCGCGTTTGATTCGTTTTACAAGCTGAAACCGGAAGTGCATTTGGCACTTGGGTTTTGGAAACAGCGTTTTTTTCAGCCAACTCTTCAAAAAGCAAAAAGAGCCCCAAAAATGACAGCGCACGAATCATCTTGCCAGTCAAACAACTCCTCAAGTTCAGAGAATTCCCTCCATTTTCGATCATCGCCTTTGCCGGCACCGGATGATAACGGCCGTCAACCGCCCCCCAGAATCCAATGGGGACTCGTTTTTCTTGCAGTTCTGATAGTTTTTCTCTTACCCCAACTACAACTCTCAACCGTCGCGTCGAAAATCTTCTCAGCGACGCCTGTTGCCATGTCCCCCACTGATAAACCAACTTCCAGCGATGACCCAGCACGAGATGGCAAAATGCGCGTATTTTTGATAAAACTTCATTCTCAAGTCGAGCTCACGAAACGGCCAAACGTCTCGTGCGACTCCCAGCGTTCCCAACCAATCGTAGTCCGAGTCCCAATTTGTCGATAATTGCAGGTTCTGTCTGACGATTCACGAAGCCGAACCCACAAAGCATCCAGTTTAGCGATCACTATAAGGTTCCAGCATGCTCAAGCCCACTTTGCCGGTTTTTTTGATTGCGTTTGTCACATTTCTCTTATTCGCAAGAACGTCCCATGCTGAGCAATACTTGTTTCTGGTTGGCGTGAGGGACTACTCTCAGACCGGTGAACTGACAGACTTGAAGTTTGCAGAGGACGATGTTCACACGCTTGCTAAACTCTTTTCCGACATGGGCGTCCCAGGCACCAACATTGTGTTGATGACGCAGCGCGTGGCAGCAGCGAAAGCAAGGTTCTCGCCTCGGTCCGAGTTGATCCGAAAGGAATTGGACCTGATTCTCAACTTATTGCGGCCTGAGGATTCCATCATCGTTGGTTTTTCTGGTCATGGTTTGCAATTCAAAGGAGACAACAGCAATTACTATTGCCCAATCGATGCAATACCAGACACCGACCACAAGGATACACTTGTGTCATTGACGGAAGTCTATCGGAAGCTCGAAAAGTGCAGAGCAAACACCAAGTTATTGCTCGTCGATGCCTGTCGCAATGACCCGCTGAGCTCTACAGCAAAAGCGGCTCGACGCATTGAGATCGAGCCAGTCTTTTCTCGACCTGCATCTGTGTTTAATGGAGGGACTGTTGCGATCTTTAGTTGCAGTGAGTCCGAGCAGTCTTTTGAACACCCTGACCTAAAATCAGGACTGTTCTTCTACTTTGTGAACCGAGCGCTGGCCGGTGAAGCAGATACGGACAACGACAATGTTATCGATCTGCCTGAACTTGAAAACTTCACAATCAAGAATGTCCAAAGGTGGGCACAGTCCGCGTTGGGAAAATCGCAAACCCCGGAAAGTCGAGGAACCAGGCGAGGCGCGATGCAGCTGGCTCGCTTTGATCGCAAATTGGTTCCAAAGCTACCCCCGATCAAATTGCCATCCATGGACCGTAAGTCATTGCCCAACGCAATGCCCAATCTTGGAGAAACAAGACAAACGTTGACCAATAGTATCGGAATGAAGTTGGCTCTGATTCCCAAGGGTACCTTTATGATGGGCTCGCCGGAAAGTGAAGACCCTCTAGCTACGAGCGAAAGACCTCTGCATTCGGTGACCATCAGCAAGGATTACTACTTGGGCGCGTATGAAGTCACCCAGGCGCAGTACGAGCGGATCATGGGAAAAAACCCGAGCAGGTTTAAGGGTGTAAACAACCCTGTCGAAAAAGTTTCATATGTAGATGCCATAGCGTTTTGCAAGAAACTATCGGAGCTTCCGGAAGAGAAATCCGCAGGCCGCGTGTACCGTTTACCGACCGAGGCTGAATGGGAGTACACTTGTCGTGCAGGTTCGACGTCTCGCTTTGGATTCGGAGACAGTGAATCACAGCTAGGATCCTACGGCTGGTTCAATGGGAATAGCAATCTAACTACACATCCGGTGGGAGAAAAACTTCCCAATGCTTGGGGACTCTACGACATGCATGGCAACGTCTGGGAGTGGTGCTCTGACTGGTACGGTAAGTATCCTACTGGTGCAGTAACTGATCCAGTTGGTCCAACGAGAGCTACGGACCACGTGATCCGTGGCGGCGGTTTAGGCAACAGTGCCGGGGGGTGCAGGTCGGCGTTCCGGTTCATGTCGCACGCGTCGGGACGCGACAGCATCTACGAGGTCGGCTTTCGCGTTGCCCTGAGTTCCTCTGAAGCATTGAATGCTCGAAACCCGAATAGGGAAGGTAACGTGAAAAATGAGCAAAGCGCAAAGATGCCAGCCCAGTATCCCGGGCAATTAGGGGAGAAATTACCGATGATTACTAACTCCATCGGCATGAAGATGAAGCTGCTGCCAGCGGGTAAGTTCACGATGGGGAGCACTCTATCTCCTAACGAAGTCCATCAGCGGTACCCAGGCGGGACAGAAAGATATTATGAAGGTGAAACGCCGCATCAGGTAACACTAAGCAAATCGTTCTACATGGGCGTCCACGAAGTTACAGTGGGTCAATTTAGCAAGTTCGTTGAGTCGGAGAAATACAAAACGGAGGCAGAAGCTGATGGCAAAGGTGGGTATGGGTACGATCAATCTACTAATGGATTCAGTGAGAATTTTAAGTACACATGGCGGAATCCAGGCTTTGCACAAGACGACAATCATCCTGTGGTGAATGTGTCGTGGAATGACGCGGTCGCCTTCTGCCGTTGGCTCAGTCGCGTGGAGGGACGCGAATACCGACTGCCGACCGAAGCCGAATGGGAGTACAGTTGCCGAGCGGGATCCTCTCGCGAATTTACGTTCGGAGACGACGCGGAGCAATTGGTTGGTTTTGGTAACTTCGCGGACGCATCTCTAAAAACGAAGTTGCCGAACGCGACCACCGTTCGAAACAATGATGGTTCGATATTTACGACTCGAGTGGGAAGTTATCGGTCAAATGAATTTGGTCTGTACGACATGCATGGTAACGTCTTAGAGTGGTGTTCGGACTGGGTTGGTGACTATCCGACTTTGTCGGTGGTGGATCCAGTTGGTCCTGCGACGGGGCAGTACCGCGTGTTCCGTGGCGGCAGTTGGGACTTCATGGCCGTGCTTTGTCGGTCAGCGCGTCGGAGCTGGAACTCGCCGGGTACCCGCAAACCCATCCTCGGCTTCCGCGTTGCCCTGAGCTCGCCCGGAATCCCCAAGTAGGTGGAGCCGAGAGTCAAGGTCTAGTGTGCGGAGCCGATGGACGCAGGCACGGAGCGAGCGAGGCAGAGAAGCGACGGGAGATGCCGCACTCCCGACGGCTCGGCATGCGATGGGAAAACAATGCGAAATTTTGCTAGGTAAGAACAGCTAGTGCGCTTCGAGCGACTTCCCCATAGTGCAAAGGGTTTTCACAAGGAAAATCCCCACTCTTCCTTGCTTTGCTCGAAAACAAGTGGACAGAAGGTTCCAAGTTTCTTTTCGAAAAAATCTAAAATGCCCTGGAAGAAACCTGAAATAGTCGCGTTATCCCATAAAATCTCTGACGACTTTGAATAAACCTAAATCCATGAGCGCTCGAACGATGATTCCTCGTATTCTCGTGATTCTAACTCTTTTGGCTCCAACTCTTGCCGCTGCGCAAGACGACCCAGTCCCCACCTTTGATCCATCCCTGGCCAAACAAGGGGTCGCATTCCTCAAGACCTACTGCCAGAGATGCCACGGTGATGATTTCAGGTATCCAGCCCTAGATGTCTCGAATCGAGCGACCTTGCTCGCTCCGAACGACAAGAACGAAAAGCCATTTCTCGTTCCCAGCAACCTTGCCGAATCTCGGCTCTGGGATGCGGTGGATACCGACTACATGCCGCCTGAACGTCAACATCAACCGACCGCCGAAGAAAAAGAAGCGTTCAAGAAGTGGATCGAAGCCGGAGCGCACTTCCCCCCTGAAGAGCGTCCGCAACGGGAATTTCGTGGAGAAGAATCGATCCTTGCCGCAATCGAACAAGATCTTCGTAATCTCCCAGACGATCAAATCCCACACACTCGCTATTTTTCTTTAGCACATTTATGGAACGACACCACCGGCAAAGAACCGACGACCGAAGAGGATTTGCGACTGACACGTGCTGCACTTTCGAAGCTGGTCAACAGTCTATCGAGCAAGTCTCGTATCGTTGTGCCTCGGGTTGTCGATGGCGAAATCGGAACTGTACTAGCCATCGACATGCGTGACTACGGTTGGAACGATTGGCACTGGAATGAAGTGCTGAAGACGTACTCTTATGGTTTGAAGGTAAGCAGCCAGACAGCCACCAATATCTATCGGCAGACGCAAACGCGTGTGCCGTACCTACGTGCCGATTGGTTTATTGCCAAAGCATCACGTCCACCGTTGTATCACACTCTGCTAAACATCCCGACGAATGCCAAAGCACTCGAAGCAGGTTTGGGCGTGGATATCTATCGAAACTTCGAAAGCGGGAAGCTGTCGCGGTCAGCGTTTCAGAAAAGCGGGGTCTCCCAGCAGAACCGAATGTTGGAACGTCACGATACGACAGGCGGGGGTCGCTACTATTGGAAGAGCTACGACATGCTCCCCGGAACCGCCGCACAAGGCGATTTTACTCGCCGTCCACTCGGGCCGCAGTTCGAGGAACTTGGCAACAAACAACTTGCTCCCTTCAAGCATGATGGGGGAGAGGTTATCTGGTCATTACCCAATGGCCTCCAGGGTTACATGCTTGTGACGGGTGATGATGCGAGAATCGATGAAGGGCCAATCCAAGTCGTATTTGATCCCAATGCGCACGGCGGTTCGGTAACGATCGTCAACGGCATTAGCTGCATGGGTTGCCATAAACACGGGATGTTTTCCTGGGAAAAGGACGACATTCGACCTCTGTTCGAGAGCCGTCGAGGCCAATCGCTTGCCGACAAGGTACTGGAGCTTTTTCCGGAGAACGCTTCGATGCAGCAACTGGTGCGGAAAGATCAGAAGCTCTTTATGATCGCCTTGGAGGAAGCGATAGGTGCGTTCGTAAAAGTCGGCACCGATGCCGATCGTGCGATCGAAGACTTTCCGGAACCCATCACTCGTGTATCTCGTCGATACCAACTAGACATCACCTTGGAGGATGCATGCCGAGAAACGGGGCTTGCCAAGGACAAACAAGCGTTAACGAGTCCTCGATTGCTACGCGAACTAGGGTTGGCCAACTGGTCGAACCCAAATGGCACAGTTTCCAGAGAAGCTTGGGAAGTGGCCTACGGTCGTTTTGCTCGTGATTTGGAAATCGGAGTACCAATCCGCGTTCGCTGAAAACTTCCGTGTTTTCAGTAAATTCCTTATTGTGATTGGAAAGAACTCCGTATCACCGCCTTTTTCTTCCAAAATGACAGCGAACTTTCTCGTCGGAAACACTTAAGTAAGATGGAGATTTCCTCCCAAATGACAAAACGAAGTTATTCGATTCTTGCATGGCCTGTTGTTGTAGTGCTTTGCTTTTTAGGGTCTCTCCGCAGCGCCCATGGCGATGAGTTACTTGATCAAGGACTCGCCATGATGGCCAAGGAGATCAAGGCGTTTCTTCAGGAAGAAAATCTGCCGAGCAAGGTCATCGTCGGAGATTTTTCTGGGGTTCCTAAACTCAAGACAAGTGGTGGCGTGGAGATCAGCCGCTCGATCAAAAGCCAGCTAGAAGCGGCCGGGTTGACAGTCAATGACGATGCCGACACTCAGATTATGGGGAAATTCAAATTGGTCGAGAAGCGGCAGCATCCACAAGATGAGTTTGACTCTCTTGCCTTGGAGATTCTTGCCCTGGTTCTCGACGGTGATGGCAATGAGCTTGCGGAACTTCCGATCAGTGTATTTGGAAGTGTCGTGTTGCAGATTTCGGGTGTATCGGGTGTGGACATCCCTCCAACGATGCCTGAAAAGCAGCGGCAAGAGAAAATGATCGAGCAGGTCAAAAACCCGCCGACGAGCACCGACCAAGGTAAAACCAAACCGACAGCAACAAGTCCTTTTTCCGTCGAGATTTTGGTCGTCAAAGGAAACCAGCTTGAGAAGCGGCCGGCGACTCTCGACCAGCAGAAGCGTGCGAATGTCGATTTGCATCAGGGGGAGGAGTACGTCGTACGCCTGCACAATACAGCGAACTTCGAAACGGCAGTGACGCTAACCATCGACGGAGTGGACATGTTCGTCGATGCGACTGACGCGCCCCGCAACAGCCGTATCATCGTAGCACCAGGTAAGTATGCAGATGTTCCTGGTTGGTATATCAACAAGACAGACACCAAAGCGTTTCAAATAGGTGGATATGAGCAAAGTGTGGCCAAGCGTCAAGGGAATTCCAATGGAATTGGTACGATCACGGCGGCCTTTCGGGCAAGTTGGGATCCCAATGGACCGCGTCCGGCCGACGAACCCGCAGGTCAACCCAAAGGTGGAAAAGCGACCAAGCAAGGCCGTGATTTAGCAAAGAACTATAAGCTTGTGATTCGCGATTTCGGTGACTTGCGGGCAGTAGTTTCTGTGCGATACGATCGTTGAGTTGATACACTCGCAAAGACCCACTTTTCAAGAATCATCGTAACACTGAGGCTTCCATGAGCAAGAATATTTGGCTGATCGTATTTGCGGTGATGTTCTCGATGTTTCGAGGCGCGATGGCACAAGATCACTACGCCGTGTTGATCGGAGTCGAGACGTACGACACAAGCACGTTCAACAATTTGCAGTTTGCAGGAGATGATGCAGTTGCACTTTCGATGCAACTCGAGCGGCTCGGGTTCAAGACGACGACCATGACCAGCGAATCGGTATCGGCGAGACTTAGGCCAACGACACCCAAGAAAATCACCGATGTCATCGAAGCCATGGGCCGTAGCTGCGCGAAAGACGACACGTTGGTGATCGCCTTATCGGGACACGGTGTCCAGTTTAGCGATGAAGAGCTTTTGCCAACTGGTGTGCGTGAGACCTACTTTTGTCCATCGGATGCGAATCTAGGCGACAAGTCGACTCTTTTGAAAATATCATCGATCGTCGATGCGATGAATCAGACGAAAGCATCTAGGAAGCTACTGCTGGTCGATGCTTGCCAAGAAAATGTTTTGTCTTCGAAGGGGCAAAAAAAGGGCGGCAGAGTCATCGATCTAGGGAGCGTCCATGAGACGCGACGGACCGTTCCAGGTGGAATTGCGATCCTATTTAGTTGTAGTGACAAGCAGTTCAGTTGGGAGCATCCACCGCTTGGCCACAGTGTTTTTACGTACCATGTGATCGAGTATCTACGAGGCAGTGCACAGGCACGCTACTACGATGAAGGAAAAATCGAACTCAATGGTTTGGTGGCGTACGTTGGGAAAAGCACCAATGATTATGTCATCCAGAAACGAATGACCTCGGACGGGCAATTTCCTGTTTTGCGAGGAAATACGACCAATTGGACGCTAGGCAATCCACCCACGAACCCGATGCGAATGACCAATTCGCTGCAGATGGAATTCGCTCTAATTCCAGCTGGAACTTTCCAGATGGGTACTCGGTTGACACCAGAGCAAATCCATCAGCAGTACCCAGACCCAAGCGACATGGTAGAGCATTATCAATATCAGACACAGCATGAGGTTAAGCTCACCAAGCCGTTTTACATAGGGGTGCACGAAGTTGCCGTTGGTCAATTTCGGAAATTCGTCGAAGCGGAGGGCTACAAGACCGATGCCGAACGGGATGGAAAAGGAGGTTACGGCTTCGATACCGAGAAAAATGAGTTTTCGATCGACTCAAAGTACACTTGGCGGAATCCTGGATTAGAGCAAGACGACACGCATCCAGTAGTGAACGTCTCTTGGAACGATGCCGTAGCGTTTTGTCGTTGGTTGAGCCGCGTGGATGGACTCGAATACCGATTGCCGACCGAAGCGGAATGGGAGTACAGTTGCCGAGCGGGATCCTCGCGCGAGTTTACGTTTGGAGACGATGCTGAGCAATTGGCAGGTTTTGGTAACCTCGCAGACGCAGCTTTAAAATCGAAGGTCCCGAACGCGCCCACCATTCGAGGCAATGATGGTTCGATATTTACGTCTCGAGTGGGAAGTTATCGGTCAAACGAATTCGGTCTGTATGACATGCATGGTAATGTCTGGGAGTGGTGTTCGGACTGGTATGGAGTCTATCCGACTTCGTCGGTGGAGGATCCAGTTGGTCCTGCGACGGGCTTGGGTCGCGTGCGCCGGGGCGGCAGTTGGGGCTACGTGGCCAGTTGTCGGTCGGCGTCCCGGCACGCGTTCACGCCGGCTGGCCGCGACTTCCACATCGGCTTCCGCGTTGCCCTGAGTTCCACCGGAATCCCCCAGTCGCCAGAGGCGGACAAGTAGAGCGGAGCGATCGATCGTAGGCACACGAGGTCGCGAATGGGCGGATGCCCCGCGACCGAGCAGTACCGAAGACCGTCGAGTTTGGTCGCGATAACCAGAGGGCATGGCCTCCTCCGCACGAAATTTCTTGGGGAAAAGGTGTTCGTGTGCCGTTTCGAGTGTCCCTACTACCGGTTCATCGCCAGCGACCTGCCACTCTCTCCTTTGCAGTGAGCGTACACCAGCCTGATCGGCTTTCTCTAAGCGCATAGCCTGCTTGCGGGTAGATTCAAGGTGCGCCCTTGTTTCTATCCCAGTTCTCAAGGAAATCCTGC
>Ga0315901_10002780_pt1 | contig 23592 bp, 27 predicted proteins | sample LakEriMetagenome_10_FD_203761 | JGI IMG/M metagenome (GOLD analysis project Ga0315901, IMG submission 203761) | Freshwater fungal communities from buoy surface, Lake Erie, Ohio, United States - Buoy 2 MA116 | ecosystem: Environmental > Aquatic > Freshwater > Lake | place: USA: Lake Erie, Ohio... | reverse complement strand
GGAGTTAGCAATTTCCATGTTCGCCGCTACCACTAGTTCCGCTGCCCGGGTGACATGCTTCCGGCTGGACAACCAACGCTGAGACCCGTTGTGCGCCGTCGCCTCCACTCGCAACCCAGTCGTCACTTGACGTTACTCATTTTGACGGGCAGTGCTGGGGTAATGACGTATGTGAGAGACGTAGCCGTCGCGCGTCGCTTGGGCATATCTGACTCTCTCGATCAGTACATGATTCTTGTCCTCCTCGTCTCTTCACTTGGCGTGACGATGCGATCCTCAACATCGTCAGCAGCGATGACCGTCTACCTGAAGCGGAGCCAACTGCAACCCTCACTGGCACAACCCTCTCTCGCCGATGCGATCAGGATTGTTTCAAGACCGGCGATGGTCGCTGGGTCACTTGTTTTGCTCCTTGGAGGGTTGAACTCCTCACTCGGGTCTCCAGTCCCTCTGTCGGCTTCAGTCTTCGCCTTTCTCGCAACTTGCGTGACGGCGCAAACAATCTCAGGGGGGTTGACAGGTTTTCTTGGTTCCTTGAATAGTTTCATCGCCTCTTCGACATGTGCGGCTCTGGTACCGCTGTGTGGTCTGCTTGTAGTCAGGTTTGATCAGTCGGTTACGACAGAAAGCCTCGCATTTTGGTTTGCTGTCGCATACGTGGCTGAGACCTTGCTATTGGCTCTTTTCACCGGCAGTAAAGTTGGAGTCGGACCGGAGACGTTATTCGGGGAGAATACGGCGGGCGAGTTAGCACAAGTGAGATCTAGCCTTGCGCGGGCTACGTCAACCTACGCGGTTGCGTCTCTCATCTTTTCGCTGATGCCGCTAGTCGATACCTGGATTGCCCGCGAAATCAGTCAAGGGGGCGCAGGTACCGTGGGCCTCGCGTCGCGAATACCGTTGGCGATAGCAGGACTGATTTCGTCCTCGCTTGGGCCCATTGCTCAGTTCACATTTGGTGTTGACTCCCACTCAAAAGGTGGCCGCGAGTCCCGCCGGCAATTCAACATGTTGCGGAGAAGAGTGATCGTGGGTTCAGTCTTGATCGCAGCACCTATCGCGATTCTGTCGCATGACCTTTCGCGAGTACTGCTCGGTCGGGGGCGCCTCCTCACCGCTGACGCTGGACAGATCGGCGACATCCAAACCCTGTACTGTCTCGCGATTCCGCCCCTACTCGTCGGCAATCTCTACTCACGGGCACTCCAGGCCACCGGTTCCTCCACGGTTTTCGTGACAGCTGCGATTTCCGCGGTGTTTGCGAATCTCTGCCTGGATCTCTTGCTCGGATTTTCTCTCGGACTTCGTGGAATTCCAGTTGCGTCAGCACTCGTTTACTGCCTGACCTCACTAATCCTCCACTTCAATCTGCAGAAGACACCACTCAAGATCCAGACGATCACAAACGACGACTAAGTATTCCCTGGCCGGACGGAAGGTGAACCAGTTTCCAACCTTCGTGACTTGCCACGAACTCATCTATCGCCCGAGTCGCTCCCGGACAAGTGGCGAAACCATAGTCATCGCAAATGATGACGCCGCCAGCAGCAAGACGACCAGCTGCGAACTCGATCGAAGCCGCAGTCGGTTCGTAGAGATCTACATCAATGTGTGCGACTCGAACAAGGCTCGGAACGTCCGCCGATTGAAAAACATCCGGTATCCAGCCTCGGATAAGGCGGACTCGGTCACCCCACTCAGAGAGTTGGCTGACAACCGCTGAATACGACGAAGACAGATCTCCAGCCCGCCAGTAGTTCCCGTCGACTGAAGGAGTGGGCCTTGACAAACCCTCGAAAGAATCAAATCCCCAATAACGAGGACGTGGGTTGGAAGCCAAGAGCACCCTCGCAGAGTCACCCTGGAAAACGCCGAACTCAACGTAGTCGCCCTCAACTTCGGAAAGTGTCGACGCGTATTGATGTAGAACCCAGAGACGGTCCCACCGCCTCGCAAGTCGACCCCTCTCATGTGGCTCGAATGGCAGCGCTCCTTTCGCTATCAGATTCCAAGTCTTGCTGTCCTCGCCGAAAAAGTGTGCAGGCACCAGCTGCCGAGAAATTGTCTCTGCCAATGCGAACCGCGATCCTCGATCTCCCCGGAAGAGGCGAAACGCGCGAGTGAGAGTTCTTCGGATCATCGCTGTTTTTCGCTTTCCACGCATCTGGAATTTAGTACCGTGCACCGGAGATGACTACTTGCATCGTGTGTAGATCCACCGACGTCCACGAGGTCGCTGCGGCAGACCCACTCAGGGTGCTACAGGAGTTGTGGAACGTCGTTGAGAACTCAGAGGCGATGACAGTAGCCGATGCTTTCGCCATTCCGACCCAAGTTGTCTTCCGACGATGTGCAAGTTGCTCCGCTGAATTCTTCCATCCGACGATCAGTGGCGGCACAAACATCTATTCTCAATCTCACGGTGACCTTTATACCGACTTGAGGTGGGACCATTTCCAGATCCTGCGGAGACTCAGACCGGGCGATCGCATTATCGACTTCGGCGGAGGAAGCGGCCGATTCGGACTAGCTGCATCCCAAAAGGGGTGCCAAGTCACGTTGATCGACTCCTACGACGTTCAACCGCAAGCTGACAGAGGCGCCGACTTCAGGTTGATGGTCGCCGATCTTGACAGCCAGGCGGACCTTTCATCCGTTACTGAGATCTTCCAAGAATCCGCTGATTGGGTCACCGGCTTTCATGTGGTTGAGCACGTGCACGAACCTCTCCAGCTTCTCTCGACCATGGTCGACTGTCTGAGCGAGAAGGGTCGACTTGCAGTATCGGTACCCAACAGAATGCGATTCGACATCGCCTACCTCCAACCGCTGGACTGCCCGCCACACCATCAGTCACGATGGACAAGTCGCGCACTTGAGAAACTTCTCCAAGGTTCGAACCTCTTCGACGTCACCATCAAGGAGGAGACCATTATCCGGCCGAGGACGGTCGTCCTCGGCCCCCCGCGCTGGGTTCTCTCACGAATTAGGTCTGGAAAATCTGCGATCCCCTCTCCTATCCGCCCTTGGCCCCCGAGTCGACTCATCAAGGGTATGTCTCTCCTGGGGACTGGAACCAAGGCGAGCAGAAGCGTCACCTAAGCCTTATGGATGGATTCGGAGACGACAAGGCTTGAAGATCGCGATCGTCACACGAGCGCTCAATGGCGGTGGAGCTGAGCGACAGATCCAGGTTCTGACCCGAGCCTTGATCAATCACGGGATCACAGTTGACGTAGTTCTTATCTCTTCTTCCCCGAATTTACGCGGTGAACTCCCCCCCGGATTAGTTCACCATGTTCGTGCGAAAAACTTCATCATGACTCAGGTTCGGCTTGCGAGGACCCTGAGACAACTAAGGGCCGACGTGGTCTATCCATTCCTAGAAGCGACATGTCTAAGGACGGAGATCCTTAAGCCATTCTTGCGTCCATCGAAAGTTGTTTGGGCGGTTCGTAACTCAGGTATGCACAGAAAACAATACTCGCGCAAGACACAAATCATTGATTGGTTGGCCGAGAAGCTTGCGCGACGTGCCGACTTTCTAATTGCGAATTCAGAAGCTGGAGCATCTCGCCTCAGGGTCCTTGGTTGCAAGAGTGACCACATTGCCGTCGTTGCAAACGGAATCGATACCGAGACCTTTCGACCTCCGATTGACGAGGCCGAGAGGTTCTACCTTCACAACAAGCTCGGTCTCAGCAGATCGACACAAATTGTTAGAATGGTAGCGCGATGCGACCCCATGAAAGGTCTTTCAGAGTTCTTCCGGATCAGAGCCCGTGTGCTGGAGGAACGACCCGCAGTTGCGTTCGTGCTCGTGGGTTACGCGAACGAGACTGAGTTTGATTACTTGCGGGCCCTTTCGGAAAAATACGGAACCTCTGGTGGCATCCATCTAGTTCCCAGAACCAAATCTCCCGAGCTAATTTTGCGGTCGCTTACCGTGTACTTGTCCACATCTCTGTTTGGCGAGGGATTTCCAAATGTGCTTGCGGAGGCGCTGGCGTGTGGAGTCCCTACCGTTGCGACCAAGGTCGGAGATTCGGACACCGTTGTCGGAACTCACGGATACGTCAACAACGCCGGCGATGTCCACGGAGCTGCTAGGTCTATCATTCGCTATCTCGACGATGGCGAACTACCCGCCGATCTCCGCCACCGCCGCATCAAAGACGAGTTCGGAATCCAGAAACTGGTCTCCAATACGTTGAGAGCGCTTGAACTAGCATTGGAGCGTGTCGAAGAAGACGACCTCTAGCCTCTCCCTATCCGCCTCATGACAACCAAGTCGGTTCTTATAACGGGAATAGCTGGGTTCGTGGGCTCCCATGTCGCCGAAGAGGCACTTCGAAGAGGCTGGCGAGTACGCGGGATCGATTCGCTGACCGACTATTACGACGTTGATCTGAAGCGAGCGAACCTCGAGTGGTTGAAACGAATTGGTGTTTCGGAGATAGCAATCGACGACATCAACAGCGTTAATCTCCATCCCCTAGTCGCGCGTGCCGATGCTGTGATTCACCTAGCAGGCCAGCCTGGCGTCCGACCCTCGTGGTCGTCATTCAACGACTATCTATACGGAAACCTCTTGACCACTCACTCACTACTCGAGGCATGCCGAGGCACCGGAAAATCATTTCTTCTCGCTTCATCCTCTTCGGTGTATGGAAATGGCTGCAAGTCTGCCATTGCGGAAACCTCGCCTACTGAGCCGATCAGCCCTTACGGGGTGTCGAAGCTCGCCGCCGAGAAACTCTGTCTTGCGTACAGTGTGTCGTTTGACGTTACTTGCACGGCCCTTCGATTCTTCACGGTCTATGGACCCCGCCAGCGACCTGATATGGCGATCCAAAGGTTGCTTCTTGCCGCGAAAAGTGGTCAACCCTTCGAGTTATTCGGGGATGGGTCGCAGGCCCGTGAGTTCACCTATGTCCAGGATGTCGCCGAAGCCGTAGCGGCTGTTGTCGAAACTGAGTTGGAGTCTGGGACGATTCTCAATGTCGGTGGGGGTCGGCCGGTATCAATGAACACACTGATTACTTGTGTTGAAAGAGTCTCAGGAAAGAGCATCAATGTCATCCGGTCAGAAACACAGAAGGGCGACGTGAGGGTGACCTGGAGCGATTCCTCAAGAGCAAGGACACTTCTCGGGTGGAGTCCCGCCACCCCTCTTGAGATTGGATTGAGACAACAATACGAGTGGATCACGGGACAGGCGCAACCAAATTGAAGAAGGTTGGACGCTGGCAAACTCCACCCAGTGTGGAGAAGTTCGAGGGGCATTGAACTACACAGTTACCCTGACGCGGACCGCGAGCACAGGGCAAGAGCCCCTAGTCTCTAGGCATGAAATCCGAAACCAGGAGCCTCGAATCACATTTTGAGTTTTGATTTGATTAGAGTCATTACGCTTCTTCGATCGGTCGATCAGAAGTCGAGAAGGCAAAGAGTGACCTGGTGCGATTGGTGGGTGGCCGAATTGTGGGCGCAACGTTTGTTGACATCGGCTGCGGAAGCGGAATTCACTCTTCAGCGGCAACTGAGTTGGGAGCCGACGTCACTGCCATAGATATCGACCCATCAAGCGTTGGTACGACAAAGGCCATACTTGAGAGATTCGGTCTCGCCGAATCAGTGGACGTCAATTGTTCTTCTGTATTCGACTTGAGCAGCAACCCCCGGCGGTTCGACATTGTTTACTCTTGGGGTGTTCTTCACCACACGGGAGGACTTTCCGGTGCAATTGACATCGCTGCGAACCTTGTAAAACCTGGCTGCGTGTTGGTTCTCGCCATCTACCGCCGGACTCGATTCTGTTGGTGGTGGAAGTTCGAGAAACGTCTTTACAAGGACTCGCCTCGGTGGGCCCAACGAGCTATCAAAACACATATGTCATTCTCTTACGGGCGCGCTTGCGCCTGACTGGCGTAAAGTGGTCAACATACCTGGCGCCATATGGTGCGGGCCGAGGAATGCACTTTACGAACGACTTCCACGATTGGCTCGGGGGATATCCCTACGAGTCGATGAGGCCCCAGGATCTGATTCGCTTGGTTTGCAATCGAGGTTTCGGAGAATGCGAAACTGACACTCAAAGTTCACATACACCACTCGGATTCTTTGGATCCGGTTGTCAAGAATACGTGTTCGTGAAGGAGTCCTAATGCGAGGCGTTTCCATCTCAAAGGCTCGTCCCAGAGCGCAACTGGTTGGCATGAGCTTTCTCATGGTCAGGTCCTGAAGTTCGTCGCCCGGAACTGGGTTGGTGAGGACGACGTAGACGGAACCAAATTGACACCTGAGAATTCAGAATTTCACGGGGGTATGGTGCCTCAAGCCGACGTGCTCGTGCCCGGGCGTGCCACTGATGACGTGTTCGCCGATGGGCGCGCGACACCAGCGGTGCGCGAATCGCTACGTCACATCCCCTCGTGGCGTAACGCGTTGTCGGTGGCGTCGGTGTACGCACAGACCATTCTCGTCGTGGTGGGCGCGGTGTGGCTCGGACCGTGGTCGTGGATTCCGGCCGTCGTGCTCATGGGTCGCGCCCACGCACAGTTCGCCTCGCTCATGCACGAGGCCGCGCATCGACTCTTGTTTCGGAACAAGGCCACCAACGACTTCGTGGGGCGTTGGCTGATCGGATATCCGGCGTTCACCAACACCGACGCGTACCGACGGGTTCACATGGCGCACCACCGCCAAGAGTTCGGCCCCGACGAACCCGACGTTCCGCTGTACGCGAACTACCCGATCTCGACAGCGAGCTTCCGACGCAAGTTGTTGCGCGATGCGTCGGGGCGAACCGGACTACGACTCTTGCGCGATCAGTTGATGGGAATCACGAGCCCGGTGGCGGTCGTGCGACGCACGCTGTTGAAGATCCTCGCGGTTCAAGGCGTGATGATCGCCGGCGCAATCATCAGCGGCTATTGGTGGGCGTACCCGCTGTTCTGGCTGCTGCCGTATCTCACGGTGTGGCGCGTGATCAATCGACTGCGCTCCATTGCCGAACACGGTGGACTCATGGCATCGAGTGATCGACGCGTGGCCACTCATTCGGTGGCCCAACATCCGCTTGCGCAGTTCTTCCTGGTGCCGTTCAACATCGGCTTCCACCTCGCCCATCACGTGGACGCCGGCGTGCCGTTCCGGAATCTGCCCCGATACCACCGGTTGCTGCACGAATCGGGCTACGTGAATGCGGGCTACGAGTACCCGAACTACCCCGCCATCTGGCGCGCCCTCCGCCGCTGACTTATCGCAGCAACGACAATGAAAAGGCGACGCCTTTCGGCGTCGCCCCACCAGCGCACGAGGTGACCCGCAGTTCACCTCGAGTCGTCAACCCGCTGCGCGCTTAAAGGTAACAACAGTGGCCGGCACCGAAGTGCCGGCCACTGACGATGGGCATGTCCTCGGGTTGTCATCCCGAGTAAGGGGGTCCCCGCCGTTCGTTTTCCGAGCCAGAGTCCGGGATCGAACCGGAACCCCCAAAATGACGAGTTCGGGATGCTGCCGTTACACCACCCTGGCCCAGGGTCGATGTGGCCCGACCGGCCCACGAACGGCGAGCGCCAATTTCCACTACGGCCATAGGGGTAATCCGGGTGCGGTCGTAGACTTCGAGGCCGTGACCTCCCCCTCCGCACCCCTCTTCCAGGTGGAGAACCTGCACGCCCGACCGGCCGTCGACGATCTCGACGCCACCACCCCGGCCGAGATCCTCCGCGGTCTGAACCTCACCGTGAACGCCGGCGAGGTGCACGCGATCATGGGCCCCAACGGCTGCGGCAAGAGCACCTTCGCTTCGTGTGTGCTGGCATCCCCCGAATACGAAGTCTCCGACGGTCGTCTCCTCCTCCACGGCGACGACATCACCGACTGGCCCACCGACGTGCGCGCCAAGGCCGGCATCTTCCTCGGATTCCAATACCCGCAAGAGATCGCGGGTGTTTCGGTGATCCAGTTCCTCCGCCAAGCTCTCAGCGCGCGCAAAGGCATCGACCTCTCGGTGCTCGAGTTGCGCCTGGCCACCATGGACTGGATGAAGCGACTCGGCATGGACTCATCGTTCGTCGATCGCTACCTCAACGAAGGATTCTCCGGTGGCGAGAAAAAGCGCAACGAGATCATGCAGATGGCCATCCTCGAACCCGACTTGGCGGTGCTCGACGAAACCGACTCGGGTCTCGACATCGACGCGCTGCGCATCGTGGCCAAGGGCATTCGCGAGGTGCGGGCCGATCGCCCGCAAATGGGTGTCGTGCTCATCACGCACTACCAACGCCTCCTCGACGAACTCGCCCCCGATCACGTGCACGTGATGGTGGACGGTCGCATCGTGGCCAGTGGCGGCATGGAAATCGCCGAGCGTCTCGAGCGCGACGGATACGAGTCGTTCCGCTCATGAGCGCCGCGGCCGTCGACTGGACTCGCGTCAAGGCCGACTTCCCGGTGGTTAACGGACGCATCGACGGCCAGCCCATCGTCTATCTCGACTCGGCCAACACGTCGCAGAAGCCGAACGTCGTCATCGACGCCATGGCCGACTTCATGCGCCACTCGTACGCACCCATCAATCGCAGCGCGTACCGGCTGGCCGCCGCTGCCACCGACGCCTACGAGGGCGCGCGCTCCACAGTGCAGAAGTTCATCAACGCACCCAAGGCCCACGAAGTGGTTTTCACCAAGAACGCCACCGAATCGCTCAACCTCGTGGCGCACTCGTGGGGTGGCGCCAACCTCAAGCGTGGCGACGCCGTGGTGCTCACGCACATGGAGCACCACGCCAACATCGTGCCGTGGCAGATGCTCGCCGCGTCACACGGAATCGAACTGCGCTGGATTCCGCTCACCGCCGACGGCCAACTCGATCTCACGAATCTGTCTTCTCTGCTCGACGGCGCCAAGGCCCTGTCGTTCACGGCCATGAGCAACGTGCTCGGCACCATCACTCCAGTAGCCGCACTGTGCAAGGCAGCGCACGACGCCGGCGCCGTCGCCATCGTCGATGCGTGCCAATACGTTCCGCACAACGTGACCGACGTGCAGGCGTGGGGCGCCGACTTCGTCACGTTCAGCAGCCACAAGATGGTCGGGCCGTCGGGCATCGGTGTGATGTGGGGTCGCGAGGCGTTGCTCGACGCGATGCCCCCGTTCCTCGGCGGCGGCAACATGATCGCCGACGTTCGCCTCGACGGTTTCTCGTGTGCCGAACTGCCGGCCAAGTTCGAGGCTGGCACGCCGCCCATCGTCGAAGCCGTGGGCCTCGGCGCCGCGGTCGACTACCTCTCCGGTCTCGGCATGGCCAACGTGCGTCAGCACGAGATGCACCTCACCGACTACGCGCTACGCACGCTCACCGATCGCTACGGCGAAGACATCACCATCCACGGGCCGCGCAACGTCGAAGTTCGCGGGGCCGTTCTCAGCTTCGCGTTCCGCGACATCCACCCGCACGACGTGAGCCAGGTGCTCGATCAGAAGAACGTGTGCGTACGCGCCGGCCACCACTGCGCCAAGCCGCTCATGCGCCTACTCGGCGCCAACGCCACCGCGCGCGCCTCGTTCTACATCTACAACAACGAATCCGATGCCGATGCGCTGGCCGACGCCCTCGACGGTGCCAGCGACATCTTCGGCCTGTAAGACTGGCGCGGAAGGAACCACCATGCCCGGCCTCGAAGACCTCTACCGAGAAATCATCCTCGACCACTACCGGTCGCCCCGCAATCGCGGCGAGCTGCCCACTCCCCCTGCCGTGCATGCGCAGGGTCACAACCCGCTGTGCGGCGACGAGATCACCGTGTACTTGCAGATCGACGGCGACACCATCACCGATGTGAAGGTGGGCGGTCAGGGCTGCAGCATCTCGCAGAGTTCGGCGTCGATGATGAGCCAGGCCGTGAAAGGCAAGAAGGTCGATGACGTGAAGGCCGTCGTGCGCAAGTTCAAGAGCATGATGTCCATCGACGACGACGATCCCACGCCCATCCCCGAAGTGAAGTTGGGCGACCTCGAGGCGCTGCAAGGCGTGGTGAAGTTCCCCGTACGCATCAAGTGCGCCGTTCTCGCCTGGAACACGCTCACCGAAGCACTGGCCGAAGCTCAGTGAAGATCACACTGCTCGGCACAGGAAGCCCCATCCCCGACCCCAACCGAGCCGGACCGTGCACGCTCGTGCAGGCCGCCGATCAGAACGTGATGGTCGACTGCGGTCGCGGCGCCCTCATGCGTCTCATGGCCGCCGGAGTGGTTCCTCCGATGGTTGGCACACTTCTCATCACCCACCTGCACAGCGACCACATCACCGACCTCAACGATCTGGTCACGTCGCGTTGGGTCATGTCACCGGTCAACGTTCCGCTCACGGTGCACGGGCCATTGGGTACTCGTGCGATGATCGACGCGATGCTGAAGATGCTCGAACTCGACCAGCAGTATCGACACGATCATCACGACGATTTGCGCGCCAACGGCCCGCTCACGGTGACGGTGCACGAACTCGAACCGGGGGCGCGGTTCTCCATCGGCGACATCGCCGTGTCGGTACACGAGACCGACCATCGCCCGGTGCGCCCGAGCATCGGTTTTCGCCTCGAGCACGACGGCAAGGTGGCGGCACTGGCCGGCGACACGATTCCGTGCGCGGGCGTCGACGAGATGTGTCGCAACGCCGATGCGTACGTACAGACCGTGATCCGCGACGACATGGTGAAGTTCGTGGCCGACCTGGTTCCGACTGGCGCACGCTTCCGCGACATCCTCGACTACCACTCGACCGTGGAACAGGCCGCACAAACCGCGACTCGCACGGGCGTGAAGAACCTGGTTCTCACGCACTACGTACCGCCGATGCAGGCCGGCCAAGAAGACGACTGGCGCTCGCGCGCGGCTGCTCACTTCACCGGCAACATCGTGCTCGGCCCCGATCTCACCTCGATCGAGATCTGAGCCGAGAGATCCCTTTACCGAATCCCTGTTGTCTGCAAGGATTCGGTGGTGACGCGCCGGCCTGCCGTATTTCTCGTTCCTCTTCTGGCGGCCGCCTTGTCATGTGGTGGAGGCGTGTCCGACTCGGGCACTCCCGGCTGGAATGAACCTCTGAATTCCTCTGGCGACGAACCTTCCGGTGCCGACACGACGCCCGACTTGTCGCAACCACCTACACAAGACGACAAACAACCACCCGTCGAGGAGAACCGATGAAAAGCCACCGTATTGCTGCCATCGTGGCCGTGTCGATGATCGCGATTGCTGCGTGTTCAGGCGGTGAGTCGTCGCCGACTTCCGAGGCCGGACTCAAAGGGGCCGCGCCAGCTGGGAGATTGACCGTCCCACCGGCCACTCGACCAGCTGCCCAACCGGGTGTCGTGCCTCCGATCCCCGTTGTCACTGCCGGTCAATCGACGATGCCGCTACTCACCAAGTCGCCTTTCAGTGAACCCAACGTGCCGAACCCAGGAGTCGCCAACGATCAATCCATGACCATCATCGCGCTCGGCGACTCGTACGGGTCGGGTGAGGGGAACCCAGTGACCGCTGGTTCTTACTTGTACACGGGACATCCGATCCCAGGGCAGCCTCGGGAGAAATGGTCGACATCGACTGATCCTTCTGTCCAGCAGAACGCCGAACGTTGCCATCGCTCCGACCAGTCAGGGTCGGCCAAGGCAGCCCGCAAAGTTGCGTCCGTCAACCCACCGCTCACTGTTAACTACGTGTCATTTGCGTGCTCGGGAGCCGAGACCAAAAACATCGTGGAAACTTCCCTCGGCGGAGTCCAGCCCGAGCAATACAAAGGCGCCGATGCGGACTACTTCAATCGGCCCCCGCTCCCGTCGCAGTTGAGTCAAGCAAAGCAATGGTTACAGGCACAACCGTCGAAGCGTGCCGACGTCGTGTACATCTCCATCGGCGGCAACGACGTCGGCTTCGGAACAGTCGTCAGCGAATGCTTCATCTTCATCCGACTCAAGCTGCCGTGGGAGCGGTGTCAGGACTTCACCGCCGTAAAAGCAGTGTCCGGTCAGTCGACCTTCACCGCACTCACTTCTCGACTGCAGGGCCTAGCGCGCGAAGTACGGACCGCATTCCCCGAGGCGCTCATCATCTTCAGCCAATATCCCGACCTGCTGAGCATTCCGAAAACAGATCCTCGAGATCGCAATAAAGATGGCATCTGTTCCGATCAGGACGCCCCTCCCATCAACGACCTCGACTTCATCTTCAGCGTCCGTACTCCTGACGCATTCTGGATCAGAGACGTTTTCCAGAAGAAGCTCAATGGAACAATCGACACAGCTATCAAGTCACTGAATCTTCCACGCATCGTCGTGGCGTCCGATCACGTGAACAATCAACGCGGCTTTTGTTCGGCTTCGGCGATCGTAAACCCAAATCAAGACTCGCTCAATCGACAAGGTCGTGACGAGGATCTGGCCGCCACCTGGGTTGCGGGAGTCGCCGGCTTAGTTTTCAACGGAACGATCTTGACTTTGACGAATCTCAAGAACTACCTCCGCCTCGACTTCTCCAAGGGCGGTTGGCACCCGAACGACGGGGGTTACGAGTTGTATGGGCAGGCGATCTACAACCGCGTCTCGCAGTACGACGCCCGTGTCGGGGACGTGACCGCAGTTGAACTCTGGCGGATGGACCCTCTCGCGCCCGATTCAATTTGGAAGACTCGCGAGGGCTACTTCACGTCTCTCACCTCTGAACCCGCCGTCACCATCAGCTGGAACGACCGCGCGTTCAACGAAGACTCCTATCTCGTGACCATCAAACCCGCCTCTGGCCCCGTCAAAACCGTGAGCCTGCCCGCAGGTTCCACTTCCTATGAGATCGTCGACAAGACCATTGGCAAGACGCCGATCACTGTCGAAGTCCAGGCCTGCCACGCCCATAACGGCAAAGGTGGCGGAACGTGCTCTACAGCCGCGACCGGAACTCTCTGACTCTCAGATCCGCGGCAACAGCACCGACTCGATGGCCTGCACCGAGAGGTCGGAGTACGACCGGTCGAGATCGTCCGACGGTGACGTGATCTCGAGCAAGATCTTGCCGAACACGATGCCCGACAACCAATAGGCCAACGACAGTGCGTCAACGCCCGAGCGCACGATTCCACGTTGCTGACCGTCCTCGAGAGCATCGGCCAGAACCGTTGCCTGCGTCTCCTGCACTCGACCCATCGACTCACGGAGCGCTGGTCGGCTGATGGCCGCTCCCACCGCCGCGGCGCGCGCAAAGCGAACCTCGCGGTTGGACTTGCCTTGCAAGAACGGCACGAACCGCTCGATGAGCGCCTTCATGTCGTCGAGAGTGCTCGACGACCGCACCCCCGAGACGAAGTCGTCCACGTTGGTGAGAACGATGCGCGAGTACCGCTCGATGAGCGCGGCTTCGATGAGACCCTCGCGACTGCCGAAGTGGTGATACAGCGAGGTGACCGACACCTGGCACTGCCGCACGATTGCGTCCACCTTCACCGCGGCTTCGCCGCCTTCGTCCAAGGCCTGGATCGCGAGTTCCACCATGGCCTGCGCGGTCGGATGACGGTCCACCACGCGCGGGACCGTACCCCCGTTCGTGAACATGTGAGAAGTCGTCTACGAACGACTTTTCACGGCATCGATCAGAAAGGCGAAATCGTTGTCGTCGTTGTAGATCTGGGTGCTGATTCGGCAGGTCAGACGCCCATTGTCGGCGAACACCGGAACCTCGATGCGGTCGTCGGCCAGAAGCGATTCCTGCAGCGCCACGGCGTCAGAGGTGACCGACCCGAGTCCGTCCGGCAGCGTCACGTAGGCCATCGGGCCGATCATCTCCTCGGGAATCGTGAACTCGGTCCCCCAGGCCTCGGCGAGTCGCCGCGCGTTGCGCACGACCGTCTCGTGGTTGTAGTCGAGGATCTTCTGGCCGCCCCATTCCTTCCATAACGAGATCGCGTACGGCGCGGTGAGGAATGGCGATGGATCGCGCGTTCCCACCAGATCGAACTCGGCCGCCAATCCGTTGCGATAACCCCAAGAGATGACGGTGGGATGCAGATGCGCCACGTGCTCGTCGGCCGCCCACACGAATCCGCAACTACGCGGAGTCCAGAGCCACTTGTGCAAGTTGGCCACGTAGAAGTCGACACCCAGACTCTCCACGTCGAGCGGGATGGCACCGGGTGCATGCGCGCCATCGGCCAACACCACCACACCATGGCGATGACAGGCCGCGGCGATGTCGGCCAGCGGCAGAACGAGCGCGGTCTGCGACGTGATGTGGTCGATCACGACCATGCGAGTGCTGGACGCGATCGTGGCAGCGACAGCTGACACGAACTCGTGCGGCTGCGCACCGGGTCGTGGAAGGTCGACCACCCGAACCGTGCACCCTTTCTGCTCGGCCGCGTAATCGACCGCCCGGTTGACTCCGCCGTAGCCGAGGTTCATCACGAGGATCTCGTCACCGGCGCGGAATGGGAACGAGCGCAACACCGCGTTGCACCCGGCCGTGGCGTTGTCGACGAAACCGAACTGCTCGACTTCGCATCCCACGAAGTCGGCGACCTCTTGTGCCGCCACGCGCATGCGTGGTGAGGCCGGCTTGCCGACAGCGTCGTAGTCGGCCAGTTCGCGCAACAAGAACTGCGCGGGCTGCAGTTCGATCTCGTCCTGTATGGCTCGCCAGCGTGCGATCACCGGAATGGGTGGGGCCCCGACGGTGCCGTGGTTGAGATACGTGACCGTCGGATCGAGCATCCACTGGTCGATCATCGTGCGGCCGAAGACGCGCGCCATCTCAGGACTCTCGCAGGTTCGTCTCGATCTTTCCAAAGGCGTTGCCGATGGCCTTGATCTCAGCGCGCGACAAGTGATCGATCATCAAGCGGCGAACGCTCTCCAGGTGAATCGGTGCGACTTTCTTCAACAGCGACCAACCCTTGGCGGTGAGTTCGGCGAACGCCACGCGACGATCCCGGTCGTCCTGCACCCGACGCACGAGTCCGAGGCCGAGCACGCCCTCCATCCGGCGCGTGAGACCGCTACGAGTGAGACGCAACTGCTCGGCCAGGTCGCACAGGCGCAGGCGGCTGTCGGGGGCTTCGGAGATCATGGCCAGCAGTTGGTAGTCGCCCATCGTGATGCCGTACGGGGACACGTCGGCTTCCAGGGCCTTCATCAGGTCGACCGAGGTGGTGATGTACGAGCGCCAGGCCCTCATCTCGTCGGGGTCGAGCCAGCGCGTCCGGGCCATGAGGCCACCCTACCGAACCTTCTGAGGAAATAGTTGCGCACTCAACCATTTGTCCGTATCGTTGAGCCCGCAACAAAACCGGCTCCTGCCGGTGCCCCTCAGAAGGAGACGTAAGTTATGGAATTCGTGATGCTCATTGGGCGGATCCTCTTCGGATTGATCTTCGTGTCGTCCGGAATCAACCACTTCACCCAGACCGAAGGCATGACGGGCTACGCCCAGTTCAAGAAGATCCCCTCCCCCAAGCTGGCGGTTCAGGGCTCGGGCCTCGTGCTGCTCCTGGGCGGACTCTCGGTGATCCTCGGCGTGTGGGCTGACCTCGGCGCCATTGTGTTGGCCGTCTTGCTCCTCGCGATGGCCGTGACCATGCACAACTACTGGACCGTCAGCGAGCCCCAGGCCAAGCAGGCCGACATGATCGGCTTCTGGAAGAACGTGTCGATGGCCGGTGGCGCGATCTTCATGTTCGCCGTGCTCTCGCTCGAGGTCGCCGACTGGGGCTTCATGATCACCGGCCCGGTCTTCAACACCAGCCTCTGACCTCCCCCGCTTCGTGGTTCTGGGTGAAAAAATCGCTGGATTCCAGTGAAATTTTCACCCAGAACACCAAGCATTCACCCAGAACACCAAGCATTCACCCAGAACACCAAGTAGCTAGACGAAAGTGGCCCACTGGTCGAGCGGCATACGCTCGGACACCAACGTGTTGATGGGCGCCGAGTCGTCGGCGTAGCCAATCGCCATTCCACAGAACAGCATCTCGTTCTCGGGCGCGTTCACGAACGTGCTCACGGCCTTGTGGCGCACCGACCAATACTCCTGAGCGCAGGTGGCGAGCCCGCGCTCGACGGCCAGCAGCATGAACGTCTGCAGGAACATCCCGAGATCCGACCACTGCGGCAAGCCCATCTGTCGGTCGACGAAGCAGAACATGGCTGCCGGCGCATCGAAGAAGTCGTTATTGGCAGCGAACTGACGGCGGCGGCCGTCCTTGTCTTCACGAGCGATACCGATGGTGGCGTACATCTGCTCGCCGATGTTGAAACGATTGGTGCGATACGGCTCGGTGAGACCAGCCGGATAGATCTCGTACTCCGTGGCGTCGAGCGGAGGTTGAGTGGCCAAGAACTCCTTGAGTCGCGGCATGGTGGCGCCGTTGATCATGTAGATACGCCACGGCTGCACGTTTCCGCCACTCGGTGCACGTGACGCGTCGTTGAGGAGCGCTCGCAGTTCGTCGTCGGTCACCGGATCGGGGCGGAACTTGCGGATGGACTTGCGCTTGTACACGGCGTCGACGACGTTCATGGTCGCGACCCTAATGGTGAAATCACCTCAACTCCCAGGTGAGGTGGCCCTACAGTCAACCCCCATGACCAGTCGGCCCCACACGCACCGCCTGCGCGATATCGGGCCGACCGACGTCGACTGGATCGTGGAGGCCTGCCAGGACTCCGAGGTTCAGCGCTGGACTCTCGTGCCGCGTCCGTACCTGCGTTCGCACGCCGAATCGTTCGTGGTCGACGGTGCTGGCGATCGTCGTGTGTGGGTGGTCGAGCGACTCGTCGATTCGCGCGCCGTCGGCGTGATCAGCGTGCACACGGTGACAGACGGTGAGGCCGACATCGGCTACTGGATCGCCCCGTGGGGTCGACGCGAGGGAGCGGGTTCGACCGCGGTGCGGTTGTTGTGTGCGCAGGTCGCCGAATGGCCTGAGGTCCACTCGATCACCGCTCGCATCGCGAGCACCAACGTCGCATCACAGGCGACCGTTCGCCGGGCCGGATTCTCGGTCGACGCGTCGTGCGCCGCTGGCTCGTGCCCCGACGGCGATCAGCAGGTCGACGCCGTGCCCTTTTGGTATGTCGTCGGCTAGGTGGACAAGCGTGATTTGCGGAGGATGAAACAGAACTCGTTGCCCTCCGGGTCTTGCATCACCTGGAACCAGTTGGTGGGCTCCTCGACTACCCCGCCGAAAATCGTGGCACCGATCGCGGTGCTGGCGGCCACGGCTGCGTCGATGTCGTCGACGTCGAGATCGAGGTGCACGCGGTTCTTCACCACCTTGCCTTCAGGCACCTTCTGGAATCCGAGATAGCCGAACACCGGAACGTCTTCGAGCACCATGAAGTCGTCTTCGTGCGGTTCGGGGGCCTGAGTTCCACCGAGCATCTTCTGCCAGAAAGCCAGCAGGCGGGCCGGATCATGGCAGTCGAAGGCGACGGCGAGAGGGCGCGCGATCGGGGACGTCATCACACCCGATTGTGTTCGAGCGTGGCCAGGTCGCGCAATGCGTAGCGCAGGTGATGGAACTCTTCCTCGAAGACGACGTGGATGCATTCGAGCGAGGCAACCCAGCCGTTCTCGAGCACCTCCACTTCGCGCGGGAGTCGCGCCAGCGTGACGCTGCCGAGCACGTCGGTGACGCGCTCGGACCGCTCGCGAAACGCAGCGACTACATCGGCACTGGACGGCCGAGCGCTCGGGTCGAGGCCGGGCCACGGGAACTCGGCCGAGCCCACGTTGGGCAGTCCGATCGCCGTGAACACGGGTGCACCGGTGAGCGGGCCGAACAACCACTTGTCGGTCACGAACAGCAAGTGACGCAACGTCTGCGCGAACGACCACTCGCCCTCAACCGACTCGTTGAATTTCGTGTCACCGAGTGCCTCGGCGCGGGTGATGGCGGCGTTCCAGCGTTCCGACAACATCGACCACGCGGCCCGGACCCCGGCTTCGTCAGCCGGGCGCAGAAGTGACCGCAGCGGAAACCACTCGTCTTTCGAGTTGACGAAGTCGGTGACATCGACGCCGTTCACCACTAGTCGGCTGATCTCGGCGTCGATCGACACGTCGATGAGGCGAGCGTGCGAGATGCTCGCACCACTCAGGTCGACATCGCGGAATCTGCTGTCGCGAAGGTTCACACCCCAGAAGACGGCATCGCTGAGGTCTTGTCCTTCGAATTCCTTCATGAGCGACCGACGCTACCGGGCTCGCCTGTACTGTCACCGACGATGTTGGCGGCAAGCGTGTACCGCGTGACCGTGCGAGGTCGCTTCTCTGGCCTCGACGAGAAGACACGGGCCTACCTCTCGCGCGAGCAGCCCGAGCACGACATCTTCAAGTCGGCGTACACCACAGAAGGCACGTTCACGTACGACACCGACATCCGATTCTTCAACTTGCGTTACGAAGTACGAACAGCTGAGGGAGCGGACGCGGCCGGGAAGATCGGACTGGCCGAGGCCGAATCCTTTCTGCGGACGTTGGGCTACGGGTTCGAGAAGTTGAAAGTGAACGTCGTCGATACGTCGGCGATGTGGAACGCCGACTGAATCACCACACCACCGGCGCAGTCGCACCCACGGCACGGCCCTCGGCACGAACACCGCGCTGAACCAGATCCCCCGACAACTCGTTCCAGACCTTCTTCAACCGGTAGTGCGGAACGCGCGGATACAAGTGATGAATCGCGTGATGATCGTGGCCGCGGATCAGCAGGCCCGAGCCGCGGAACACCGCCACACGAGTGTGTCGATAGCGGCTGGTCTCGGTAGCCGGGTGATGCGGATACCACGCGAAGATGAACATCAACCAGCACAACTGGATGCGAGCGGGCAGCCACCACAGACACAGAGCAACGAGTCCGTTGCCGGTCACGAAACAGACCACGAGCACAACCGTCGACACGAGCCAGTAGCGCAACTGCGCCTTGCCTTCCGCCGGCGACCCGTCGCGGCTGGTGAGCTTGGCGCGTAGCACGGACGGCAGAAGAACTCTGAGCGGCTTCACCAAGGCGAAGAAAGGCAGGAACGCGTAGAGCATCGTCATCCCGTAGAACTTGAGAGGAAGTTCGCTCAAACGTCCTTCGGTGAAGTGATCGGGATCGCGATCGGGGTCGTTGGTGTAGGCGTGATGGCGCATGTGGCCAGCACGATGCGCCGTGAACTCGATGCCGGTCGGAATGGACGACAAGTGTCCGATGGCGTCTTCGACCCAACGGCCTCGCGTGGCCTTGCCCAAGATGTTCTTGTGGGTGGCCTCGTGGAGGGGCATGTAGAACGTGGACGCCACGATCGAGTTGACGATGAGACCGAGCCACAGCGGGATCGTTCCGTTGGCGCCCAGCACCACCACCGTCACCCAGGCGGCTGCGAACACGACGAACGTCGCGATCATGCGGTACTGAACGTCGCCCCAGTACTTGGCGGCTACGAGGTTCTCGGCCCTCACCTGCTCGCTGCGGGCCGATCGACCGGCGTCGCTGGCCTCGTTGCTGGCCCTGGAGGCCAGGACCGCTTCGAGTTCTTCGGGTGCCGGCGCGTCGATCGTCATGGCGTCAGAGTAACGGACCAATGATCGTCACAAGATTGCTCGTCCTACACTCTCCGGCGTGTTCCCCCGCGTCGACGGCTTGCGCTCGATCGAGTTCGGCACGCCTGGTCCGTCACGCGAGAACCTCGTCACTTTGGTGCTGCACGGCAACAAACGTGCGACAGCAGGACTCCTGCACGACTACGAAGCCGAGGGTGAGCCGGTCGAGCACGTGGGCGAACTTCTGGCCATGGTCGACAACGACGGTGAACACGTGGGCACCCTTCGAATCACCCGGGCCGAAATCGTTCGGTTCGCCGATGTCCCCGACGAGTTCGCCCTCGCCGAAGCCGAAGGCGATCTGAACGCCGCCGACTTCCGAGCCAGTCACTTCGAGTACTGGACCAAGGCGGGCGAGACGATCACTGACGACACCCAGGTCGTGACCCTCTACTTCGACCTGCTCCCCGAGGTTCACCGGGGTTGAGCCGACGTTAGGACGGCAAGACGCCTACCGAGACGGCAGCGTTTCGATCACGATGTTCCGGTAGGCGCTGGAGAGCTGACTCATGTCGGCGGGATCGCCGGTTACAACGACACCGCCACCCACCTCGACCGCAGCAGCAACGACGTGGGCATCAGCAAGTTGTTCGGAGCCCGCACCATTCGCCGACAGCACCGCGCCAACGAGACGTGCGAAGGCACGGTCGGTGTCACGCAACATCACACCCTCTTCTTCACGCGACAGCAGTGCGTCGATCAGCTGGTTACGACCTCCACCGCGATACAGCTCGGCGAGGACCACGGTCGGAACCACGACGTCGCGGCCAAGTCGTTCGGCCGCCGCCATGGCGCGTCGAACCATCCGCTCGGCTGGCCCAGATTCGTGGGCAAGGGCATCGAGTGCCCGTTGGTCGAGCACCACCCTCATGCCGGACCACCCAACAGGCGCATCAAGCGAGCGATCTCAGCCTCGTCCTCTGCGGAGTTGAGAGGGCCGTGGAGTTCGTCGAGGCGCTGAAGGAGCACGGCGAGGGCTTGTTGGCGCCGGCGACGTTCGACCTCAGTGCGGAGCGCCTGGTTCACCTGAGTCGACAGCGCCTCCCCACCTCCCTCGAAAAGGGCGACAAGGTCTTCATCGAGCGAGAGCGAAACTTTGCGTTTGGGCTGGGTCACGCGCTGATCGTACTGAGGTGCGACTGAAGTACGACCAACTCGTTGTGCGGCTTTTCTCATGGGCCAAAGGTGGGATCGAACCAGCTGGCACGACAGCCACGGTCGTGACAACGATCACTTGACAGCGTCAAGGCAAGTAAATAGACACTGTCTACATGGACCAGTCCCCCACCCTTCACCCCGACGAGCGCGTGCAACGCCAGCGCTGGTGGATCCTCACCATCCTCTGCCTCTCGGTGTTCCTCGCGGTGGTGGACAACCTCATCATCAACGTGGCCATCCCCACGCTCTCGCGTGAACTCGACGCCACCACCAGCGGGCTGCAGTGGATCGTCGACTCGTACGCACTCGTCTTCGCCGGACTGCTGCTCGCCGGCGGCGGACTCGGCGATCGCTTCGGGCGCCGGCGCGTGATGCAAATCGGCATCGTGCTCTTCGGACTCTTCTCGGCCTGGGCCGCGTTCCGCGACTCGACCGGCGAACTGATCGCCGCGCGCGGACTCATGGGTGTGGGCGCCGCGCTCGTCTTCCCGAGCACGCTCGCCATCGTGATCGACGTGTTCCGCGATCCGATCGAGCGCGCCAAGGCCATCGGCGTGTGGTCGGCCGTCTCGGGTGCAGCGGTCGCCTTCGGCCCAGTTGCCGGCGGATTCCTGCTCGAACACTTCTGGTGGGGATCGGTTTTCCTCATCAACGTTCCGATCGTCGTGGTGGCGTTCGTCCTGCAATGGCGGTTCGTTCCCGAATCACGCGACCCTCACGCGAAGCGGCTCGACTGGCCCGGCCTGCTGCTGTCGATTTCGTTCGTGTCGCTCCTCGTGTTCACAATCATCGAAGGACCGCACCGCGGCTGGGGCAGCAACTCGTCGATCTTCGGCTTCATCGGCGCGGCTGTGCTGTGTGCGGCGTTCATCACTCGTGAACGCACCGCCGCTCAGCCACTACTCGACGTTCGGGTGTTCCGAGACATGCGCATCACCGCGGCCACTTCGTCGATCTTCATCGCGTTCTTCTCGTTGTTCGGATTCACATTCCTCATCACGCAGTACTTCCAGTTCGTGCGTGGCTACGACCCGCTCGAGTCGGGCCTGCACACCGTCCCGTTCGCGGTTGGCGCCGCTATCACCGCGCCGATCGCTGCTCGACTCGCGCTGCGCTTCGGCCCACGTCGCGTGATCCCCGTCGGACTTCTCTTCATGGGAGTCGCGCAACTGTGGGCCAGCACGTTCGAAGTGGACACGTCGTATTTCGGCCCGATCATCCTCAGCATGGTGTTGATGGCGAGCGGCTTGTCGCTCGTGACCAGCCCAGCATCCGAATCGGTGATGGGAACACTTCCGCGTGACATGGCCGGTGTCGGATCGGCCATCAACGACACGAGTCGGGAAATCGGTGGAACCCTCGGAGTTGCCATCATCGGCAGCATCTTCGCGTCCACCTATGGCCCCAAGATCGTCGACCTGCTCATCCCCCTGTCGCTGCCTGAAGCAGCTGTCTCATCGGCCAAGGAGTCGGTGGGGGCAGCCTTCGGAGTAGCCGAGCAGGTCGGCGAACCTTCGCTCGCCGGCACCATTCGCGACGCCGCTGGCGCATCGTTCCTCGACGGTTTCCAGGCCGCGTGCACCACGGTGGGCATCGTCGCGATCTGTGGATCGTTGCTCGCCCTTCGATTCCTGCCGTCGCGAATCACGCCCACACACTCGACGCAGGAAAGGGTTGCAGTGCAATGACGAATCAATCTGCCGCGATCGCGGCCGTGGCCAAGAAGAAGTGCATCTCGCTCGTCACCCACAAGAAGGACGGGACAGGAGTGCCCTCACCGATCTGGTTCAACGTCATCGGCGACACGATTGTCGTGACCTCACCGCGTGATGCCTGGAAAGTGAAGCGGATCCGGAACAATCCGCGGGTGGAATTCGCCACCTGCACACAGCGAGGTCGAGTCACGGGCCCGTTCTTCTCGGGTACCGCTCGGATCCTTCCCGACAGCGCGTACGACGACATCGCCAAGGCGAAGTCGCGCCGGTACTTCATGTTCCGCCTGATCAAGCTCAAGCATCGCGATCAGGTTGCCATCGAGATCACACCCGATCGCTAAGACGAGCCGGTCGGGCGAGCACAATGGTGGGATGAACCCCCGCAACCGTTGGATCATCTGGCTGCAGATCGTTCTCGCGGCGCTCGTTGTCTACTCACTGCTTCTCGTGCTGGCGGGCTCGGTCGCAGGGTCGTTGTTCTCGTGGTTCGGATTCGGTCCGGACGATGCGATCGACACCGACGCCGTACGCGAGTACCTGAAACTGCCCTTCATGGTGCTCGGCGCCGTGATGGCCGGTTGGGCATTTCTGATGATCCAGATCGTGCGTGGTCCACTGCGCGACGGTGTCCCGTGGGCGTGGACATTCATGGTCCGCTCACTCGGCCTGTGGTTCGTTCTCGACACAGGGATGTCGTTCGTTCTCGGTTACCCGAGCCACGCGTTGTTCAACGTTCCGTTTGCGATCGCGTTGGGCGTTCCGCTCGCCGGACTGCGATCCTCGAACAATCGCTGATCGGAAGCGGTGGCCGATCAGGCGCGACGCGGACGGGCCACGAGTTCGCCCCCGCAATTCGGACAGCGGTGATCCATTGCCCGTCCACACGGTTCGCAGAACGTGCATTCGAAGCTGCAGATGAGCGCCGGGCCATCGTTGGTCAGCGATGTCTCGCAGCGTTCGCACAGCGATCTCATCTCCAACACCGCTCTCACACCTCTTTCGACCAGAGTTGATCGATGAATCGCTGGTCCTCGTCGAACAGCCAGCACTCGCGCAACTTCTCGTCCTGAACGCGATACAGAAG
>Ga0315901_10002779_pt1 | contig 23595 bp, 20 predicted proteins | sample LakEriMetagenome_10_FD_203761 | JGI IMG/M metagenome (GOLD analysis project Ga0315901, IMG submission 203761) | Freshwater fungal communities from buoy surface, Lake Erie, Ohio, United States - Buoy 2 MA116 | ecosystem: Environmental > Aquatic > Freshwater > Lake | place: USA: Lake Erie, Ohio... | reverse complement strand
CCAGTTCGGTTTCGACCTGCCCGCCGATGGCCCCGACGCGATGCCCAACTTCGGGCTCGGGCCGGTGCTGTTCCGGCGCGGGCCGAGCACCTACGGGTTCGTGCCGCCGAACCGCAGCGTCGCCCGCGACCAGCCGCTCGAGGCTTGCATCGCCGGGTTGCGCGTGCGCTTCGACGGGCGCTTCGCCGCCGACTCGCGCGACACGCTGATCATCGACTTTCCCGACCTGCGCACCGTGGTCAACAACCATGTGTGGCCGGTGCTCTTCAACGTCTATCCGCTGCGCGGGGAGGCCTACCGCGATCCCCAGGTGGTGATCGCGGCGATCGACGCGATCCGGGACGCCCGCCCCGAGTGGCTGGTCGGGGTGCACGGGCTGCCGGTGCTCGGCGCGCGCGATGTCCAGGCCTGCCTCGCCGATCACCGCGACGCGCTGCAGTACCTGTGGGACCAGACCGTGCGCGGCATCAACGCCGGGCTCGGGCCCGACGATCTCGCCGCCACGATCTCGCTGCCGCCGCGGCTGTCCGACAGCCGCTGGGTGCCAACCTTCTATGGCGAGCCGGCCTACCATGTGCGCGCCATCCACAACGGCCTGTTCGGCTGGTTCGGCGGCGACTGCGCCACGCTGCATCCGGTGACGCCCGATCGTCGCGCGGAACTGCTCGTCGCCGGGCTCGGCGGTCGCGAGGCGGTGCTCGCGCAGGTGCGGCAGGCCATCGCGCGCGGCGAGCCGGGTTGGGCGGCCGAGCTGTGCAGCCACCTGCTGCGGCTCGATGCCGGTGATGCGCAGGCCGCCGCGCTGAAGGCCGCCGTGCTGCGCACGATGGCGCAACGCACCCCGGCGGCCAACACCCGCGCCTTCATGCTCGAGGAGGCCCGGCGCCTCGAGACCGGGCGCGCCGGCCGGCGTCCGGATTCGCCGCCGCCCTCGCGCGCGCTGGTGATGCAGGCGCCGCCCGAGCGCTTCGTGCGCGCGATGGGCGCGCGCCTCGACCCGCAGGCCGCGGCCGATGTCGATCGCGTCTTCCGGCTGCGCCAGACCGATGCCGACCATGTCTGCGGCCTGCATGTGATGCGGGGTGTGGCGCGCTTCCTGGCGGCGTCGGCCTTTGCGTCGGCCGACGCGCGCGTCGACGTCGCGCTTGCCTGCGATCGGGCCACCTGGGCGCTGCTGCTGTCGGGCCGGCAGAGCCTCGCCGCGGCGCTGGCCGCCGGCGGCGCGGTGATCGAGGCGGGCGATCCGACGGCACTGCGCGCCTTCTTCACGCTCTTCGACGGGCTCACGCTGGGCGGCTGAAGGTGACCCACCGGTCGGTCGCGACCGAGCGCGACAATGGTTGCGCCCGCAAGTATCGACGATGATCGCCGATCCCCGCGATCCCGCTGCCGCTCGCATCGCCGGGACGCCGCCGCGCACGCTGCCGCCGCTCGCCTGGGAGCTGCTTGCCGCGCCGCTGCTGTGGGCGCAGGGCCGGCGGGTGCGACGGGTCACGCCGCGGCTGCCCGAGGCGGCCGGGCCGCGCGAGGGGCGGGCGCTACCGCCCGCGGGTCATGCCCCGGGCGATCAGGGCGCGGGCGATCAGGGCGCGGGCGATCAGGGCGCAGGTACGCCGCCCGACTGCGGTGCCGGCCCGCCTTCTGCCCGCCGGCCCCTGCGCCTGCTGATCGCCGGCGACTCCGCCGCCGCCGGGGTGGGCTTGGACCGGATCGACGAGGCGATGGCGGGGCGGCTGCCCGGGCTGCTCGCCGCGCGCCTGAACCGCCCGGTGGCCTGGCGGCTGATCGCCGCCAACGGGCTCGACGCCCGCGGTCTGCTGCCGAGGCTGGTCGAGGTGCCCGCCGGGTTCGATCTCGCGCTGGTCGCCATCGGCGTCAACGACGCGACCGGGCGCCGCGCGCCGGCGCGCTGGCTCGACGATCTCGCGGCGGTGCGCGACGCGCTGCGCGCCGGTTCGCCCGGCGTGCGGCTGCTCTGGTCGGGCCTGCCGCCGATGCACGCCTTCCCGGCCCTGCCGCGACCGCTGCGCGATTACCTGGGGGCACGCGCCTGCCGGCTCGACGCCGCGCTCGAGGCCTGGGTGGCCGGCGACCGGACGATGCTGCACCTGCCGCTGCCGGATCTGCGTGGCGATGGCATGATGGCGATCGATGGTTTTCACCCCGGACCGGCGGGTCATCGGCACTGGAGCGAGCTGCTCGCCGCCGCGGCCGCCGCGCTTGCCGGGTCACCCTGACCGGTTTCAGCCCCGCGAGCATGTCCGTCGAGCCCTCCTCGCCCGCTTCGTCGCTGCCGTCCCCGTCGCCCGCCGCCGGCCCGGTCGAGCGGCGGCCGGACCCACGCCCCGCGTCGCCGGGTTCCGGGTCTCTCGAGCGCGCGAGCTGGCTGCTGTCGGCCTTCTACCCTCTGCTGCCGCTCACCGGCGTCGGCGCCCATGCCTGGTCGGGTCACGAGATCGCGCTGGGTCTGCCCCTGCTGTTGAGTTACGGGCTGATGCCGCTGGCCGACTGGCTGCTCGGCGAGGATGACCGCCCACGCCCCGAGGCCGAGCTTGCCGTGCGCCAGCACGACCGCTTCTATCGGTGGCTCACCTGGATCGCGGTGCCGATGCACCTGATCGCGCTGCTCGGCTGCGCGTTCTGGGCGGGTACCCAGGCGCTGTCGCCGGGCGGGCTGCTGCTGCTCGCCGTGGTGGCCGGCATCGGCTCCGGCCTCGGGCTGAACACCGGCCACGAGCTCGGCCATCAGCGCACCCGCGCCGAGCAGTGGCTGGCGCGCGTGGTGCTCGCGCTGCCCTTCTACGGTCACTTCACGGTCGAGCATGGCCAGGGCCATCATCGCTGGGTGGCCACGCCGCTCGACCCTGCGAGCGCCCGGATGGGCGAGAGCATCTACCGCTTCGCGCTGCGCGAGATGCCGGGTGGCGTGCGCCGGGCCTGGCAACTCGAGGCGGAGCGCCTCGCGCGTCTCGGGCGCGGCCCCTGGTCGCCGGCCAACGCCATCCTGCCGTCGTGGGCGCTGAGCCTCGCGCTGCATGCGGCGCTCACGCTCGCCTTCGGCTGGCCGATGCTGCTCTTCCTGCTGGTCCACGATGTCGTCGCCTGGTGGCAGCTCACCTGCGCCAACTATGTCGAGCACTACGGCCTGCTGCGCGAGCGCCGCCCCGACGGGCGCTGGGAACCGCCGCAGCCGCACCATGCCTGGAATGCCAACCACCGCGCGAGCAACCGGGTGCTCTTCAACCTGCAGCGGCATGCCGACCATCATGCCAACCCCGGACGCCGCTACCAGACGCTGCGCGACCTGCCCGACCTGCCACGTCTGCCCACCGGCTACTTCGGCATGTTCCCGCTCGCCTGCGTGCCGCCGCTGTGGTTCCGGGTGATGGATCCCCGCCTGCTCGCGCTGCCGCAGGTGCGCGGCGATCTCGACCGGGTCAATCGGGACCCGCGCGCGGCGCGCGGTCGGCCCGATCGCCCCGACGGGCCCCGAGCACCCGATCGATCGTCGCCCCGAGCGTGAGCGGCTCGACCGGCTTGGCGAGCCAGGCATCGCAGCCGGCCGCCAGGCAGCGGCCGCGGCTGCGCGCCGCATCCTCGCCGGTGAGCGCGATCAGCGGCAGCCGGCTGCGCTCGCCGGGCAGTGCCCGCAGCGCGCGGGCCAGGGCGAAGCCGTCCATGCCAGGCATCTGCAGATCGGTGATCACCAGATCCCAGTCGCCGCTGCGCAGCTTCGCCAGCGCCTCGATGCCATCGCGCACGGTCTCGCAGCGGTGGCCGAGTTCGGCGAGCGCTGCCGCGGTGAGCACGCGGTTCACCGCGCTGTCGTCGGCGACCAGCACGCGCAGCGCGCCGTCGACCCGCGAGGGCTTTGAACGGTCGAGGGGGGCAAGGGGGGCGAGGGTGCGCATGGGCGTCTCCCGGTCCGGTTGTCGCGACGACCGCGCGGGCCGCCGCGTGAGGCTGCGCTTCATTGTGCGTGGCCGCGAGGCGCCCGCCTTGCGCCGGCGCTAAGATCGGCCGATGCGTCCCGCCTCCCCGAGCCTTCCCCTGCCCGCCCCCGCGGCCCGCCGCGCCGGCGGCGACTGGCGCACGATCCGTGCGCTGCTGCCCTACCTCTGGGAGCACCGCGGCCGTGTGCTGCTCGCGCTCGTCTGCCTGGTCGGCGCCAAGGCGGCCACCGTGGGCGTACCGGTACTGCTGAAGCGCATCGTCGACACGCTGAGCCCCACGCCGGGCGTTCAGGCGGCCCTGATGGTGCCGCTCGCGCTGGTGCTCGCCTATGGCGCGCTGCGGCTCGCGACCACGCTGTTCACCGAGTTGCGCGAACTGGTCTTCGCGCGGGTCACCGAGCATGTGGTGCGCCGCGTGGCGCTGCAGGTCTTCGAGCACCTGCACGGGCTGTCGCTGCGCTTTCATCTCGAGCGTCAGACCGGCGGGCTCACCCGCGACATCGAGCGCGGCACCCGGGCGATCTCCTCGCTGGTCGGCTACACGCTCTACAGCATCCTGCCGACCGCGGTCGAGATCACGCTGGTGCTCGGCTACCTGTTCCTGAACTACGAGCCCTGGTTCGCCGCGATCACGGTCGGCGCGCTGGTTGTCTACGTGGTGTTCACGGTCTCGGTCACCGAGTGGCGCACGCAGTTCCGGCGCACGATGAACGAACTCGACTCGCGTGCGAGCACCCGGGCGATCGACTCGCTGCTGAACTACGAGACCGTCAAGTACTTCGGCAACGAGGCCTTCGAGGCGAGCCGTTACGACGAGACGCTGCGCCGCTACGAGCAGGCCAAGCTCAAGAGCCAGGCAACCCTGTCGCTGCTGAACACCGGGCAGTCGCTGATCATCGCGATCGCGGTCACGCTGATGGTCTGGCGCGCCACGCTCGGCGTGGTGGAGGGGCGCATGAGCCTCGGCGATCTGGTGCTGGTCAATGCCTTCATGATCCAGCTCTACGTGCCGCTCAACTTCCTGGGCGTGCTGTACCGGGAGATCCGTCAGGGGCTCACCGACCTCGACCGGATGTTCACGCTGCTGCAGGCCTCGCGCGAAGTCGCCGATGCCCCGGGCGCGCCGCCGCTGCGCGTGGGCGCCGGTCCGCGGGTGCGCTTCGAGCGGGTGTCGTTCCGCTACGACGAGCGCCGCCCCATCCTGCAGGACATCGACTTCACGATCGCGCCCGGCACCACCACCGCGGTGGTGGGTGCGAGCGGCGCCGGCAAGTCGACGCTCGCCCGCCTGCTGTTTCGCTTCTACGACGCGAGCGGCGGGCGCATCCTGATCGACGACCAGGACATCCGCGGCGTCACCCAGGCAAGCCTGCGGGCGGCGATCGGCATCGTCCCGCAGGACACCGTGCTCTTCAACGACACGCTGCGCTACAACATCGCCTACGGCCGGCCGGATGCCGGCGACGCCGAGGTTGCCGCGGCGATCGCGGCCGCACGTCTCGACGACTTCATCGCCTCATTGCCGGAGGGCCTGGGCACGCCGGTCGGCGAGCGCGGCCTGAAGCTCTCCGGGGGCGAGAAGCAGCGGGTGGCGATCGCCCGCATGCTGCTGAAGAACCCGCCGGTGCTGGTGCTCGACGAAGCCACCTCGGCGCTGGATACCCGCAACGAGCAGGCGATCCAGGAGGCCCTGCGCCGGGTGGCGGCCGGCCGCACCACGCTGGTCATCGCGCACCGGCTGTCGACCATCGTCGAGGCCGATCAGATTCTGGTGCTGCAGGAAGGCCGGATCGTGGAGCGCGGCACCCACGCCGAGTTGCTGATCCGCGACGGTGCCTATGCGCGGATGTGGGCGCTGCAGCAGGCGCGCCCGGAGGCGGCGTCCTAGCGCCGGTAGTGGAAGTGGAAGTTCGGCCGCGGCGGCGCGCGGTACCAGCCGGGCGGCCGGGGGTGTGGCGGCCCGATCCAGGCGGACCCCCATCCCGGTCCCCACCCCGGCCCCCAGCCGGGGTAACGCGGTCCGCTCCAGTACCCGAGCCCGAAGCCCAGGCTGAAGGGCCCCCAGGGCCAGGGATCGCGCCACACCGTGACCGTATCGCGGATCACCGGCACCGGGACGGCCACGCCGCCCTGGCTGATCTGCGCCGCCTGGCCGGCCGGCGCCGCCCGCACGGCGGCGAGCAGCTCCGGGCCGGCGCCAGCGGCGGCCAGCACGTCGAGATCGGCGGGGGCGGGCGCCACCCGCAGGCCGCGCACGCGAAGATCGGCGGCGATGTCGGCCTGCAGGCGGCCCGCCTGCAGCATCTGCATCAGCTCGCCGATCGACAGACCGGCTGGCACCGCGGCGGCGATCGGTGACACGCCGGTCGGTGCGCCCACCTGGTAGGTGGCGCAACCACCGCCCGCCAGTGCGAGCGACAGCGCGAGCGACAGCGATGGCAGCGAGGGGTAGCGGGATTTCGCGGTCATGAACGCTCCTCGGCGCGAGGGTGACGACGCTGCCGCCGGGCACGAAGCCAGCCCCGGCTCGACAACCTTCAGGCAACGGGGCGCGCCGGCCTGGGGTTGACGGCGGTCGGGCGACGTTACACTTCCTTACCCAAGCCCGTTCTCCCACGACGCCCGGATCCGAGGACCCCCGCCATGAGCACCCACCGTATCGCCGTGATTCCCGGCGACGGCATCGGCAAGGAAGTGATGCCCGAAGGCCTGCGCGTGCTGCGCGCCGCCGCCCGCCGCTTCGGCATCGCGCTCGCCTTCGATGAATTCGACTTCGCCAGTTGCGACTATTTCGCCCGCCACGGGGTCATGATGCCGCCCGACTGGAAGGCGCGCATCGGCGGCCACGACGCCCTCTACTTCGGGGCGGTCGGCTGGCCGGCCACGGTACCCGATCATGTCTCGCTGTGGGGTTCGCTGCTGCTGTTCCGGCGCGAGTTCGACCAGTACATCAACCTGCGCCCGGTGCGGCTGATGCCCGGCGTGCCCAGCCCGCTGGCCAACCGCAAGCCGGGCGACATCGACTTCTACGTCGTGCGCGAGAACACCGAAGGCGAGTATTCGTCGGTGGGCGGCAAGATGTTTCCGGGCACCGAGCGCGAGTTCGTGCTGCAGGAGTCGGTCTTCACCCGAGTGGGTGTCGACCGGGTGCTGCGCTACGCCTTCGAACTCGCGCGCTCGCGGCCGAAGAAGCACCTGACCTCGGCCACCAAGTCCAACGGCATCTTCATCTCGATGCCCTACTGGGACGAACGGGTGGCGGAGATGGCCGCGGCCTACCCGGACGTGACGCTCGACAAGTTCCACATCGACATCCTGACCGCCCACTTCGTGCGCAACCCGCACTGGTTCGACGTGGTGGTCGCCTCCAACCTGTTCGGCGACATCCTGTCGGACCTCGGGCCGGCCTGTACCGGGACCATCGGCATCGCGCCCTCGGCCAACATCAACCCGGAGCGGCGCTTCCCGTCGCTGTTCGAGCCGGTGCACGGGTCGGCGCCCGACATCTACGGCCGCGGCATCGCCAACCCGATCGGCCAGATCTGGTGCGGCGCGATGATGCTCGCGCACCTCGGCCACAAGGCCGCGCACGACGCCATCGTCGCGGCGATCGAGCGGGTCACCGAACACGGTCCGCGCACGCCCGACATGGGCGGCCGCGCGACCACCGCGCAGGTCGGCGAGGCCATCGAGCAGGCGCTGGGCTGAGGCGTGCCGGGGCCGGGTCGATTGACAATTCGCCCTTCGCCCCGGTGCCGACCGCCATGATCGGCGGCTTCGTGGTTCCCACACCGAGAGGTTCGCCATGCTCTCCCGCATCCTGACCCCAGGCGCGCTGGCCGTCGGTCTCGCGCTGGCCGCCGCGGCCGCCACCGCGCAGCCGTACCCCACCACGCCGGTGTCGGTCGTCGTGCCCTTCGGCGCCGGCGTCTACGCCGACTGACGGTGGATCCGCGCGCACTGCTCGAGCAGGCCTTCCGGGCGGCGGTCGGGGCCGCCGATCCGCTGCAGGCGCTCGCCGCGTACTTGCCGTCGGGCCGCGACCTTCCCGCCGGCCGCACGCTGGCGGTCGGCGCCGGCAAGGCGGCGGCCAGCATGGCGCTGGCCCTCGAGCGGCACTGGCCGGCCGAGGCTGCGCTGTCGGGCCTGGTGGTCACGCGCTACGCGCACGGCCTGCCCTGCCGGCGCATCGAGGTGGTCGAGGCCGGTCACCCGGTGCCCGACGAGGCCGGCGAGCGCGCGGCCTCGCGGATCGCAGCCCTGGCTGCCGATCTCGGTCCGGACGACCTGCTCGTCGCCCTGGTCTCGGGGGGCGGCTCCAGCCTGCTCGCGCTGCCAGTGCCCGGGGTGCCGATGGCCGACCTGCGCGCGGTCACCGGTGCGCTGCTGGCCTGCGGCGCGCCGATCCAGGAAATCAACGTGGTGCGCAAGCACCTGTCGCGCATCCAGGGCGGCCGGCTCGCGGCGCTCACCCGGGCCCGCGTGCTCGCGCTGGTGATCTCCGACGTCGCCGGCGACGAGCTGTCGGCGATCGCCTCGGGGCCCTGCGCGCCCGACCCGAGCACCTACGCCGACGCGCTCGCGGTGCTGCGCCGCTGGGACATCGAGGCGCCGCCGGCCGTGGCGGCACACCTCGGGCGGGGGCTCGCGGGCGAGATCGACGAGACTCCGAAGCCCGGCGATCCGGTCTTCGCGCGGGTCGAGCACCGCATGGTCGCCACCGCGCACGACGCGCTGCGGGCCGCCGCCGGGGTGTTCGAGGCCGCGGGCATCCGCCCGGTGGTGCTGGGCGACACCATCACCGGCGAGGCGCGCGATGTCGCCCAGGTGCTCGGTGCGATCGCGCGCGAGATCGCGCGTCGCGACTCGCCCTTCGCGCGGCCGGTGGCACTGATCTCGGGCGGCGAGTGCACGGTCACGGTCCGTGGCCGCGGCCGCGGCGGGCGCTGCACCGAGTTCCTGCTCGCGCTGGCCCGGGAGCTCGAGGGTGTGCCGGCGGCCTGGGCGATCGCTGCCGACACCGACGGCATCGACGGGGTGGAGGATAATGCCGGGGCGCTGCTGATGCCCGACAGTCTGGCGCGTGCCGCCGCGCTCGGGCTCGATGCACGCCGCCGGCTCGACGACAATGACGGGCATGGTTTCTTCGCGGCACTCGGCGACCTCGTCGTCACCGGGCCCACCCGCACCAATGTCAATGATTTCCGGGCCATCGTGCTGATGCCGCCCGACAGGCCGTGAGGCGGCCGGGCGCATCGCCTGGCCCCGACCGGCTCCAAGGAGCGCCTCTGCCCATGACCGACCATCTGGTTCTCCGACGCCCCGACGACTGGCACCTGCATCTGCGCGACGGCGCCGCGCTGCGTGCCGTGGTCGGCGCCACCGCGCGCCAGTTCGCGCGTGCCATCGTCATGCCCAACCTCAAGCCGCCGGTCACGACCGCGGCCGCGGCGCGTGCCTATCGCGGCCGCATCCTCGAGGCGCTCGCACAGGCGCGCGCTGCCGGTGAGATCGACGACACCGCCGCCGGCTTCCAGCCGCTGATGACCCTCTACCTGACCGACAACACGCCGGCTGCCGAGATCCTCGCCGCCAGCGCTGACGGGCTGGTCAAGGGTGTCAAGCTCTACCCGGCAGGTGCCACCACGAATTCCGATGCCGGCGTCACCCGCATCGACCGGGTCGCCGGCGCGCTCGAGGCCATGCAGCGCTGCGGCATGCCGCTGCTGGTGCACGGCGAGGTCACCGACGGCGACATCGACCTCTTCGATCGCGAGAAGGTCTTCATCGACCGCGTGATGGTGCCGCTGCGCCGCGACTTCCCTGCGCTGAAGGTGGTCTTCGAGCACATCACCACCCGCGAGGCTGCGCAGTACGTGGCGCAGGCGTGCGAGCTCACCGCCGCCACCATCACCGCCCATCACCTGCTCTACAACCGCAACGCGCTCTTCCTGGGCGGCGTGCGGCCGCACTGGTACTGCCTGCCGGTGCTCAAGCGCGAGGTGCATCGCCAGGCGCTGATCGACGCGGCCACCGGCGGCCATCCGCGCTTCTTCCTCGGCACCGACAGCGCGCCGCACGCCCGGCACCTGAAGGAGCATGCCTGCGGCTGCGCCGGCTGCTACACCGCGCCGCATGCCCTCGAGCTCTACGCCACCGCCTTCGAGGCGGCCGGCGCGCTCGAGCGGCTCGAGGCCTTCGCCAGCCTCAACGGCCCGCGCTTCTACGGCCTGCCGCCCAACGAGGGCACGGTGAGCCTGCGTCGCGAGACCTACACGATTCCCGAGTCGCTGCCCTTCGGGCTGGATGCGATCGTGCCGCTCGCCGGTGGCGAAACCCTGCCCTGGCGACAGGTGGCCTGAGGGACGCCGTGGCGTCGCCCCTCGACGCCCCGTGGTATGCGCCCTACGCGCCCTGGCTGGCGAGCCTGGCCGAACCGGCGCTGGCGGGACGATGGGCGCTCTGCCTGGCCGAGCTCAACCGCCTGGCGGCCGCGCAGGGTCTCGCCAACGCGCGCGGCCTGCGGCTGCGCTTCACCGACCGCCTGCCCGATGACGGGCTGGCCTACGAGGCCCGGATCGACGCCACCGGGCTGGTCCACACCCGGGCCGACGCGGGCGCGTGGCATGATCTCTTCAATGCCGTGGTGTGGCTGGCCTTCCCGCGGATCAAGGCGCGGCTGAACGCGCTGCAGGCCGCGGCGATTGCCCGCGATGGCGTGGGCGCACGGCGCGGTGCACTGCGTGACGCGGCCACGCTCTTCGACGAGAACGCCGCGCTGGTGGTGCTGCGCGAGCCCGGGCTGCGGGCGCGCTGGCAGGCGCACGACTGGGCGACGGTGTTCGGCCTGGGGCGGGCGGTGGCGGCATGGACCGCGCCGCCGCTGATCCTCGGTCACGCGCTGCTCGACAAGCTGCGCACGCCCTACAAGGCGGCCTGCGCCCATGCCTGGCTGCTCGATCCGCCCGCATCGCTACCCGCGGGGCTGCCCAGCATCGACGCCGCGGTCGCCGCCGGGCTGAACGAGGGGCTGGCGCGTGCGGCCTTGCTGCCGCTGCCGGTGCTCGGCGTGTCCGGCTGGTGGCCGGCGAATGCCGACCCGGCTTTCTACGATGACGCCGCGGTGTTCCGGCCTGCGCCGCGGCGCCGTGTAGGATCCGGCTGCGTGAGGCCGGCCCCCGACCGGTCCGTTTCCGAGGGAGACCCCGAGCGATGAACATCCTGATCACCGGTGGTGCCGGTTTCCTGGGCCAGCAGCTCATCGCCGCCCTGCTCGAGCGCGACGGCCTCGATCTCGGCGCCGGTCGCCAGCGGATCGGCCGGCTCGTCTGCTTCGACCAGACCGAGGGTGCGATCGTCGATCCTCGCGTGCGCAACGTCGCCGGCAACATCGCCGATCCGTCGGCCGTGGCCGCGCTCGTGGGCCGGGATACCGCCGTGGTCGTGCATCTCGCCGCGGTGGTCAGCGGCACCGCCGAGGCCGATTTCGACCTCGGCATGCGGGTCAACGTCGATGGCACGCGCAACCTGCTCGAGGCCTGCCGCGCCGCCGGTCACCGGCCGCGGCTGCTGTTCTCGAGCTCGATCGCGGTTTTCGGTGGCGACCTGCCGCCGGTGATCACCGATGCCACCGAAGCCACCCCGCAAGGCTCCTACGGCGTGCAGAAGCGGATCGGCGAACTGCTGGTCCAGGACTTCACCCGCAAGGGTTTCATCGATGGACGTGCGGTGCGGGTACCGACCGTGGTGGTGCGCCCCGGCAAGCCCAACGGCGCGGCCTCCGGTTTCGCCTCGGGCATCATCCGCGAGCCGCTCGGCGCCGAGCCGGCGCGGCTGCCGGTCGATCCGGCCACCGAGATGTGGATGGCCTCGCCGCGGGCGGTGGTGCGCATGTTCCTGCGCGCGCTCGAACTGCCCGAGAGCGCCTGGGGCTGGAACCGGGTCCTCAACCTGCCGGGGCTGGTCGCCTCGATGCACGATGAACTGGCCGCGCTGCGCCGCGTCGGCGGCGACGCGGCCGTCGGTCTCGTGCGTCACGACCCCGATCCGGCGGTGATCGCGCTGGTGCGCACCTGGGCGGCACGCTTCGACACCCGCCGCGCCCTCGCGATGGGCTTCGAGACCGATGCCGATGTCGACGCCATCGTGCGGGCCTACGTCGAGGACAACCCGGCCGCGATCCGCCTGCGCGGCTGACCGGCTGACCGGCTGACCGGCGACGCGGCAGCGCCGGCCCCCGGGGGCGTACAATCGGCGTCGCGGAGCGGGCTGGACGGTCGCCGGGGCAACCCGGAGGAAGGTCCGGACTCCTCAGGACAGGGTGCTGGCTAACGGCCAGGCGCAGCAAGCCGCAAGGCCCATGGCGACGGAAAGTGGAACAGAAAGACACCGCCGAAGCCCCCCGGGGCTGGCAAGGGTGAAATGGCGAGGTAAGAGCTCACCGCGGCGATGGCGACATCGCCGGCACGCCAAACCCCACCCGGAGCAACACCGAATAGGCACGCGATCCGGCTTGCGCCGGGCAGGGCGGTCCGCCCGAGCGTGCGGGTAGGTGGCTCGAGCGGCCGGGTAACCGGTCGCCCAGACGAATGACCGTCACGCCGGGCAACCGGCGCACAGAATCCGGCCTACAGGCCCGCTCCGCTCCTCCCCACCGTGCCCCACGGCGTCGCGCCGGCGGGTACCCCACGGTCGCCCACCGGCCCTTTTCCCACCCGCTCCCACGGCACGGGCGTCGCCGAGCCCGGCCGGCCAGCCTTGCGGCGCCTCGTGGGCCCTGCGGTGGGGCTTCGCCCCCCGTCGATCCTCGGCCGCCTTCCGAGCGGATAAGGTAAGTCCTTGTACTGATTGAAAAAACAGGTCGCTCGCTTGACCCCGCTCACAATCCTCTCTACAGTGGGGGATCGTGTGATTTTGTGGTGGGAAGTGGGTGAGCGAGCTCAACAACGGCCGCTCGCCCCTGTGGCCATGCTCCAGGGACGTTTCGCGCTGACAATGGACTCGAAGGGCCGGCTCACCGTGCCCGCGCGTCAGCGCGACATCCTGCAGGTCCTGCACGAGGGCCGGCTCACCGTCACCCGCCACCCCGACGGCTGCCTGATGCTGCTGCCGCGCGGCACCTGGGAGCGCAAGCGCCAGGAGATCGCCGCCTGGCCCTTCTCGGCGCGCGCCTGGCAGCGCATCTTCCTGGGCAGCGCGAGCGACATCGAGATGGATGCCGCGGGCCGCATCCTGATCGCGCCCGAGCTGCGCGAGGCCGCCGGTCTGAAGGTCGAGCAGAAGGTGATGCTCGTCGGGCTGCAGCACTACTTCGAGATCTGGGATCCGAAGGTGCTCGAGGAGCAGGAAAACAAGGCGATCGAGGGCGGGCTGCCCGAGGCCCTGGCCAACTTCTCATTCCAGGGCGAAGCGGGTTGAGCCCCGATGCGGCCAAGCCGGGGCATGTGCCGGTTCTGCTCGACGAAGCCGTCGACGCGCTCGCGATTCATGCGGATGGCATCTACATCGACGGCACCTTCGGTCGGGGCGGCCACAGTGCCCGCATCCTCGAGCGACTCGGCCCGGCCGGTCGACTGGTGGCGCTGGATCGCGATCCCGAGGCGGTCGCGGCGGCGCGCCGTTGGCTCGCTGACCATCCCGACGGTCGGGTATCGATCGACCACGCCCGCTTCTCGGCGCTCGCCGAGGTGGCGGCCGGGCATGGCCACGCGCGGGTCGACGGGGTGCTGCTCGACCTCGGCGTGTCCTCGCCGCAGCTCGACGATCCGATGCGCGGGTTCAGTTTCCGGGCCGACGGCCCGCTCGACATGCGCATGGATCCCGGCACGGGCCAGAGCGCGCGGCAATGGCTCCTGACGGCAAGCGAACAGGCGATCGCCGAGGTGGTGAGGGACTATGGAGAAGAACGGTTTGCTGTTCCGATTGCAAAGGCGATTGCTGCTCGCCGCCGGCACGCCGGTGACGCCGCGCTTCGCACCACCGGCGAGCTTGCCGGCCTCGTGGCGGGCGTCGTCCGCAGCCGTCGCGCGAAGCCGCAGGCGGGCAAGGACCCGGCCACCCGCACCTTTCAGGCTGTACGGATTCACGTCAATGCCGAGCTCGAGGAACTCGAGGGCGGGCTGAATGCGGCACTCGCCTGTCTGCGACCCGGGGGCCGTCTGGCGGTGATCAGCTTCCACTCGCTCGAGGACCGCATGGTCAAGCGCTTCATCGCCCGCGAGAGCGGTCGCGACGCGCCCCGCGACCCGGTGCGCGGCGGCCTCGCGCCGGGGGTGCGTCTGCGCCTGCGGGCGCTTGCCCGCGTGCTGCCCTCGCCGGCCGAGTGCGAGACCAACCCGCGCGCCCGCTCGGCCGTGCTGCGGGTGGCCGAGCGGCTTGCTGATGCGGAGGTGGCGCCATGATCCGGGTGAACATCGTGCTCGCGATCGTGCTCGTGGCCTGTGCCCTCGGGCTGGTCAGTTCCCAGCAGCGGGCGCGCCGCCTGTTCATCGACCTCGAGCGCGCGCAGGCGCGCGCCCAGCAACTCGAGGTTCGCTGGGACCAGCTCCAGCTCGAACAGACCGGCCTTGCCAAGTCCTCGCTGGTCGACGCGAAGGCCCGGCGTGAGCTCGGCATGCAGCCGCCCTCGGCCGAACGCACGCTTCACCTGAGCATCGATGTGATCGCCCAGGCCCGCACCCGGGAGGCGCGCCGGTGAGCCGCAGCGTCCCCTATTCACCGAACCCGCTGCTGCGGGTCAAGCTGCCGGCCTACCGGTCGCGCCTGCTGATGCTGCTGGTGGCGCTCGCATTCCTCGCGCTGATCGGTCGTGCGATCTGGGTGCAGATCGTCAAGCAGGACTTCCTGCAGAGTCAGGGCGAGGTGCGCTACGGTCGGACCGTGGAGCTGCCGGCTTCGCGCGGCAAGGTGCTCGACCGGCATGGTCAGGTGCTCGCCTCGAGTCTGCCGGCGCGTGCGGTCTGGGCCTCGCCCGAGGAAATCCGCACCGCCGGGTCGCGAGCCACGCCGGCGCAGCTCGCCGAGCTCGGTCGCCTGCTGCAGATGCCGGTGGCCGAGATCGAGCGCCGCCTCGATGCGCCCGGCAAGACCTTCGTCTATCTGAAGCGGCAGGTGGATGCCGACGTCGCCGAACGGGTTCGCGAGCTCGCGATTCCGGGCATCCACCAGCGGCGCGAATACAAGCGACACTACCCCGAGGGCGACGCGCTCGCGCATGTGGTGGGGTTCACGAATGTCGAGGATGCCGGTCAGGAAGGCATCGAGCTCGCCCGCGAGCAGGAGCTTGCCGGTCGGCCGGGCAGTCGTCGGGTGCTGCGCGACAACTTCGGCCGTGTGATCGAGGATCGGGGCACGCTGCGCGAGCCGCTCGATGGCGCCGACCTGCAGCTGTCGGTCGACTCGAAGATCCAGTTCCACGCCTTCTCGGCGCTGCGCGACGCGGTGCGCGATCACCGGGCGCGCGCCGGCGCGGTCGTCGTGCTCGACGTGCGTACCGGCGAGGTGCTCGCGCTCGCCAACCTGCCCACCTACAACCCGAACGAGCGGGGCCAGCTCTCGGGCGCGCAGCTGCGCAACCGCGTGATCACCGACACCTTCGAGCCCGGCTCGACGATGAAGCCCTTCACGACCGCGCTCGCGCTGGAATCGGGCCGCTTCAACCCGCAGTCGGTGATCCAGACCGCGCCGGGTCGCATCACCGTGGGCTCGGCGTCCATCTCCGACGTGCATGCCTACGGCGCGCTCACCGTCGAAGAGGTGCTGCAGAAGTCCTCCAACGTGGGCACCGTGAAGATGGCGCTCGCGGTGCCGCCCGAGGCGATGTGGAACCTGTTCACCGCGGTCGGCTTCGGCTCGGCGCCCGACCTCGGTTTTCCGGGTGCGGTGGCCGGTCGGGTGATGCCGCACCGCAGCTGGCGGCCGATCAACCAGGCGACGATGTCCTACGGGCATGGCATCTCGGTGTCGCTGATCCAGATGGCGCGGGCCTACACGGTCTTCGCCCGCGACGGCGACATGGTGCCGCTCACGATGCTGCGCATCGACGAACCGGCCACCGGCGTGCGCGTGATCGAACCCGGTACCGCGCAGGCGGTGCGCCGCATGCTCGAGATGGCGGCCGGTCCGGGCGGCACCGCGCCCAAGGCGCAGGTCGCCGGCTACCGGGTCGCCGGCAAGACCGGCACCGCCCACAAGATCGAGAACGGCCGCTACGTCAACAAGTACATCGCCTCCTTCGTGGGCTTCGCGCCGGTGTCCGATCCCCGAATCGTGATCGCGGTGATGATCGACGAGCCGTCGGCGGGTCAGCACTACGGCGGTCAGGTCGCGGCACCGATCTTCTCGCGGATCGCGGGTGATGCGCTGCGCGCGCTGCGGGTGCCGCCGGACGCGCCGCAGGCCAACCGCGTGATTCCGGCCGAGCCGGTTCCGGAGGAGTCATGAACGCCGTGCCTGCCGCCTTCGAGGCCGGCCGCGAGACCCGCTGGGACGAGCCGCTCGCCGAGGCGATCGGCGCCTGGCTGCGTGCCCGGCTCGCACCGGGCGCGTCGCTGGTCGCCGACAGTCGCGCCGTGCGTCCGGGCGACGCATTCTTCGCATGGCCGGGTCTTCGCGGCGACGGCCGCAGCTGGATCGCCGACGCGCTCGCGCGTGGTGCGGCCGCGGTGCTGCACGAGCCGGGCGATGGCGTGGCAGTGCCGCTGGGCGTGGCCACGCTGCCGGTGCCGGCGCTCGCGAGCCTTGCCGGCGGGATCGCCGCCGCCTTCCATGGCCATCTTGCCGCGCGCCTGCGCGTGGTCGCGGTGACCGGCACCAACGGCAAGACCAGCGTGAGCCAGTGGGTGGCCCGCGGACTCGCGACCACCGGACGGCCTTCGGCGGTGATCGGCACCCTCGGCGCCGCGCTGCAGGCCGATGCCGCGCCGCTCGCGCTCGAAGGTGCCGCGCTGACCACGCCCGATGCGCTGTCGATGCAGCGCGTGCTCGCCGATTTCGCCGCCCGGGGCGCGCGCAGCGTCGCGCTCGAGGCCTCGTCGATCGGTCTCGACCAGGGCCGCCTGAACGGCACCGCGATCGAAGTCGCCGCCTTCACCAACCTCGCCCGTGACCATCTCGACTATCACGGGTCGATGGCCGAGTACGAGCGGGCCAAGGCTCAGCTCTTCCGCTGGCCCGGCCTGCGTGCCGCGGTCATCAATGGCGATGATCCCGCCAGCGTCGCGATGCTCGCGGCGCTCGACGCGGTGCCGCGCCCGTGGCCGGTGATGCGCATCATCTACGGCCAGACGCCTGGCGCCCACGGTGCCCGTGGCGACCGCGTGCTGATGGCCGAGCGCATCGTCGAGGACGCGCATGGCATCGGCTTCAGCCTCGCTGGCGACTTCGGCCGCGCCGAGCTGCGGCTCGGGCTGCTCGGGCGCTTCAACGTCGCCAATGCGCTGGCGGTCGCCGGCTGCTGGCTCGGGCTGGGCATGAGCTTCGCCGATGTCGTGGCCCGTCTGCGCGCGATCGAGCCGGTCGACGGTCGCATGCAGTGCCTCGGTCACCGCGGCGGCCCGCTCGCGGTCATCGACTATGCCCACACGCCCGATGCGCTCGCGAGCGCCCTCGAGGCGCTGCGCCCGGTGGCGATGGCTCGTGGCGGCGCCTTGTGGTGCCTGTTCGGCGCCGGTGGCGAGCGCGATGTCGGCAAGCGGCCGCTGATGGGGTGGGTGGCCGAGCGGGGCGCCGATCGGCTGGTGATCACCTCCGACAATCCGCGTGCCGAGGAGCCTTTCCGGATCGTCTCCGACATCCGCGCCGGGCTCAGCCGCGAGCCTTTTCTGACCGAGCTCGATCGGGCGTCGGCAATCGCGCAGGCGCTCGCAGCCGCCGGCCGTGACGATGTCGTGCTGATCGCCGGCAAGGGGCATGAGCGCACCCAGGAAATCCGCGGCCAGCGGCTGGTGTTCTCGGATCTCGCCCATGCGCGCGCGGTCCTCGATGCCCGCGCCCGCGAGGAAACCGGGCCGCGGCCGGCCGACATCGCGGCGGGGATTCCGGATGTTTGAGCTGCGCGAGGCCCTCGGATGGCTCACGTCGGGCCGTCTGCTGGGCTACCCCGCCACCCGGATCACCGCGGTGTGCACCGACAGCCGGGCGCTGGTGCCGGGCTGCCTGTTCATCGCGCTGCGCGGCGAGCGCTTCGATGCCCATGACTTCGTCTCGGCCGCCTTCGAGTCGGGTGCAGCGGCGGTGATGGTCGAGCGTCCGGTGGCCGGCCTGCGCGAACCCGCATTGCTGGTTGCCGACACCCGTCGCGCCTACGGCGAGATCGCCGCCGGCTGGCGCCGGCGCTTCGACCTGCCGGTGATCGGCGTGACCGGCAGCAACGGCAAGACCACCGTCAAGACGATGCTCGCGGCGATCCTCGCGCAGGCCTTCGGCGAGGCCGGCAGCCTCGCGACCGAGGGCAATCTCAACAACGAGATCGGCGTGCCGGCGACCGTGCTGCGCCTGCGCCCCGAGCACCGCGCGGCGGTGATCGAACTCGGCATGAATCACCCGGGCGAGATCGCCTGGATCGCGCGGATCGCGGCGCCCACGGTCGCGCTGGTCAACAACGCGCAGCGAGAGCATCAGGAGTTCCTCGGGTCGGTGCGCGCGACCGCCCTCGAGAACGGCGCGGCGATCACGGCGCTGCCCGCCGACGGCGTCGCGGTCTTCCCCTGCGATGACCCGCACGCGCCTCTGTGGCGTGAGCTGGCCGGCGGGCGTCGCTGCCTGCGCTTCGGGCAGCAGGCCGACGGTGAGGTCGTCGCCGATCCGGATGCGCAGCCCGCCGGCTTCATGATCCGCACCCCCGCGGGTGCCTTCGACGTGGCGCTCGCGATCGACGGCGCGCACAACGTGCGCAACGCGCTGGCCGCCACCGCCTGCGCGCTTGCGGTCGGCATCGACCTGGCGGCGATCTCGGCGGGGCTCGCCGCCTTCCGGCCGGCCCGCGGCCGCCTGGCGCGGTTGGCTAGCGCGCACGGTGCCACGCTGATCGACGACAGCTACAACGCCAACCCCGACTCGGTGCGCGCCGCGATCGACGTGCTTGCCCGCGCGCCGCACCCCCGGGTGCTGGTGCTCGGCGACATGGGGGAGGTCGGTGACGAGGGGCCACGTGTCCACGATGAGGTCGTCGCCTACGCGGCGGCCCGCGGGCTCGACCATCTGCTCGGGGTGGGCGAGGCCGTGTCTCGCGCGATCCGCGCGGCGGCTGTGCCGGGTTTCGAAGCCTTCGAGGCGCACGAGCCCCTGATGGCGCGCGCCGCGACGCTCGCGCAGCCCGGGGCGACCGTGCTCGTCAAGGGTTCGCGCTTCATGCGCATGGAACGCGTGGTCACGGCGCTGGCCGCCGACGGCGCTGCCGCGGGAGGCCACTAGGTGCTGCTCGAGCTCGCCCAGTGGCTCGCACGCGACGTGCGCGGCTTCTCGGTCTTCAACTACATCACGCTGCGCGCGGTGCTCGCGACACTCACGGCGCTGGCGATCGGCCTGCTTGCCGGACCGACGCTGATCCGGCGGCTCGCCGAGCTCAAGATCGGCCAGGCGGTGCGCGATGACGGGCCGCAGACCCACCTGAGCAAGAGCGGCACGCCGACGATGGGCGGGGCGCTGATCCTGGTGGCGATCGGCGCGGCCACGCTGTTGTGGGCCGATCTGTCGAACCGTTTCGTGTGGGTGGTGCTGATCGTCACCCTCGGCTTCGGTGCGATCGGCTGGTCCGACGACTGGCGCAAGGTGGTGCGCCGCGATCCGCGCGGCATGCCGGCGCGCGAGAAGTTCCTGTGGCAGTCGCTGATCGGCCTGACGGCGGCGATCTGGCTGGCGTTCGCGGTGCCCGCGCAATCCAATGCGCAGGCCCTCGAGCTGTTCGCGCAGTGGGTCGCCGGCGGCCTGTCGGTCGACCTGCCGGCCAGCGCCGATCTGATCGTGCCCTTCTTCAAGAATGTCGCCTACCCGCTCGGCGTCTTCGGCTTCATCGTGCTCAGCTTCTTCGTGATCGTCGGCACGAGCAACGCGGTCAATCTGACCGACGGTGCCGACGGCCTCGCGATCATGCCCTCGGTGCTCGTCGGCTCGGCGCTCGGCGTCTTCGCCTATGTCACCGGCAATTCGGTGTTCGCCAAGTACCTGCTGATTCCCTATGTGCCGGGCGCGGGCGAACTCACGGTGTTCTGCGGCGCGATCGCCGGCGCCGGGCTGGCCTTTCTCTGGTTCAACGCCTACCCGGCGCAGGTCTTCATGGGCGATGTCGGCGCACTGGCGCTGGGCGGCGCGCTCGGCACGGTCGCGGTGGTCGTTCGCCAGGAGATCGTGCTGTTCATCATGGGCGGGGTCTTCGTCGCCGAGACCGTGTCGGTGATGCTGCAGGTGGGCTGGTTCAAGTACACGAAGCGCCGCTACGGGCAGGGCCGGCGCATCTTCCGGATGGCACCTCTGCACCACCACTTCGAGGTGGGCGGGGTCAAGGAAAGTCAGGTCGTCGTGCGCTTCTGGATCGTCACGATGATGCTCGTGCTGTTCGGTCTGTCCACGCTGAAGCTGCGGTGATGAACGGACAGCTCCAGCTCTTCGATCTTGCCGGCCGGCATGTGCGCGTGATCGGTCTGGGCGAGTCCGGGCTTGCGATGGCGCGCTGGGCGCAGTTTCGCGGTGCCACGGTGAGCGTGGCCGACAGCCGCGAGGCGCCGCCGCGGCTCGTCGAGCTGCGCCGCGAGCTCCCGGCCGCAAGCTTCCTCGGCGGCCCGCTCGCCGCGCTCGATCTGGCCGGGGTCGATCTGCTCGCCTGGAGTCCGGGGCTGTCGATCGAACTCGGCGACGGCGCGCTGCTGGCGCGAGCCGCGGCGGCGCGCGGCGTGCCGGTGGCGGGCGAGATCGAACTCTTCGCGCAGGCGCTCGCCGAACTGCGCGAGCAGGGCTACGCCCCGCAGGTCGCGGCGATCACCGGGACCAATGGCAAGACCACCACCACGCGTCTGGTCGGGCATCTGGCCGCGCAGGCCGGGCTGCGCGTGGCGGTGGCCGGCAACATCGCGCCGGCGGCCCTCGACGCGCTGCGCGAGGCGCTGATCGCCTGCGGCGAGGCCCCCGACCCGGGGCAACTGCCGCAGCTCTGGGTGCTCGAGCTCTCGAGCTTCCAGCTGGCACTCGCCGACAGCCTCGCGCCGGACGTGGCGGCGATCCTCAACCTGAGCCAGGACCATCTCGACTGGCATGGCTCGATGGCGAGCTATGTCGCGGCCAAGCAGCGGATCTGGCGCGGTGCGCGGGCCTGTGTCTGGAACCGCGACGATGCGCTGACCGAGCCGCCTGCAGGCGCTGCGGCACGCAGCAGCTTCGGTGCGACCGCGCCGCAGGTGGCGGGCGATGTCGGCATCGTCCACGAGGGCGGTCTGCGCTGGCTGGCGCGCGCGGTGCCTGGCGACGACCTGTCCGGCAGCCCGCGTCGTCGCCGCGAGACCTCGCCGCCGGTGGTGAAGCGGCTCATGCCGGCCGATGCGCTGCGCATCCGCGGCGCGCACAACCACGGCAACGCGCTCGCCGCGCTCGCAATCAGCGCGGCGCTCGGTCTGCCGCTCGCGCGGCTGCTGCACGGGTTGCGCGACTTCGCCGGCGAGCCGCATCGCTGCCAGCTGGTCGCGGTGCTCGACGATGTCGAGTATGTCGACGACAGCAAGGGCACCAACGTGGGCGCGACCGTGGCCGCGCTCACCGGCCTGGGCAAGCGCTGCCTGCTGATCGCAGGGGGCGACGGCAAGGGGCAGGACTTCGCACCGCTCGCCGACGCGGTGCGGGCCCACGCCCGTGCGGTGTTCCTGATCGGGCGTGACGCGCCGCTGCTGCAGGCGGTGCTGGCCGACACCGGCGTGCCGCTGCATCCCTGCGCGAGCCTGGAGGCGGCGGTCGGCCAGGCTCGCGCGCTCGCCCGTGTCGGCGACGCGGTACTCCTGTCGCCCGCCTGCGCGAGCTGGGACATGTTCCGCGACTACGCCCATCGCGCCGAGGTCTTCGTGGCCGCGGTGCGAGCGCTCGCCGAGGAGGCCGGCCAGCCATGCTGAGTCTCCGGCTGCCCTGGCGACGTCCGGCGCCGGCGCGTGCGCAGGTCTCCGGCGCGGCGCAGGCCGTCGACCAGACGCTGCTCTGGGTGGCGGCGAGCCTGCTCGCCTTCGGCATGGTGATGGTGTACTCCGCCTCGATCGCGCTGCCGGATTCGCCGCGCTTCGCAAGCCTCAAGCCGACCCACTTCCTCGGGCGTCACGCCTTCTCGATCGCGCTCGGGGTGACGCTCGCGGTGGTGGCCTTCGCCACGCCGATGCGGGTCTGGGACCGCGCGGCGCCGTGGCTGTTCATGGGGGGGCTGGTGCTGCTCGTGCTGGTGCTGATCCCCGGCATCGGCAAGATGGTGCTCGGCGCGAGGCGCTGGCTGGCGGTCGGGCCGCTCAGCATCCAGCCCTCCGAGCTGATGAAGCTCTTCGTGGTCCTGTACGCGGCCAACTACATCGTGCGGCGCCAGGACCGGATGCGCAGCGTTGCGCGCGGCTTCGGGCCGATCGGCTCGGTGATGGCCGGCATCGGCGTGCTGCTGCTGCTCGAACCCGATCTCGGCGCCTTCATGGTGATCTGCGCGATCGCGATGGGCATGCTCTTTCTGGGGGGCGTCAGCGGCCGCCTCTTCGTCGGCCTCATCGGCGTCCTCGGCGTGACCTTCGGTCTGCTGATCGCCTTCTCGCCCTGGCGGCGCGAGCGGATCTTCGCCTACCTCGACCCCTTTGCCGATCCGCTGGGCAAGGGCTACCAGCTCACCCATGCGCTGATCGCCTTCGGCCGCGGCGAGTTCTTCGGCGTGGGGCTCGGCGGTTCGATCGAGAAGCTCCACTACCTGCCCGAGGCGCACACCGATTTCCTGCTCGCGGTGATCGGCGAGGAGCTCGGCCTGGCCGGCGTGATGGTCGTGATCGTGCTCTTTTTCTGGATGGTGCGCCGCGCCTTCGAGATCGGCCGACAGGCGATCGCGCTGGACCGGGTCTTCGCCGGGCTGGTCGCCAAGGGCATCGCGTTGTGGCTCGGACTCCAGGCCTTCATCAACATGGGCGTGAACCTCGGGCTGCTTCCCACCAAGGGCCTGACGCTGCCGCTGATGAGCTACGGCGGCACCGGCATCCTGGTCAACTGCGTGGCGATCGCCCTGATCCTGCGGGTCGACTTCGAGAACCGCCGTCTGATGCGGGGTGCGGGATGAGCCGTACCATCCTGATCATGGCGGGCGGCACCGGCGGCCATGTGATGCCCGGGCTGGCGGTCGCCCACGAAATGCGGCGTCGGGCCTGGCAGGTGGTCTGGATGGGGCATCCGGCCGGCATGGAGGCCACACTCGTGCCGCGCCACGGCATCGCGATGCGGCCGGTGCGCTTCGGCGGGCTGCGCGGCAAGGGTCTGGTCACGCGTCTGGCCCTGCCCTGGAACCTGTTGCGCGCCTGTCTGCAGGCGCTGGCGGCGCTGCGTGCCGAGCAGCCGGCCGTGGTGCTCGGGCTTGGCGGGTACGTGAGCTTTCCGGGCGGTCTGATGGCGCGCGCCAGTGGCCGCCCCCTGGTGCTGCACGAGCAGAACTCGG
>Ga0315901_10002776_pt1 | contig 23625 bp, 44 predicted proteins | sample LakEriMetagenome_10_FD_203761 | JGI IMG/M metagenome (GOLD analysis project Ga0315901, IMG submission 203761) | Freshwater fungal communities from buoy surface, Lake Erie, Ohio, United States - Buoy 2 MA116 | ecosystem: Environmental > Aquatic > Freshwater > Lake | place: USA: Lake Erie, Ohio... | reverse complement strand
GCGCTACTTCTTGCGCTACTTCGGACATGGATCACTCCAAGAATAAACCCGATGAACCCATCGGTAGGTAATATCTATTAAAAACTGTTTCTTGATAGGTGTCAATTATCCCAATCCGGCGATTTGTCTCTGCTGTTGGATAAACGGGTTCTCGGTCTGATTTACCTCCCGCTCGGCAAAGCTCGCCACTTGAGCCTGCTCCATGTCTTTTTCCCTGATGGCCTGCTGGAGCTGGCTGGTGTCCATGCGTTTTAAGAGCATCTTCGTGATGGCATCCAGCTCGGCCTTGTCCTGCGAGGTCTTGGTCGCAAGGATCTGCTGGTTGACCTTGGCCTCGTTGATCGTGTCGGTGTTGTACGCCCTAGAGGTCACATCCATGAGCTTGCGCTTGGTCTCGCCTTCCTGACGGATGGCCTCAACGTCCCCACGGTACTGCTTCTCTAATTGCATTGCGGCAATCATCTGTTGCATATCCGCAATCTGCTTCTCGGCCTGCATGAGCTTCATCTGAACCTCTGGCGGGATGTCGCTCTTCTCGTCAATCTGAGCCAAAGGATTCACCGCAGCTAAGCGGTCTGCAATCACCTCAGCTCCGGGAAAGTCCATGTTCCTAAAGACTAGGTCGCCTGCAAGATTAAAGAGTTCCTGATTGGTAGCAATCATCGGCATCATGGCCTCGACAGCCTCCTGACGCTTGGACTGATAGCCCGGGCCGGTGTCCATGTAGACGTCATACTCACCGACAGTAACGTCATTCAAAATCTTCTCAACGCCCATCTCATCAGGGACTCGCTGGTTAATTGTTACCATTTCTGGCTTGCCATCGTAGCCAATGATCCGCATGACCCGCTCGCGGTCGTAAATCTTCGGAATCAGATCCAAAATGATCCGTCCGGTGTGCTTCATGGATCGGGTCAAGTTGTCAAAGAAATGGAAGTTGGTCATATCGACCTGCATCTGCTGGCCGCGAATAGCCTTCCCAGACTGATTCCCTTGAGGGAGCTGAGAGGGGTCGTAAATGCCTACGACCGACTGTAAGTCCTTATCGATTGCCATCGCCGCAGAAATAACCCCGGCTGGCGGCGGCTCCGGCTGAAGTCGTTGAGGCGCGGGAGCCTCTTTACCGTTGATGTCCGTCTGCTTGTAGCGCAGAACTGGCATCGACTTGATATTGGCCTGCGCCCACTCATTTTCATGCCCTTCGTCTTGACCCTCGGCCATGAGCCACTTAGCCTTCGGAGCCAGAGCTATGCTCTCGGTCAGGCTGGTCTGCCAGTAGTTATACATCCGTTGGGCGTCCTTGGCGTTTCGCACTAGCCCATACTTCTTGCGCTTATCCTCAACGGTCAGCATCTGGCCATAGACCGGAACGACCGGGATGTAGCGTCCTGCCCAAGTTCTTTCCTCTAGGATTTCCAGACCTGTGAGCTTGCACCACTTGATCTCCCGGCGCATCGTGTCGCGCTCTCCAACGACCATGATGCCTGCCGCAGCCATGATTTCCGGGCTGGGGGCTTCGTCCTTGTAGACCTTTGTCCCATCGGACAGCAGTAATAGCTTGGTCTTTTTGCGCTCAACGTAGAAGTATTCAGCTATTCGGATGTCCTCCTTCTGAACCCAATCGGGGTCAAAGTCGCCCGTCCCGCGCTGGTTAAAGTCGCCACCCGAGTCCGCATTGGGGTACTGCTTCTCAAAGTCAGCCTTACTCATAAGCTGGGTGATTAAGACCTTCTCGGCGTCTGATCCATCCGGCTGGACTGAGTTGGGGTCAAAATAGACCGAAAACGGGTTATCGATGGGTCTTAGGTAGATTTCCTGATCAAAGCTGTCGTCCCGCACATAGTCGGTTACGACCCGCCAGTAGCCCCAGCCGATCCTGACCGCATACTCGCCGGCGGTGTCATAGGCTGTATCCGCGTCAGAATTGACCTCGATGTGCTTAAAGATCCCCGTCAGGATGTCCGCAACCTTCGCATTAGCTTCGGAGTTCATGGAATGCGCCCGCATCCGGGGCCGAGACTGTCTCATTCCGTTGACAATCTGCCTGACGTAGGCGTCCAGCTTATTGATCGTCAGACACGGCCTAGCCTCAAGGTGGCGGGAGTTTTGAACCTCAATCGGCCATTGGTTACCGGCTGAGAATCTCAGGTCATCAAGACCCTGTTGCCTGTTCTCGGTGTCGGCCTCGTTGGAAAACTTCAGGAAATCGATTGCCTCCTGAATCCGCGAGTCTGCTGGGATTGCGCTGGGTACGTCTACTTTTGCCATGTTTTTACCCTTTTTTGGTCAGGGTTGACGCTTCTGGATCTACGTCAAACCACCTTTGTCCGCTATTGTAGGCATCAATCATTGCCTTGTAACTGACTTCTTCTTTTCCGAGAACGCCTTTTACTCCGGGTCGGAACGTACTGTTTTCTGTTACCGGATTGCCTTGATAATCTCTAGTGCCTTCCCTGAACCTTAGTTTGGTTCTGTCATCGTCCCATAAAGTTATCTGACGAACCATTTCAAAAATTGACCGAGAAAACGGTGTCGGCTGAACACCAAACTCTCCCGGGGCAATTAACTCTTTGCCGGTCGTGACCCATTTTTTACCGACTTTCCATTTTCCGGGTTTGGCATCGGTAGACGGCAAAAATTGACCGCCTTTATAAAAATATCCATTTGATGCGGCTATTTGACCGCCAGCCGCAGCCCGACCACCCTTGTCTGTGAACTTTCCGTCACTATCGCGTGGGTGATCTGATTCAGAAAATCCACTCATCTTTAGCCCATCCATGATCCCGGGATCTGGTAGACCGGCTTCTTTGGCCCAGACTTCCGGGGTTCGTTCACCACCAAACCAATGTACCTAAACGCATCCGCACCATGCGAATAAATGTCGTGCAGAGGCGATTTAGAGAACTGCTTGGTATCTGGATCTACATCATACCGATAGTGTCTCAAGCATTGTAGCCCCTGATAGCAGTTTTCCTTATCAAAAAAGCACTTGGAAAACATAGTCCGAGCCGCGTTAATCGAGTCAGCCACCGGGACTCTCGGGATCACCTGCACCTTGTAGTTGGCCTGCCTGACGATGTCCGCAATCGACCGGCCAGCCGCAGCTAGGGTCGTGTTCTCGGCGTCATGGGGTAGCCAAATGGTGTCGTACACATAACCCAAGGACTGCATCTGGGCTAGGTAGTAGCTCATGGTCTTTTGGTTGTCCTCTATGTAGCGGATCAACCGGATCTCAAAACCTACGAACTGAACGAACCATATCGCGGTGTTATCTGCCCAGCCTAAGTCAAAGACCGCGTGGACAGGCTTTACGGCGTCATACGGGACTTTGGTGATCCGTCCGTCCATCTCGGCCATCGTCAGCTCTTGGGCAAAGACCGCCCCGTCTACCGTCCTGCGACATAAGCCTTCCCAGACGTTTAGGTAGGCATCGTGATCCCTGACCTCAAGGTTCTCTTTCTCTTCCCGCAAGGTCTGGGGGAACCAAGGGTTATCCCGCCATGTAATCTTCTGCACAAACGCGTTATCCGGCGGGCTGATCACGAACCGCTGGTAGGTGTCATCGGTCTCTAACTCCGGGTTAAAGGTCACCCATATCTCAGAGTTGTCCTTACGGATCGTTGGGATCAGGACGTTCCAGCTTGTCTTGGATATGGTCTGAGCCTCTTCGCACCAGCAAATGTCCACGCCCTCAAAGGATTTGATGGACATGATGTTGTTTTTTAGGCCCACAAAGGAAAACTCCGTCCCGTTGCGGCCCCGGATGGCGGTGTTGGTTATCTCATAGAACTCTGTAAGTCCTAGCTGATCGATCTGGTCGGCCAAGAGCTTGTGTACTGAGTCCTTGATCGATACCTGAAACTCCCGGGCGCATAGGATTCTCAGGGGATCTTTGGCTCCCTTAATCAGCAGGGCTCTGGCCACCCCCCAAGACTTTGCCCCGCCTCGACCGCCGTAGAGAACCTTATACCGCTTGGGCTCGAATAGACACGCAAGTTTTACCGGGAACTCAGCCTTGGCAACCGCCTGAGCTAGTAGCTCACGATCCTCTACGACCTCAGACATCTATGACTTCAGGCTTAACAAACGTGACCTGTATCGCATTCAGGATCGGAGACCCATCGGCGTTTTCCATCTGGTTGATCTGGATGGCTTTGCCGTCTAAGCGGTCTATCACTTCCTTCACCGCCCAAGGCTCTCCAGCCTCAGCCTGAGCCAAGAGCTGCTCTACTATCTTCGGCAGTCTTGTAGGGTTCTGGACTAGAGCTTTCCGCAGGGCGTCATAGAACATCTTGCCCTTTGCTCCATTGGTATTTCCTATCGGTGCGCCCATATCGATTAGCTCAATCTATAACTTCCTTGTGTAGCGTGGAATTGTGAACTGTTTGTCTTGAGTCTGCAACCTTTTCGTAGTAACCTGTTTATCTATTCTTTCGGAGGCTTACCATGTCAAAAAAGATAATTGCATACTGCGGCTTTAATCCTGATTCTCGTTCTGGCTACGTTAAATGGGATCGAGACTATCTTGGTCTGACTGACGCACAGAAGCTGGAGTTCGTTACCGATACCATCAATGAGCTTATGCGCGAGCATCAGTTCTTAGTCCGCGTGGTCAGTAACCTAAAAACCTCATCAGCGGGTCAAGGGCTTGCTCAGTAAACTTTTCGCCTTGGTGGGACTTCATCATGGAGGTAAACGTAGCGTCATCCGATTTGCCCGCAGCTCGGTTTTTGGCAAATAACTGGGAAAACAATAAATCCGCAGGAACGCCGAGGTTGCCACTTTGGCTCTGTAAACCGCCTAAATACCTACCGGGGATACCGGCTGAATATGATTGGTGCGTATAAGAGGGGGTCTGAATCCCTCTACCGGGAAGTGCTTGAAAAATCGTTTGCCCCATAAATCCTTTTTGAAGCCTCGGATCTACAAAAGCCTCTAACGCATCGTCATAGACCGGAAAACCTTGTTTTTGAAACCTGTCTTTATACATAAGTTGGGAGATTGCTGTCCGCAGTTGGCCGGGAGTGAAATCCTTGGTCGTTCTTTCCGACATCAAAATTTCCATTTCTGGCGAAATAATGCTGGTCGATAGGTTCTTAAAAGGGTAAGTCTTGATGCTTTTCCCTTCGGAATCTTTTTTAATCACCGAAAATTCGCGCAGACTGCGATCAAAATCTTTCACCGCTCCAGCGGAGGGCTGCAAAGCCTCTAGTTGCCGCACTAGCCCTTGGGCTTGATGGTGGCTAAAGTCTATTGATCGTGGCCCCCCAGCCAAAAACACCCCTAAGACATCGTCATCTGCAAACTTTTCAAAATTTCTAATTTTGTTTACCGCTGCGGTTGGCTCAGACGCATAGGCTATTTCTTCAGCTACGTTAGATTTAACAAGAGGGTAATGAAAGCCACCCTGTTGGGTTACGGGTTTTGTGAGGGGTACGCCCCTGATTTGTGAGACATCTTTTCCTATGGCAGACGTATCCCCAAATACGGGAACTAAAACTTTGCCAACCAGCTTTTCAGGATTGAACGCAATCTCACTAATTGTGGTAAGTCCGGGTGTTGGGACGGCTACTGTCTGGCCTCCAGCCCGCATTTCCTCGCGCCGCCTAACCGCCGGAACTTTAAGTTCTTTCTCAAATTTAGTAATGGCTGACTTTTCCGCAGGCGTCAGATTTGGCTTATCCCCGTATAAAAGTTCGCGGATGGTTTTCCCACCTACCCGAGCGCCCATCCCAAGCGACCCTAACGGCGTCCCACCGCTTGTGGCCAGACCGCCGCCAAATATATTTAGGGCCGTGTTCAGCGCCTCTTCTTCGTCCAACGCCTCACCCCGCGCAGCTCGGCCCGGAGCCTTCACAGCTCGGATAAAGTCGTACAGAACCTTCGGGGCTATGACGTCCGGCATATACCGGCTCTCCATGCCTGTACCCTTGAGCATTACAGAGCCCTTTAGCTCTGAGCCCGGGTCAGATGGCAGAGAACCCCGCAGGCGGGGCAGTAGGGTTAGCCGCTCTACGTTTGGATCTAAATTAAAAAGATCCGCAAGAGTCGGCATTATTTCTTGCCTTTGCTACCCTTTTTAGCAGCTTCGCGCTTAACTGCGTATGCAATCGCAACGGCCTGCTTCTGAGGTTTGCCAGACTTCATTTCGGTCTTGATGTTGGACTTAAATGCCTTCTCAGACGTAGATTTCTTGAGCATTTTTACCTCTTCTTTGCGGTTTTGGCTGACTCTTTGAACGACTTTGCGGTCGGCGCTCCCTTTGACCCGGGGGTTCGCATCTTCTCTGGGGTCTTGCCTGCCGCCTTCTGGCGCTCGATCCGCTCGCGTTTTGCGTGGATGTTGGCGTAGAGACCGGGTTTGGTAGCCATCATTCGCTCCCTTCGTTAAGTTTGACGGTATCTGCTTGGATTCTTTGGAGCCACCAATGGCAGTCCGCAATCGCTCCATCCAGAGTCTGAATAGCTGTGATGGCCTTCGCACGTTCCTGATTAAGTTCCGCAATTCGTGCTTGTATAGCTTGCTCATTCATTAGCAGTTCCAGTTTTTAAGGCTCGCGGCTTTCCTAGTCGGGCGACCTTTTTCGTCCTTCATCGGCCCGGGCATCCCGCTCATCCTCGCGCAAAAACTTTTTTTGCGAGCTGCGTCAGCTTTTGTTTTAGGGTTTGGAGCTGGAGCTTTAAGGTTTGAATTATTTTTTGCATTGTATTCGGCCCTTCCTTTTGCGGTCATTCCCGCACCCTGCTCGGTAGGTTTGTAGTTCTTTCCCTTACCGACAGTCGTCTTGGGAATGGGTTTATTGGTAGTTTTTGCCATTTTCGTCCACCCAGCAAACGTCCTTCCAGCTCATTATCAGGTAATTCTCGCCGTTTTCCTCATACTGCTGAAACGTAAGATATTCGCCTGTCGTCCCGTAGCGGATCTTGTCACCGACCTTCGCAGGGTTAGGAACCAGCCGACCTTTCTTGTCGTACTCTCCCGGCCCTACCGCAACCACCTCGCCCATGTTCGGGTTTTCCCGCATGATTACCTCTAGCACCGCACTCTTTTGGCGCTCAAAAGGTTTTACAACGATCCGGTCACGCAACGGCTTTATCACTCGGTGGTCTCCCTCTTTTTTTAGGTTCTATGTCCACGACTGCTTCCTGCTTATTTTGATACTCCCCGCACCACATACCAGCCTGCTTCATAACGTATTCGGGGTAACGCTGGCACATACCAAACTTTCCTGACGCCTGAAAAAACTTACAGGTCTCACAATTCACTTTAGGTTCTCTAGCTTGTAAATCGTGGCGTTAATTAGATCCATGATGGTGTCGACTAGGTTCTGGATCTCTGAGTCTTTAGGTAAGTCGGTACGGGTCTCCTCGACATACTCCTGCATAGCCTTCATGTATTTCAGGGGGTCTTTTTCTATCTCAAACTCTGGCTCAAAGTTCCCCACGATGCCGTTTTTGCCCATGTAGGTCTCGACCAAGTCATCCACCAGCCCGGGCATGGCCTCGTAATACTTCTGCAAAGCCTTGTGCTGGGCATAACTCTTGGTCTGCCAATGCTGAATATGAGCGCAAGTCGCTGAATGTAGCAACGTCTGCGCGAATGCTTCCATGTCACCCATGATGTAATTCTGCCTCTGGTTGTTGATTCAGGCAATAGACGTTGACCATCCGTGGGCCTGTTTTTGCGGTGGTGTTCTTACCCTTGGCGCAATCGATTTTGCCCGCAGCTACCAGCTTAAATAAAACTGCTTTGACCGAGTGATTCTTTGCATGGACTTTAACTGCGATTTCCCTGCGCGTAAGGTTAGGAAATCTTTTCAATACCCTCAGGATATCCCTTGAGAGATAGGGTCGGCGTGTAAGCGGTTTGCGTTCCATCGCCTTATTATAAACGGTTTCTTGTGGGGGCGGGTGTACCACAACCTGAATCTCACTTGCATTCATTTCGTGCCGCCCCCGACCCTATTCTATCGCCCGCAACCGCAGAGCATCTTGCCGCTCGCAGTCTGCTGACATCCATACGGTGCATACGGTGGGCAAGCTGCAAAAGCTACGTTAGCGAAAATAAATAGACCTGCTGCAATTACCTTTTTCATGGTTTTTCTCCTAAAAGTTTGACCTTCACCATACCGCCTAACTGACTACTCACCCTATATGAGCAATCAATCCTTTTATCGTTGATCTTCCAAGCATCCGCAAGACCATCCTGCCCAGCTTTGAAAGCACCAACCATGTTGTCCTTATCCCTTGGGCGTCTGTCTGGTGGGTAGAACTCCACCTCCAAATAAATTTTCCCTTCCTCGGGGAGCTGCCACTTGGCCTGCAACGCCAAAATCTTGACCGCAAACCTGTATTTTTTGACCGCAGCGGCCCTCGGAGCCCAATGCCCGGAGTAGTTCAGGCTGAGTTCTTTTGGTGGCCACGGGAGCGTCAGCCTATCGTAAGAGCTTTTCGATGGTGTCATTCAGTACCGTCATTTCCGTCTTTTTCATTACGTTCCATATCCTTTTCTGGCCGTGGATACCGTTAAACGACCCCTGATGGCAGTCTTTACACAGAGGGATACAGGTAAATTGGAGCCCCTGCTCGATGTGGTGGGCGTCTGACGGGCCAGTAGCTCCGCAGACCCCGCACTCCAACGACTTAACGGCGGCGAGGTGCCTTCTCTGGGAAGCTGTCAGTTTGTTGTTCATTCTTAATGCGGGATTTTCTAATACAGAACTCGGTGCAGCCGCAGTTTGGTTCCCTTTTGTAGTCCGGTAAAAACCCCAGATCCTTTTCAATCTGCTGGGCAGTCCACTTCCTGATGAGCTTACAGTCCTCCACCATGACCATCCGGTCTCGACACCCTGAACACTTGAGTTCAAAGATTGGGGAGTTTTGCTCGCAAAGCTCACAGGTCATGCAGCCTTCAGACCCTCTTTCGCGGCCTTGATCACCGCAGCTCTAAATTCCTGCGGGCCAGAAAAATTGAACTCAAATATCCCCAGCTCCGCACCCTTGGCCTGTATGCCGGGCCAGCTCTCATGCCACGGCTTTGAGTTGACGACTTCAGGCATATCGACCTCGTCCTCGTCCATCCAGCCCCCATCATTGAGCCATGTGCTCGGATATGGAATAAATTGGCCACCGGCCTTCATCCATTGATCAGACTTCCGCGCCCGGGTTATCGCGGCTAAAAGCTCTTGAATCGGCGGCCTGATCCTTGCCAGCTTCTCCCATGTTCGGAGCGCCTGAAGTTTGCTCTTTTTCTTTGGGTAGGCTTTCCAAAATAAGTCGAAATCGGTCATTGTTTCCTCTGAAAGTCCTCTATTGCATACACTCTACGGGTGTTTGAATCAAGATACAAAACGTGAACCATACCATCAACAATCGTCCAGCAGGCTTTCTGGTACGGGGTCGATGGGCTCCATGTGTAGCCTTCCCTTAGTCCGTCTATCGTCTGGCTGTTAATCACGCAGGGTCTTGAGGTCAGGGTGATTTCTCCCCCGCCTTTGTTGGGCATGACAAAAACCTGAGCAAATGCCGGGGTAGCGACCAAAAGTAGGACTAGAAACCTAATCATCTTTCCTCTCCCGTATAGCTTTAGCTGCCTCAGAGCTTGAGTACCCAGCGATTTTGGCGCACTCAGCCCTCTCATACGCGACAGCCTTCTTAATTGCGCCCACCATGATCTCTGAGGCGCTCTGCTTAACGTCCCTGATCACTATCTCAAGCATCCGCATAAGCTGGGCGTCCGAGGCCGTCCAGAGGGGTTTTATGAGGTCGCCTTGGGTGCGGATCATTCCTACCCCAGAAGCTAGGTTGTGCAGGTCATCTTTGGTCAATTTCGCCTCTGGCAGTTGTAGGCCTGTAATCCAATCCTAAATACGCTGGAGTACCGGCAGTCATCAATGATTTGGCCCTCGGTATGTAAGACCCCTAGACCAAACCCGATTAGCAGGGAAAGCACTATCCCGAGGCTTTGCGCCCAGAGCCTTCTGGCCCACGGGATCACCTTCTTTAATTGTTCAAGTTCTTGGTTCATTTTTTGCTCACAATCACCTGATAACCCTTTTCGATAAGCTCAAATTTATCCTCTAAAAAGATTAAAAAAGCATCTATCGCAAACTTGGGTTTTTGGGCCTGCGGCAGTTCTTGACCCCATCGGTAATCATCAAAAATCATCAGCCCGCCACCAGCTAGTAGAGGCCAAGCTAGGCAGGCGTCCGTCATTACGTCTAGCCCGTGGTGCGAGCCATCGATGTAAATCATGTCAAAGTCGGCCTGTAAGCCTTGTAAAGCACGATAAGACGGCCCCTTGAGCTTTTTGACCTTCCGGTCTGGGTATCTGTCGGATAAGACCGCCTGATTAAAATTAAACCTCTGCTCGACCAGACCCATGTCCCGGCTCTGGTGTTCCCAACCCCCGTTCCATGTATCGATACAGGTCAGCTCACCGCCATCTTCCATAAGGTTTTCTACGGTGTAGATCATGCTCCTGCCCTCCCAAGATCCAACCTCAAGAAAGCGTCTGCGTCTGGAAAGTCTTTTAACTATCCCTAATTCTTCCCATTTCGCGTGGGAGAACCAATCATCGGTGAGCTGGTACATGGATCAATAATAGGACTCTTAGAAACTGTTTGCAAGCTGTCCTTTGTCCTTAAAACCATAGACCGACCAACTAGCAAAAACAAGTTTTTGCCAGACTTACATGGAGATGTATCCCGTAACAACGGTACTCTAGGTAGCCATGCCCACTACTAGACGGATATAGCGGGTGTCGACCCCGGCTCCGGGGCTACTTATTCCCCGGCCTCTATCCCATCCCCGCCTTTTACTTAGCTGGCGTTTCGCGCAGCCAGCGACCAAGAAAAAACCCGCATAAGACTAGAGCGTGGCTCTTGGCATGAGCAGACATTGAAACCAATGAGGGGGCAATACCAGTAAGCCGACTCATCGGTTTTAACGCTACACACGCCCTAGACTTATGCGGGCTTGCGCTGGTATTGCCTCGTCCCTTTGATTCCAACAGGTGCCACCCTGCTGACACCCCGATTATAGGGCAATAACCTGTTCTTGCCAATTACCCCACATTTTGTAGGGGATTACCCTAAAAACACCAAAAAGTCCTTGCAAGACCCTATAAACAGTTTACTATTCATATCACGGTCATGTGACCGACTAACCGGAGAGAATAAATGAACGGATCTTTTCAAAATAGAATGTACGAAGCTATGACCAACGGCGCTCCCCAACCGCAAGCCGGTATGGCTGCAACGGTTACTGGTTATACAGACCGTCACGCTGCGACTGTTGTTTGCTGGGATTCAAACAAAGAAATCGTTACCGTTCAGCAAGATACGGTAAAGCGTATCGATGACTGCGGAATAAGCGAAAGTCAAAAGTACGAATTTTCACCAAACCCAGATGGTGCTAAGTGGTACTTCCGCAAGAACAAAAAAACCAACCGTTGGGATCGCATCGTTTTTAACGCAGAAACCGGTCGCTGGAATAAACACGAGTACGGTGGTTTGATTCTTGGAATGCGTAACGAGTATTACGACTTTTCATTCTAATAACTGGGGGCCTCGGCCCCCTAACCGGAGAGAATAAATGAACAAAGACGCAAACAACATCAAATTAGACGGCAACGTAGTTCGTTGGATTTCTAACAACAACATTCCGTTTGCCGATACGTTAGCTGGTCTGGTAGCTGACGGTGTAATCACCCAACAACAAGTTCAAGCATCGGTTCAACAAAAAGCAGTTGAAGATGCGCTGGCAATTGCACGTTACATTTCTTTTCGTGAGAAAAACGGTTACTCAAAAGAAGAGCTTGCAGAAATTAAATCTGAGTTTGGGAATGACGAAGTTGTTGACGTTTTAACAGGCAAAGCAATAATCTAACAACCGGGGGCTACGGCCCCCATAATCGGAGAGAATAAATGACAGTCTACTCACAGCACCACGATCAGCCGATCAATCATGTGGTGAAAATCATCGAGAACAACATACCCAGCTACAAATGCGTCTGCGGTCTGCGGGCGTGGGTATCTACGTTTCAAGACATCGAGAAGTTCCTAGCTGACCATATCACTTGTGGAGAGAATAAATGAGCCAAGCACTACACCACCAGCAACAGCTTGAACAGCAAGAAGAAACAGAATCTAAGGTTCGCAAGTTTACCGGCCCGTTTGGCGACTCTCGGTTTGAGACCCACATTCATTCTGATGTCGACTTTGTATGGATGCACATCAACACCGATAACGTCAAAGCTGGCATCACGCTGACAAAAGAAGCAGCCCGTCAGATTGCTAAAGATTTATTTGATCATTCACGATAAGGAGACTAGAAATGACTAAGATTGCTAATGTGGCAGCACACCTACGCAAACACAAACACATCACTAGCTGGGAGGCGATTACTAAGTATCGCGCCACTCGACTTGCTGACGTTATCTTCAAACTCAAGGGTCGCGGCTGGTTGATCAGCACTCATATGATGGACGGTAAAGACGGTGTCCGCTACGCACGTTATGTATTACTGCGGGAGCCTAAGAATGGATAAAAATAAATTGATCGAGTATCTAGAATACGCAGTCTTTACTGCTACCCTTGTAATGTTGTATGTCGTTGTGTTGTTTGTATCTTTCTAACTGGAGAATAGTCATGTCGAATACAGGTGTCGTAAATATCCGTGGCAAGGAGTATCAGACCGTAGCCCTACGGGTTCAGAAGTTCCGTGAGGCTCACCCTGATTGGGAACTGTCCACAGAAATCATCAAGGCCGATGACGTAGTGGTGATCATGCAGGCTCGGATCTATAAAGAAGATGGCAAATGTATCTCTACCGGCCACGCCGAAGAGTTCCGCGCCAACGGCCAAATTAACTCCACCTCTGCCCTAGAGAACGCTGAGACCTCTGCTATCGGTCGTGCGTTAGCTGCGGCAGGCTGGGGCGGTACTGAGTTTGCCTCGGCCAACGAAGTTCAGAACGCCATCCACCAGCAGGCCAAACCCAAGGCTAAAGCTGAGGAAAGAAAGAGCCGGTCAAAAGAAGAGCTGCTCAAAGCTATGAACGATGCGTCAACCCCGCAGATGCTGGCTATCTTCTGGGGCGCACTAAAAGAAGATGAGCGCGAAATGGTGCGTGACGAAGTAGCGACCTACGGCAAAAAGCTAAAGGAGACCCAAAATGCGTGAACCCAATCCCTTCCAACAGGACGGTAACTGGTGGAACGACAGACTCGGTAAGCTCACCGGCTCGCGTATGAGCGCGGCCATGAACTTCCTGAAGTCTGGTAAAGAATCCACCGAGCGCAAAAACCTGCGCTATGAGATTGTGGCCGAACGGGTTAACCAGACCTTTGCTGATAAATACGTCACCACAGAAATGGCATGGGGTGTTGAGCAAGAGGCATCGGCTAAAGAGGCTTTTGAGGCTATGACCGGGATTAAGGTCGAGGACGTAGGTTTTATTGATCACCCGACCATTGGTTTTCTAGGTTGTTCACCGGACGGGTTTACGTCTGACGGATGCCTGATCGAGATCAAATGCCCAAAGACCCGGACACACATGGAGTACATACGGAATCAGGTCGTTCCTGATGACTACAAACCACAGATGATTTTGCAGGCAGCTTGCACCGGCAGGGACGTATGGTTTGTGTCCTATGACCCGCGCATGGAAGAGGGCAAGCGCCTATTCATCAGAAAGTTCAAACCCACGCCAGAGGAAGTCAAAGCTATTGAGAGCGCTGCGGAAACATTCTTAGATGAATGCGACCAGCTCTTTGATTTCTACAACACCAAAGCAGTCTATTTCGATAAAGGAGAGTAACGATGTTATTAGTAGGTTTAGCCCGTCTGGGTAACGACCCAGTAGTCCGATACACCCCGGACAACAAACCCGTCATGGATCTATCTCTAGCCTTCTCTTACGGGAAGAAAGGCCCGGACGGTAAGAGACCGACACAATGGGTCTCTGCGACCATGTGGGGGGATCGGGTAGAGAAGTTAAGTCAGCACCTGATTAAGGGCCAGCAGCTCTTTGTAACCCTTGGGGAGCCTCATATCGAGGACTACGACCGCAAGGACGGAACCAAGGGGACATCGTTGCGAGCCCGTCTTAATGAGCTGGAATTTGCTGGAGCCGCGCAAAACAACCAGCCCAAACCCAAAGACGTCACCTTTGATGATCTAGAGGATGACATCCCCTTTTAATGGAGGACAACATGGAAAAAGACGATATTTCTACCATCATCGTTAAGGTCGATAGCCTGATGCTAGAACTCAAACGTGCGACCCGATCCATGATGGATGCGGATAAGGATCGGATCACAAACATCATCCTAGATATGCGTTGGCAGTTAGCTCGCGCCCTAACTGCGATTGGCAAAGATGTCAAAGACTAGAGCTTGGGCGCTACGGGATAAGTACGGGCGATTCGTGCAGACCCACGATGATCCCCGACACCCGTTTAGGACTTACGTCTTTAGAACCCGCAGGGAAGCTACCGAATGGGTCATGGCGAGCCACTACTGGCGCCAGAAAGCTACCCCCATCGCGGTGACTATCACGGTAAAAGAAGTCCTATGAAATATGTCCCCCACCTAGCCGCCGGTGACGTCTGGGCGTTCCTCTTGGCCATGATTGTTTTAATCGCAGTAACTTGTCTGTATCAAATTAACTCGGAGAGAAAAAATGAGACTACTCGTACTAAGCGCCGCACTTTTAACGGGGTGCGCCACAACGACACCCACGACCTCTAACCCGTCCCAGCACCTAGTGGTGGATAAAGAGGTTCACGCCATGAGCCGCCTAGAGACAGCAAACGCAATCCAAGACTGTCAGGCAGCCAAGACCCGGGCGATTGTGATCTATGGCCGCAGGCACGTTGGCGGGGTCACCCGGGACGTTGTAATCGATGTCACTTGCGCCCCTCTTTACTAGAAAAAGACCCCCGGTTTTTAGGCCGGGGGGTGTTCAAGCCTGCCGAAGCAGGAGAGGAGACTACGCGAAAGCTCGGGTTCCCTGACGGTCAATGATCAGTTTTGACCCTCGGGGGGCTGATTCTGGGGTGTTAGGGACGCTGATGTGCGTCCAGCTATCGAACTCTAGGATGATCTGATCAAACGGCACAGAGGCCGCAATACACGCCTCTACGACCTGCCGGGGGGTCATGCCCGGGACTCGGATGTCAGCCGCGCACCCAATCCGGTGCTGGGAGCTGTCCTTAGACCCAACCGAGTCGTTCACCTGCTTAGACCGAAACCCAGAGTTAATCATCACCGGCTTACCACCCAAGGCGGTTTTAACGACCTGAAGTAGCTCCGCAAGACGCTTTAAGTTCTCAATTTCAGCCTCATTCGGGGTGTTGTCCCAGCCGTTACGCGAGGCGGCATCCGAGCGGGTCAGTTCTTCAAGGGTGAAATTAGGACTTAGTTGCATTTTTACCCTTCATGTCGATGATCTTTTCTAGGGTTCTGCCACCAAAATAAAACGACATAATCAACATACCCCATTGGCCAAGAAGCTCAACGTAGTTGTTATTTACCTCAATATCCAGAGCTGAGAGCGCCGCAAATGTCGTGTAGACCATCAGGATAAAGATTAAGGTCATGGGCCGGATGTTCTTGGATAGCCAAGAGTCCGACTTCATATCCGCTTCCATGCGCTTAGTCAGGTTGTCTTGCTCGTTCATATCAGCCTGAAGCTGCGCAAGCTCACCCTTTTGTTGCATTTCCATAAGCGCAGCCTGCGCTTTAGCTTTAGCTTCAGGATCAGGAATTACTTTGTCGAGGATCTTGCCCCCGACTTCTAACAACGTTCCGATGGGAAACATTATTTTCTCTCCTTTGCTAACATGGTTGCGGCAATCATAAGCATCGCCCTTGTATGCTCTAAATTAGCCGGGGGTGTAGCCCAGCCGACTGTAATCTGCCCAATGAATCGATCCTGTTCTGGCGGCACACTAATTCGACAGCCGTAAGTCATGCCCTTTTCTATGTACCAAAGTCCCACCTCAGACTGAGCGGTCTTGTATTCTCCGCAGGGTATTTCGTTAGCCATTAACGCCACAACATCCCGGTTGTTGTTTGGGTTGTTTGTAAATAGGCCAACGTCTAGTCCCTCGATACTTTTATCCCTGCCTTCCTTGGTGTAGGCCCGATAAAGTACCCGAGTCCCAAGAATAGGATTTACCTTAAATATCGCTACGACTTGAGCGCCGGTGTGCTTAAACAGATGACTAGCAGCATCATCAACACGGCCTTCTGCAATCTGCGGTAACTTTTGTTGTTCCTTGTAAGCGCCTACTAATAACTCTTTATTGTCGTAAAACATCCAGCCAGTAAAGGCTAAGACCGCCATCAGGATTAGGGCAAAGAGCTTAAACGGCGAGTCAACATACGCCAACACCTTAGAGAGCGTGTCGTTAGCGTTAAGTTTTTCTTCAGCCATCACCACACCTTTGTAAATTTAAGGATTCCGTAGATCAGTAGACCTAATAACCCGATGACCAGCCATTCGTTTCTGGTCTGTTTGCGGTCTGAGTCATATTCCTTTTGAAGCTCCCTGCGTTCCCGCCGTAGCCTATCTTCTAGGCTCTGCACCTCACCGACTGCTTTCTTACCAAACTCTTTTTCTATTTGTTTGAATGCTTCTTCTTTGGCTCGTTTGATGTCATACAGAATTCGATATTCGTGTATAGCATCGATATACATCATATCCCCGCGCCTCTGGACTTCGTGTTGTTTTCTTCTCCAGCTTACGCGGGCCTTGGCCTCTTCATCTAAAAATGCGTTGACTTCGTTGGCCGTGTCCTTGATCTCACGGCCTACCTTAATTGCTTCCTTAATTCCCCCTAGTGCGGCCCTCGCCGTTGCTGCTGGGTCTAGTTCTGCCATGATTCATTTGTCTGCCTTATCGTTTAGTCTGTCGTACAGTAAACTTATTAGGCTCTCCAGTTTGTCAAAACGGCCATTCATCTCTGCTCGCACTTCCTTGATGGCGTCTCTAAATTCGTCCCGGCGAGCATAGTCCTCTGGCAGGGCTTTTTCAATACTGCGGATGTCCCTGCGCAGTTCTTTAATCGCGTCCCACAGCTCGCGGGCAAACCAGCCAAGACCCGTTAGTATCGCGCCTAAGCCGATATTGATAACTGTTTGCCAATCCATATTACGCCTTCATTATGTAGCACAGCGCGTAGTACGGAGGCAGGTTAGCGTTAGTTCCCGATGTTCCAGACGTTGCAACGCTGGTAGTTGTAGCTACTGTAATGCCTGTGGTTGCTGTATTTAAGGTTGTTGTACCAGTAGACCTTAACGCAACCTGAGCGCCTGCACCACCAATTGCATCGCTGGTCTGTATTGAAATCGTATGTGCGTGGCCCGGATCTGTTACCGATGATGTAGATGTAGCGGTATGGTTGTGGCTGACAACGATTGCATCCGCAGAGCCTCCGGTTCCATCTACCGCATAGGTTGATCCTGCACCTACGACAAACCTGTTCCTAAGATCAGGTGTCCCATTAGAGCCGTTACACAGATAGTAGCCAGCCGGGATCGATCCGATAGAGCCAGACCAAAGAATGATTGCACCGCTGGGCAGAGGTGTTGGCGGGGTGGGCGCAGTACCGATGATTCCATACAGGTTGTCATAGGTCTGGATCGTTACGTCATCCGAGTCTTTTAGAATGAACTTATAAAAGAATCCATCGGTCAGCCAGATTTGATTTGCAGGCCGTCCGTCCGTACCTAAGATGATCGGGTTAGCGTTAGCTACCAGACCCGTGTTGCTCGTATAGGTCGCAAGCGGGGTGCTTGACCCGGCCTGATAGGTGTAAATCTTACCCGCGTTTAACGGCGCACCGTTATTGGTAAAGAACTGAAAACCGTTGCCTATTGGCGCAAGATTGACTGACATTATTGGTTCCCTCTAAAAATGTCCGATATGGTGCGCGGTTGTTTGACACCAGCTAACGGTTCTAAAGTTTCACGTTCAAATTTTTGTGCGGCTTTTCTTTCTCTTGCCTGTTTAGCCATCGTCCCTAGCGGTACAAGATTCGCTGTTGAGATATTCAGACCTATTTCAAGAGCTTTACCAGCCTTCTCGCCGAGACTAGCGACTAGGGTGTTGCTGTTATTAGCAAACCCGCCCCGGGGCTGGGCCATGACCTTACGCGAAATTTCGCCCAGATTTCTAAGATTTCTAGCCGAGTCTGCGTCAAACACTTCCGCTAACTTAGGTTCAAGGTCTCTTAGGATCTTGTTGTAAGCAGCCTGAGAAAAATTGCCTTGGCCATCGATAGCCTTGCGAGAAATAATTTCCATCAGCCCAGCCGCTACTGCCTGTTGTTCCGGGGTTCCCTTACCCAAGGCTGACATCATTTGACGCACATTGGCCTCGGTTCCCTTGCCCTTAGATAACACAAAGGTCTCAATAAAGTTGTCCGGCGCTACTTTTTCATTTACCGCAGCGTTATAGGCGGGATCTTTTTTTAGGGCATCGAACCGTTCCTTAGCGGCTTTACGGGCAGCGTCAGCCAAAGGTTTAAGTTTTGCGGCCTCTCCGGTTAGCGGCAGGGTTTCCAAAGAATCACGGACAAAACTGAGCGCGGCTTTGCGGTTACCATCCCCGGCTCGATCAGCTTTGCGGATCTCAGAGGCTATGTTAGTTCGTAATGCCTCAAACTCTTCAAACGTCATGCCTGAGCCGTCACGATACCGTTGCATCTGACGTTCAATTTCTGGCGGTAAAAATTCGCTTTTAAGCTGTTTGCGAAGCGTTTGATCTGCGTTATTAACGAACTTTTGCGCGTCAATAGGAAACTGACCGCCAGCCGCATCGCGTAATTCGCTATACAGCTTGCTGATGTTATCGTTGCGAACCCGGTCGATAGCCAGATAGCCGTCTATAACCTGTCTGCCTAAGTCCGACATACCGCCAAAAGCATCGGGGGCGGCTCGGTCGCGGATTAAGGTCAGGTTCTTAATCAGAGCTTGATTCTGGTCGCCAAGACGTTGAGCTATGTTTGGTAGCTCACCCCTGCGGTTTAGTTCTCTACTCAAAGCTACTAAATCACCCGTAGCCTGACCGCGAGTGAGCTGGATCGGCTCGGGTAGGTTTAAGGCTTTAACGTGGGTCTCTAAGGCCGGTAAGTTGACGTTTTGCGTTGGCACATTGGATGCCTCGGCCCGTAGTTCGACCGGGAGCTGATCAATCGCAGCCCTAACGGCTACGGGATCTTTACGGCCAGCAGCTCCAACGCTTGCCATGCCCGGCAACCCAACGGGGTCAGGGCTAATAATTCCACGTTGCGCTTGGAACTCTTGGTAGCTGATCTTGGGTTTTTGAGCTGGTGCGGTAGCTGCCGGTAATCTAGTTGGGGGCACACCAGTAATCACCGGGGGTAATTTACTAGCCTCAAAAGCCTGACCCAGTTCTTGCAAGGCTGATTTAGCCGCCTCTGTCTTGGGCTGATAAGTTGCGGCTTCCATGCGTTTACCAAAGTAGTCAGGTGCTCCGGGCTTTACCCCGCCACGAATAAGTTGTTCTGTCGCCGCCACGGGAGCTACTACCGCTTGAGAGCCTAGTGCAGCTACGGCTTCAGCGGCAGGCACAATATCAGGCCGCAAAGCTCTCAAAACTTCTGGGTCTCCGGTAACCGCACCTTTTAAGAAATCGGTAAAGGATCTTGCTCGGCGCGGCGGTGGTGCTGATGCCGTCTCCATGACCTGACCTTGTGGGCTTACTTTTGGGACAGAGGCGGCTAGTACCTGTTGTTCGCGCTGGGCCGCAGTCTGTTCCTGCTGGCCAATAGCCGCAATCCGCTCACGGATGGTCGCACCTAAGTCCGCAGGCTTTTCCTCTGGGGCGGTCTCGATCCGTCTGCGGATGATGTCTCCCAGATCCATCGCCCCGACTTTCTCAAAAAACTGCTGACGGATTTCTATGGGGCGCTTATTAAATGCCTCAGCCGCACCCTCATTCATCAATATCCTATCGACTTGGTTTTCATTGATTCCAAGATCAATCATCTGCTGCCGAGCGCCTTCAAGCTGCTCGCGAGTCATGTTTTCCAGTCGATATACGTCTTTCATTTGAGCCGTCCGGTCTGGGTTAGGCGCTGGATGTTTTCGTATTTAGTTAAAAACTCATTCAGCTCTTCTTTTCCACTAGGCAACAATTTGTCTAACGCCTCTTGGCGGCGTTTTGGATCACGTTCATTTTTATTGATTGCAAGCGCCTCGAAGATTCGCTGATCAGAGTTAGCCGCCCATGCTTGTCTAAAAGCGGGGAGGTTAGCGTCACCATACTGTTGGGCAAACTTTTGGGCTGCCTGCGATTCCATATCTAAGCGGGTCAAATCGCCAACCTGACGCCGAGCCACGGAAATTAAAATTGATGGCGCGTAGGTCTCATCGCCGTTAGCTTTTGCTACCAATGACTTGCCAGCGTCAGTCGATAGACTTTGTCCTGATGCGCTAATAACGGCAATTTCCACGTTGGCAATATCTTTACTAAGCTGTTTGAACCGCTCGTCACCAAAAAACTCGCGGATATATTGCTCACGTTTACTTAATGGGCCCGTTGTAAACCTACGGTCTTTTTCAAGCTCTTTTATCCCTTCCATAACAGCTTCTACGTTGCGTCTTGCAAGCGGAACCGCAGATTGACCTTTGGCCAAATTTTGACGATAGAGCTGACCGGCACTCAGGTCTGCTTGCATACTTGGCGTAGATGCCTGCGGAACACCGGCTATCGGAGCTGGATATGGCAACGAAAAACCCGGGTCTACTGCCCGGCCCATTCCCATTGAACCCGGTGGAGGTGCTATTGCTGGCGTTACTGGCGGGGCTGATGGAGCGGCTGACGGTGGAGCTACCGGCGGTACGGCAGGGCCAGCGGCTGATGGAGCGGCAGGGCCAGCGACAGGAGGTGCAGCGGGAGGTGCGGTAGGCGCTACGGCAGAGGGCGCTTCTCCTGCTTTTGGGATTGGCGCCGTCATATCTCTACCAGTTACACCGCGAGGCCCTACTGGGGGCGTTGGCAATACCTTCAGCGCACCGATAGCTTCTGTGCCACCTAATACGTTGACACGGGCTGATGTATCTAAACCAGCAATAAGCCGCTCTTTTGCAAATTGACGCAACGCACCGGGATTTTTAGTAGCAAGTTCTAAGTACGGGGCCAACAATACCTTTGCTCTGTCATCCGGTATACCTAGAGCTTTAGCTTGGTTCATACCGTTTTGGGTAACAAAACTTAGAAGTTTTTGTGGGTCTACTGATCCCGGGTTTTCTTCTGCTTGCACAACCAAAGGATTATTGATTAGCGCAGTCATGCTTGACGTAATTCCGGCTAAACGTCTTTCCGCAAGACCAAGCTCTCCAACCGCCACTTCTGTCTGAGTCTTTTTGATTAATTCGGGATAAAGCTCTGACAAACGTTGAAACTCCATCGTTTTGGTGGCGGTTCCCACCAGATCCGACAGAGACATAGCCTGCGGGCCTTTTACGCCCAGCGAAATTTCAGGTTTTATGTTGTTTGCCATGATTTACTTTTATGCCAAATTAGATGTGTATGGAACACCAGAACTTGTTGGCGCACCACCACCTAAACCACCCGCCGGTGTAACGGGGCCAAAAGGATTTCGTCCTAGTAATGAAGAAAGCTGTAAATAATTCATCGGAGTCTGTAACGCTTGGCTGTAAGCATTCGCAGCCCCTACGGTTCCGGCTGCTTGCGCTGCGCCAGCCCCGGTAGTCAGACCGGCAAGACTTTGACCTAATGCTTGTTGAGCTTGAACGCCAGTATTTACAGCTCCTTGTCCCATACCGGCTATATTTGCAAGAGTGTTGTAAATGTTTTGGCGCTCGCTTTGAGCCCGAGCAAACGCATTTCCGTATTCGGTTGACGCCAAACCCTGACCAAATTCTTGCAAAGCTCGCATGGTGTTTCCAGATAACGCTCCACCAGCTACGTTAGCTAACCGCTCGGTAGCCTGTGTTCCGTACTTCATGCGGAACGCCATCGATGGATCAAGATACTCAGATAAAAGCGTTGCACCTTCCATCGGTACGCCGCCCATATCTTGCGGCATTGTGGGCATTTGAAATGCGTTTACTGCCCGCTCGTAAGCCTGTGTCGTATCCAACGACATATCCGTAGGCTCACCAAACCTAAATTGTCTGCCGGTCTGAGGGTCGGTAACGATGCTTCCAGCTATGGGCTGTAAAGCACCCCCGGGTAACGGAGTTCCTAACTTTGAAATATCTACCGGCTGGTTACCTAACATCGGCGGTGAGAAGCCTCCACCAGTTCGCGGTGGTTGACTGATCGGAGCTTGCCTTGCCATCGGTTGACCAACGCGAGCGGTCAGGTAAGGCATCATGCGATCAATTTCAGAGAGCGCCCTGTAACCTTGTTCTCGGTACGGAGCCAAGTCAGCTCGACCAATGTCAAACATTTCTCTCTGTTGCGCTGCGGCACGATCAGCTCCTTCAACCTGCATTCGAGCAGCGTCTTTAGCCGCTTTGGCTCCCATGTAGCCTGATACCAGACTACTACCAGCTATTGCTGCGGCTACCCAAGACATAATTTTTCTCCATCCGAACTGTTTGCTAAAACTTTAAGCCTGTTTTGTGAATCAAACAAGGCAGTCTCATCGGGCTCGATCAGCTCTGCCTCAATCTCATCCAAATCGGTCTTGTCAGTTCGGTGGAACGTGACCCCGATGGAGTCAGTCACCGCCAGCGTCACCCGCTTGGTTCCCGCTTTGGATTCAATTATATCGCCCGGACGCAGGGTAACCATACCCTTTTCTGACCACGCAATAATTTCCCCAGCGGCGCACATAAAGAAATGATCCTGTTTATGCACCTTGCCGACAATTAACGTACCTGCTGGCCGGGACAGCTTTCTGCAATACATTCCACCAGAAAAATAATGTTCTGTCTTTAGCTCTGCCTGCGGCATCTTGACCATCTCACCTTGGAGTCGGTCAATCATTTCCCGCGAGGGAACGAACTGTTCTATAAGCTCAGACATCGTAGTAGGGAACCTTTTTAACTTCCCCGTTCACGGTGATATTGATAAACCCCCGAGGGTTCGCAGGCAGGGTCGCAGACCCAGCGGTCGCCGTAGAGCTGCTTGTAAAGTTCAAAAGGTTTAGGAAAAAGAGCTGCCATGCCGGGGTCGGGCGTCCGGCCTCATTCGCTAGGGGGCTTGTAGGTATTACCTGATTCTGGGGTAGTTGAGCCATCAATTATCCCCAGCCTCTGCTTTTAGGTTCGCAGAGACAATAACCGCCTTAATCGGGTCGGTGATCACTACCTCAAAGATCCGATCCCGCGCCCAACCTAGCCGCCGCCACATGGCCCGGGCGTAATAATTTCCTTGCACCCCAATAGAGACCCAGTTCTCGTTAGACCAAGTAAACCCACCGTCATCGGAGAATCTAAGCATCGCTTGTGGGTTCTCGCCCTGACCTGTCGGTAGACCTACCCCGGGCTGGAACTGGATCTGAAGCTCCGCAAAATACTGCCTCTGGAGGTCGGTCGTAATGTGGGGGCAACGTCTGACGCGCCGCACCAATTGACCGTCATCGGTGTATTGCGATAGGTCTAATTTATAGAGTTTGC
>Ga0315901_10002774_pt1 | contig 23629 bp, 25 predicted proteins | sample LakEriMetagenome_10_FD_203761 | JGI IMG/M metagenome (GOLD analysis project Ga0315901, IMG submission 203761) | Freshwater fungal communities from buoy surface, Lake Erie, Ohio, United States - Buoy 2 MA116 | ecosystem: Environmental > Aquatic > Freshwater > Lake | place: USA: Lake Erie, Ohio... | reverse complement strand
TTTGGGGGGATGGGAGTACTTATAAAGGGAATGACATCGAGCGATTTTACCGCTACGGTTTGTTGGCCAATCCGAGTTTGCAGGTTTACAAGCCTTGGTTGGACGACGATTTCAACCGCGAGCTCGGAGGTCGCAAAGAGATGTCCGAGCTGCTTGAGAAGGCTGGGTTGGGATACAAGATGAGCAAGGAGAAGGCTTATTCGACCGACTCGAACATTTGGGGAGCGACGCATGAGGCCAAGGATTTAGAGCAGCTCGATCGGGGGATGAAGATCGTCGATCCGATTATGGGGGTCCCCTTTTGGAGATCGGATTGCGCGGTGGTTCCCGAGACGGTCAGCATCGAGTTTGCCGAGGGACTTCCCGTTGGGCTCAATGGCAAGAGTTTTGCCAATCAGGTCGATATGGTATTGGAGGCCAACGCGATTGGGGGTCGGCATGGGCTTGGGATGTCCGATCAGATTGAGAACAGGATCATCGAGGCCAAGAGTCGAGGGATTTACGAAGCCCCTGGGATGGCGTTGTTTTTCATCGCTTATGAGCGGCTTGTCACGGGCATTCACAACGAGGGGACCATCGAGCAGTATCGGGACATGGGTCGTCGGCTAGGACGGCTCTTGTATGAGGGCAGGTGGTTTGATCCCCAGTCCTTGATGCTGCGAGAGACCTTGGAGCGTTGGGTCGCGCGGGTCGTCACAGGCACGGTGATATTGGAATTGCGTCGGGGCAACGACTATAGCATTCTCGATACCCAGAGTCCGAATCTGACCTATTCGCCTGAGCGATTGACGATGGAAAGTGGGCTCGGGGAGTTTGGTCCCAAGGATCGGATCGGTCAGTTGACGATGCGGAACTTGGACATCACCGACACGCGAGGGAAGCTTGAGAAGTACCAAGAAGCGCGACTCTTGAGGGGCCAGAGCGGAAGTGGTTTCCCACGGTTGGGCCAAGAGCCCGAGTAGGGTTTCTCGGTTCGCGGTGTTCGCGTCTATAGGGATAGCAGTTCGGGGACTTGCTCTTAGGGGATTTGCGTGCCGATGTTGAGATCTTTTGCGGCCAGTTGGTAGAAGCGGACTAGAGCCCTTTGGAGGGAGAGTTGGTTGGGATCGAGGGATAGTGCTTTGATTTGGGTCCGGAATGCTTCTCGGTTTTTCCCGTTCTTTTCCAAGCAGTGGGCTAGGGTGTCTTGGTAGGCGGATTGTTCGGGGGCGAGATTGCAGGACCTGCGGCTTAGCATCAGGGCTTCCTGTTTGTCCGCATCGGTATTGATCAAGAGCCAGGCCAGGGTGTTTAGGGAGTTGGCAAGCCGTTTCTTTTCCATGGCTTGAAACATGGGGTTTGCCAGACGCAGGTCTCGGTCCATGCCTTCGATTTCATTTCGCAGGGCGCCGACGGTTTGTTCTTGATCGTTGAGACGACGTCGTTTTTGTTCGGGGGATTCGGTCAATTGAGCCAGTCCGATCAGGGCATCGACGTTGTCGCTCGCGAGATGGATCGATTGGAAGTAGTCCTCGCGGGCTTGATCGGCATTCCCTTTTTTGGCATGGTCGTTGGCGCGGTAGAGGTAGTAATTCGAGGCAAGGTCGAGTTGGAATTCGTCGACTTGCATACGAAAGAGTTTTTCGGTTTCGTAGCGGCCGACCCATTTTTCCAGAGACTTTGCGGCTTGGTCGTCGCGGAGTTGGTCGTGCAGGGAGGAGGAGAGATGGTGAAGGGCCAGCAGAGTGGCCGTCTCGGGGGAGTCTTCTTTGCCTTCGAGGACTCGGCGCAGTTCGAGCTGTGCCCAATCTTGGAGTCCTAGTTCGATCAATCGTTGGGCCAGTTCAAGGCGTTGGGCATCGGCGCTGAGGGAGCGGAACTGGATACCGTTTTGGGGAGCGTTGGGCAAAAGAGGGTTATCGGCAGTCGGAGAGTCCGATGGGAGGGTCAGATCGGGGTTCAGGACGATGGATTTTCGATCCAGTGCGTCTTGGGCGATGCGTTGAGCGATTTGCGGTTGATCTTGTCGAGCGAAACTTTCGGCCAGCAAGTAGTGGAGGATGGGGGGGAGGGTGTTGGGAAAGAGTTTGTGGAGTTCGAGGTATTGTTCTTGGACCAGTTCGGGGAGTTGGGCTTCGAGGGCCCATTGGGCAAATTCGATCAGCGGATCGAGATCGGGGGGGCCTTGTTGGCCTTGTCCGGCCAAGATTGCTGGCGGGATGCGTCGGGCGACCTGGAGGGCTTCGGGGCGGTTTTGAGGGTTTTTCAAGAGCTGTTCGCTGACCCAGCGGGTCAGTTCGACCGAGACGTCCAGGCGAGTCTCTGGGCTGGCGTTTTCGAGGAGTTTTTCTTCGGTCTCGAGGAGGCGTTTCCAGGGGAGGGCCGCGAAAGGCTCGGGATTGGAGAATGCCAGAGCGAGCCATTGGGAGGCTTGGCTACTGGCTCCTTGGGTGCTTTGGAGGATTGCCGGAGTGAGGTCTTGATCGGGCGAATCGAGGAGGGCTTGAACGGTGTTGGGGTCGAGTTGGGCGTTGAGTGTTGGGCTCGAAGCGATGCCTGGGATACGTCTTTGGTTGAGGCGTCCGAGGAGTTCTAAGGCGGCGAGTTTGGAGTGCAGTTCGTTGGAGTCGTAGCAACTGATTCGGCACAGGGCCGCAACGCCGTGGTTGTTGTCTAGGGCGTTGAGTTCTTTGATGTGACGGCGTTTGGCTTCGGGGGGTGCGAGCTGGTAGGCTTCGACGATTCTGCGGGTTTCGAAGGGGTTGTTGTTCCAGGTCCAGCGAAGTTGGTTGCTCTGGAGCAGGAAGCGGGCTTGGCTGGCGATTTGCGGATCGTCGTTGCGGGTAGCTTGGCGGATCTGAGCTAGGGCGGGGGTTCCGAGGGCTTCGAGTCGACGTTGCGCTTCGATCCGTTCGGAGTAGGACTCGGAGCCGAGTTTCGCGATCCAGCCTTGGATTTCGTCTTGGGCGATCGAGGGTGCAGGCAGAGAAGGCTGGGCAGGCAGAGTAGGCTGGGCAGGCAGTGCCGACTGGGCGTTGGCCTGCGGGGAGAGTGTCCAAGGGCATGCCCAGAGGAGAAAAGCCCACAGGACAGAGGCCCACAGGAAAGAAGCAAGGGGGGCGAGACGTGCTCGTGCGATTTTTCGCTTGAAGGGTGCCTGGACCTCGGTCATGGCGTTGCTCAGCCGTTGCTCAGGGTAGGGTGAAATCGTTCGGACAACACACAGATCGCTCAATTCGGTGATTGTAGCTCATGGGCAACGCCGCTGGCAGTCCGGTGGGAGCGTCTGGGGTGAGAATGTCGATCAGACGGATAGAAATGAGAGAATTTTGGAGTTCGGGGGAGTAAAGTTTTGACAGGGCCTAGGAATCCGCGATACCATTAGGGGGTTAAGGATCGCTTGGGGGAACCCTGGGCGGCGTCTTGTCTTGAGATTCTTGGAGAATTCGCGTTATGGCGAAAAAGATTCAGCACGTTTGGGGGATCGAGATTGGGCAAAGTTCGCTCAAGGCCCTTCGGTGCCATTTGGACGGTGACCAAGTGGTCGCCGATACCTTTGATTATATCGAGTATCCGAAGATTCTTTCGCAACCCGACGCGGAGCCTGAGGCGTTGATCAACGATGCGTTGGGTCAGTTCCTATCGCGAAACGACTTGACCGGTTCGACCCGCATTGCTGTGAGCGTACCTGGCCAGAGTGGATTGGCGAAGTTCTTCAAGCCCCCGCCGGTGGAGGTCAAGAAGATTGGGGACATTGTCAAGTACGAGGCCAAGCAGCAGATTCCTTTCGATTTGAACGATGTGATTTGGGATTTCCAGCAGATGGAAGGCGCCCAGATTGAGGACGGCTATGCGCTCGAGAGCGAAGTCGGCTTGTTCGCCATGAAGAAAGAGGCGGTTTTCCGCGCGTTAAAGCCCTATCGCGACAAGGGCATCGATATCGACTTGGTGCAGTTGGCACCCATGGGCATCTACAACATGGTCTCCCACGAGCGGTTTGCCGAGTCGATGGCCACGGTGGAGTTCGATCCGGACCGTCCGCCGACGAATTCGGTTGTATTGAGCATTGGGACCGACGCGAGCGACTTGTTGGTCACCAATGGTTTTCGGGTATGGCAGCGGAGCGTTCCGATCGGAGGCAATCACTTCACGAGGCAATTGACCAAGGACTTGAAGTTGACGTTTGCCAAGGCCGAGCATATCAAAAAGAATGCGATGCAGGCCGACGATCCGAAGCTGGTATTTCAGGCGATGAGACCGGTCTTTAACGACATGGTCACCGAGATTCAGCGGAGCTTGAGTTTCTACAAATCGCTGAACAAAAAGTCTGAGCTCGATGGCATGCTGGTGATGGGAAACACTGCAAAAATGCCGGGTTTATTGCAGTTCTTGAACAAGAACTTGAGCATGGAAGTCGAGCTTTACGACAAGTACCCCAAGCTGACCGGGACCGAGGTTTTGGGTGCTCAGCAGTTCAAAGAGAACGCGGCGGCTTATGGGGTCGTCTACGGACTGTGTTTGCAGCTTCTCAATCGCGGTCCGATGCGCACGAATTTGCTCCCTCGCGACATTGTTTTGGATCGGGTGATCCGCAACAAGAAGCCTTGGGCTATAGGCGCCTTGTCCCTCCTGCTCGTAGGCTTTGCGACCCATCATGCGATGCTTGGACAATCCTACCGTCCGTTGCGGTCTGAGCTTTGGTCCAGCGCCGAGTCGAGCGTATCGTCGGTCGACAAGAACTCCAAGGACGAGATGGCCAAGGATGAGGATTTCAAGGGCAAATTGAATCTGTACAAGAGCGTCGGTGTGGAGGTCAGCAAGGGAGCCCAGCAGAGGCTCATGTGCCTGGAGCTTTACGAAGCGATCGAACAGTCCTTGCAACGCGATCCGGTGCTGATGGAAAAGACGCCCCAGGAACTTCCTTACAAAGACCGTATGGAGTTCCATGTCACGAGCGTCGAGCAGATGTATTTCGATAGTTTGGCCAATTGGTACAAACCCGATCTGAAGCAGAGTTATCAAGAGGAATACAAATCGCGAGAGCAAGCGGGATTTGCCAGGATCAAGCGGCCGGCCGACAAGGATCCCGATCCTACTGGACCGGGTTGGGTCATCGAGCTCAAGGGGTACCATTACTACAATGGGACCGAAAAGAAGGGCCGCGAGGGAGCCGCTCACGTGACGAACTATCTGGTCGAGTTTCTCGAGAACGGAACGGTCAAGCTACCTGGGGACAAGCCCGGAGAGGTCCGAGAGGTCAGCATGTATGACCTAGGAGTTAGGCGGCCGGTTTTGAGGAATCGCAATGCGCAGCCAAATCGCTTGTACAAGGTTCCCAATCCGGAGTACTTCCGATTGCTTGAAGAGCGAGGCATCCGGGTCCCGGGCGGCACAGGTTTTGGCGCTGGGGGAGGAGGACCTTCGCTGACCGGTAGCGGTACAGGTGGAGGTTTAGGGGGCGGTCCGAGCTTAGGTGCAGGCGGTCCAGGAGTTGGGCCCGGGGGGGGCTCGGAGCCTGAATCCGGCGACGGCGGCCTAGGGCTCGGCGGTGGGCTCGGCACTGGAGGCGGTGTAGCCGGTGGCGGAGGCATCGGAGGGGGCCAGCAAGGTCCGATCGAGATCAAGGATGCTCAAGGAAACGTCGTTCCGCCGAATTTCCCAGCCCCCAAGTTCGATTTCGTCGTCCAATTCGCTTGGAAACCAGGCGAATTGGCAAGCATTACCGGTCCTGCAGCGGCTGCTGCTCCAGCGGCCGCAGCACCGGCCGGCGGGGCCGAACCCGAGAGCGGCAACTGATGGTCGGTTCCCTGGCATGACCCGACTGAACACAACCAGCACCTAGTTCCAGAAATAGCGATCCGATCAGGAGAGGCCCCATGGAAGATTTGAAACGGTACATCAAAGAGATATCCAAGTACTCCTTTTGGATCCTCGCAGGGTTGGTCCTGCTCTTGTCGAGCGTGATTTTCTATTTGACCTCGTCGAGCATGTACTCGTCGATTTCGCAGAGAATCAGCACCGTCAATGGAGTGTTCTCGAAGATCAACGAGATCTCAGGCAAGACCTCGACGCACCCCAACGAGTTATCCCATAAAGAGATGGAAAGGCGGCTCGAGGGACTCGTCAGCGATGTCGATCAAGCTTGGCAATTCCAATACGAGCGTCAAAAAGAGTTTTTGACATGGCCTGCCAACGCCTTTCAATACCCCAAAGTCCGCGAAATCTTCGATGGACTCAGGCCTTTTGAGAAGAATGTCGCCTTTCCACTTCCCGAGCCAATCCCCTCGCCTTTGGATCAAGTGACCGTGCGGGATCGGGACGTGTACAAGAGCTATATCGAGCCTGAGTTCCCGGCGCTTGCCAGACGCATTGGAAGCACCTGGAGGTTCGTTTTGGATGCAAAAGCGATGGCTCCCTCGGGAGGAGGTTTTGAGCCTCCCGGTGGAGGGGCCTTTGGAGGTGGTTTGACCGGGGGAGCTGTGGCAAAACCAGATGACAGTAAGGATTTGGTTCGGTGGCCTGAAGCGGCTCAAAAGGAGCTCATCTCGACTGCCTTGCCGTGGTATGCCCGTTCGACTCCACCGACGATCCACGAAATTTACTACACCCAGGAAGACATTTGGCTTCTGCGTGGCATCATGGACATTCTGGCCAATACCAATTCGGACGCCAAGGAGAACTTTCAGGCGGTCGTACGTGAGATCGAGTGGATCCGCTGGGGGTCTAAGGCCAGTCGCGATGCCGGCAGCCTTTCGGGAGCCGGCCCAGCGGCCGGTGGTGGCGGAGGATTGATGGGGATGATGGGCGGAGGTGGTCCCCCTTCGGAAGCCGAAAGTGGCGGAGGACCTCCTTCGGGCTATGGCGGAATGGGAGGGGGAGGTAAGGGAGGTGCTATGGTACCTGCCGGGACAGGCAGAGCCAAAGATCCAGCCGAGGGTCGATACGTCGATACATCGTTCAAACCTCTTACCGGTGCACAGCTTCGTGGTGCAATGGATTTGAAGAGCGCGCCCGACGCGGTGATCGCCGTGGCCAAACGAATTCCCGTGCGCATGCGATTGAAAATCGACGAGTCGCAACTCGGGCGACTGATCACCGAATGCGGAAATGGAAAAATGATGCTTGAAGTGCTTCAAGTTCGCTACAACACCGACGCGACCTCCAGTGGCGGGGCAGCCGGAAGTGGGGGCGGTGCGGGCGGATTCGGTGGAGAAGGCGAAGGCAACATGCCGGGTCTGGGTGCCACCGGGGCCGGTGGGTCTGGAGCCGAATTGCGAAGCGACGGGGACATGGGCGGAGAGCCAGAGTCCGGTGAAGGAGGAGCCCCTGCTGGCATGGGTGGCTCAGGTGGATTGGGAAGTGGGTCCGCGAATCGATCGACCAATGGAGAGGTAGCCGTCGAGATCTTCGGTCTGGTGTACCTGTACAATCCACCAGCGAATTTGAGTGGAACCAAAGCTGCCGATGCTCCGGCCGGTCAGGCCGATGGAGCGCCAGTTGCTGGGGATTCGACTCCACAGGCCCCAGCGACCGCCCCTGGCCAACCGGCTGGAACTGCGGACCCTGGAACGCCTGCCGAACCGGCCGCACCTGCAGACCCGGCTGTTCCTACCGACCCAGGAACGCCTGCCGAACCGGCCGCACCTGCAGACCCGGCTGTTCCTACCGACCCAGGAACGCCTGCTGCCCCTGGAACGCCTGCCGAACCGGCTGCACCTGCGGACCCGGCTGTTCCTGCTGACCCGGGAACGCCTGCACCAGAGAATTCATCAACGAATCCCGCTTCGGGAAACAACTAACCTAGGAGTTCGTTCATGTTCGGAAAAAAGAAAAGCAAAGACCAAGCCGACAGCCAACCGGTGGCGAGCAAGTCCGAGGAGAAGGGGTCGGCCAAGAGCAAGTCGAAGTCCAAGGGGAGTTTCGACGCCAAGGAGTTTATGCTCTACCATGTGGAGAAATTCGTCTTTGGCTTGATGTTGCTCTTAAGTGCTGGATTGGTTTACTTGGGTTTTACCTCCAAGACCATTGAGGCGACGAAGGATCCGAAAAAGCTTTCCGATAAAGCCAATCAGGTTCTCAATCAGATACGGGAGAACCATTGGGATGCGATCAAGGATGAAGAGGCGCGCGTCAAGGGAGTGATCGATGTGAGCTATACCGAAAAATCGGTGGATGCGACCAAGCCGATTCCCAAAGACATGTACCGTCCGGAAATACCCGTCCCAGGTTCCAGGATCACCGGGTACCGCGTGGACCCCGAAATTTTCCCGGCCACGGGTTTAGAAGCCAACTATTACTTTGGACCGATTGTGGTAGGCAATGCCAATGCTCAATTGGTCGAGTACCTCGACAAGCTCCCCGCCGCCGAAGAGAAGAAAGAACCCAGACGCAGAGAGCCTGCCGGGGGGCGGCCTGGGGGTGGATTCGAAGGAGAAAGCGGCGGCCGCGGTGGTTCTGGGGGACCGCCTCCGGGGATGCTCGGCAATGGAGGGCCTCCAGGAATGGGCGGAGGGCTCGGAGGTGGGGCGGTGACCAATGTGAAACGGTACTTGTCGGGTGGATACGACCAAGGATTCCCGTCGCATACGCTTGGACCATCGAACCCGAACGATCCGAGGAGAAAATCGATAGGACCCAGGGACATAGGATTTGTCAGCGTCATGGCTTTGGCTCCGCACGAGGCCTTGGAAAAGGAGTATCGATCGAAGTTATCCCCTGGCGGAAACATCATGCCGGGTCGCGATACACCCAATTACACTGGCTTTGAGGTCGAGAGAGTCGATGTGACCGAGGACCCGACGAAGGCGATTCAGGAAGCCGATTGGCAACCGCTTGCGGGTGCAGGTTCCGAGCGATTGAAGGAGCTTGCCAAGTCCGTTTGGCTCGGGACAGCTCCGGAGGTTTCCGAGTCGGGCTGGACGGCACCGAACATTACGATGCCGGTTCCCCCTTTGCTTTTGAAGAATTACCGCGAGTTTGTTTCGCACACGGAGATACCGAAAGTCGGATCTGGATCTGGGGTCGCCCAAGCTCCTGGAGGGCTAGGTGGTCCCGGGGGTGGATTTGGAGCCGGTGGAAGCAGCGGATTTGAGGGTGAATCCGGGGGTGAGCCCGAGAGCGGTGCACCTGCGGGAGGAGCACCTCCGGGCTATGGAGGAGGCGGACCTCCCCCGGGATACGGCGGTGGCGGGGGTGGCGGACCACCTCCTGGATATGGAGGCGGTGCGGCTGGCGGCCCACCATCGGGTTACGGTGGAGGTGGCGCGGCTGGCGGACCACCATCAGGTTACGGTGGAGGTGGCGCGGCTGGCGGACCACCTTCGGGTTACGGTGGTGGAGCGGCTGGTGGTTTCGGTGGCCTGGGTGCTGGTGGTGGCCTGGGTGCTGGTGGTGGCCTGGGTGCTGGTGGTGGCCTGGGTGCTGGTGGTGGCTTAGGTGCTGGTGGTGGGGCGGTGCGAGAGGACATTCCCCGAGAGTTGCCTTCGACAAAGTACAAACTTGTTCGGTTTTATGACTTTGAGGCTAAGCCCAATCGGGTTTACCGATACCGAGTGCGGCTGCTGATGGTCGACCCGAACTTCCCGGAATCCGCGTCGATTCAGCCGAGGTCTGCGGTTTTGGATTCGGCCAGTGGGACGTTGCGGCGGGTACAGGATTTGTTGGGCAAAGAGCGTCAAGACCGTCAGGACTTTAAGCCTGAGAAAGACAAGGACGGTCGAGAGACCTATTACAAGCGGAATTCGTCCAGAAAGACAGCTTGGTCAGAGCCATCGGCTCCTGTATCGACCAAGCGTCAGGCGGAGGCTTATCTGGGCGAGTTGAATGTAGCTTATGCACCCGATGCGCAGCGTCGATTGTTTGAGTCCTCAGCGCCTCGTGCCGAGATGGTTTTTGCCGACTACGACCCGAAGCTTGCTAGTTTTCTGGCGAGGAAAGAGACGACCAGTCGCGGTCATGTATTCGGGCAGCAGCTCAAGGAGCAAGGCAAGGACATCCCTTTGGAGTTGATCCATCCGGTGAGCAAGATGATCAAGGCGGTTGATAAACGAGAGGGCAAGACTCTATTGGCCGTCATCGACATGCATGGCATGCAGCCTTTGGAGATGAAAGTCCCTAAGGACAGCGGGCTCAAATCGGGAGCCGACTCGGTGGCCTTTGATCCCGATTCGGGTCGGATCGTCGTGCTTCGCGAGTTCGACGACTTCAACGGATTTGGAATGTTCACTCAACCTGATAAGCCGGCTGTGGGTCCTTTGGGCGGTACGCTTCGCAGCGACGGAGGATCGGCAGGGGCGGGTCCTGGCGGCATGGGAGGCGGCATGGGTGGACTCGGCGGTTTGGGTGGGCTGGGTTCGGGACCTGGTGGACCTGGCCTCAGCGGCGCTGGTCCTGGCGGCCCTGGTCTCGGGGGTGCTGGTGCTGGCGGACCTGGACTGGGGGGGGCTGGTGCAGGCGGACCTGGACTGGGTGCTGGGATGTAGGTGTGCCTGGGATGCAAATGTGCCTGGCACCACAAGAAAACAAATGGGGCTGGAGTCGGATGGAAACAATCGGCTCTGGCTTTTTTGTTTGATTGTCGATAGGAAGAGGGGAACTTTGCGGGCCCCCGAGGTCGATAAACGCCGGGGAATTGATTGACCGAAGCGGAAACTCGGAGGTTTCTGCGCATCGCGAATACAAAAAGTTTGATTTGTAGTTGACTAACTGTCGAGTCCCTCATACATTCTTGCTCCCCTCTCGCCTGAGGAGGCTTGTTTGAGCGTGGAGCGTTCGAAGAGATCTTCGAAAAAGCGGACTGCGCGTTGACGATAGCTTTAGATTGAGGTAGGTAACTGTGTCTGGATCGCACGAAGTCATTAGGATACGCATGGAAGCTTACGATCATGCTGTTCTGGATCAAAGTGCCCTCGAGATTGTCGAGACGGCCAAGCGGACGCACTCTGAAGTGCACGGTCCGATCCCGTTGCCGACGAGAATTGAGAAGTACACAGTTCTTTCTGGTCCGCACATTGACAAGAAGGCTCGACAGCAGTTCGAGATTCGGACCCACAAGCGATTGATCGACATCAAGCAAGCGACCGCCAGGACGATTGAGGCGTTGAACAAATTGAGTTTGCCGGCTGGGGTTGACATCAAGATCAAAGCAACTTCAAGGTAGGCTTTCTTTCGGGTAGTTCCCGAAACGGTTTTCATTAAAGGTTTTCCTCGTATGGTGCGGATGCTTTGGGGGTAACCGTCGATCTTCTCAAGCGTAAAGAGAAGATGGGCGAGTCCTGCAGGGCAACGATTCACGGAACTGAAACATGAGAAAAGGTATCCTGGGCCGCAAAGTCGGCATGACGCAGATATTCCAGCCCGATGGCAGCATCGTGCCTGTGACTGTCATTGAGGCGGGGCCTTGTAAAGTGTTGCAGGTCAAGACCGTGGATCGCGACGGCTACGATGCCGTCCAGTTGGGGTTCAAGGACAAGCCGCGTCGTTTGGCTTCGCGATCTGAGCGGGGGCATGTGGCTGATATCTCGAGCAAGCGATCTGCGAAGCTCAAGGCTGCCGGGGTCGCGGTGGTCACCAAGTCGGAGGGGGAGCCAAAGAAGTTCATCAAAGAGCTCAGGGGCGATGCTGGTTTGGCAGTCGGATCCGAGGTTCTAGTGACTTACCTCGAGGGGATCAAGGCGGTCGATGTGACGGCTATTTCTAAGGGGTGTGGTTACTCCGGTTGGATGAAGCGGCACAATTTCAGTGGCCAGCGAGCTACTCACGGGGTCAAGAAGGTTCACCGGCATCCAGGGGGTACTGCAGCGGGTACTTATCCTGGTCGAGTTCGCAAGGGCCGCAAGATGGCTGGTCATTACGGGACCGATCAGGTCACCATGAGAAATCTCAAGCTGGTCAAGATCGATCTTGAGAACAATCTTTTGTTGGTGCATGGTCCGGTTCCTGGTCCTGCTGGTGGCTATGTTGTCATTCGCGAGACGAACAAGGTTGGTTAGTCGGTTGGGTTTGTAGAGTTGAATGTTCGGTGGTAGGGGAATCGGTGGAATACGAATCATGGTAAAGCTTCCAGTATACGATCTGTCGGGAAATAAAGTCGGCGATTACGATATCGATCCGTCGACGATTGCACCGAGGGTCAGCAAGCAGTTATTGCATGATGCCGTGGTGATGTACTTGGCAAACGCCCGTCAAGGGAGCAACAAGACCAAGTCTCGAGGCGAGGTTTCCGGGTCGACCAAGAAGATGTATCGCCAGAAGGGTACTGGTAATGCCCGGATGGGTGCCAAGCGAACACCGGTAAGACGCGGTGGTGGACACGCCAATTCCCGTCAGCCGAGATCTTATTACTACCGACTGCCTCGCAAGGCGGTTCAAGCCGCGACCCGAATGGCCTTAGCCGCAAAGATCGGAGCCGATTCGGTGGTTGTGATCGATCAATTGGCGATGGAAGCGCCGAAGACCAAGGCTCTCGTTGGTGCATTTAAGGCATTGGGGCTCGAGGGCGTGAGCAAGACACTTGCGACCGCTTCGCACGACCGAAACGTGTACTTGAGCGGAAGAAACATACAAGGTTTGACGATTAGCCCTGTGAGCGATTTGAATGCGTTGAGCATTCTGCGACCCCGAAAGCTGGTCCTGACGCGGGAAGCTTTGGATTGGATCAAATCGCGAGCCAGTGCTTAATCACGGCGTAAGATAGGAAACAAGAGCAAACAGTCATGGCAAAACAACCTCCAAAGACTTCGATGGTTTTGACGCCGCATCAGATCGTTTACCGACCGTTGGTAACCGAGAAGGGTGTGCACAAGGCGACACGCCAGAATCGCTATGCGTTCGAGGTCAGTCCCTTGGCGACCAAGACGCAGATCAAGCATGCGATCGAGGAACTGTTCAATGTGAAGGTCGAGGCAGTGGCGACCCAAAACCGTGCTGGCAAGGCGCGGCGGTATCGTGCCAAAGCGGGGATGACGAAGGCTTGGAAAAAAGCGATTGTCAAGCTCGGTAGTGAATACAAGATTGATTTCTTCTAGGCCGTAGCGACTCAAGAAGCGAACAATAAGGAAACGGGAATCGGATCATGGGAATACGAATACATAAGCCAACTTCGCCAGGACGAAGAAATTCGTCTTGCAGCGACTTTGCCGAACTCACACCAGGTGCAAAGCCTGAGAAGGGTTTGCTCAAACGTCAGAAGAAGAAGGGTGGCCGTAACAATCAAGGGTTCATCACCGCGAGGCACCGAGGTGGTGGCCACAAGCGAATGTACCGGATTGTCGATTTCCGTAGGCTCAAAGATGGGATCAAAGGCACGATCGATTCGATCCAGTACGATCCGAACCGAAGTGCTCGGATTGCTCTAGTCGTTTATGCCGACGGCGAGAAAGTGTACATCTTGGCGACCGAGAGCATGAAAAAGGGTGACGTTCTGATGAACGGCCCGGATGCTCCACCGACGCCAGGGAATTGCTTACCGATGAAGAACATCCCACCTGGGATGGATGTCTGTTGTGTCGAGATGACCCCTGGACGCGGTGCAGCATTGTGCCGATCGGCAGGATCGTCTGCGGTTTTGATGGCCCGTGAGGGTGGGTGGGCACAGTTGCAGTTGCCCAGTGGCGAAGTTCGCCGCGTACCTAGTCAAGGTCGAGCGACGATTGGCAAGATGGGGAATTCCGAGCACGATGCAGTACGCATCGGCAAGGCCGGTCGGAACCGTTGGAAGGGCTGGCGTCCACACGTTCGCGGCACGGCGATGAATCCTGTCGACCACCCGCACGGTGGTGGTGAAGGCAAAACCAAGGGTGGACGTCATCCTGTCAGTCCGACTGGCAAGTTGGCCAAGGGTGGGTTTACACGACGTCGTCGTAAGCCAAGCAATGCGTCGATCATTCGACGTCGCAAATCGGTACGATATGGTCAGTTGAAGTTGAGATAACGATCAGGGGCGCATAGAAGATGGGACGTTCGACAAAAAAGGGGCCTTTCGTAGACCCAAAGCTTTTTGCCAAGTTTCAGAAGGCTAGGTCTATTAGTAGCAACCAGCCGATCAGGACTTGGGCGCGTCGTTGTACGATCGTGCCAGAGTTTGTAGGCACGACGTTCGAGGTGCACAATGGCAAGGCCCACATCAAGGTTTTCGTCACCGAAGACATGGTAGGTCACAAGTTAGGCGAGTTTGCTCCAACGCGTACCTTCCGCGGACACGGCGGTAAGGGAGGCAAGAAGTAAGTTTCAGGCAGCGGACCGCTGAGGAAAACAGGACAATATTATGCCTTACCGAGCAACACACAAACACGCAAGAATCAGTGCACGCAAAGTGCGTCCGCTGGCCAATTTGGTTCGTGGCAAGTTCGCTGACGAAGCCTTGGAGATACTCCGATTCCAGCCTCATCGCGGTGCGAGGATGTTGGAAAAGGTGATCTTGAGCGCTTGCGGCAGTGCACAAGACACAGAACAAAACAGTGGCGAATCGTACAACGTCAACGAATTGGTCGTCGTCGATGCACGCATCGACGGTGGCCCGATGGTCAAGAGGTTCCAGCCACGTTCGCGTGGCCAAGCCTTTACGATCCTCAAGCGGACAAGTCATATTTCGGTGGTACTCAAGCGCTTGGACGAGCTGTAGGAAGTAACGAACATGGGACAAAAAGTAAATCCTATTGGCTTTCGGACTGGCATCGTCATGGGCTGGAAGAGCCGATGGTATGCCAGCAAGAAAGAGTTCGCGGAGCTTTTGGTAGAAGACCAGAAGATACGCAAGTTCATCAAGTTCCATCCCACCAAGCCAGCTTACCGCGAGGCAGGGATCGATCGGATCGAAATCGAGCGGACTCGCGACGAAGTGCGATTGCATGTGTTCGTCGCCAAGCCTGGTTTGCTGATTGGCAAGAAGGGTACGGAGATTGAGATCCTGCAAGAAGAATTGCAGAACTTGATCGGACGGCGTGTGAATTTGAAGGTCGAAGAAGTACATCGACCTGAAATACAAGCGCAGCTCATTGCAGAAGACATCGCCAAGCAATTGGCAAAGCGTGCTAGTTTCCGTCGGACGATGAAGCGTTCGATCGAGACGACCATGGACGCCGGGGCCAAGGGGATCAAGATCCAGTTGTCAGGCCGGCTCGGTGGAGCAGAAATGGCTCGTTGTGAGAAGGCCAACGCGGGAGCGTTGCCATTGAGCACGATCCAAGCAAAGATCAGTTACGGTTTCGCTGAGGCTTCGACCCCGCAGGGGAATATCGGGGTTCAGGTTTGGGTAAATCAAGGTTCCTACGCGGGAGACAACAACGATGGCGCTGATGCCCAAGCGGGTCAAGCACCGAAAAAGCCAAAGAGGACGTATAAAAGGTAACGCTACGCGCGGCAACAAGGTCGTCTTCGGTGACTTCGGACTCCAATGCCTCCAAGGCGGTTGGATTCGAGCCCAGACGATCGAAGCCGGTCGTATCGCTGCTAATCAATACGTTCGAGGTGAAGGTCGCCTGTACATTCGGATATTTCCTGACAAACCAGTATCTTCCAAGCCGCTTGAAACGCGGATGGGTAAAGGTAAGGGGGAGCCAGAATACTGGGTTGCAGTCGTCAAGCCAGGTACGGTTTTATACGAACTCGGTGGAGTAACCGAGCAGCAAGCGAAAGTTTGTTTTGCTCGACTGGCAGCCAAGATGCCCATCAGGGTACGTTTGGTTCGCCGACGTCCTGCTTAGTCATTGCGTTCTTTGCGACGCTTGATGGGTGGACGGTTTGCGTACAAGAGGTAAACTTCGGTTTCCCTCATCATGACTTGGTTGGGTTCGATAGCGAATCTGACCGGGTGCGATTCGATCCGAGCTGGTCTCTGGAGCGAAGACAAATGGAGGAGGTCTGAGGCTGGCCGGTCGGTCCAGTTTCGGGATACGGTTTATGATACACAGGCAGGATATAGAGCAAAGATGAAAGCGACCGAACTACGAGAGATGAGCGACGAGCAATTGGAGCTCACCGCTGTCGAGGCAGCCGAGACTTTGTTTCGCTTGCGTCTTCAATCTCAAACCGATCGGGTGGACATTCCGACCCAGAACAAGAAGAACCGACGTTTGATTGCACGGGTCAAAACGATCCAAACCCAGCGGTCGAAGGCCGCTGGTGGTTGAGTTTCGACGACTGCACTGAGGTGCTGGTAACGTTCCTTGGCGAGGGCCACGGGATCGCATCAGCAACGAGGAAGCAAGTTGGACTCGGTCGGGGTAATGGCGGACAGAAGCGAAAAGACAAACACAAATTGTAGGGTAGTTACAGGGGCAAGCGGTACATGGCACGCAGAATTTTGGTTGGGGTCGTCAAGAGCGACCGGATGAACAAGACGCGACGGGTCGAGATCGAGCGTTCCGTAAGGCATCCGAAGTACACGAAGATTGTGCGGCGCAAGACCGTTTGCCATGTGCATGACGAGAACAACGAGTCCAAGAGTGGAGACAAGGTGGAGATTGAAGAATCTCGTCCGCTTTCGAAACTCAAGCGATGGAACTTGGTAAGAATTATCGGCAAGAACGATGCCGCTGGATTGGCCGAACCGCATGTAGAGGCTCAGGCGAGCCTGTAGTTGCGAATGGTTTCGGTGAACACTGATTGGTTTGAGAGACACATAACATGATTCAACAAGAAACACGACTCCAGGTTGCCGACAACACTGGCGCACGCGAAGTGATGTGCATCAAGGTGCTGGGTGGTACACGCCGACGCTATGCGAGCATCGGCGACGTGATCATTTGCTCGGTCAAGAGCGTGATCCCTGGCAGTGAGATCAAGAAGAAAGCGGTTGTGCGTGCGGTGATTGTCCGTACCGCCCAGCCGAACCGGCGTAGCGACGGCAGCTATGTTCGTTTCGATAGCAACGCGGTGGTATTGGTCGACAAAGATGACAATCCTCGCGGAACGCGGATTTTTGGTGCGGTCGCACGGGAACTCCGTGAGAAGAGCTACACGAAGATCGTCTCTTTGGCAAGTGAGGTGGTTTAATCATGTTGATCAAAGTACAAGACGTCGTAGAAGTTATTTCGGGCCGGGACAAGGGCCAGCGTGGGACGGTACTATCGGTTGATCGCGAGAACAACAAGGTTGTTGTCGAGGGAGTCAATCGGGTTCTCAAGCACGTCAAGAAGTCGCAACGCAACCCTCAGGGTGGACGTTTGTCGAAGGAAGTAGCCCTGCGAGCTTGCAAGGTGATGCTTGTGTGTCCAAAGACGAGCAAACCGACTCGAATGGGAGTTCGGATTGCCAGCGATGGATCGAAGGAGCGTTACTGCAAGAAGTCGGGTGTAAGCCTCGGGGTGGTGTCACCTGCGAAGCAGACGAAAGTCAAGAAGTAATTTCGGATTCATTGGTTTGAAGAAGGTTTAGAGGATCAGACGCGATGGCGCCTCGATTACAACAACACTACTACGACAACATCCAAAAGCAACTAGGCGAGGAGCTGGGCATCAAGAATGTCTTTGCCATTCCTAGGATCGAGAAGATCTCGGTGAATATGGGTGTCGGCGAAGCGATGCAAGACAAGAAGATTTTGGAGTTGGCTGCCGATGCGATGGGAGAGATCACGGGTCAAAAACCTGTATTGACTCTGGCCCGCAATTCGATCGCCGGTTTCAAGCTCCGCGAGGGAGTTCCTATCGGATGCAAGGTCACCTTGCGTGGCGACAGGATGTACGAGTTCCTCGATCGGATCATCAGCATTGTGCTTCCTCGGGTGCGTGACTTCCGTGGGGTTAGCCGCACGGCTTTCGACGGCCAAGGCAATTATTCGATGGGATTGAACGAGTGGTTGGTTTTCCCTGAACTCAGCAACGACAAGTATGCCAAGGCACAGGGGATGAACATCACCATCGTCACGACAGCCCGTTCGAACGATGACGGCCGTCGGCTGCTTGAGATGTTCGGGATGCCGTTCCGAGCACCGAAAAAGAAGACTGCTTAGAACAATTGGGTTTTTGTTAGTTCATAACTTTGTTTTGATTGGAAGACCGAACCGGTGGCAAGCAAAAGCAAAATCGCAAAGGCGAATCGCGAGCCTAAGTTTTCGACGCGGCGAGAGAATCGTTGCAAATTATGCGGGCGCCCCAGGGCCGTGTATCGCAAGTTTGGCATTTGCCGAATTTGCTTCCGCAATTTGGCTGACAAAGGTCTGATCCCTGGTGTACGTAAATCAAGCTGGTAGGGGCGGGGTAGAACAAGATGATCAATGATCCGATTTCAGACATGCTGACAAGAATCCGCAACGCGATTCGCATCGAGCGCACCTTCGTGGATGTACCGATGTCGAGTCTCCGCAAGAGCGTCGCGGACGTATTGAAGCGAGAGGGTTACATTTGGGACTATTCGGAGATCGAAGCGACTCCGGGTAAGAACTTGAGGATCGAACTCAAGTACGGTCCTAATGGCGAGAAAGTGATTCAAACCGTCAAGCGTGTTAGCAAGCCTGGCCGTCGGGTGTATGCCAAATGCACCGATTTGAAGCCCATACTCAATGGTCTGGGGATATCGATCGTCAGCACCTCCAAAGGGGTTTACAGCGATCGCGAAGCGAGACAGCACAAACTCGGCGGTGAAGTCCTTGCCGAAGTCTGCTAATTTTTCACAGTTCATTAGCGGAAGACTGCTTGGGAACCAAGCAAACATTCCAGGAGTACTTTAGATGTCCCGAATTGGTCGCAAGCCGGTAGAAATTCCGGCCGGTGTGAAGGTGAGTCTCGAAGGCAACACGGTCAACGTGGAAGGGCCCAAGGGTAAGCTTTCTTTTACGCACAGAGACGAGGTCAAGGTCGAGGTGACCGACGACGGCAAGACGGTCAACGTCACCCGCGACTCCGATCAGGGATTGGCAAGGGCACTCCATGGGTTGACCCGCGCACTGATCAACAACATGGTCTTGGGCGTCAAGACCGGTTATGAAAAGAAGCTTGAGATCCAGGGCGTTGGTTACCAAGCCTCGGTCAAGGAGAAGGTACTGACGCTTCGCGTTGGTTTCGCCAACGAATTGAAGCTTCCCATACCCGACGGCTTGACGGTGGTTTGTCCGGACAACACGCACGTCAACGTGTCGGGTTGCGACAAGCAATCCGTTGGACAATTTGCCGCTTACGTCCGATCGCTGAGGAAACCTGAGCCTTACAAGGGCAAGGGTGTTCGTTATGTGGGCGAAGTGGTGAAGATCAAGCAAGGCAAGAGTGCGACCTAGTCGCCTAGCAAACGAATCAATTGATACGAGGTTGAAAAGTGGACATTCGCAAAGTAGTCGACGGACAAAGGGAACGCCGAGCCTATCGAGTTCGCAAGAAGGTACGGGGTACAACCGAACGGCCAAGGTTGTGCGTATACCGATCCTTGCAAAATTTCGGTTGTCAGGTGATCGACGACGTCACTGGCAAGACATTATGCTCGGTCTCGTCAGCCGAGAAGGCCTTGCGTGCCCAGGTTGGGTACGGTGGCAACCGCGACGCGGCTGCCAAGCTTGGTAAGATTCTTGCAGAGCGAGCATCGGCCATCGGGATCAAGACGGTTTCGTTCGACCGTGGTTCGTACAAGTACCATGGCAGGGTAGCGGCGTTTGCCGACGCAGCACGTGAAGCGGGATTGGAATTCTAATTCCAGGGAAACAAACAGAGAGCTAGCGAGTAATTTATGTCAAACGAGTCCATGCAAGGCGATTCCCAGATCGACCGCGTGTTGAAGATCAAGCGATGTGCGGCGGTGGTCAAAGGTGGCCGACGCTTCAGCTTCGCAGCCCTGGTTGTTGTCGGGGATGGTCGCGGCAAGGTCGGGTACGGTTACGGGAAAGCCAACGAAGTTCCCCCGAGCGTTGCCAAGGCACAAAAAGCTGCCGGGCGAGCGATGCTCCAAGTTCCGATTATCAATGGAACGATTCCCCACGAAGTCAGCGGCCACTACGGGGCAGCCCACGTGTTGCTGATGCCTGCGAGTCCAGGTACTGGGATCATTGCAGGCCAAGCCGTCCGCTCGGTTTGCGAAGCACTGGGGATTCAAGATATCCTTACCAAGAGTTTCCGCTCCAACAATCCAACCGTGTTGATCAAGGCGACATTTGACGCTTTATCGAAACTGCGTACACGCGAAGACGTCGAACGCCTCAGAGGAGTGAATCTGTCATGAACTTAGAAGAAGTCAACGAAGGGGTCGAAATCAATCGCCCCCGAAAACGCATCGGCCGTGGGGTAGGTAGTAAGACCGGTAAGACATCCGGACGAGGACGCGACGGACACAAGTCGCGCAGCGGTTACAGCCGCCACCCGATGTTCAGCGGTAGCGATACTCCGATTTACATGCGGACACCCAAGCGAGGTTTCAACAACCGATTCGCAACGGAAGTCGTCGGCGTCAATGTCGGAGCGATCAACGGAGCGTTCGAAGAAGGTTCCGAAATCACCCCGGCTGACATTCGTCACCGCGGCTTGGTCAAAGTTCGCTTCGACGAACTGAAGATTCTCGGCGACGGCGAGGTGACCAAGAAATTGAACTTGGTCGTCACCCGAATTAGCGCGTCGGCCAAGGCGAAGGTTGAAGCGGTTGGCGGGACGGTCAAGATCGTCGCTGCCAAGAGAACACCTAAGCAACGGGTAGCGGATTCCAAGGCCAAGAGCTAATCACTCGTCCTGGGCAAAATGCCCTACCTGAATAAGTCCATCGGCTGACGTCGCTTAGGTGCCGTCAGCCTTTGTTTTTGGTATAGTTTGACGGTCCTTTCGGTTCATCGTTCTCGCTCCAGGAACATTGAAAACATGTTTGAGAAACTGCGGGTCGTGTTTTCCATCCCCGAACTACGTCAGAAGATTCTTTTGACGCTGTTCCTCTTGGCCGTCTATCGAATCGGGTACCACGTTCGATTGCCGGTGCTCAAGTCGGATTTGGCCGGTAGCACCAGCGAACTCAAGAGCTTCATGGAAAAGGTTGCAGTCTTTTCTGCGACAGACCTACGAAGTCTTACGATATTCGGCCTTGGACTCGCTCCATACATCTCCGCTTCGATCATTTTCCAACTGCTCGGTACGGTTTGGAAGCCGATTGAGGATCTCCGCAAGGAAGGCGGGGCTGGACGCAAGAAGATCAACGAGTACACCCGTTATCTGACGGTGATCATCTGTATTTTGCAGAGTTGGGTTTACTTGAGTTTCACCGTAGGTCCTCAAGACTCGCCTGCATCATCACAGTTCTTCGGAACCAATTCGAGTAGTTTGTCGCTCGGCTGGCAGATCACCTCCGTGGCGATCATGACCGCTGGTTCGATGTTCCTGATGTGGCTCGGCGAGCAAATTGACGAGTATGGGATTGGCAACGGCATTTCGTTGCTGATCATGGCAGGTATCTTGGCACAAATGCCAAGAGCCCTATGGGACCTTCGGCAGAACGTTTCGAGTGAACTCACGGGCAATTCAGGAACCTCGATTGGCCCTGACGTCTTGGTGGTCTTGGCGGCGTTATTCATCGCGGTGGTCTTTGGTGTTGTCTTCATCACCATGGCACAGCGAAGGATCGAGATGCAGAGTGCCAAGCACGTACGAGGCCGACGGATGTCGGGGGGTACCAAGCAGTACCTTCCGCTCAAGATCAACCAGTCGGGTGTTATGCCGATTATCTTCGCGAGCAGTTTTCTGATGATCCCCGGAATGGTGTTTGGCCTTTTGGCTACCTCCTTCGCTTCGGGAGAAGGGATTTGGCAGACGCTTGCTAGTTTTGCACAGCAAGCCTCCTCGATGTTCAACTCCGGTTCGTCGTTTACCTACAATGTTCTCTATGTGCTATTGATCTTCTTTTTCTGCTTCTTTTGGACATCGATCATGTTCAATCCCAAGGAGATGTCGCAGAATCTGAAAGATTCCGGGGCGTTTATACCAGGCTATAGGCCTGGCAAGCGAACCGAGGATTACCTTGAGAAGGTGATGTTGCGAATCACCTACGTTGGAGCTGCGTTTCTTGCGATCATCGCGATTGTGCCAACGATCATCACCTCGCAATTCGGTGTGTCGTTTACCGTCGCATCGTTCTACGGTGGCACTGGATTGTTGATCGCCGTGAGTGTGGCGTTCGATTTGATCCAAAAAATCGACAGCCATCTTTTGATGCGGAACTACAAGGGACTATTGGAGTCGTAATCCAGTACTCCTAGGGCTGATCAAAGGGAAACTAAACCGAAGGGGGGCCGACATCGATGCTAATCGTTTTCATCGGTCCTCCCGGTGCAGGTAAGGGGACCCAATGCCGTCGTTTGGTCGAACTGTTCGACATCCCCCATCTTTCTACTGGGGAGATGCTTCGTGCCGTCATGGAGCAGGATACCGCACTCTCAAGGTACGTCGCCTCGTACATCAATGCGGGCAAACTAGCTCCAGACCATTTGGTCATGCGTATCGTTTCGCAGAAGATCAAGAGTCCGGATTGTGCCAAGGGTGCTTTGTTCGATGGGTTCCCAAGGACGATGGTCCAGGCGCAGATGCTTGACGATCTGCTGACGGAACTCAAGAGACCGCTGGATGTGGTCTTGGAGCTACGGGTTCCCGACGAAGTGCTCATCACGCGATTGCTCAAGCGAGCGAAGATCGACGGCAGGGCCGACGACAACGATTCGACGATCCGTGAACGCTTGCGGGTCTTCCACGAACAGACCAAGCCACTGGTGCAGTATTATGGGGCACAGGGCAAGCTCCGCTCGGTTGACGGAACCGAGTCGGAAGTAGAAGTCTTCGAAGCGATCCGTAAATCTCTGACCGTGGCGACCTAACTAGTTCGGCTTGGGATCTTCTCGATTCCGAACCTTTTTGTCTTGCCGTTGTGATCCAAGTTTCTTGTTTGGGTGTTCGTGCATCTGTGTCCTCTGTGTCCCCTGTGACTCTGTGTTTCATTCCTGTTTCCCCGCGAGGGTAAGGGTCTTCTGGAAAGGTTCACTTCAAAAGCCTTCTTTTGGCTTCGAGAAAAACTCGATTGTTTGACGTTGAAATGGTTTTAAGTATCCTTTGCTACTCAATGCCCTTGCAAATATCCACCACCAAACTTGCCGTGCCGAGAAAGTCTGGATGGTATCAGACCTTCGCCCGATAATGACTCTCAATGGACAAAGAAAACTTAACCTGCTTTCCGATCACGGAAGAGGTACCCCATCTTGAGCAAGTTGGAGCTCATGGCGACCTTTCTTTTGCCTCTGACGCAACGCTAGACCGATTTGAGTTCACGGTACTTGACCCTATCGTCGAACACCTCGAAAAAACGTCGCGGGTCGAGGGTGTCGATGTTGAATGCATGTTGCTTTCAGCGTTTGTAATGGTTTTAGACCGATACACAGGTGGCCTACTAGACGAATGGATCAGAATCGCCAAGCCACAGACATTTGGCGACTTGGCTCGGCATTTTTCTAACGATCCATCGTATGGTTTTGATGGTGAGTGTTTTTCGAAGCAGTTTTGTGTGCGTGATTTCTCGAGAGACTTTGGGACTCCGACGATCCCGGAGTGCCAAGTACTTTTTGTCTGCGACACTTGGAACAGTGAGTTGAGACTCGATTCGGCCCATGTGACGCAAATCGATTTGCCCCTACTTGGTGCACGCTTCGACCTGGAAATGATTCTCCAGCGGAAACTTGATTCGGTTTCCGGAAAACCATTCATTCAAGGGC
>Ga0315901_10002772_pt1 | contig 23637 bp, 24 predicted proteins | sample LakEriMetagenome_10_FD_203761 | JGI IMG/M metagenome (GOLD analysis project Ga0315901, IMG submission 203761) | Freshwater fungal communities from buoy surface, Lake Erie, Ohio, United States - Buoy 2 MA116 | ecosystem: Environmental > Aquatic > Freshwater > Lake | place: USA: Lake Erie, Ohio... | reverse complement strand
ATAATATTTTTTATAGTCTTTCATTATTCATCTTTCCTTCTACAAGATAGATAAGTTGAATGATGATACGATTTTGACAATCTATCCCACAGTTCCGGAGATACGCCAAATGCCTCACACACATTATACATATTGAAATATAGCTATGTGATTAATTTTTAAACACCTAAGCTCTACAGACTTTACAACTTGTTTAATGTGCTCAAAATTAACGGTATAGTTCTGCTTCTTTCATTTCTGAACGATTAGAAAAGTGCATTTTAACAACCAGAAGTTAAATATGAAAAAATGCAATGTGATAAATTTAGGCGTTGAGTAGCTTTTTTTGTGTCCAGAACAAAAAAGAAAACAAATTAAAAATTACTCTAATGAAAAAAATCTCCCTCGGTATTTTATTTTTGATGGTGGGCTTAGGAGTTACCCAGGCCCAGGAACAAAAAAAACCAGAACCCAAGTTTTCGGTTAATCTCACCCTTAATCAGGATGCGTTTTTCGGATTTTATCCATCCGTGAATGCTTCTGTTTCACTCAATGAGAAAACAGACCTGACATTTTACACGATTCTCTGGACAACGCCTTCTTTTGGCACAGGCGGAGGTGGTGGTCTTTGGACTGAATTTGGTGCGGGATTGAACCTTAGGGCAGCCCAGGGTGCTCTTGTCATATCCCCATCGATTGGAATCCTGAACGGTAAATTACTCTCCAATGGAAACTACAGCATACCTTTTGAGGGCATTGTCCCCTCATTGACGGCCAACCTCAACACCCGCCGATTTGAAGGGCAGTTTTATCTGGGTTACTATGCAGCGATGCGCAAAGGCCAGGTCAAGACCGGCAATAACTATGTGGACGCCCAGGTTCAGAATAATTTCTTGCATTACTGGATCAATGCTGGCGTAAAAACAGGTGGCCCAATATCCTTGGGGCTGCATTTCGAACACCTTCGTTCCAATCCTTCGAAAGGAGCCAGTTCAGATGTTTACCAGTGGCTAGGGCCCTATATCCAGTTCATGACACCTAAAGGCCATGGACTGAGGTTCACCGGCGGAGCAGACATCACCAGCCGCACTCCGGATACGGAGCAGAATGGCTTTTATAAAATGAGCGCTTTTTTTAGTTTATAGGAAAGGGTGTGCTTCCTTTTTCTCAAGAACAAGGACCGCATTCTTGCGGTCCTTTTTTATTGACTTACTCGCCCGAGCAAGCTCGGCTCGCGTCAATAAAAAAAGCCATGCACTGCGTGCAAGGCTTTGTGACCCCGTCAGGATTCAAACCTGAAACCTTCTGATCCGTAGTCAGATGCTCTATTCAATTGAGCTACGGGGCCATTCCCATTTTGGGGAGGGCAAAAATAGTACAATACCTCGTTTTTGCCAAACTTCTGTTCTTTTCTCCGCCGGGTATTGGGGCAATAATCCGAAAATTTCTGGAAAATGCTATCTTCTGGCAAATTGAGATCATGAACCCAAGACTCCAACAGCTGTTTATCATTGCTTTACTTTTCTTCTGCCCAATGCTCCTCAAGGCGCAAAAAGTAATGACCACCAAGAACGGGAATAAATATCATCTCCAGGATTGCCGTTATGCCAAGTCTGATGCCTCAGCAACAGATGTAAAGGACGCCCTCGCCAAGAAATATGTGGCTTGCGATGTGTGCAAGCCGCCGACAAAACCCGATTCCGACGGGAAACAATGTAGCGCTAAAACCAAGGATGGCGGCCGCTGCTCAAGGATGACCAGTAGCAAGAACGGGAAGTGCTGGCAGCATTCCAATTAGCTGATTAGCTGATTGACACATTGGCTGATTCGCTACGCTTAAATCAAGCCTGATCATCCAGCCTCCAATCAGCCAATGAGTCAATTAGCCAATTAGCCAATTGATTAATACTCCCAGCGCACGAAAGCTTCCAGCGCCGCATATTTGGGAAGGCCGAGCCTGTCGTATATCTCTGCCGTACCTGCATTGCGCTCTTCGGCACGTTGCCAGAATTCACGGCTGTCGCTTCCCTGGAATACCACGCCGTCTTTCTGAGACTGGTGAATGAAGATGCCATTCCTTTTTTGAATCACCTGATCCGGGCTCATAGGTATCGCCATGTCCACATCCCATAAATCCCACTCGGCCCAGGCACCACGGTATAGCCAAAGCCAGCAATCACTGACTGATTCGTCCTTGGCGGCTTTCAGTCTTCTCAGGGCTTCAAACAGGATGTCGAAACAAACTTTATGCGTACCATGGGGGTCTGCAAAATCACCTGCAGCAAAGATCTGATGCGGTTTTACCTCGCGGATCAATTCCATGGTTTGCAGGATATCCGCTTCACTGGGAGGATTTTTCTCAATCAGTCCTGTCTCATAGAAAGGCAGATTCATGAAATGAATGTTTTCATCCTTGATTCCCACATATCGACAAGTAGCCCGGGCCTCAGTGCGGCGTATCAGTCCCTTAATGGCCCTGATTTCCTCCGTGTCTTTCTGGTTCGATTTCTTCGTCTCAATAAAGGCGCCGGCATCTTTCCAAATGCTGTTGGCGCGGCTTTTGTCGATCCCGAAAATAGAATCAAACTCAACGGCAAAATCGATCTGCCGCATCACAAATTCGTCACTCACGGCAATGTTGCCCGAGCACTGGTAACCTATGTGTACATCGTGACCCTGCTCATGCAGCCTGATAAAGGTTCCACCCATAGAAATGATATCGTCATCAGGGTGGGGAGAGAAGATGATCACCCTTTTTGATTTAGGGTCTTTCCGTTCAGGATGCCTGGGAACAACTTCGGAATACTTTCCGCCGGGCCAGCCTGTTATGGTATCTCGCATACCGTTGAACACTCTCAGGTTAATATCATATGCCGAGCCGTATTTGACCATCAGGTCACTAAGCCCGTAATTATTATAGTCATTGCTGGTTAACATCAGGATCGGCTTTCCCATTTCGAGTGCCATGCTGCAAACCGCTTTACGGATCTGCTTTTCGGTCCACTCAATCTCACCCGTCAGCCAGGGAGACTTGTATCGAGTGAGCTCCTGTGCAGCCCCTTCGTCCAAAAAGAAGGTGCAGTTGTTGTGTTCCTGGAGGAAGGAGGCCGGTACATGGTCGGTAATTGTGCCTTCCACGGAAGCGCGGATTACCGGCGCTTTATGAAGGCCCCAAGCAAGAAGGGCAATCTTCTTAGCTTTCAGAATGGTATTTATCCCAACGGTTATGGCTAACCGGGGAACCTGCGCGATGCTTGAAAATTCATAAGCATTTGCAAGCCTGGTAGTATTATCAAGCGCAACAAGACGTGTGCCTGACTGTCGTCCGGAACCTGGCTCGTTGAATCCGATATGTCCATTAAGGCCTATGCCCAATACCTGGTAGTCGATGCCGCCGGCCTGTTCAATTTTTCGTTCATACTCCGTTGCATATGCACGCACATCGTTTTTCTCGATGGTGCCATCTGGAACATGGGTATTAGCCTTGTCAATATCGATGTGATCGAACAGATGAACATTCATGAACCGGTGATAACTCTGCAAAGCATCCGGTTCAATGGGGAAGTACTCATCAAGGTTGAACGTGATTACATTCCTGAAGCTCAGCCCTTCAGTTCTGTGCAAGTTGACCAGTTCCTTATACAGGGTTTTGGGAGTTGAGCCGGTAGCAAGACCGAGTACGCAGATCTTACCTTCTTTTTGTTTTTGCCTGATCAGGTCCGAGATCTCACGGGCCACATGGGCCGAAGCGGTCTTATCATGGTCAAATATCTGGACTGGGATCTTCTCAAACGAATCAACAAGGCTCATCAGCGTATAATTTATGCAGTTAAATGTGTGCGGACAAAGATAGGCAATGTGGCAAAAAAATCAGGGCTCCAGTTGAACTTCAAACATCAGGGGCCATAGCTTTCCAGTAATGAACATCTTCTTTTTATCTGCGTCCCAGGCGATCCCGTTCAGGACGGCACCGTGGGGATTGGCTGTCAGGTACGAAAGATCCATTTTGCTGTACTTCTTAAGTACATCGGCGAAATTCATTTTCCCCGTTACATATCCATTGGCAGGGTTGATGCGGATCACATATTCATAATCCAGCCGGTTGGCATAGATGCTGCCATTCACGTATTCTAATTCATTCAGGTTGTTGACAGGCCCCAGGTGGTCGCTTACCGAGATCACCCGCTCCAGTTTCAATGTGCCCGGCTTTACAACATAGATTTTGTCGGACCCGTCCGTCAGGTAAAGGGATCTTCCATCATTGGTAATGCCCCATCCGTCATTGCTCCAACTCAATTCCCCGAGGGGTTTGAAGGAAGCGGGATCGTAGATGAGTACCTTGTGGTTCTGCCAGGTCAACTGATACAGGGTATCGTTGAGCACCGTGATGCCTTCTCCGAAGAGTTTCGGATCCAGCTTCTTAAGTTCCCCGGGTACGCCGGATTTGACATCCACTTTTCTGAGCGTGGATCTTCCCTCAAGGCCTGTGCTCTCATACAGGGTGCCTTTGTAAAACTCAAGGCCCTGCGTAAAGGCAGCAGTATCATGGGGATATGCGTTTACGATAGTGTAGGGGATCATCGGTGCTTCTGGAACTGCCGCGGCAATCGGCTCAGAAGGGGTTGTATTGCTGTCAGAACCCGAATTGCAGGAAAAAATGACCGCAAAGCAGAAAATAAAAAAGAATCTTTTACACATAAGGGATCGCTGGTCTGAACTTAATGTTCTTTTTATCAATCAATTATTGGTCAAATGTAGAGAATAGAAAGTGATGTAGCTAACGACAAAGGTTAAAATGGGCCCGAAATGCTTTGAATAATGCAATAAATTTTGTTGTTTTGCGATACCACACCTCTGTTAACCGGAACATTTCTCCGCAACATCCGATTATTTACAGAAGGCGTCTTTTTAATCTATCCTCCAATCCGTTTCTAAGATTAACATCTAGGTTCTGTTTCCGTTTAGGTCCCACTGCCTGTCATCATAAGGCCAGAAGGGCTAACATCTATATCATTTCATCCAGTCCTGTTGGAAGCTGCGGTCCCCTGCCTGTTATGTTATTCAGGCCAGAAAGGCTGCCCACTATATGCATTGATCCAATCCTGTAGAAGGTCGTAATCCACAAGAGTATCTAAGAAAGCCATTCGAACCTCTGAAATCTAAAACGAATGAGACTTTTTACTGCCTTTTTCCTGGCATTCATTTGCCATACCGTTAGTGCCCAAACACCCAATGCAAGCGCTTCCGAAGACAAAGTGATCACTATTCCTGTTGTCGTGCACGTTCTGTACTCAGGCTCCTCAAATATCAGCGACCAGCAGATCATTTCCCAGATCAACGCACTGAATACCAATTTTAATGGCGAGAACCCTGACATTGAGAAGGTGCCCGCAGTATTCAGGAAAGTTGCAGGCGTTTCCAATATCAGGTTTGTACTTGCCAAGGTTGACCCAAGTGGAAAAGCTACTTCAGGGATCACCCGGAAAAAATCTGCCCGTGAAATGTGGTCCAACGATGATAAAGTTAAGGATCCGGCATTCGGCGGAGTTGCTCCCTGGGATGCAAGCAGCTACCTGAATATTTGGGTTTGTAACATGATTCCTGGTTTGTTGGGTTATGCTTCAGCGCCAGGTTCACCTGCTGCCAAGGATGGCGTGGTGATCAAGATGAGTAATTTTGGTGCCAATGGTTCCGGCAGTTTCGGATTAGGTAGAACCGCCGTCCATGAAGTGGGTCACTGGCTTAATCTGAAGCACCTGTGGGGAGATAAAGAATGTGGTTCTGATGACGTTGACGATACGCCTCAACAGAGAACATACAACCTTGGCGTTCCCACCTTCCCTCGAATTGGAATGGGTTGTTCAGCCACTAACCCCCATGGTGAGATGTTCATGAATTTTATGGACTTCACTAACGATGCAGCCATGATGATGTTCACCCAGGGCCAGGTTAAAAGAATGCGTGCGCTGTTTGCGGATGGTGGCCTGCGTAGATCCCTCCTCTCTTCTAAAGGACTGGGCGAGCCATATTTTGTTTCTCCTGCCACTGCTGTTTCCAACAACGTGGTGGTGCCTGCTCCAGCCAAAGTGGAGGCTGTTGCTTCAGCTAAGTTGTTCCCTAACCCTGCTACTGACCGAATCACCATTTCTGCAGAAAATGAGCAGAGGATCGCCGGCAGTACCTATAGCATCTTTGCAGCAGATGGCCGGGTGGTTACGTCAGGTCTGGTTACTTCAAACAATTTTACGCTGAATATATCTTCCTTCCATCGTGGTATCTACTTCGTAAAAATCGGCGAAGACGCTGGCAAGCAAGTGATAAGGTTTGTAAAGCAATAATATTTGTTCTGGTAGGGAATAAATGGGGCAGGTTTAATGATAACATTAACCTGCCCTTTACGTTTTAGATGATAGATTTGTCTAAACCGATCTCTACTATGAAAAGAATATTACTGTTAACGGTATCGCTGATTTCTTTTTCCACTCTTATCATGGCCCAAACGACCCGGGATTCCCTTGGTGGTATCAAGGTCAAAAATCCGTTGGACCGATTAATCAAGAAATCGGCCGGAGGCTCTCTGACCACTGACCAGATTGCAGCCGGATTGAAAGAAGCCCTGTCGGTGGGGGCCGAGCGGGGCACAAAAACACTTTCTGCAGCCGATGGCTTTTTTGGTAATGCAGCGGTAAAGATCCTCATGCCTGAAGAGGCAAGAAAAGTGGAGAACACACTGCGGTCGCTGGGCCTTGGACGGCAGGTGGACGATGCTGTGAAGACGATGAACCGAGCCGCAGAAGACGCTGCTAAATCAGCCACGCCCATTTTCGTGAAAGCAGTTAAGGAGATGAGTATTCAGGATGCCATGGGGATCCTGAAAGGAGGCAATAATGCCGCCACGTCTTTCCTGCAATCTAAAACTACAGCCCAGCTGACTGAAGCTTTCCGGCCCGTGATCAATGAATCCCTCCAAAAGGTGGATGCCACCAGATACTGGAATACGGTATTCACCAGCTATAATAAGGTGAGCAGGGAAAAGATCAATCCAGATCTTTCCGCATACGTAACAGAGAAAGCCCTTTCAGGCATCTTCTTCCAACTGGCAAAGGAAGAAGAAAAGATCCGTCTCGACCCGGTTGCCAGAACATCCGACATCCTGAAGCAGGTGTTCGGGAAGTAATGATTGTTACAAATTCTGCATAAAAAAAGTAAAGGCCGCACCATTCGGGGCGGCCTTTAACCTATAAGTTCAACCAGGCTTAAATGTCTATAGCTTCGCCATAAGCTGCAGCTGCTGCTTCTTTCACCGCCTCACTCAATGTGGGGTGGGGGTGGATCGCGTTCAGGATCTCGTGGTGGGTGGTTTCCAGCTTTCTTGCCGTTACCACTTCAGCGATCAGCTCGGTGACGCCCTGGCCGATCATATGAGCGCCAAGGAACTCACCATACTTCGCATCGAAGATCACTTTTACAAAACCTTCAGTGGCACCGGAAGCGCTGGCTTTTCCACTGGCCATAAAGGGGAACTTGCCAACTTTGATCTCATAACCCGCATCTTTGGCCGCTTTCTCGGTGAAGCCTACTGAGGCAACTTCAGGAGAGCAATAGGTGCATCCGGGCACATTGTTATAGTCGATGGCATCGGGTTGGTGATGGCTTTTCTTTTCGAGATAGGCAATGTACTCTGCCGTATTGATGCCTTCCTTGCTGGCCACATGTGCCAGCGCTTGTCCAGGTGCGCAGTCGCCAATGGCGAAGATGCCAGCCACGCTGGTCTGTCCGTATTTGTCAACTACAACCTTGCCCTTTTCCGTTTTAATGCCATTTTCTTCGAGGCCAATATTTTCCAGGTTTGATTGAATGCCTACAGCACTCAGCAGGATGTCGGCTTCAAGTACTGATTCGCCAGAGGCGGTTTTTACAGTGGCTTTTACGCCCGCACCTGATATATCTGTTTTGGTAACCTCGGCGGAGGTCATGATGTTGATGCCTTTGCGCTTCAATTGTTTTTCCAATTCCTTGCTAATGTCCTCGTCTTCAACGGGAACGATACGGGGCATGAATTCGATTACGGTCACTTTCGTGCCCATGCTGTTGTAGAAGTCAGCGAATTCTACACCAATGGCTCCGCTACCTACCACGATCAAGGATTTGGGCTGCTCCGGCAACACCATCGCTTCACGGTAGCCAATGATCTTTTTTCCATCGATGGGCATGGCGGGCAGCTGCCTGCTCCTGGCACCGGTGGCGATGACGATATATTTTGCTTCAACAACCTGCTTTGTCCCATCCGCGCCCGTAACTTCCAGTTTGCCTTTTCCGGCCACTTTGCCAAATCCCATAATGACGTCGATCTTGTTCTTCTTCATCAGGAACTGGACGCCCTTACTCATTTTATCTGCAACTCCACGGCTTCTTTTTACTACAGCGCCAAAATCGTGCGACACACCCGTGCTGTTGATGCCATAGTCTGCACTATGTTTCAGGTAATCATAAACCTGGGCGCTTTTCAACAGCGCTTTGGTGGGGATACAGCCCCAGTTTAAACAAACACCACCCAGACTTTCCTTTTCTACTATTGCCACTTTAAGTCCCAGTTGAGAAGCCCTGATCGCGGCTGGATATCCACCAGGGCCGCTTCCCAGAACAATTACGTCGTATGCCATAACAATTGTTTATAAGTTGAATGAGGTGCGAAAATACTAATTTGTATCCATCTTAATCCGGTAACATGCCTCATCCTTTATTCATCCTTTGTTTGGTGATGTTTTCTGGTTATGTCGATGTGTATGCGCAGACAGACCGATGCACGACCTCTATCGTCCAAACATGAGGGCAAGGGACATGAGTTGGGTAGTTTCTTGGCTGAGTGGGATCGGGCGAAGATGGCGAGATCAGATCTTCATTGGGTCTGTTTCGTCATTGTGGGATGAACCTGGTGAGGATCCCGGATAACTGGGAGGCAGACATGGCCCCGCTTTGCCGCCAGAGCATATTGCCCTTTTGAAAAAGGATAAGGGTAGGTACACTGTTTACCTGGTAAGCCGCAGCTGCTTGCGGATTTTTGTCCACGTCCACCTTGATCACCCGGATCTTGTCACCTTCTTTCTCAACCAGCTTTTTCAGTTCGGGCGCCATGGTTTTGCACGGCCCGCACCATTCCGCATGGAAATCAACCAGCAGGGGCTTTTCGTCATTGATCAAATCCTGAAATTTTCCCATAGTAGTCGTTGTTTAACTAGGCCTTTCTGGGGCAGGAGTTTATGCCCAACATGGCATACAGCGGGCAAAAACTGATTAGGGAGGTTACAAGAAGTATGCCGCCAGCAGCGAGCAGGATCAGTCCTGCTGTACCGGTGACCACATTGGTGAAAAACAAAAGGGCTGCAACGGCTGCAATTAGGATTCTGATCATCTTGTCGGCGTTTCCTACGTTCTTTTTCATGTTGTATGTTTTTATACAGCAAAGTTACCCAGGTCATAGAACGAATCCGGTGACCTCAGTCACCAGCCTAAAACTTTTTTAGAGGATCTCTATGCCCCGCTCTGATTGTCGGATACTGCCTTCGTTCTCCAGCTTCCGAAGCGTTCGGGTCACAACCTCCCGGGCCGTTCCCAGGTCATTTGCAATCTCCCTGTGCCGGATTTGCAGGGCAGGTGTTCCGCGCAATGCGCTCAGTTCTCGCAAGTAGGAGAGCAGCCGGTGATCCAATCGGTTAAAAATCAGTTGCTGAATGGTATCGATGAGGTCTGTATAACGGGCATTGTATAATTGGAAGAACTGGTTGTTCAGGCTGGGATAAAGCCGGGTCCAACCCAGAAGTTTTTCTGAGGGAAGCAGCAATATCAGGGAGTCCGCCTCTACATTGGCAAAGATCCGGCTTTTGAAATTGTTCAGGATCGCGGAAAACGACATCACGCAGCTTTCTGAGGGTTTGATGTAGTAGAGGAGTAGTTCCCGGTCCTCCACCTGGGTAAACACCCTGACCAGGCCCTCCAAAACCACCGGTATTACCTTGATATACTGGCCTTCGTGCAGCAAAGACCTACCTTTGGGAAAGCTGGCACAATCCGCATACCCGGAAAACTCAGTCCTCAGGTCTTTGGGCAGAAAGGGGAGATATTTGTCGATGATTTCGATCTCAACGGGCATAAATGGCTGTTTATTCAGCAGTTCCGGGAAATTAGTCAGATAATAAGTGTAAATTCTTTTTGAAATTTGTAAGGAATTGCTGACCTTTGCACTCCCAAAATTCCAGATAATGGCTAGAGTATGTCAGATCACAGGTAAAAGGCCCATCGGCGGAAACTACGTTTCCCATTCAAATATTAAGACGAAGAGGAGGTTTCTGCCTAATCTGCAGACAAAGCGGTTTTTTCTGGCGGAGGAAGACAAATGGGTGACGCTGAAAGTGTCTGCCGACGCGATCAGAACCATCAATAAGAGGGGTTTGTATAATGTGGTCAAGGAAATGAGGGCTAACGGCGCACATATTTAATTAAATTCAAAAACGACCGACAATGGCAAAGAAAGGCAACAGGGTTCAGGTGATCATGGAGTGCACGGAGCATAAAACTACCGGCCTTCCAGGGACCAGCCGTTATATCAGCACCAAGAATAAGAAGAATACGCCTGAGCGTCTGGAACTGAAGAAGTACAACCCGATCCTGAAAAAATATACTATTCACAAGGAAATTAAATAGTCATGGCAAAAGCAGCTTCAAAAAACGCAAAGATCAAGGATGCCAAGGCTTCTGCCGAAGCAAAGAATTACACCAAGGTGATCAGGGCGTTCCGCAGTCCTAAATCTGGTGCATACACTTTCAAGGAGGCGATCGTCCATAAGGATAAGATCAAGGATTTCCTGGCCCAGAAATAATTCAAAATATTCGCATTGACCGGAAGCTGTTCTGAAACCCAGGACAGCTTTTGTTATTTTTACCACTTTTTGCGGCATTATGGAGAAACCCATTACAATAGAAAAGGCAGGGCTCGGGCATGCAGGCGTTATCCTGGGCCTGGCAAAAAAGACCTTTGTAGAGACCTATGCTGAGCACAATGATCCCCAGAATATGGAGATCTATTTGCGGGAGTCTTTTTCTGAGGAGGTGATCACCAGCGAATTGTCCAATGAGCATGCGCGTGTCTTTATCGCCTACCTGGACGGCGAACCGGTAGGGTTCACCAAATTGCGGGACGACAGGCAGACAAAGACCCTGGAAGGGGTTAGGGCCCTCGAAGTACAGCGGATCTATATCCTGAAGGAATACCAGGGCTACCATGCCGGGAAGTCGCTCATGGAAAAGATCAAGTCTGTGGCCAGGGAGGAGCGTTACCAGACCATTTGGCTGCAGGTTTGGCAGCAAAACAATAAAGCGATCAGATTTTACCAACGTGCCGGCTTCGTAGTGTATGAGACAACTGAATTCCGCCTGGGCAATGAAATTCACCAGGATTTCCTGATGCGGTACGATCTCTATCTATAATTTTACAGTTATGGGATTATTCGATAAGTTATTTGGCAAGAAGGAAAAACAAAGTCTCGATGAAGGCTTGGAGAAAACCCGGGAAAATATCTTCTCCCGCATCTCAAAAGCCGTTGCCGGGAAAAGCACCGTGGACGAAGAAGTGCTTGATAATCTTGAGGACGCACTGGTAAGTGCAGACGTAGGCATTGATACTACGGTCAAGATCATTGAGAAGATTGAGCAGCGTGTTGCCAGAGATAAATATTTGAATACCAGCGAGCTGAATCGGATACTTAAAGAAGAGGTCGAGTCTATGCTGGTGGATGCCAAGGAACAATCCTATCGTGATTTTTCCACGCCGCAAGGAACCAGGCCTTACGTGATCCTGGTGGTTGGCGTCAACGGTGTTGGCAAAACAACCACCATTGGCAAACTCGCCAACAACTTCCGGCTTGCCGGGAAATCCGTTCTTCTTGGTGCCGCCGACACGTTCCGTGCGGCTGCCGTGGACCAGTTGACGATCTGGAGTGAACGTGCCGGAGTGCCTATTGTCAAGAAAGATATGGGTAGTGATCCCGCATCCGTTGCATTTGATTCCGTCAACAGCGCTGTCGCCAGGGGTTCAGATGTGGTGATCATTGATACGGCAGGCAGGCTGCACAACAAGGCCCATCTGATGGATGAACTCGGTAAGATACGTCGCGTGATCCAGAAGGTGATCCCAGACGCACCGCATGAAGTGCTCCTGGTATTGGACGGCTCTACCGGTCAGAACGCCCTTGAGCAGGCCAAACATTTCACCGCGGCCACAGATGTGACGGCACTGGCCATCACCAAGCTCGACGGTACCGCGAAAGGCGGGGTGGTACTCGCCATCGCCAGCCAATTCGCTATCCCCGTCAAATTCGTTGGCGTGGGCGAAAAGATGGAAGACCTGCTGGTGTTCAACAAACATGAGTTTGTGGACAGCATTTTCAAGGGAATGTGATAAATGTGATGAATGTGGGGGAATGGAATGTGGGAATGCCTTATTTCATTTGCCACATTCATCAGTAAGTCAGTTCGGATAGGACGGGGTAGTGGTCAGATGGATACTTCCCATGATAAGTGTCAGTTAGGATCCCGTAGCGTTTTACCTTGAAACGCGGACTGACGAAAATATGGTCAATAACATCCTTCGACGGATTATGGGTCTGGAAACTATTGAAACTGCCTGTATTCCGGTAAGCATTATTCGTCTCAAACAAGGCATCTTTCAGTATCCCGCTGTTTTTTAATAACAGGTACCATTCGCTCTGATGGTTGCCATTGAAGTCGCCCGTAAAAATCACATCCTGCTTCCCCGCGATCGCCTGGATCTGCTTCAACATTAGCTTGCTGCTTTCCTTACGCGCCTTCACCCCCTGGTGGTCATAATGCACATTAAATACGAAAAATGTTTTCCGCAGCTTTTTATCCTCCAGTTTAAGCCAGGTGCAGATCCTGTTCAGGTTCGCATCCCATCCCGGTCCGGGCTTCTCCGGGGATTGCGACAGCCAAAAATTACCCTGGTCCAATACTTTGAAGCGGTCCTTACGTATAAAGATGGCCGAATGCTCCCCTTTATCCTTCCCGTCATCCCTGCCGATCCCGAAATAGGTATACTCCGGGAGTTGACGCTGCAGGTCGTCCAACTGGTGCTTGAGGCCTTCCTGTGTTCCCAGTATGTCAAACCCATGGAAACGGATCAGCGAAGCGCAAATGGGTGAACGGGCAGCCCATAGATTTCCGGTATCCCTTGGATTATCGTAACGGATATTGAAGGAGCCTACGATGAGTGACTGTGACATAGCATTATTGGAGAAGGTAAAAGAAAGCAGGAGGATCAGCAAAAGCTGGGGCATAAACAGAATTTAGATGTAAGGTAATGAAACAACCGGCAGGATAAGCAGCGAGATCAACGCCCTGATGTTGCGAAGCGTTTTTGTGACCATAAACGATAAGTTAAAGGGCAGGGCGACCATGATATTGGTCATACATTGTCTATCTTCGCAAGGCGTTTATGAAGACAAGGACATTAAAAAAAGACAAGGTTAACATCATCACCCTGGGTTGCAGCAAGAACCTGGTGGATAGCGAGGTGCTGAGTGGCCAGTTGCTGGCCAATGATATCGACGTGGTCCATGAGAATCGCAAGAAAGACCACAATATTGTTATTGTCAATACTTGCGGCTTCATCGATAAGGCCAAGGAAGAATCAGTTAATACCATCCTGGAACAGGTTGATCTGAAGAAGAAGGGCAAACTGGACAAAGTCTATGTGACCGGTTGCCTGAGCGAACGCTACAAAAACAACCTCGAAGCTGAGATCCCCGAAGTGGATGCTTTTTTCGGTACCATGGAACTCCCACAGATCCTGAAGCGGTTCGAAGCGGATTATAAATCAGAGTTGGTAGGGGAGCGCCTGCTCAGCACGCCGTCCCATTATGCATATATGAAGATCAGTGAGGGCTGCAACCGCACCTGTTCTTTTTGTGCCATTCCCCTGATGCGCGGCAAACACGTAAGCAAGCCGGTTGAGGAACTGGTGGCGGAAGCTAAAATGCTGGTGAAGCGAGGTGTAAAGGAAGTAATGCTCATCGCACAGGAACTCACTTATTACGGCCTTGACCTGTATAAGAAAAGGGACCTCCCCCGCCTTTTGCATGCGTTGGCCGACGTGGAGGGCCTGGAATGGATCCGGCTCCACTATGCATATCCTTCCAAATTCCCGATAGAGATTATCGACGTGATCCGTGAACGGGATAATATTTGTAATTACCTCGATATGCCTTTGCAGCATGCTGCTGATAATATGCTCAAGGCAATGAAAAGGCAGATCACCCGCGAAGAGATGAATGTCCTGATTTCCGAGATTCGGGAGCGCATACCTGATATATGCCTGAGAACCACGCTGATTGCAGGTTTTCCCGGAGAAACGGAAGACGATGTGGAAGAACTCAAGGGGTTCCTGCAGCAGCACCGGTTCGACAGGGTAGGTATTTTTACCTACTCCCATGAAGAAGGTACCTCTGCCTATGATGTGGAGGATAATATTCCCCAGGAAGTGAAAGAAGAAAGGGCCCGGGAAGTAATGGAGGTGCAGCAGGAGATAAGTTACGAAAAAAACCAGGAAAAGCTTGGCCGGGAATTCAAAGTGCTCATCGATAAAAAGGAAGCTGGCAGATACCTGGGGCGCACTGAATTTGATTCAGTGGAAGTGGACAATGAAGTGATCGTGCATTCATCCCGTGCGCTGAAGCCGGGCGATTTTGTGCAGGTGAAGATCACGAAAGCCTACGATTTTGATCTCGAAGGAGAGCTTGTTAAATAACGTCAATAACAAACCTATTCAGTTGGATTGTACTTCACGATTCATGCCATACGAGCGCACCGGGTTATTCTCCGGCCTGGTAGTGGATTATCTGAACAGCGGCGAGGCGGTGCGTTCATTTTACAGCCATCCCCCAAATTTGGAAGGGATCAGGTCCGCGCTCGCTGAGCGAAAAGCATTTGATACTGACCGGACCCTGATCTGTGAAGTGTTTTCCGGGCTGTACGGCGATTCTGCAACCGAACTCCAGCAAGAGCATATCCGGCAACTGGCATCTCCAACCACATTTACCATTTGCACGGCGCACCAGCCCAATATTTTTACCGGTTACCTGTACTTCGTTTATAAGATACTCCATACCATCAGGCTGGCGTCTTTCCTGGAGGATAAAATTCCGGGTTATCAGTTTGTGCCTGTGTACTATATGGGCAGTGAAGACAATGATCTGGAAGAACTGGGCCAGGTGAAGGTGGACGGGGTGAAGATGGAATGGAAAACCAAACAGCAGGGTGCTGTTGGTCGGATGAAGGTAGACAAGGCCCTCCTTCAATTGATCGCCCAACTGGAAGGTCAGCTCGGCGTACAGCCCTATGGCCAGGAGCTGATATCGATCCTCCGTGACAGTTACCGGGAGGGTACAGACATAGCTTCAGCCACTTTCCGTTTGGTCAATCATCTTTTTGCTTCCTATGGCCTGCTGGTACTGGTGGCCGATGATCCCCGTCTTAAGAGGAAGATGGAGATGGTGTTTAGAGAGGACCTGTTCTCGCATGTCCCCCATGCCCTGGTAAATAAATCCGGTGAGGCACTTCAGTCCACATATAAAGTGCAGGTCAACCCGCGCGAGATCAATCTTTTTTACCTGAATGAAGGGCTGCGTGAACGTATTGTAGAAGATGCGGGCCTGTTCAAAGTGGAGCATACCAATCTTCGTTTTACCCACGAGGAAATAAAGAAAGAACTTGCAGTCCATCCGGAACGCTTTAGTCCCAATGTAGTGCTCCGGGCACTTTACCAGGAAACCATCCTGCCTAATGTTGCCTTCATTGGAGGCGGCGCGGAAGTGGCGTACTGGCTCGAAATGAAAGGGATGTTCGATCATTACCAGGTTCCGTTCCCTGTATTGGTGCTGAGAAACAGTTTCCTCGTAGGCGAAAAAGCACAGGATTCCAGGCTTGCATCCTTCGGATTCAAAATGGAGGACCTGTTCCTCCCGGAGTTTGAGATGATGAATAAATATGTGGCGGCACACAGTGCCAATACATTGGATGTGACCGAGGAATCAACAGCGGCGGACCAATTACTCAGCGGTTTAAAGAAAAAAGCAGCGGCAGTTGATCAAACGCTGTTGCCCCATGTGGAGGCCATTCACGCCCGGTTTCAGAAACAACTCAACGAAGCCGGAAAAAAGCTGCTGCGCGCCGAAAAAAGGAAGTTTGATGACCAGCGAAACCAGTTGCTAAAAATTAAGGCCCAACTATTCCCCAATGGAAGCCTGCAGGAAAGGGTTGATAATTTTATGCCCTATTATGCGCAGCATGGCAAGGCGTTCATCGATGCTTTGTACAAGCACTCCCCGGCGCTGGAGCAAGAATTCATAATCTTGATTGACTCATTAGCTAATTAACTCATTAGCTCATTCGTTAAGTCTGAATTCTTCAAAGGATGTAGCACTGGAGAATTAGCCAATTAGCCAATCAGCCAATTGATCAATATCCCGAAGGGTCCCCGCTCGTGGTCGTCTTGCTCGCCTGTCCATTCCGTCTTTTGGCTTCTTCGATGATGGCGGCAGTTGCAGTGGCACCAATACGGGTAACGCCCAGGGCTTTCATGGCCATCAATTCATCCAGGCTTCGGATGCCGCCTGCAGCTTTGACTTGTACCCCTGGTACTACATGAGCCAGCATTAGTTTACAGTCGTCCGCCGTTGCCCCCTTCGTGGAGAATTTACCATCGTCCCCTTTCGTATAGCCATATCCGGTAGATGTTTTGACAAACGCAACAGGGATGGCGCTGCAGATCTGACATAGTTTGATTTTATGGGCGTCTTTCAGGTAGTCATTCTCGAAGATCACCTTCAGGATGGACCCGTGTCTAACGGCTTCCGCATTGATCTGGCGGATCTCGTCTTCCACATAGTTCCAGTCGCCGCTCAGTACTTTGCCAATGTTGGCCACCATATCGATCTCGGTAGCGCCCAGTTCACAGGCCTCTTTTGTTTCTGCTACCTTGATGGCGGTAGTTTGTGAACCATGTGGGAAGCCGATCACCGTGCAAACCAGCACACCCGTACCTTTCAGCCAGCCTGTGCATTTTGCCACTGCATAGGGTTTGATGCATACCGAGGCTGTTCCGTACTCAATGGCCACCTTGCAGCCCTGCTCCAGATCCTCGTCCGTCATGGTGGGGTGCAGGAGGGAATGATCGATCATTTGGGCCAGCTCGCTGATATTGTATTGCATAGTCAATGTATTAAAGATCCCGGTCAAGGGTGTTCTGCCAGCCCGCAACCCGGAGTTTATTGATCTTAACTTGTACTTCTTCGGTCATGTCCCTTTTGAATTGGTCCATCTGTTTTCCGACGGTTTCATCAAAAGCCCCGATGATCTCTCCGGCGAGGATACCTGCATTCTTCGCCGCGTTTAACGCTACGGTGGCCACCGGTACCCCGTTGGGCATCTGGAGAATAGAAAGGATGGAGTCCCATCCGTCAATCGAATTGGAAGATTTAACTGGTACCCCTATCACGGGTAATGAGGTGAGCGAGGCTACCATACCGGGTAGATGGGCGGCTCCGCCGGCACCGGCAATGATCACTTTCAATCCCCTGTCGCGGGCCGTGGTGGCATAGTCCACCATCCTCAACGGAGTGCGGTGGGCGGACACAACAGTAAGCTCAAAAGGTATATTCAAAGATTGTAAGAATTCAGCAGCTCCCTTCATTACATCCAGGTCACTGTCAGATCCCATGATAATGCCAACCAGCGGTTTTGTCATATGTTTCTATTTATACTAACTGATCACCCGAAGTGTTTGTTTGACCTTCCCGGCCTTCCTCAGGAGGTCCGACTTGTCGCGCTCCAGTATGGTTACGTGCCCCATCTTTCTGCCGGGGGCCGTGTTTGTTTTTCCGTAAATATGCACGTATGCATTTTCCATCGCCAGCACTTCGTTCAGGCCTTCATACACCGCTGTCCCCCTGTGTCCTTCTGCGCCCAGGATATTGATCATGATGCTGGGCATGATCGCCGCAGTACTCCCAAGAGGGTAGCCGAGCATGATCCTCCATAGCATGTCGAACTGGGAACTGTAATGCGCTTCAATCGTATGGTGGCCACTGTTATGAACCCGAGGGGCAGTTTCGTTTACAAACACGTCACCCGAACGGTCCACGAACATTTCAATAGCAAACAAACCCGGTGAACCAAAATTCCGGGCAACGGATAATGCGATGGCCTCTGCTTTCCACAACGCGTTTTTCTGGATCTCCGCGGGGCAAAGCTGGTAGTCCAACAGGTTGAGATAGGGGTCAAAGATCATCTCCACCGGCGGGTAGATGACGTGCTCGCCCTTCTTCCCAATGGCTACCGTTATAGCGATCTCCTTATCAATGTTGACCATTTTTTCCAGGACGCTGGGTCCGTCAAATCCCTTGTCCATATCCTCCCGCTTATGCATCACCTGTACGCCCCGGCCATCGTATCCACCCATGCCCAGTTTATGGACGGCCGGCAGAAAATCGCTTCTGCTGAGCAGCTCGTCCTTGCTGTTGGTGACCACAAAGGCAGGGGAGGGAATGTTGTGTGCCTGGTAATATTCTTTCTGCAGGATCTTGTTCTTGATCGTCCGAAGGACAGATGGCCTTGGGATGATGGTCTTTCCCTCTGCTTCCAGCCGCTCCAGGGCCTCAACATTGACGTTCTCGATCTCTATGGTGAGCACATCCACCAGCTGGCCAAAGGCATATACTGCATCAAAATCCCGGATATCACCCGCTACAAAATGGTGGCAGAGGTGGGCAGCAGGACAATCCCTGTCCTTCTCCATCACCCAGGTCTCCACCTGGTAATTAGCGGCTTCCTGCAATAACATCCTTCCGAGCTGGCCGCCGCCTAAGATTCCTGCTTTCATGGGTGTGAAGATAATTAAAGTAATTTTGACTCCTGATGTCTAACCTTTCAAACGTTGTTTATGATCGCCACAGAAGCACAAAAAAATACGGGAGTCGATTTTTTGCCCCTTCAGGGAACTGATTACGTCGAGTTTTACGTTGGCAATGCAAAGCAAGCCGCCCATTATTATATGTCGGCCTTTGGTTTCCAGGCTGCCGCATATGCGGGTCCGGAGACGGGCCTGAAAGACCAGGTCAGCTACGTGCTGAAACAACAAAAACTCACCTTTGTCCTCACCTCTGCGTTGCGCCCGGGAACCCCTGTGGCGAATCACGTGGAGCAGCATGGCGACGGGGTCAAGGTGCTTGCCCTTCGGGTAGATGATGCGCGGAAGGCCTGGGAGGAAACCACAAAAAGAGGTGGCAGGAGCTGCAGGGTGCCGGAGGTGTTAAAAGATGAATCAGGCGAAGTAATCGTCTCAGGAATACATACTTATGGCGAAGTGCTTCATATTTTTGTTGAACGAAAAAATTACCACGGTGTCTTTATGCCTGGCTTCAGGGTATGGGATTCACACCAGTTCAAAACCGCCGAAACAGGCTTATTATATGTTGACCATTGTGTGGGCAATGTAGGTTGGAACCAGATGGAACCATGGGTGAAATTTTATGAAGAGGTGATGGGTTTCCGGAACATTTTATCGTTTGACGACAGTGACATCTCTACAGAATATTCCGCCCTTATGAGCAAGGTGATGAGTAACGGTAACGGGTATGTTAAATTTCCCATCAACGAACCAGCAGAAGGGAAAAAGAAATCCCAGGTGGAAGAGTATCTGGAGTTCTACAAAGGCGAAGGCGTACAGCATGTGGCCATGGCTACCCATGATATAGTGCATACGGTAACGGAACTGCGTAAACGCGGCGTTGAATTTCTGCAGGTTCCTGTGACGTACTATGATGACCTGCTTGAACGTGTTGGGCAGATCGATGAAGACCTGGAACCCTTGAAGGAACTGGGTATTTTGGTAGACAGGGACGATGAAGGGTACCTGCTGCAACTCTTCTCAAAGCCTGTGCAGGACAGGCCTACCATGTTTTATGAGATCATCCAGCGTAAGGGCGCAAAGAGTTTTGGAAAGGGCAATTTCAAAGCGCTGTTCGAAGCCATTGAACGTGAACAGGAACTGAGGGGAAACCTTTAGGCGGTTAATGATCAGTGATCGGATAAACGATTAATTAACAAATATTGAGGCCTTGGAAAAGACACTCGTAGGTAAATTGATTTAATTTATCGAATTATGTTTTTCAATATCAACTAAAGGATATAATTTTACGTAACCCACAAGTTATGCACAAAATTCTCCTTACCTCTTTCTTCATGATCATCATGATGGGTTCTATTGCTCAGAACTCATTCGTGGATTACCAAAAATCTTTTGGTAAAGTATCAGATGTTTTCAGGCGTAAAGAAGATACTTTAAGAAAACAGTTTGCTGCCAAACAAATAGAATGGCCGGCAAAATATGTTTATATCCGTTCGTTCAAGTACGACAGTGAATTGGAAGTGTGGGTCAAGTCGAGATTCACAGACGAGTATAAATTGTTCAAGACGTATAAAGTTTGTGCACTCGCAGGGACACTGGGACCTAAACGTATTGAAGGCGACTACCAGGTTCCCGAAGGGTTTTATTATATCAATGAATTCAAGCCCAATTCTACCTACCATCTTTCCCTGGGCCTGAACTACCCCAATGCGGCAGACAAGATCCTTGCTGATTCGCTCCAGCCAGGCGGAGATATCTATATCCATGGCAGTTGTGTGACCCAGGGATGTATCCCAATCACCAACCCCCAGATCGAGGAGTTGTATATCCTGACTACCCATGCCAGGAACAACGGCCAGGATTTCATCCCGGTCCATATATTCCCCATCCGATTCAATAACCCCAAGAGTATGGCCTACCTCGAAAGGCTGATGCGGGACGACAGTGAATTGCGGGATTTTGAGAAAACCATGAAGCAGGCTTTTGATTACTTCGATGTAACAAAGCAACTTCCCGTAGTGAGCGTCAATACCAAGGGCGAATACGTCCTGTACTGATCATTTCATCAGCACTTGGACCGTGTCCGGCGTCTGTTGCAGCAAACGGATCTCCCTTCCGGCAGTCATGCCCTCCAGCAAACCTTTTTGGAAATGCCTGATGGTGAGCAGCATAAACCCTTTTTCCATTTCCACATCAAAGATATCGCCGGCCAAATGGGCCAGTTTTTCAATTTTCTCCTCCCGGTTGTCCATGCACAGCTGTATGGAAACGGCGCCCGATTGGATCAGGTTGGGCCTGATGTGCAGGGCAGCAAATTGTCCGTATAAACCTGCAATCGGCTTTTCCCCCACAAAGGAGAAGTCTTTTGTATGCAGTTGCATGAACACCTGGTCTTTCTTTACAACAATAATAGGGGGCAGGTTCTTTAGGGTCTGGTTATGGATCCGGGTTCCCGGAAGGTCAGGATCCAGGAAAGACCGCACCAGCAACGGGATGTTTTTATTTTGAAGCGGCTTGATGGTTTTGGGATGGATGACCTGTGCGCCGTAATAGGCCATCTCGATCACTTCGTCATAATTCAATTCACCAATCACTTCTGCAGACGGAAAAGCCTTTGGGTCTGCATTCATTACGCCTTCCACGTCTTTCCAGATCGTCAGGCTTTCCGCCCCGAGTATATTGGCAAAGACGGCTGCTGTATAATCACTGCCTTCCCGCCCCAGTGTGGTGCTTTCATTTTCATCCGTTGCCCCTATGAACCCCTGGGTAACCACCATCCCATGTTCCATGACCATGGGATGGATATTTTTTTCTATCTGCGCAGTGGTGAATGACCAGTCGATCGTGGCATCCCGAAAATTGTCGTCGGTCCTGAAATGATCCCTGACATCCACCCACTCATTGTATATGCCCTCCTCGTTGAGATAGGAGCTGATGATGGTAGTGGATAACAACTCGCCAATGCAGACGATCTGGTCATAATAATAATCATATTCCCGGACCGGTTTATCGTGCAGCAGCCATTCCACTTCGGTGTAGAAGTCATTCATTCTGCGTTCCGTAGCCAAGGCGTTCTTTACCAATAGGTATTTCACCATGTCGTCATGCACCACCTTCACCTGCCGGAACAACTCCAGGGCTTCGTCTTTTTTACCCCCAAAGAAGGCTTCAGCTACTTTTTCCAGCGCATTGGTGGTTTTGCCGATGGCCGATATGATGACCAGTATCTTTTCCCCTTTTGAGGCCTGCAGGATAGCCGCTGTGTTCTGGATTCGCTCGATCGTATTGACACTTGCACCGCCAAACTTGAATACTTTCATGGGGCAAATATATTCCCAATTGGCTGATTTGCTAATTAGCTCATTGGCTCATTAATGTGCGCCTTCAACTGTTATATTTGTTACTATATAAGCCAACCATCATGATTAACAGGAAAGTTCAGACACTCGACGAATTCACGATCCAGCAGATGCGCAATTTCCCACACGCCACCGGCGAATTGGCAAGCTTGTTAAGGGATATCGGGCTGGCTTCTAAAAGAGTAAATGTTGAAGTGAATAAAGCAGGACTGGTCGATATCCTTGGCGACGCAGGATCCGTGAACGTTCAGGGGGAGGACGTGAAAGTGCTGGATGTGTTCGCCAATAACCAGTTGATGGGCGTGTTGAAGCATGGGATCAGTTGCGCGGGAATCGGCAGTGAAGAGCTGGATAATTTTATTGCATTTGACGACCCCGTCAGCAACAACTCAAAATATGTTTGCCTTTTCGATCCGCTGGATGGCAGCGGTAACATAGATGTAAACGTCTCCATCGGTACCATCTTTTCCATATTTCGCCGCACTACCCCTCTGGGAACCCCTGTTAAGGAAGAAGATTTCCTGCAGCCAGGGATCAACCAGGTGGCCGCAGGCTATGTGGTCTACGGTTCCTCCACGATGCTGGTGTACGCCACCCGCCGTGGTGTCAACGGCTTCACCCTGGATCCATCCATAGGCGAGTTCACACTCAGCCATCCCGGTATCACCTGCCCCGATTTTGGTAAGATCTATTCCGTGAACCATGGAAATTTCTTTCAGTATGAGGATTCGGTCCAGCAATACATCACGGCCTGCCAGAAAAAGGATGGTTCTAACGGAGGACCATACACGCAGCGATACATTGGCAGTATGGTGGCCGATCTCCACAGGAACCTCATCAAGGGCGGAATCTTCATGTACCCTGGCACACGGGAAAAGCCCAAAGGTAAACTGAGGCTTTTGTACGAATGCAATCCTTTTGCGTTTATCTTTGAAGTTGCAGGTGGGAAGGCTACCAATGGAGAACAGCGGATCCTCGAGATACAACCCACTCACCTGCACCAGCGTAGTCCCATGTTCGCGGGTAGCAAGGGCATGATGGAAGAATTGGAAACTTATATCAACAAATGAATCGCGTGGAGCGTCCGATTATTGAAGTAAAGAATCTTGTAAAATCATACGGAGATCACGAAGCGGTCAAAGGCATCAGCTTCAACGTGATGGAAGGTGAGATCTTTGGTCTGCTTGGCCCCAATGGTGCCGGCAAATCCACCACGCTCGAGATCATGGAAACCCTTCGCAGTAAGACTTCTGGTGAAGTGATCATCGACGGACATTCCCTGGAAAAGGATCCTGCCACCATCAAAAGCCTGATCGGTGTTCA
>Ga0315901_10002770_pt1 | contig 23642 bp, 21 predicted proteins | sample LakEriMetagenome_10_FD_203761 | JGI IMG/M metagenome (GOLD analysis project Ga0315901, IMG submission 203761) | Freshwater fungal communities from buoy surface, Lake Erie, Ohio, United States - Buoy 2 MA116 | ecosystem: Environmental > Aquatic > Freshwater > Lake | place: USA: Lake Erie, Ohio... | reverse complement strand
TTGTAATACGTCGCATCGGATATCCCGTGCTTCCTGCAAAGCTCGCCAACCTTCATCCCAGCTTCGGCTTCCTTCAAGATCCCAATGATCTGTTCTTCCGTAAAACGCTTCTTCATTACTGCCTCCGTGTGAGGCAGACTCTACATCCGTTACGTACTAACCTGGGGTTTCAGGTCAGAGCGATTTAACAGGACCTATCGGCATGAAGTGCTCGATGCCTATCTCTTTGAAGATCTCGACCAGGTCCGTGAGATCACCGACGAATGGATCACGGTCTACAACGAAGAACGCCCCCATGGGGCACTGGGAAAGTTGCCACCCAGACTGTATCGGCAACAGGCAGAAAACTCACCAACTTCACCGTCTACTTGACGAGAGAGACTACACATCGACCAGACTTCATCGATCGCTTCAGGAACAGCCAATGGCTCCGGCTTTTCTCCGTTTAAACGCTTGCGTGGCTTGATCCGAAGATTCAGCTCTCGCTCCTTGTAAATCTGATAAATCCGCTTGTGGTTCCATTTAAAGCCTTTGACGTTGCGCAGATACGGGTAGCAAAGCCCGAAGCCCCAGCTGCGATGGTTGTCCGTCAGCTGAAGCAGGCAATCCGCAATCTGCGCGGGCTAAAGCTTAAAACCTGCGGAAACCGCGTCGCTATAAAACATCTTCACCGTGTCCAACGAGTATTCATTCAGGTCATAGCCAAGCAGCGAAAGCTTTTTGAGTATGTCATTCGTTACAGTAATGACTTGGCACCCGATGTCATCCGCCTGAAAGATGTTCAGTAGTTCGCGTGGACTCGCCCAGATAAGCTCCGCGGCAGGCGCGACCTTCAACATCTCCACTGCTGCGGCCATCAAGGGCACCGGATCTCGGCCCGTGTCAGCTATTCGCCCTGCAAAAACTGACACATAGCTGGGAACCGACGGATTAAGGGCTGCAACTACATTGCGCACCTGTGCTAGTGTCATAATAGCAGTGACATTCACTTTGACTCTCTGAGCACCCAACTTCTCCACCAATGCGTAGCATGTTTTCTGTTTTGTGTTGGTTATCGGAATCTTTACGTATACGTTCTTGCCCCAGCTCGCGATCTCCATTGCTTGGCGCTCCATCTCAGAAAAGTCGTCAGAGAAAACCTCAAACGAAAGGGGCTTGTCTTTGATATGGGTGAGAATATCCTTACAGAATGCTCGGTAGTCGGTTATGCCTGCTTTTTTCATCAAGGTGGGGTTGGTCGTCAAACCCTTAATGTAAGATTTTGCATACATCTCCAGCATGCCAGCCTTATCAGCACCGTCTGCAAAAATTTGAACTCTTAGATCCTCAACTTTTTTCATATCAGCTTTCTAAAATAATGCGTGCAGCTTCGGCGAGCGAACGCACGCGATGGTCAACAGTCTGCGGCTGCTTCTCTGCATACCCATAGTCAATAAAAATAGTCTTACATCCGGCACGTTCTCCAGCCTCGACATCACGCCAACGATCACCAACCATATAGCTCGCGCTGAGATTGATATCGTGAGCCTTCGCTGCGGCAAAAAGCCCACCGGGCAGAGGCTTGCGACAGTCGCATCCATCGGAACTATCGTGGTAGCAAGTCCGGAACTCATCAATGGGCAGGTTATGGGCCAGGTATTGATTAATCTCCTCAACCTTCGCACGGAGGGCAATTCCCCTCGCCACATCCGGTTGATTGGTCACCACCACCAGCTTCCAACCTGCCTCGTGTAACGCCCGGATTGCGGCTTCAACACCGGGCAGTATTTCCATATCTGCTAGTGTTTCCGGTGGGTACGGCTTGCCGTCGCGCACGACAGCACGGTTGATAACCCCGTCCCGGTCCAGAAAAACTGCCTTGTGTATCCCTCGGACGTTCAAATCTGGGTTCAATTGACCGCAGACTCCCACTTGGTTTGGTTCACTTTTAGCTTAGGATGCGACACCAGCAAATGCCAAACCACCGCCTGAAATGCCTCAGTGTGCGGCGTAATGGTGTCCAGATTGACGGTAGGGATAATGACGCATGCTTCCGAGGCCTGCGCCGTAAAGCCACCGTCACGCCCCACTACCCCCGTCACCTTGGCCCCAATTGTTTTCGCAAATTTGATGGCTTCTACCAGATTCGGGCTAATATTCTCTTTCAAATTACCGCCACCTACAGAAAAAATAAACAGCACATCTCTGGCCTGCAACTTACTTACCTTGAGCCATTCCACAAACACACTAGCCCAGCCATCGTCATTGGTGCGGGCTGTTAGCTCTGAAACGTTATCGGTGGGAGCGTAACTTTCAATTCCCACAATCTTGCGGAAATCGTTCACTGCATGGGAACAATTACCTGCACTGCCACCGACACCGAGGAAGAAAATGCGTCCGCCCTCCGCCCTCACGGTTACCAACAACTCTGCCATCTTCTCAATAGCAGCCACATCTAATTTTTGTATGATCTCGAGCGCCTCCCTCAGGTGCTGTGACGCGTAATTCATGCCGACTCCTTTTTCAAAAAATAACTTTCTGTTTCTTTAAGTCCGCTGTGCGAACCAATTTCATAAAATCGCTGCATCACTTCTATCCCGGCTAGTTGTCCTTTGATGGACAAATCTTCGTACAAGTCAGCCAAATCAAAGGGCATTCTCTCGGGATAACCCGAAAACACGTCCGCCGCTATAACTCCCAAACCGTAATCAATGTAGGCCATCTCCGGCCGAGGATTGCGCTTGTTGTACTCGACTAATTTACCAGCCTCAAAAAGCACATTGCTTTTGTCCCATTGATCGCCATTAGCAAATACCGTCATAAGCGCCGATTTGCCACTGTTTTTAAAGCCTCTCTGCACTTCTGCAAAATCTACAGGCAAAAACGAATCTCCGTACAGTACAAAAAATTTGTCACCTAGCATTGGGAGCGCTTTCTTCAGCGTGCCACCGGTTCCTAACAGTGTTGGGCCATCAGGGGAATAGTACACCTGCAATCCGAAGCGCTCTCCACTGCCAACAACATCCCGAATCATTTCACCCAGGTACCCAATACACAACACAATCTTGGTTATGCCCTGATCGCGAAGGTACTCCAACTGCCTCTCGATAAATGGCTTGCCAGCCACCTCAACTAGCGCTTTAGGAATGGTCTTGGTAATCGGGCGCAGGCGCGTTGCCAGGCCCCCAGCCAATATAGCAACAGGGAGCATTAGTAATAGAAATTAGGAGGACATCACAACTTTGGTACCCTCAAAGTCAAACTTGAAGCGAACCTCTTCCAACCCCGCATCGGCCATTGCACGGCGAAGCTTGTTCCGGTCATGAGCCATAAACATCAGGAAACCGCCGCCACCAGCCCCTACTAATTTACCCCCAATGGCACCATTTTTCATACCCAGCTCATACCATGCATCGATTTGGGGGTTACTCATACCACCAGAGCGCTTCTTCTTGTGTTTCCAGTGCTCATGCATCAGTTCGCCGAAACGGTTTGTGTCTCCAGAAACCAAGGCCGCTTTACTTCGGTAACCGAGGTCCTTCACATAATGAAGGTTATTGAGCATATCGACGTCGTTCTGCTGTGACTTGACTTTCTGGTCCTTCAGAATGCTGCTCGCACTTCGCGAAAACCCAGTAAAAAATAGCAAGAGGTTGTCCTCAAGGTCGAACATGGTGTCCATGCAAACTCCCAGAGGCTCAGCAGTAACTTTGTGATCCTTGTGAAACGTGAAACATGTCACGCCGCCGAGAGCAGCAATGTACTGATCCTGCTTACCAACGGGCTCACCCAATCGGTCAATTTCAATGTGGCATGCCAATTCGGCTAGCTCTTCCTGATGCAGGTGGCGCTTGCGATGGGTGTATAGCGCCTTCAGTAAGGCCGTAGTAAAACTGCCAGAGGACCCTAGACCAGTGCCAGCCGGTATGTCAGCTAGCGTGGTGATTTCCACCTGAGGCGTTTTAAAGCCAATTATCTGCAAAGCCTCCCGAACAATTGGATGCTTTAAGTCTACGATTTTTTCAACATGCTCTAACTGAGAGTACTTAAGAAAGATGCCTTCGATAAACGGCCGCATAACATTGACATAAACATATTTGTCAATTGCAGCTGAAACTAGAAAGCCCTCATTGTCTCTGTAATACGAGGGGAGATCAGTGCCTCCGCCACCCAAGGTAATACGCAACGGACTACGCGCAATGATCATAGCCGGACTCCCTGTAGATTGTTTCGACTATTTTAAGGGCAGCCTGCGCATCGCCAAGCCCCGCTGAGGGCGCGCGATTTTGTCTTATGTCGTCGTAAAACTCGGCAATCTCCACAGCCCACGAGTCGTCTGCCATGGGGTACTCCCAGCATGTAGTCTCAGGAGGCCCCATCTCCGGCAACATCCGATACCAGGTGATCTTCTCCAATCCGTAGCTTCCGCCCAAGCCGTTGAGATCGAGTTTTCCTAGCTTGCCATAAATTTCCATTGAAAACAGGTTCTTCCACTCCGTACAAGAAGCGTGCAGAAACGCGACTTGGTCCTTGGAGTTTCTTAGAAGCATAAAACCGTTGTCATCCACAGACATGTCCCAAAAATAGGTGTGTGCAAAGCCCCGGATTTCGGTAAAGTCGCCCAAGAACCAGCGGGCTAAATCAATAAGATGAGGCCCCTGATCGATGAGTTCCCCTCCGCCTGAAATCTCTGGCTTGGAGCGCCACTCCTTGTCGTAGCCAATTCGTGCGCCATGACCGTACCTCGCGCGAACGAACATCAACTCGCCCAAGGCGCCTGAATCAACAATTTTACGGGCCTGGCGGAGCGAGCGGTGGTACCTGTGATTAAAGCCTACGTGCACCTTGACTCCATGCTGAGTGGCCGCTGCCATAACTGGCTCGAGCTCGGTTGCTGTGCGCGCCGCAGGCTTTTCTACGAGTACATGTTTACCAGCCTCCGTTGCAAGGCGGGCAATTTCTGCCAGGGAATCATGCAAGGTCGCGACAATAACGATGTCTACGTTCGGAGACCTGATAAGCTCACGCCAATCGCGAAATACCTTGGCACCTGCAGATCGAGCGAGACTCTCAGCACGTGCCGGATCAATATCGGCACAGGCTACCAACTTACCACCCACTCCCAGTGCCTTCGCACGCTTCTGGCCGATCAGACCGCAGCCCACTAACCCAACCCCAAATACTTTCATTTATCACCCCACGCCAAACCACGCTCTCGCCCAGTGATCCGGCGAAGCGTGTAAGCATCACTTACAGCAAGTTCCTGCATATGGGCTGGCCAAACTTCCCAATTATCCCACAGAGCACTGATCAGCTTCGCCGATATCCCGTCGCTGGCGGGTGATGCCAGGAACAATGCCAAGTCGGCACCTTTGGCGAGTCCTGCACCACCGCTCTCCTTTTGCTGCAATGAGCGCTCATAAAAGCTCTTTCCGACCTTGTCCGGCCCGGCTGCCAGGATCTCATCCAGCATGCAGGTGTTTAGAGCGCCGGGCGCTATTGCGTTGACATCGATTCCTAAGCCCCGAACTTCTTCTGCTAGGGTCTCTGTATAACGAACAATAGCCGCCTTGGATACCGCATAAGCACTGATACGCGGCATGGGGTTCGTAGCTCCGCCACCCGAGAGCTGAATTACCTTGCCATATCGCTGCTGCTTAAAATGTGGAATGACTGCACGACTCATCAGAACTGAACCCAAAACATTGATCTGCAAAGCAGACACCCACTCAGCCCAATCGATGCTCTCTATTTCCCCCTTAGGACCATACACTCCGGCGTTATTTACCAATATGTGACAGCCGTTCAATTGGCTCAAAGTCGCTTCAACAACAGTACGTACTTCGTCCTCTTGCGAGACATCTGCGACCTGCGCAACAACTTTTTGACCAGGCTCTGCCAGCGCAACTAAACTGGCACACGCTCTTTCCAATATCTCACCGTTGCGAGCACAGAGCATTAGGTCCGCCCCAGCGGCGAGATATCTGCGCGCAATTTCAAGGCCAAGCCCTTTGTTAGCCCCTGTGATGATGGCGATCTTGCCTAAGAGAACCTTGTTGGTCACAGCCGCTCTACCTCAGCCGGGGTCCCGACTGCGAAGTACTTTATCCTAGCGTGTGTCAGCGCTCGCTCATGTTCCTTCAAATGACGGTTTGCATCGATGACAATAAAGTCAGGCTGGCCCGAAAGTCCCAGCTCCGAGGCGGGCTGTAAAAATTGAGGCCAGTCTGTACCAATGACTAATGCCCGCGCTCCCGTAACGGCCTCTGTTGCATCTTTACAATGCTTCACCACACCTTGCCAACGCTCAGGAATCTGTTGCACCACAGGGTCACATACCCGGACCTTGGCCCCGTGTGCCAACAACCAGTCGCAAAGTTCTACGGCAGAAGATCTGCGCAAAGTATCCGTACCTGCTTTGTAGGTTAACCCCCAGATGGCAACCGTAACGCCGACCAAGCTTCCGCATTCTTGCATCAGCTTCCGACGGACCCAGTTTTTGTGCTCATCATTGCTGTAGCGCACGGCCGCTAGAAGTGGCGTAATTAGTTGATGTGCAGCGCTTTCTGTACCGAGGAATGCGACATCCCGAGCCAAAGTTCCCCCAGCGAAGGGTCCTCCTGGGGATACGTATGCCCGAGATCCAATACGCACATCGGTCTTCAGACCCCGCTCCACTTCTTTTGCATCGGCTCCAACCGGCTCACAGATGGTTGCAATTTCGTTGGCAAATGTAACCGAGACGGCCAAAAATGCATTGATAGCATGCTTCGTCATCTCTGCGGATTCGACCGACATCCATTCCACGTTTGTGGAGACCGGAGTTAGTAATTCTTGCAATAGTTGCCGATGCGATGGCTCACGCACCCCAACAACCACACGGTCGGGCTTGAGAAACACTTCTAACGCCTTGCCCAAACGCAAGTTCTCGGGAGAGCAAGCAAAACCAATCGCCTTTTCCGGAAAAGTCTGTCGCGCATAGGCTTCCAGCTTGCGGACGGAGCCAACAGGCATCTGCGATGACACGAGTACCACTGCACCATCCTCGAGGTAAGACAGCACAGCTTGCACTTGCGTTTGCACGAAGACCACGTCAGCCTGATCGTCGTCGTCAACAGGCGTATCAAATGCTACCCAAAGCACCTGCGCACCATTTAATGCCTTTGAAGCATCCGAATGGAAACTTAACTTGCCACTGGCAATCCCTTCCACAATTAACGCATCTAGCCCAGGTTCGAATAAGGGCGCCCTCCCCCGGGAAAGATTACCTACCGCCTTAACATCGGGATCTAGCCCGACCACCTCATGCCCCAGTTTTGCAAGGCAAGCGGCGGTAACGGAGCCCAAGTGCCAAAGACCTTGTACACACACTTTCATTGCGCACCTCTAGAAGCAAAGACCCACTCGTTCTCACGCAGGTATTGAATCGTTTTAATAACGCCCTCCTGAATACTGAACCGGGGCTTCCACCCTAAAGACCGAATGCGCTTAGTATCCAGAAAGATAAACGGGTTATCGCCTACCCAGCCACGGTCTCCGCCAGAATATTCTAAAGTCGGCCTGACTGATAGCTCTTGGCATATCCAGCGAATGGATTCATTCACCTCGCAATACCCGTCTACACCCAGATTATAAATATTCACTTTTTCCGTTGCACTATTCATTGCCAGCAGTATCGCGTCTATGCAATCCTGTACATGTAAGTAAGACTTACGTTGCTTTCCATTGCCAAGAACGGCTAATCGCAACGGGTCTGTTTTTAGTTTCTTATAGAAATCAAAGACATGTCCGTGGGTGTAACGCTCACCAAGAATAGACACAAAACGGAATATGCAGGCCTGGAATCCAAACCCTTCACAATATGCAGCAATCAGGCCTTCACCCGCAGCCTTTGAAGCGCCATATAACGAGGTTTGTATAGGAAAATGCCCATCCTCCGGGGTCGGCACTATAGGCGCCTCGCCATAAACTGAGCCAGTTGAAGAAAAACAGATCTTTTTGATACCGGCGAAACGCATGGCCTCCAGCACATTGTAGGTGGCAATAGTGTTTTGCTCTAGGTCGCGTCGCGTATGCTGAGTGCCAAATCGAACATCAGCATTAGCGGCCAAATGCAATACAACATTACCGCCCTGAAAGGCTGATTTAAGTGCCTCTAGATCTAACAAATCAAGTTCGAGCAACCTAAACCGTGAATTCGCAAGGGCCCCTTCGAGAAATTGACGTCGGCCAGTGGAAAAGTTGTCCACACCTATAACTCTATGACCCTCCTTAAGTAGGCGATCAACCAACGTGCTACCTATAAAGCCGGCACAACCTGTGACAATAAACATTATAAAAATCCTGTGTTTAAACTATCATTAAAACTAATCAGTTGACTATCTAACTTTAGGGGGGCAATAGGTCCAGGCAAAAACACCGGCTCACTGAAACGTACTTCTTCGTAACTTAATCCCGCATCTTTATATTCCCAAATTCCGATCTCAACCGCTTTAAGATGATGTATTGAGGGCCAACGGTAAAACTCCTCGAGGCTAAGGGTGATGCAAAGAAGGGATATCAACGCCATCACTGATCGGAAAAACATAGAAAAGCAACGTCCTATTTTCCATGGCTGACTTAGATTTGAGATCGCTTTCACAATTAAAATCTCAAAGGGGATTAAACCGATCAAAGAACTTCTCTTCCCCCAGAAAACCGCGAATCCTTTCCTTAAATATGTAGAACTGTTTTTGAATTGACATGCCAAAGTAAGCGGATCTCCTCGCCTCGCTTGCGAGCTCCCTAAGAGCTGAATAACTTTGATCTACTATGTTGAACGCGAGACACCAATTCTGGATCGTATTGTCAACAATCAACGCGTTTTTCCCATGAAATATACTTTCTGAACTGAAACCCTCAGATACGATGAATGAAGGTACCAATTGTGATGATAACGAAGCCCACTGATGATGCAGAAGACCTCTTTGCTGTGTCGCCTGAGTACATATAATCGCAAACTCGTAGCGGCGATAGTCGATAGCATCGGTGGAAGAGTAGACGGTCCCGTCTTCCGTTAGCCCTTGAGCTAAGGTGTGCGTATCTCTATCCACCAGAAAAGGCTCAACTACATCAAAGACGATTCTTTTGCCTTTGAAGCTTGAGCGCGCAAGACTAATAGACTGTAGGCTAGAACACTCGGTACTACCAAGGACGATTAGTCCACGCGTCACCCCCGACGTACTACCCATCCTTTCGGCAACAACCCCGTCGATGTCCTGCAAAGGAGCGAGGTAACACAATCTGTCGTAAGGAAAGCATCCCCTCATAACGCCACAGGAAACCTCACAAGCCGTTACGAAGTAACCGTTCGGAAATCTCTCAAGGAACTTCGGAAGCCACCTGGACTTACTCGAAATCCAGTCCGCTGGGGTATGTAACCCGAAATCCAATACAAAGACGGGCTCAACTGGAAACGATATAGCCGTCATAAAATCGATAAAGTCACCCTCAGAAACAGTATTCATCACAATCCAGTAAATACATCGCTTTGTAACTCTCTGTTCTTCATGTTGCAGGCTGAGCATCAACTCCTTTAAGTCCAATCTTTTGATAGTGAACATGTTGTTCAGACGATGAATCCTCTGAACAATCGAGTAATCTTGTAAGGTGGAGAGCCCAGATTCACCAGAAACCTCCACAAAATTTACTTGGTGTGAGTGACTAGAGATTGAAAAACCATACTGTACGTAACAATCTCTAAGTACCTCAAAGTCACTAGTATCACCACTGCGTAATGCATCTGTAACGCGTTGGTTCAAGGTCGCACAAAAACGACGCCTCTTCTTTTCTAAGGGATTTTTTTGCCAACTACTTAGCCCCCCCGTACGATAACCGAGTAGAGGTTTTTCTATAAAGTGATAGGCGTTTGTGAGTACCGCCCTATAACCAAGAGTTAGGTCCTCGTAGCAATCATCGTAATTTATCCGACCAAAGTCGGTGAAAAGTGCGGGGGTGAATACCTGCGATGCCCCGATATGATATGCGCTGGAGAGCGCTATTAGCTCCCGATTTCCCTCAATTGACAAGATGGGAGGAACAAGAATGTCATCGCTATTTGCATCTATGACCGAAACATATGAATGCCCCAAAAAATAGCGTGGTTGACCAAGAGATTGATAGAGTAATAAAAATTCTTTTACCCGCTCTGGGTGAGAAATATCATCCCCAGCATTATAGAAGAGTAACGTATGTTCATCACGGAATTGACTAACAACGTGATTGAAATGCGACACAAAACCCAGGTTACTACTATTTCGAAGCACTTGTATCCTGCCATCAAGAATTTCCTGGATATAACGACATTTCACAACCTCACATGTGTTATCCGTTGAGCAGTCATCGCTGACAATAATTGATGAAAGTCGCCTCGTTTGACTTATCAGCGAGTCAACTGCACTTATAATCGTATTGGCTTGATTAAACGTTAACACAAGCCCTACGCAGCTAGTGCTTTCCATCAAGACCCACCCTATGCAAAGCCACAAGGGGCTGAGTAAAGACGACTAACCGCATCATTTTCACCGTGGAGAATCGCTTAAGTTGCGACTCGGCATTTCATTGCGGGCTATTGCAACAGTCAAATCTTCGACAGATCGATTGTCAAATGGCTTAAGCCAACTTTCTATCAGAATATTACTTAATACCTGAGTCAAGTTATGCTTCCGTTTCTCCCAGTAGAGTAGCTCATAGTCCGCAATCCAATCTGGAAAATCGCCTAATTCGGATGGCGATCCAGGTCGATTTGCATAGTCAAAAGCTAGCCGTTGCAGATCAGGAATGGGTACACTAAAACTTGAATTTCTAAGTTTTGCAAGGGTCTCATAAACGTGATAGCCCTCACCATAAAGTCGCTGTTCTTTCCGCATCAAATAATAAACCGCCGATATATTTTTTTGGAGAATTTGATGGGCTGAACGCACAGGAAAGTGGGCCAAGCCACGCGCCATACATCGTCTTTCCCAACTCTTGCCATTACTGTCTAGGAAGTTATGCGAACCTGCGGTTAGGAAACCCTTTTTGACAATAGAGCTTGGCAATATCACTTTTTCAAAGCGTTTTCCTTCCGGGTTCCTGCGTCTAAATGCAGCCTTTAGGCCGCACGAAGTCAAGCTTTCAAACTCATCCGTAATAGGGATATAAGTCTCCCACGCGTATACTCCAATTGTCTCCGAATGCAATCTACCAAGCTCATCGATGAGCTCCTCTTTGCTCCTGAATGAGGGAAATTCGTCGCAATCGAGTGGCAGAAAGTAATCTACCTCGATGCCACTGCTAGACGCATAGTTGATAGCGTCATGTATTGATTGGTTCTGCTGAAATGTAGCGGCTCTGTCGGGCCTAAACAGACGCAGGATGTTATACCCTTCCCTCGCTAGAGCATCCAGTATTTCACCCGTGCCATCATCGCTATCATCTATGAAGATTTGTAGATCAAGCAGTCGCCCGTTTACACGAACGAAGGTTTCAATTAGAGACTCCTCATTGGTGAGACAGGTAATGGACGCAAGTCTCATAAAAAATCTCTGACCGTCGGATATGACCCGCTCGCACCAGTAGGGTTCAGACCGAAAATGTTTCCAGAGCGCATGATGGTTTTGCGAGGAGAATATATTGAAAGGTTAACAGGTCGGAAATTGCGGTCCGGTTATCGACACCATGAGTTACGGCAAAGTCAACCAGGGAGCCCAGAAATTTCTGATCGGTTGAACGCCCATTGAGAACTCTTACTTTTATATCAACGATATCAAAACCAGTGTTCGTGAATAGCTCGATTGCGGTTTGGCGAGTAAACCATCGTAGATGTGTCTTATCGAGTAGACCGCTATTTTCATATCTAAAATCGCCTACCGCAAGTTTTGCAATTAAAGACCAGTGTTGAGCGTTCGGAATACATGCGGCAACTACCCCATTCGCAGGAATTACAGATCGGATACTCGATAAAACGCTCCATGGATTTCTCAGATGCTCAAGTACGTCACCAAATATCCAGCAGTCAACTTTTTCGTTTGCCCGATAGAAATAATCATCTTTCTCTTCAATATCGAACGAGTCGGTTGTGTCACAGTATTTCGCCGCATGCTCCAAATATCCCTTGTGAATATCAATACCCATATAATGCACGCTTTTATTTACGGCTTTGTAGGCCCTCGCTAAAGCACCAGACATACATCCAATCTCGATGACACTTTTTCTATCTTGAGGAATTATTGACAAGAGTTCGGCATTCACTACGTCGTGAAATGGCGTCTGGTCTAGTAGCATGACTCGGAAACTTTCCCACGTGAACTCACCAGTTCCTCCCCCCACTCTTCCGCAAACCCACAATTCCTCATATGCTCAAACCATGGCCCACCGCGTGTGTAGTGCACAGCTCGCAATTTCTCGTATTGCGGTGCATACCACCCTTCTAGATAGTTCCACCCCTTGTCGATACTGCCGATCTCCTCATCATCGGCCCACAAGAAGCGATGCAGAAAACTTGGGTGAGCACTATTTACTAACTCTTTAGTGAGCGCCCGAACTGCTGGGTGCTCTAAGTTAAACACCATGAATGAAGACCAGTTCTTTCTTGGGTATTGGTGTTGAGCACATCCATCCATCTTGATCGTCTCGGGTGGGTTGTAGTCGTGCTTTACCACCGAGACTGCCTTTGTGGGGTCAACCTCTTTTAAGACATCCCGAATGTCGGCTAAAAATAAGAAATCACAATCTACAAACACAGCATAGCCGCGTCTGCCCGCAAGAACGGGGGTTAAGAATCGAGTCAAACTAAACTCGGTAGACGCTTTGGTATCGACCGGTCGGGTATAGAACCCCTGCTCTCTGAGCTCGGACTGCACCAACCGCGTAACGGTAACCTCGCAAGGATCCGTGCGGCTCAAAATAGAATGGCGGCACACCTCCCAAGCGATGTCTTCCCGCGGGTCCCAGCCCACGAATACCTGCAGTGTCATGATTCTTCTTCACCTTCTGGGCCATAGCCACTTTCCCAATGATGTGAGGGGATAAGCAATAGTTATGCCAGATGACACAATCCCCGAAACTCGCGAGGAGCCTAGGGCCTAGGGAATGGCTAGGGGGCTAGAACTACGAGCAAAGAATCTCTACTGAAGTCAGTACTGCAAGCTATGCCGAGCACATGGCAAAAATTGCCTGTCTAATGCGGGCCTCGGCAACCTTCCAAGCCTCTAAGAGTTTGCGGCTTTATCGAGCCGTAAAAGCTCTTGCCGCATCGCTCGAAGTGGCCCAGACCAGCTGCCGGCTCGTTTCTGGCGAAAGATCTTGAGGCTTGCGTACCAGGGGGAGTCCACCCGATCGACAAACCACCGAAAGTCGGCGGCTGCAGGCAAGAGCAACCAAGTGGGTCGACCGAGGGCAGCACTTAGGTGCGCAACGCTGGTGTCGACACTAATTACTAAATCTAAGAGCTCGCACAGGGCCGCTGTGTCTGAGAAGTCTTGGATTTCATTCTCAAATCGAAGTACGTTTTTCTGGGCCTGCAACACAAACCGGTCAGTATCACGAACATCCTTTTGCAGGCTAATGTATTCGAACTTATGCGGCAACATGGGCACAAGCTCCGCAAGCGGCACGCTGCGGTTGTGATCGTTAATGTGCGAGGGCGATCCGCTCCAGACCAATCCAACTCTGGGCAGTGTTCCCGACCCAAGACGCTTCGCCCACCGATCAACATGCAAGGCCGGCGCGCTTAAATAGCGCTCGCTTTGCGGAATAGATTCGAGCGTTGTCCCAAATGCTAAGGGCAGGCTCATTAACGGCGTTTGATAATCAAACTTTGGAAGCGCATCGCCTCGCGACACCATCGTTCCAACGCCCTCTAAACTCTCGAAAACGCCCACCAGTGAACGGGGCACCTCCATCACAACATTTGCACCACGACCGGCTACGAGCTTGGCATAACGACTAAATTGAATCGCATCCCCCATTCCCTGCTCTGAGTGCAACAGCACCGTCGTGTCTTCGAGTGACTCCACCCCAAGCCACAAGGGCTCTGCAAAATGCCGCTGCTCACGCTTTAGCGTGCCGCACTGCCATCGCCACTCGTAGAGCTTCCAGCCCTGATCAAAGTCTCCCTTTGCCAAAAGAGCCAGTGATTTATTAAAGAGGGCTGTTGCATGCCGTGGATTAATTTGAATCGCCTGGTCGTAGCTCTCGATCGCCTGATCTAACTGATTTAGCGCCGCAAGCGCGATACCCCGATTGGAGTAGGCCTCCGCATATCGTTCATTAACACGGATTGCATGGTTATAACTCTTTACTGCATCTGCCGAGCGGTTAAGCAGGTGCAGGGTAATTCCCCGATTAGACCAGGCCTCGGCATAACGAGTGTTAATTTTTAGCGCTGTGTCATAGCTTTCAAGGGCCAAATCTAGTTGCCGCAGGGTCTGGAGCACGAGGCCACGGTTGGACCAGGCCTCCGCGTTTTGCGCATCCAACTCAATCGCATGATCAAAACTCTTTAACGCCTCAGGGTAGCGTTGTAAATCCATTAACACCACGCCACGGTTTGACCACGCCTGTGAGTAGCGGGGCTTTAGCCCAATCGCTTTTTCATAGCTAGCAAGCGCCTCTTCTAATAGATTTAAGCCGCTTAAGGTCTTGCCGCGCGCCGAGTGGGCAAGCGCCAAACGCGATCGCACCGCTGAGATCTTTGGATTCTCGGGCTCGCTTGCCTGCATTTCGCTTAAGCGCTGCAGGGCGTTACCTCGATTGGAGTAAGCCTCGGCGTAGTGTGGATCCATTTCAATGGCCTTATCGTAAGCATCCACGGCATCATCGATTCGGTTGAGCTCTTTAAACGCGATTCCTCTGTTGGAGTAAAACGTTGGGTCAGGTTTTAGCTCGATAGCTTTACCGATCAACTCAATCGATCGCACGTAATTGTGGGTCTGGGCAGAGAGCACGCCAAGCAGGTGCAAGGCATCCGCATGCCCAGGCTGGGCGAGCAACACCTCCTCGTAGAGCCGCTGGGCCTGCTGCATCTGCCCGGACTGATGCAGGCTCATGGCGCGACCAAGCATGGCGTCTGCCGAGATGGCGCCACGAGTCCTTGCCCTGAGAGATGCCGATTGCCGTGCCATCAATACCTTCGCCCTATTTGTTTTTCCACCCAAGGGACTACGGCACAAACTCTGCCCACCTTTAGCGGGCCTTGTTTTGCGGGTGCGAACTAAGCCTTATCGTGTCTTACGGAAAGACCTCTCAGAAAGTTTAGGGATTTCGGCCAAATGCCCAGATTTATTAATCAAGAATTCGCAAATTTCGTAGTTCCCCCGCGACAAGCCGGCGCGAGGGCCCTAAACTTCGCGGACCGATACCCGTAAAAGCATCCGCTAGGGCGGAATTTGGCCAAAATCTATGCCTATTCTTAGTCTTAACGCTTCAACGCTTCGACCTACCCTCCCGACGAGTGCCGACACTCAAATGCTCGCCCGCGCCGTGGAGCGGCTGAGCACCGGAACGCGAATCAATCGGGCAAGTGACGACCCCACCACGCTCGGAGTGTCGCAGGGGCTGCAACGGCAGGCCCGATCCCAGACGTCCGCGGCAAGAAATGCCAACGACGCAATCTCGATGATCCAAACCGCTGAGGCGGCACTTAACAACATCTCCGCCATGCTTGACGAGATTTATGGTCTATCCACCCGTGGGGTAAACGAATCATTTACGGGCGACCAACGCAAGCTCATTGTTAGCCGGATTTCCGACCTTCGAGACGAAATTAATGCGACTGTCGACCGCACCACATTTAATAACGCCAAGCTCCTTCAGGGGGATTTCTCAACACCGGTGAGCGGGCAATTCAACCATCATTTAGGGGAACTCACCTCAAGCGGACTGGCTGTGCGTGCAAACTCCACGTTTAAACCAGGGTTTAGCTCATCAATTGATGTCTCTGGGGCAACAACCATCCGTGTAAGCGAAATGGATATAACCGGCGCTCTGGAGGGAAGCTACAAGTTTTCGAATAACGGCGCCGCTGTAACCCTTACCCGAACAATTAATCGCGAGACCACCTCGCAGTCGCTCACGCTAGTAGATAGCACGCCACGCAACGCAACCGAGGTGCAGATCCCCAGAACCTGGGGAGATACCTTCACGCTAAATTTTGATCAGCTAGGTGTCTCCTCCACCTTCGTAGTCGATGAGATCGGGTCGCGTAATAGCACTATCGACTTTGCTACCCTAATTGGTAGCGTGGGCACGGTCCCCTCGGCAACCGGTTGGCAGGCGGTAAGCGGTGCAAATACGGCCTCGGGAGACGCGACCGACCAGGTTGTGGCCACTGTAGTTTCAACCGGGGGAAATTTAAAGCTGGGTACAACAGCAGGACTAACCGCAATTAGTGGCTACGGTGCAGCCGCCACCTGGACAGATGGCTCAACTGCCGAGTTAGGCTTTACGGGAACCGTAGCTCAAGTTAATGCAGCACTTCAAAGTCTTCAGGTCAATGCTGAAAATGGTCTGGGCTCGATCGATGTTGCGATAACGGCGCAATTTGAGAATAGCGTCTTTCTAGACTCAACAGTCGAGAGCACAATCGGAACTAAAGTCAGCATCCCAGGATGGGAGATTTATAATGAGCGCCTCACTCTGGGAGCAACCACAGTGGGTGGGTGGCAGTCTAGCAATGCAGACAACACGATGCCCGGTAATTCTCCCGCCTACGCGACTACCACGCAGACAGGTACCACCTTCAATTACCAATTCACTGCAGATCTTCCTGCTGGTGTTACCGGCCAATCACTTCGATTATTTTCCTCGGGGATGACTACGGACTCCTATGGAGTGGTCCACGGCCCCTACCTCGTTTCAAAAGACCCAATTCAGATTAAATCAGGAGATACGATTACGTTTGACTGGAAATCTGCCGCAGGTTCGGATGCCTACGATTCCTATGCCTATCTTCTTAATGTCGACAACGGAAGTCAGATTGAGTTGCTTGATGTACACGGCATGGCAACAAATGCCACAACTCCATGGACATCGGCGAGCTTAGTCGTTCCCACCACAGGCAATTACAAGTTTGTTTTCACTGCTGGCACCTACGATTACAGTGGGGGTCAGGCCGCAGGTGGCAGCCTTTATGTAACTAACATCCAAGTCACCCCCGCAGTGCCCGAGCCCAATGCGCTGCGCGCAATCAATATCGGCACCGGAGGCGAGTTCTCCATAAATCAAGCCACCGAGATCAATGGCGTTTGGACAACAGGCGTTTCCTCCACTGCTGCAGAAGATGGCACCTACCGATTAGTTGCCGATGCCACGGCCGGGACGCTTACGCTAAATCAGTATTACGACAACACCCCGACACTCACGCGCTCTGAGACTATTCACCAAGGGCGAGCCACGAACTCCGATGAGAGCCGCACCTTTTATTTTGATGCGCTGGGCGTTGCCGTGAGTCTTGGTAACCGAGCCAAGGATGCGCTCTGGTTTGGAAATGACCAGAGTGGATTAACGGCTGAGATCAAGATTGCCGAAAATCAGCGCATCAGCATCGATGGAAATGCGCCCTCTTTTAAAATTAGTGACGGGTCGAAATTCGATATTCGCTTGGATGAACTTCGGGATGTCCGCCTAGGCGAAAACGATGACAACGAGAATGCAGATGTCTTTAATGCGCTCAATGCTGCGGTGACCGTTCTTGCCGCCCACAGAAACCCCTCACTTGAATCGTTAAGCGAGCTATCAGGTCTCACCAAGGCCGCGATTGACCGGGTAAGCGATCTGCGCACATCGCTTGGGGCAATCTCCAATCGCCTTTTTGCGGCGGTCAACAGCATCGACTCCCAGCTATTTTCTATCTCGAGCAACCGCAATCGCATTGAAAGTACTGACTACGCGCAGGAGACATCGCGACTGGTTAGACTCCAAGCCAATCAAAGCGCGTTTTTGGCAACCATGGCCCACATGAACACCCAGCCGCAGATGGTCCTCTGGCTGCTGCAATAACTCGGTTAAGCCATACCACGCAGGGTGGAGAGAACTTTCTGAAGTTTTTGTTTGTCGTTGCAGTTGCTCAGGCTATCGAGAACTAAACGACGAATCGAGTGAATGTTCTGCCGCTCCTCGGCCTCGCGCTCTTTTCTGGCCCTAAGTTCATCAAGAGGGACGGTGATGCTCTCGCTGTTAAGCTCTTTTTCTAGACTTGCCAATTTGCGGGCTGCATCGGGGTGGCCTGCTCGGGCAGCTCGCTCGTAAAACTTTTTCGCCTGGCTAACATCGCGCTGGACAGCACGGCCCACTTCATAAAAGTGACCGAGCGTAAGCATGGCCTCTAAGTGCCCCTGGTCTGCTGCCTTACGGTAGTTGTTAAAGGCAAGAAGCGCATCCTGAGTCATACCCCGGCCAAGGTCCTGGCACTCAGCGATAAAAAATAGCGCCTGGGGGTCATTTTGGCGTGCGGCCATGGAGTAGAACTTGAGCGCCTTCGTAAAGCTCGACATCACACCTCGGCCCGTGCGATAGGTCTCAGCGAGTTCGAGCTGGGCGCCGAGATCACCTTTCTCGGCTTTCGACACCAGCATGGAGATTTTTACGAAGGCAACCATAAGTCCCCAATTATAGGGGACCCTTGTCTAAGACAAACCATCCATGTGAAAAATTGTTCTAAATTAGGGGCTATATCGAAAAACGTTCCGGCGCTGCCAGCGGCCAGTAGGTCTTAAAGGCCTCAGGCAGGCCGTCTAGCACCCGGGGATCAGCCTGAGCCCCTATTAGAGCGCCCTCTTTGATATGAGGAATAACAGCGCCTAAGGGCTGGGCCGCGCCAGAACCCGTTCGCATCATGATGTGGGATTCGGTGACCTGATCGGGGTGGGATAGGCCGGCAGCCCCCAATAGGTCGGCGAGGTTTGCCAATGTATTGCGGTGGAAGTTATTGACCCGCTGGGCCTTATCGCCCACCACAAGTGCCCGCTGGCGCCCAGGATCCTGGGTCGCTACCCCGGTGGGGCAGGCATCGGTATGGCAATGGCGCGACTGAATGCAGCCCAGAGCAAACATGAACCCACGGGCAGAATTACACCAATCGGCACCAAGGGCCAAGCAGCGAACGATGTCAAAAGCCGAGACCACCTTACCCGAAGCACCGATTTTAATTTTGTCCCGCAGGCCCACGCCCCGCAGCGTGTTGTGGACTAAACGCAGGCCATCGCGAAGCGGCATTCCCACATGATCTGAAAACTCCACTGGGGCAGCGCCCGTGCCGCCTTCAGCACCATCAACCACGATGAAGTCTGGAGTGATACCAGTTTTCACCATCGCCTTCACGATGGCAAACCACTCCCAGGGCTGGCCCACACAGAGCTTAAAGCCCACGGGCTTGCCCCCCGAGAGCGTGCGTAATCGGCCAATAAATTCCATGAGTTCCAGAGGTGTTGAAAATTCAGAGTGCGCTGCAGGTGAGATGCAGTCCTGGCCCATAGGAACGCCTCGGGTGCGGGAGATCTCTGGCGAGACCTTGGCCGCAGGCAAAACCCCACCATGGCCCGGTTTTGCCCCCTGTGAGAGCTTAATTTCAATCATGCGAACCTGCTCAGCACGGGCATTCTGGGCAAACTTCTCGCCATCAAAACGGCCGTCAATCGTGCGACAGCCAAAATAGCCAGAGCCTATCTCCCAGATCAGATCACCACCGTGCTCGCGGTGGTATTCGGAAATCGAACCCTCACCCGTATCGTGCGCAAATCCGCCCATCTTTGCGCCACGATTCAGCGCCAGAATCGCATTGGCCGACAGCGACCCAAAACTCATGGCCGAGATGTTAAATACCGAAATTTCGTAAGGCTGGGTGCAGTGCTCGCCGCCCACTTTTATGCGAAAGGTCTCAGGGCTAGGGTGCACGGGTGCCACCGAGTGGCCCATCCACTCCACACCGGAGGCATACATATCCTTAACCGTTCCAAAACCGCGCTTATCGTTTTGGATCTTCGAGCGCTGATAGACAAGCGCCCGCTGATTGCGTGAGAAGGGAATCTTCTCTTCGTCGTTTTCTAAAAAGTATTGGCGAATCTCTGGCCGAATGTACTCAAGGGCGTAGCGCAGGCGCCCGGTCAAGGGGTAGTTACGGCGAACCGCCTGCTGTGTCTGGCGCACATCCTGCAAGCCCAAGGCAAACAAAAATAGCCCGGCCGCGCCTAACGCCCAATGCCCGAGGGCGAGTAAACTAAATCCTCCAACGCCCGTGGCAAGCCAAGGAAGATACCGTATCGACACACCCGCTGCTAACGCCATGGCTTAACCGCTCCGTAATGACTGTGACTGACCGAACTGTAGAGGTTTTATGTCTTTCGATCTAGCTGACGCCGAAGCTGCCCTCAAGGCCAAGGACTACCCGGCAGCCTTTGCTGCGTTGATGACGCTTGCCCGCAACGGCCACGAGCAGGCCATGCTAAAACTCGCCGAGATGGCAGTGCAACAACAGGTCCAAGAATCAGACCTTCCACAGCTCACCGAAGACCTTCTGAAAGAGTCCCGCGCGAACAACCACCACGCCATCCTGGCCCTAGCCATGATTTATTGGAAGGCGCCCGCAGCGATACGCGATATCAATAAGGCATTAACGCTGTTGCAATCCTGCTGCAAAAGCGAGCTCCCCGAGGGCTATGCATCCTTTGCCAAATTCCTCATGACAGAGGGCAAAGAGACGGCCGCGGCAAAAGCGATAAGCGTGATGGAGCTACTTACCCAAGGAACTGAGCGCGGATCGATCGAGGCCTGTTTTCTGTTGGGACGGGAATACTCAACCGGCGAGCGTTGTCCCATCGACAACCTCTTGGCCTATAAATACCTATTCATGGCTGCAAAACTTGGGCACACCGAATCTAAGAAATTTGTTCACCTGCTTGAGGGCATGAAAGACAGAGGTACATTTAGCGGCGCGATGCAAGATGCTCTGGACACCATCAGCGAGATGGAGTCTCGGATGGTGCGATTCGTGTAATGACGCGCGCAGTTGAAGGTGATCTATTTTCAGAAAGTGGCGGTCTGGTCTGGCACGCCAAGGCGCTACTTCGTCACGGCACGATCTGGGCCGATTTTCGTAATCGGGTCGATCGTTTTCTTACCGACTGGTTAGGGGACATCGCGCTCTACCCCGGCGAGCCCGTCAGCGGCATTATTCTGATTGGGCCAAGTGGCGGCTGGTGCCTGCCCAGGTCAGGATTTCTTGATCAGTTTGCCCATGTCATTGCAATTGATCCCGACACCGTTGCCAGAAGAGTCTTTCTAGCTCGCCACAAAAGAAAATCGACTAAAAACGCGCGCTTTACACAAGAGTGGACCTGGATTCCCTCACTCTTTCAAAACGTTCTGCCCGCTCTCCTTAATCGCCACCCTCGTCACGCTGTGCTCTTTTGCAACGTGCTTGGGCAGCTACGCTACCAAAAGGAAAAATCTCTAGAACGCATCGAATTTGAGATAAATCAAATTAAAATGATGCTCGAAGGTCGGCACTGGGCATCGTTTCACGATCGAATTTCAGGTGCAGGCAGGCTATCGGATGCCCAGACCTATGAATTCTTCGAGCCCTCGGAGCTACCAAACCAAGAATTGCTTGAAGGTATGACGGTGACCGGCGAGTGGCTCGACCACTTAACACAGCAGGTGTTGCCCCCAGAGCTTGGTCGTCGGTTTATGCTCTGGCCTATCAGCCAGTATCGGCTCCACGTCATCGAGGCTGGCTGGGTAAACCCAAACGCAACAAGCGAACCAAGGAGACCTGATGGAAGTAGACCCACTCGCCTCGGAAAATAAAATTCGCGCAAGGCGCTATCGCGAGACGGCAGGGGCATTAGAGAAAGCCGCCAAGGCATACCTGCAGGCTGCCGAGGCGCTCGACGCCACTAACGACCATGAGGCTGACGCAGCCTATAAGAGAGCGCAGTTAAGTCTCGAAGCTATCGCCGATGAGCTTCCGAGGCCAGCACCCAAACACCATGCCGTGCGGCCAGTAGACCGCCCGCACTATGAGTGGGGCTGGGTCAAGTACATGATCCCGGCCGCTGTCGCCCTCATCATTTTGCTTTTCTTGGTACTTGGAGGTACTACGGGCGACCTCTCCCAGGGCTGGTCAGTGCAGGGGGATATTCGGGATGCGGTTCGCTATCCCAAAGGCCAGTAAGAAAGCAGCTGGGCCCATGTGACCCTTTCAGGTCCCGCTTTAAATCCGCCGCTTTAGATCCGCCGCTTTGTCCCGCATAATCCGGGGCAGAATGAAACTATCCCTTAAATCGTTCGAACTTCCGGGCTTTTCCTCGAAGGTGGTAGCCCCATCCGTTGTCATGGCCATTTTGGCAATGATGCTGGTGCCCCTTCCGCCCTTTGCACTCGACCTTCTGTTTACCTTCAATATTGCTATCTCGATTATGGTGTTGCTTGCAGCAATGCAGATTAAATCGTTTGCAGACTTTATTGCCTTTCCAACCATTTTGCTCATTACCACCCTGCTGCGCTTATCGCTCAATGTGGCCTCAACCCGAGTGGTGCTCGCAGAAGGCCATACAGGCCCAGACGCGGCCGGCGTCGTGATTGAGGCGTTTGGCCTTTTCTTAATCGGCGGCAACTTCGCGATTGGAATCATCGTATTTCTGGTGATCACCTTGATTAACTTTATGGTGATCACAAAGGGTGCTGGCCGCGTCGCTGAGGTATCCGCGCGTTTTGCCTTAGATGCAATGCCCGGAAAACAAATGGCGATCGATGCCGATCTCAACGCAGGCCTGATCAAAGAAGACGAGGCTCGAGTTCGCCGCCAGTTGGTTTCCCAGGAGGCAGACTTCTACGGCTCCATGGACGGTGCCTCGAAATTCGTTCGCGGAGATGCGATTGCAGGGATCATCATTCTTTTTGTAAACCTGATCGGCGGGCTGATTATCGGCATGGTCCAAAAGGGCTTAGGGTTTATGCAGGCATTAACCACCTACGGTACGCTCACCATCGGTGATGGGCTCGTGGCCCAGGTGCCCGCACTCATTATTTCCACAGCGGCCGGTATTCTGGTTACGCGGGTAGCAAGCGACCAGGATCTCTCAGGGCAGGTCTCCAAACAGTTTGAAGACAGTGGCAGCACGCTGCTGGTTGTGGGCGGGATTTTGTTTCTGCTTGGGCTCGTTCCGGGTATGCCCCACATCCCATTTATTGGTTTTGCCGCGTTGTTCATATTCTTGGGCTACACCATGAATCAACGGTTGCAAAAGAAAGAGCGCTTGGCCGCCGAGCAGGCCGCCGCGCCCGCCCAAAAGACAGAACTGGAATGGTCTGATGTTCCAGTCATTGAGCCGCTCTGCCTCGAGCTGCCCTACCGCCTTATCCCCCTAGTTGAAAAAGGCGATGAGAGCGACCTGATTAAACGCATTCGTGCGATTCGCCGCAAGTTTGTCTCAGAGGTTGGTTTTCTAACGCCTTCTGTTCATATTCGCGACAACCTACAGCTGCCCGCCGAGACCTATCGTTTTCTGCTCTATGGCGCTGAGATCGGTCGTGGCCAGTGCCTGCCCGATAAATTGTTAGCCATCTATCCGCAGAGCGACGTGCAGGCCATGGTGGGTATCGAAGTAAAAGATCCGACCTATGGCATGCCTGCTATTTGGATCGAG
>Ga0315901_10002769_pt1 | contig 23654 bp, 28 predicted proteins | sample LakEriMetagenome_10_FD_203761 | JGI IMG/M metagenome (GOLD analysis project Ga0315901, IMG submission 203761) | Freshwater fungal communities from buoy surface, Lake Erie, Ohio, United States - Buoy 2 MA116 | ecosystem: Environmental > Aquatic > Freshwater > Lake | place: USA: Lake Erie, Ohio... | reverse complement strand
AAAAGTTGCCTCTTGTGAACCACGAATAGACATAAAATCAATAATATCAGAGTATTCAGTATACAAACTTTGTTTACTTAAATTCATATTAGTACCTGTCAAATCAGTTTCTCCTGCCCAGACAATCTTTTTTGGAGAAATTTCTTTTCGTGTAGTCGATTCATTATCAAATTTTTCAGGTAAAAGATATGCATCTACTAACATAGTAAACGTTGTTCGAACAATTCGTTGTGTACCTTCACCAACATCAGTAGTATTATCAAATGAATCGATTTTTACTCTAAATTTAAACCCATTTTTATCTCCCCAGTATTCATCAGTTGCATATTGAAATGCCTCTACAATTTTATTCATGTGTTCGGTAAAATCAGTCCAAACATTTACTTCATAAGTAATAGTAACATAATCAGGTATTGTTACATTATACATATCCACTGGTCTTCTTGCCGAAGTCATTTGTGAAAACCTATCGTATTTGTGTTTTTTAGAGTATTGTGATACCGCTGTATAAAATAAATTACGATTCATGGAAATTGCACCTGACTCATCTCTCGCTACCGAATTTCTTTTAAAAACACAAATTGGAATTTGAACTTGACCATTTCTATCTCTTAAAAATCCATCTTTTTTTATGGCTTTCCATCTTTCAGGATTACCATATACAACAGGTACCTTTACCTTTTCACCCATTACCTCAACCGTAGGCATGACAGTATCTATCATGTGTTCAGCAATTGCAGAATCAATATCATACAACTTAATACCTTTATGATTTTTTGGTTCGGTTTTAAGTTGTTCTTCTCTTTTGGGGATTCTTTTTAACGGGTCTATACTCATTAGTAAATTCTATCCTCTATTTGTACTTGTGTTCTTCTTACCATGTGACATGATGCAATTAAAAACATTCTAGCATCTTCAAACTCATTTGTTGTTTTATTAAAAACGGTTGGAGAACCACCGATTAATGCAGTTCTTCGTATATTATCAATTTCATAATAACTCTGGTCAAATAAAATAACATCACCGATTTCAGGATACCCGAATTGTGAGTTTTGAATTGCACCTACTGGAATTAAAGTTCCATTAATGTCTCTTAATCGTGGTAAGGTTTCGGTTCGTAATCTCATTATATTAAATCTAAATTCTGCAGTTTGAACCCTATCTGCACCGGCTTCTCCTTCGTAATTAACTCCGGGTAATTCTCTATCTACAATAGCCATTAAATTAGCAGGTGCATGCCAAACTTTACCCAACGATTCTCCATATAGATTAGTTTTAGTTTCACCAACTGATACTTTGAATAAAGTAATAGCCTGTTCCACTACATAATCAACCACTTCTTCAGCGATTGATTTAATAAAATCTAAATCTCTTGCGTTTAAAAACTTTGGCATATTTTATTATCCTATATAAATAGCTAATGGTACTTTACCTATAATTTTTTGTTGCTGTTCAACTATTTCTGCCTCATTAGACATTCTTGTTTTTCTACTTACCTCTTCCAAGTTTTCTCTTAATTGAGTAACCAAATTATCTTTTTCAGTTTGTGCTTCTGCTCTTAAAGCTGCACCATCTAAAGAAACTTCGGAACCAGGAATTGGAACTGTATTATATTTCTCTCTAATTGCACCCAACATTTCTTTTGCAAGTGCAAGAGTGTATTTTCTAATCCATTGTTTACCGACATCGTTAATTTGTGAGTAAGTTGCAAAATTATACTCAATGTTAGAGTAATCAGACATTACATTATTTCTAACAACGGTTGCACCTTCTCTAAATTCAGTATCTACATAATACTCAAACCAAAGTTCGTAATTTGAAGTTGGTAGTGGGAATATTTTTAATTTATTATTTACAATATTAAATGTATGTGCAGATTTTCTGAATTGGTCATTGAATTCAATCGCTTGAATTCTCAACATATCTTCATAAAGAGGCATCAAAATGAATTGTGCTGCAGGTGAGAATGAACCAAATCCAAATTCATCAATTAAGTTTAGTGTACCTTGACCTGATACTGAATACGGATCAAAGAATCTATTAATTGCTGGAGTTGCTTCATAAAATACTCTAGTTACTGATATTCTTTCACCACCTTCAACTTCATCAGCAAAAGCTTGTAAATCATAATCTTGCACCCCCTCGAACATACTGATAGAACCTGATTTTATATCACTTCTACCACCAACACCTGCTTGGTTTCCATACGCTTGGGAAATTTCAATTACATTATTTAATTCTGAGCCATTTACTTGTTTTCCAGTATAATTTGTACCAGTTGGTCTACCTTGTAATGCTCCGAGATTATTTCGGATATTAAATTGATTTACTTGAGCAGAATATTCAGAAACAGCCTCTTCGAATACAGCAAAAAAGTTTTCACCCTCTAATTCAATATCAATAATAGGATAGCCTAATCTTTTAGCACACCAAGATGCAACTTTTGGTGCTTCAGTTCTAAATTCAGAATCAGAATCATAAATACCAAATGGAGTTGATGAACCAGTGATGAATGTGGCCGAGCCTGTCCAAATTCTTGCTTGAGACATATTTACTTTCCTCTTTTATACAATTATACACCTATAAATATAAACAACAAAAAAAGGGAGTGAAAATCACTCCCTTTGTAAAAGTACCAAGATAAAAAAATGGTATTAGTTTAAGTATTTTAGTTTATATAGGGTTGAATAAATTAGAGATTCAACTTCTTGAACCGTATTATCTATAAACGCATCTTTTATTGGTCTTGTTTTTTCAATTATTTTTAGGATTTTATTAAAATATTCAATTACTTGTTCTTTGGATTCGTATTGTTCAATCTTTGAGACATTTTTATATTTTAGAATACCATATTTACCTTGATATGACTCTGCAAGTCCATCGGCTATTCCACCAATTGATTCGTAATATCCACCTAATGCATTATGTTCTGCAAAAGATTTGGTTTGTAAGTGGAAAATGTGAACTTGATTAACTGAATGTAATAATACTGATATTAAATCTTCCATTTGGTATATTCCTATTAATTTACTAATAAATATATACCAAAAATGTTTTACGAATTATTCAACCCATTCCATAAACCCATAATCGATTGCATGGAGATAATCGGTGATATTTAAATTATCAAATCCACCTTTTAATTCGGAATCTACTTCCAAGTGTCTATGTGCAAACTCCATTACTTCGTATAAAACACCATTATCATCTGAATTACTTACTATATAATCAAAAGTTCTATGATACTCGGGATATTCATCTACCATCTTGTATTTAAATAACCAAAACCATTTATTGAGATTAGATTCTGCAACTTCGTTTGTCATTTTTGATTAATTAAGATAAGAATACTGATTTGCTGCCACAATTACTTGGAGATTATTCATACATTGATTATCTGCTCGTGAAATGGCACCCCACAAGTCATTATCTACTACTGATTGTACGAAACTACCTCCTTGAAGGCCTTGACCATCTCTAGTCATCATTACTGATGCGATGATATTAATGATATGAGGATTAGTTACCTCATATTCTAAAGCAAACTCTTTTGCTGCTGATTGATATTGATTAACAATTTCCATATTTTTATTTAGTATAAAATTTATAAGAGTATAAAGTACCACAATCATCATCGTCTAAGTCATCTTCTACGATTACTACTTGATTACCAACGATTTCTTGAAGTTTGGAATGATTAACTCGTTTCCAATAACCAAATCGTAAAAAATTAGCATTAGAACCACCCACCACTTGGTCGATGTTGAATGAACCGAATTCGGATTCGATTTTTGAGAGAGTTTCGGGAGAAAAATTCATAATGTTAAGGGTTTAAGGTTTAATATAAAGTAAATATACGAAAAAGATTTCATATATCCTACTGTTTTATCAATTATTTCGAACAATTTTTGTAATCTTCAATCAAAGAAAGTACGGTTTTAACCGAACCTTTGAAATATCCAACTTCAAAAGCAAGTTGAGAAGGAATTTCGGTAGAATAGTTCTTAGCCTCTGATTCGGCTGAGGTAATTGTTGAAGAAAGGGTAGATTCAATTCCATTTACCAATTCAATAAGTTGAGATTTGGTGAGGGTTCGGTAATTATACATAACATTTAAGGGGTTTAGGGTTGAATTCTTATTACAATACTAATTTACAAAAAAGTTTTCGTAATTCCAAATGATATGTAAAAAATATTAAAAAATTTTCTAACTGATTATCAATAAGTTAGGGACATAAAAAAACCCCTACTATTGTAGAGGTTTTTATTTTATTTATACACAAGAACCAGATGCTACAATTAATCCGTTACTACCGGATACTTGATAGTATAATCCATCATTAACATTTCCAATAAATCCATCTGTTACAGGGTAATGTAATCTACTATCGGTAAATATACGATTTCCAACTTCAACATTTGTTCCAGTATATACATATAAACCAATAGTTTGGTTATTTGTCAATGCAGTACATGCTTCACCTGATGTTCCATAAATATCTGTTGTAGTTTTTGTTTCGGAATATGACTCTGCCTGAAGAGACCATCCTTTATTATCAACCATAGTTGCCAATGCAGGAATTCCTCTTTCTAAACTTGGAAGGGCATTATTTCCTCCCCCATCTTGTGAAAAATCTATATACCCATTAGAAACCGAACTACTTGCTAATTGTTGTAGAATATTATCCAATGCAGTTTGAGTAAGTGAACATGCCGCAAAGTTTAAATTGTTTCCATCACCCAATGGTTGTGTTGATGATATAATTACTTCTGTCAATTCCCCATTGCCATATAAATCAAATCCTTTTAATGCAGGAAGGTTAGATAAATTAAGTGAACCTGATATCCCACATTGGTCAGCATCAAAATATTGTAATGATGTACAAGATGATAGGTCAGGAAATCCTGCTGAAAAATCATTATCATCAATGTAGAGTGATTCCAATGCAGTACAACCTGTTACGTTCATTGATTTTACACCAGTACTGCCCAATTCATCACAATCACTAACATCTAAATAAGTTAAGTTAGTTAATCCTGATAAATCAATTGTTTCCAATGCGTTCCAATCTGCACGAAAATCTTGTAAGTTTGTCAGGTTTTGTAAGCCTGTTATGGCTGTTATTTGTGCTCCCATATTATTTTAATTTTTAATCGTTACCTTGGAAATCAAGTTCAATAACTTTGGTTGGATCACTAAATTCAACTCTTGCCGTATATTCTATTCCTGTGCCAGATGGACTATATGTGTGATAGTATGTATCATTACCGTTAAGTGTCACTTCTTCGGTCTGCTCATCTCCCCAATTGATTGTAATAGTTATTTCTGAATTAGTAGTTATATCTATTTGAAAATTATCGTAATCAGTAGTATCCACCACAAATTCAATGTGATTTTCAACGATTTGTTCTACTAAACGTCCACCTGCACCTGCAGCACTTGGTACATTTGGATACAACAATTGTTGTTGTTGCTGAATCATCATTACCTCGTGTATCAAATTTTGATTATAAATTTCATACTCGATTAATTGTCTATTGAGAGGTAATGAAGCGATATGTGGTAAGTTGGAAAACTGATGCCACGAAAGTCCATCTATTATCATAGTTTTTAATTATTATTTATGTATAAATATCAAATAGAAATAAAAAAGGGAGAACTTTCGTTCTCCCAATTTTTACTCATACTCTTTACTCTAATTAGATTATACTAAAGCTAAATCTTTAACATAAATCTTGCCATAGAATTCAGGACGAACCATCTTCTTAGCGTAACGAGTCATCACACCTCTACGTGGAGTAAAGTTAGTTGGATCGTACACTAAAGGTGTCATAATCAATGGAACATAAGGAGCATATACAGCACCAGTCTCAAGGAAGTTAGAACCTTTGAAACCTAACAAGATTTCGTTAGATGTCATGTATGGGTTCTTGTAAACAGTGTATCTGTTTGCCATAGCACCTACTTGAGAAACACCAGCTGCAAATTGTAAAGCATCTTTATCAGCATTTACAACGAATCCTGGGATTGATTCCAAGATAGTAGCAACGTCTGGAGATACAACTACGAAGTTTGCACCACCTCTAAGAGTTAATTGGTGAATCTTGTTAGATACTTTGTTCAACTTAGCACCCAAAGTTTGGAACCAAGTGTTCTTAGTGTAAGCTGCAGCGTTAGTTCCAGCTACCCAAGTAGAACCATTCCACTCTTCACCCAAAGTTGCTGACCAGTATTCAGTAGTCAATGCGTTAGCCTTCAACATATCAAGGATTTCAAGGTCGATTTCCAAAGAGATGTATTCAGACAACATTGAAGTCAATTCAGCTTCAGCATCGATTGAGTGGTAAGCGTTCAAATCTTGAGCCAATTCAGGAGTCCATACTGCCTTCAACTTACGAGTCTTAGCAACGATGGCTTCAGAACGAAGTTCCAAATCAACTTCAGGAATACCTAAATCGGTAGCTGGTTCAGTTGGATTAGCATCTTCGAAATCACCTCTTGTGTTAGCAGTTGGCTGCTTAGCATAAGTGATAGCAATTGAAGAAGTAGCGTTAGTCAAAGAAGTTACTTTTGCAAAGAATACTGCAGAAGTTCCAGAGATATCCGAGTGAGCTGGATAGAATGTATCAGCTGCAGAGAATGCAGATGAAGAGATGTAGAATGCTTTAACACCTTCTAAATCAGCAGAAGTAAAAGAACCACCTTGAGGGATAGTAATTTTAGCCAAAGTAGAGTTAGCTACTGAAGATGACAAAGAAGCATCAAATCCAACTTCTAACCAAGATGCAGTTGCAACAGTGTAAGAACCAGAAGCGATAGTTGCAGCGGATTCGTTGATAGTATAAGCGAATCTACCATCACCATAAAGACCGTTTACAGCAGCTTTAGTTCTACCGAAATCACTATTGAATGTAGAGATACCGTTACCACCGAACAATGACTTACCATTGAATGAAGGGTTACCGTTTACGGCAGTACCATATTTAAAGTCTAGATAGAAAATTAGACCAGAAGGAAGGTTCATTGGTTGAACTGAAACGAATTCTTTCGCTGCAATTTCACCAAAGATTCTTCTTACCAATGGAAGGGCTACACCACTCCATTCTTCAGAACCTGCGGAGGTTCCGGTAGCAGTTGCTTCGTCAAGCAATTGTTTTGCTTGGTTTTCCAACAATACTGCGATTTGAGATTGCTCTCTGCTTTTTAAACCTTCAAGAAGACCAGTTTTAGCCCATTTGTTTTGTAATTGACGTGTTTCAGCCAACATTACCTGCTGTGGGTTTTTGCCTTCCATTAGTTTAGATAAATCAAAATTTGCCATTTTATTTTTTCTCCTAATGTTTTGTTATTTAATATTTGCTAATTGTTTGAATCTTTCAGCTAATCCATTACTTTCTGCAATAATTTGTTTTTTAGGTGCAGTAGAAGCAGTTGGTTTAGATGCAAATGATTCGGTTAATTTGGTTTGTTTTACTTTTTTAGATGTACCACTCATTTTAAGTGATTCAGCTAAAGTAGAGAATACTAATTTTACTTCTCTAACATTACCAGTTCTGTCTAATGTTTCAACAACTTTGTGTTTTTGTTCGTTTGTTAAATCATAAGCACGGAATAATTTGTTAGTGAAAAGTAATTTTGCATTCAACAAGTTTACTTCGTTAATAGTCTTCTTCAATGATTTGATTACGCTATAAGCTTCTTCTAATTCAGCTTCTTTTTCTTCCTTGTAGGCTTCGAATTTTTCTTCTTCTTCACCTTCTTCTTCAGAAACTTCTTCATCATCTCCGTATCCCATTTCTCTGAGGATTTCATCAAGATCTAATTCTTCTGAATTCATTTCGTCTTCAGACCCAATTTCTTCCTCTTCTTCTTCATACACGTCTTCCTCTTCTTCAGCTACTGGAGCTTCTTCTTCAGAATCTTCTTCGTGCATTTCGTCTTCACCATCTTCTTCTTCAAGTTCACCTTCAAGTTCTCTGATGATTGCTTCTAAATCCATCTCATCTTCGAGTTCTTCCTCTTCTTCGAGTTCTTCCTCTTCTTCGATGTAAGATGGTTCTTCACCTGGTACTTCTTCGTCTTCACCTTCTGAAACGACATCGACATTATCGTCTTCTTCGCCTACACTTGAGGTTTCAACATCAGTATCAGGGTTTGTTTTTGCTAAACCTGATGAGCTATTAGCTGAATCTGCTGGTTTTTTGTTTTCACCACCACCGATATTAGATGCGTTTGTAGTTGGAGCTTCACTTCCATCTGAATACTCTTCGTTTACATCTGCTTCTTCCTCGTCTTCCATTTCTTGTTGGAGTCTCTTGGATAATACAGCTTGTAATTTTGGAGCAAATGCTTCTTCTAAGGCGATTTTGGCGTTTGCAATAGCAGTTTCTCTAACGGCTTTAGCATCAGCAATAGCTTCTTTCAATAATTTTGAATTTGCCATTTTTGACCTTCCTTTTGTTTTTTAATCCGTGAAATTATTAGGAGAATTCCAATGTGGGTTGTTAGTAGGTCGGTTGTTCGGTCACCACTTAATAAAGGGTATTCATTAACCAACTTTTTAATAAAAATTCACATTATAGGTGAATTAATTATAAATAAATATATAATATGAAAATTAAACCTATAATTTTCTATATAAAATATATATTTTTCGTAAAAAAATTACTTTTTATTCTTTTTACCGCTGTTATATTCACCACTTGCCATTCTCTCCAACATAACTCGTCTTTGATTTTCTCGAATAGCTTTTAGTTTTATAGTTCTTCTAACAGTTTTTGGTTTTGTAAATTCTTTTCTTTCTCTTAATTCTAAAAGATGTCCTGAATCGTTTACTTTCTTTTTAAAAACTTTGAGTGCTTTTGCAATATCACCGTTTTTTACTACAACCTTAATTAGTGCTGTTTTTGCCATTTAATGTAAATTTAATTTAATATAAGTATTATTTTTTATTTTTTTAAGAACCTTTTCCAGTTCCTGATTTTTTACCTCCAGTATGAGTGGAAACATTTATTGGTTTTTTACCTTGACCTGCAGAATCCTTACCACCTCTATCTGCTTTGTTTTGTGCTGCTCTTTTTCTACGAGTTGCAGATTCTTTTTCCTTTTTACTCATAGTTTTTGCCTTTGCAGCAGGAACACACTTAGCATATCCACTCTTTTCACCACTCGTTCCACAAGGTGGGTGTTTACCATCAACTTTCTTACCAATATTAACCCACTTGGATTTAAACCAATTACGAAGATCTTCGTTGGTAGATTGTTCTGATATTTCTTGTAGAATTTGGTTTAGTTTCATTAGTCTTTACACTTTTTCCAACCACCACCTTTACCTTTGTAGTTTTTTGCTGCCCAACCATTTGCATAAGCAGATGGGTAAACATCAAACTTTGATTTTGCTGCGGATTTAGATGCAGACCATTTTTCAGGGTCAGTTGGACAATTTTTCTCCATCAATTTTTCAACTCGTTCTCCAAGTTGATAAATTTTCATTTCGGATTCGGTAAGGTCTTTAACTTCCTTTAAACTTTTTTTTTTACTGATTCTAATTTGGTTCTGATTTTTTGAGTCACTTTATTAAGTTCTTTTTTATCAATACCCAATGAATCTAACACTCTACCCATGACTTGTAATTTTTGTGGATAGGTTAATTTTTTACCATTAAGAACATCTAATGCTTTTTCTAACTTAATTCTAACATCACCGGGGATTGGTGCCTTGTTTACATCTTCACCTGCTTCTTTAACTACTTTTTCTTTCATACCTAATCTTTGTTTCATTTGGTCCTCCGAAATATCACCTACTTTATAATAACGAGAAAGAATATGACCCATATCTTCATATAAGCCAGTCAATCTTTGGTCTAATGAGTTTGCTTCTTTAGCAACCTTATCAAATTCTTTACCGAGTTTATCCAACTCATTCATATTTCTTTTTACGGTCACTTTATCAAACCAATCATCTGTTTCATTAAGTGCAAGAGTTCTTGCTGCTTCAGTAATTGCACCAAGAGTTTCAGCAACTTGTGTTAAATCAGATTTTCTATCCATCATTTCTTGATATTTGTTGTATGTAGAAACAATTTCAAGGAAATGTTTTTTCACTTCATTGGAAAGAGGTCTTTTTTCTTCGTTCTCGTTTATTAATTTAGTTAATTTCATTAGTATATTCTCCTATATGTTAATAAGTACCAGGTCTGTCACCTTTTTTCATAGAATCTGCCCAAATTTGGAACATTTTCTTAATATCGGCTGGTAATTGTTTATCTCTTATACTTAAAGTCCCATCCTTACCAATATGAGCAATGATTTTGTAATCACCATGTTGTTCTTCGGCTCTATTCCAAATAGTTAAACCATTTCCCATCCAACCAGAACCAATATCGTATTTTTTAGCTTCTACTAATTTTTTTAATGATATGTTTCCTTTGTATGATTCTTGTACTACTGACTGAATTGCATCTGCTTCTTTGTGAAATCCGTTCATTCTTAATGTGAACGCAAGTCCATCAACAGCATCTACTCCATCGTATCCTGCAGTTCGAGCAATTTGTCTACCAAATGACCAAGTTTTTCCATCAGGTTGCATGAATTTTGATGCTTCAGATGAATTTGTTCTAATTGCAGCCATTTTCTCATCAAATTGAGGGTCATCCATAGAAGGATACTCAGGTTTCTTAGCCCATTCAGGTTTTCCTTCTAATTTAGCAACCAATTCTCTAGCTTCATCGTGGAAATTAGCATCAGATAATGCAGAAACTGCTGCCTGCATCATTTTTGTTTTATATTCTTCTTTTCCTAATTGATTAGGAGTGAATCCTTCTTTTTCTGCTAATCCTTTTACTTCTTTATTTACTGCAGGATTACCTTTTCTTTGTTGTTTAGGTTGTGCAGGTTCATTCATTGCATCATCAAATGATTTTGCATCATTCCAGTTATCAGGAACGATGAATGTATCACTACCATACACCTGAATACCTTTTGTTGTTCCTTTACCGATAGTTGTCCATTGACCACCTATTTGTACTCTTTGATTGGATGGGTTCATTACAACCTCTCCTCTGTACTCTTGTCCATTAGAATCAGTATAAACTGCTGGAGTTCCTAATTCAAATCTATCACCCCATCTATCATCAGTTTTTGATGGTTCTTGTTTTGTAGGTTCTTCTTTAGATGGTGTTTCTTTGTTTGCATCGGCTTTCTTAGCAGCAACTCCGATTTCTTCAGCAAAACTATTTGCTAGAGGAATTGCATCTTTAATATCCATATCAATAACAATAACTTTCATATTCGCAGGTTTTCCTGCCGCAATTGCTGCAGAAGTTACGGCTGCCCATCTATGATGTCCATCAATTACATATCCATCTCTACTCACATAAATTGGAGCAGTGATTCCCGGATGATTAGGGTCTTTTTCCAACGCCTTAGCCATACCAGCCACTTTAGAACCAACCAATTCTGATTGAGTTGCTTTAAGAGCATCAGAAGGAATTTCAGTTTCAACTGTTTTAATTCCTTTTTCTTTCAACATCTTCTTAAACATTGGTTCAGTATCAACTTCACCTGAAGCATCTACTGGCATTTTAGAAGCAGGAGAACCTGGTGTTGGTTTTCCTTTAAATTGTGGCATTTCTTCACGAGGGATACCTGCATTACCTTCACAATATAAGTTAGTACCAGGTACAGTCACTTTACACAAGTTAAAGTTTGGTGCAGCTTCACCTTTTTCTTTAGCTTGTTTAGTAAGTTCTGCCAATTTATCAATTCTCATAGAAATTTCTTTCTTCTGAGCATCAGGGATTTTATTTATATCAGAATTACCACTAAAAGTATCCTTATTTGCATTAGGCATTAACTTTGTAAGTTTAGTTGGAGAAACTTTTGGAGTATCTGATTTTTTAGTTTTTTCTTTTGCTGGTTTATCAAAGATATTTACCTTTGGAGTATCTTTTTTAGTATCTTTACCACTTGTAGGTTCATCTGATTTGATAGGAACATATTTTCCTTGGTCAGTCTTTTTGAAAGTCTGAGCATTAGGGTCTTTTTCCTTACCTTTTTCTTTGTACTTACCATACCCAACGTGAGTATATTCTGCTTCTAAAAGTAAATTTTTTAATCTCATCATTATCTCCACTTGTGGGTTGATTCTACTTTTTTATTTGTATAAAGGTCTAATTTACCATCTTCGGTAAATTTAACTTCGTAATTTGTTTTTCTAATATCGTTATGGCCGCCCTTGTAAGGAGTTGAACCAACTTCTTTTTGGATTTTACCAACATTGATGGTATTTTTGGCCATGTAATCTTTTATATCAAATGCCATTATGATAATTCGGTTATAATTTCTCTCATTAAATCTTGTGCTTTACAATAATCAGAACAAACTACACTTTCTTGTATTTGTTTGCTGTTTACTGATTCTTTCAATGGTGTCATGAATGCACCATGTGTTGATGGGTTAGAAACAAAATCCCAACCGATTAATTCAAAATCTTCACCAACTTTTACTTTACCTTCACCGATATTGGTAGTTGAACCCATACCACGAGAAGATATACCCAAAAGAATATCGTTTCTTAAAAGTTCTTTTAAGATGTTTCCTGATGGTGTAGAAAGGATTTCAACAGTTCCAACTAAATCATCACCATCCCAATGAATCTCTCTCACATTGTGAGAAACATTCTTTAAGTTGATTACAGAAGAATCAGGGTGGTCTAATTCACCCAATGCTCTTCTTTCTTTGATAAGAGTTTCGTATTTCTTTGCTTCTCGCATCAATACTTCTCTTGGATATACTCTACCATTCTGATTTTCTGCTCCTGCTCTTTGAAGAATTCCTTTTACAAGAACTCTTCCAGATTCATCTTCATTAATCTTTCCTTCAAATAGTTGAGTTTCTATTAATAGTGATTTCATTTTAATCCTTATTTTTTAATTTTGTATTTTTACTAACAAAAATTATTATCGGTTAAACCCTTTTAATTTAAATAATTTTTTACCCATTTCGGTTGTTATTGCGTGGTTTTTTTCGAATTCCTTTTCTAGTTTTGCTACTTCTATTTTAAGTTTGGTTGGCCATTTATCATAATTTTCCCAAGGGTATTCTCCTGTAAGTGGTTCTTTCCTTATTAATTGTTTTTGTTTTTCAAGTATGTCACTACCTTTTTCAATTAATGCTTTATACTCGGTTTCTAACTTTTCTATTTCTTTTGAAGTGTTGCCTTTTGGCCACTTGAAATCGATAGGAGTACCTGCTTCGTTTACTGATTCATTGGTTAATTGTTTTACTACTTTAATTAATTCGGAATCACTAACACCTTTGGTACTGACACCACTATCTTCTATTATTTTTCTAAGTTTATCAGCGTGGTCTTTTCTAACAGCATCTCTGATTCCCTTATTTTGAAACAACATTGCTATGGTTTTTAAATTTGCAGCTTCGTTTACTACTGATTCACTTTTCATACCTTTAAGTTGTTTCCATAATGGCATAAACTTATCTAAAAATTCATCACCAGTAATTTTACCTGAATTAGATAAAACTCTTAACTTTTCTATTTTTGAGTAGATTTCTTTTTCTTTAGAACTTGCTTCATTTACACCTTCAATTGCGTATTTGGCTTCTCTCTCATCCCATTGTTTTTTAGTCATTATACCTACACTCTCAACATTAGAACCACCCAACAATTTATCTACATTTTTGCTTAAAAATTGTTTTGCACCTCTAGCTGTATTAAAGGTTTTTAATAACTTTTTACCTCGTGTCATTGACAAATATGCTACCCATTCTCCAGGTGCAGAAATTGTATTTGCTTCTTCTACTGGTTCCTTATCTTCAAACTTTGATTTTTTAGGTGGAGCCGGTGGTGGAGGTGGTGGTGGTGGTGGAACCGAACCTTTAGGTCTTACACCTGGAGGTGGACCGAGTGGTGCTTTTGGTGCACTTGGTGGTGCAACAACCGGCGGTTTAGCCTTTACACCCGGAGGCGTTCCTGCAGGTTTTCCACTTGGTGGAGGTGGTGGAGGAGGTGGAGGTACTGCACCACTTGGTTTTATCGTATTAGGTAATTTAACAATTGGAGGTTTAGCTTTTACGCCAGGAGGTGTTCCAGCAGGTTTTGCTGCAGATGGTGGAGCAACAATTGGCGGTTTAGCTTTTACGCCAGGCGGTGGACCAAGTGATGGTTTTCCACTTGGTGGTGGAGGTGGTGGAGGAGGTGGAACTGCACCTTTTGGTCTTACACCTGGAGGTGGACCAGTTACTTTAGTTCCAACAGGTGGTTGGGCATTTTTAGGAGGAGCACTTTGTACTTTAGTTCCCATTGCTGGTTTAGCATTTGTAGGAGCAGGAGATGTTACTTTAGTTCCCATTGCTGGTTTAGCATTAACTGGAGCTTTAGCTTTTACTCCCGGAGGTGGTCCAAGTGGTTTTTTTGCTGCACCACTTGCTTGTTTTGCTGCTTGATATGCTGGATGTGATTTGCCATACGATAAAGCAGTACTAATTTTTACATCTTTACCTGTTTTTGGGTTTCTTACAGTTCCTCCAGCTTCGTTTATAGATTCATCTACTTTTTTACCAGCTCTTAATGCTGCTAAATCAGATGCTTCAATTTCACCATCACCATCTACATCAAGTTTGGCTTGATTACCAACTAACTCTTCGTTTTTCTCACCCTTACCTTGCCAAGCAGCATCAATTTTGTTAAAGAATGCTTTCTTTTCTTCATCAGACATATCAGGAATAGATTTTCCAGTCTTTTCTAATGCTCTTTTGAAGAATTCTTGGTATTCAGATTCCTCTGTCATTACCTCTCTTACTATATTTTTAAATGCTTCTCTTGTTATTTTCATTTTTCTATCTCCTGAAGAGTTCTTGCAATGTTAATGATTCTTTCTTTTATCTTATAAATATGACCATTGGTTCTTTTCCAATACTCGGAAGAATCCAATTCATTTATGTTTTTAATCTTGTTATACCAACTAAAAAACTTTTCAACTTCTGCTAATTGGTATTTTAATTCTTTCAATCCAACTGCCAACTTTTTATTAGCATGCATGGATTCATCGTTCTTTAATTCTAACCAACGATTTACTGGTCTTTTTACTTTACCCTCACTAATCACTTTATTACTTGGGAATGATACCGATGGTTGGTTTCCAAATGTTTTATCAATTTTAGCGTTGATTCCAAATTGTGATTTTAACATTTTTACAACACCACTTCCAAACTTTACATCAGTAAGTTTAAGATAAATATAATTTTTGTTAGGTGCGTTTTTAATTTGACCACTTACAAACTTTGAACCTATTGATTTAACAATATCATCTACTACATCTGCTGCAAGATACCCTTTAAGTTCGGATTCATCAATATTTTCAACATCATTATCGACAATTGAATATCCTAATTGAGTTGCAGTTTTCTTTCTTCTTTCGTTGCTGTTTTTGCCAGAAAAAGCGAAAGGAGTCTGATATCCATCAACATTTCCTGTCACATTGGATTCATCTAACTCCTTTTGAACTTCATCAATCAGTTCATCTATATATTTTTTAAGAGATTCGTTTTTTAACATTCTTTATTTCCTTTACTAATTCGTATGCCATCATTAATGAAGAAACTTGCTCATCGGTTACTTTCTTACCAATTTTCTGAGTCTTTAAAACATTAATTGTTTCTCTTAATTTAATCTTTGTAACTTTATCTTCCATAGTTTTATAGATGGAATGTAATTCAGTTACAATAGTTTTAAGTTGAGTTGAATAATACTCACCAAATTTAGTAGTATTAGTAACATTGTTAATATATTCTCTTAACAAATTCTTTTGAGAATCGTTAAGGTTGGAATATTTTTTATTAAATGTTTCAACAAGAATTTTATAAGTAAGTAATCTTAAATCCTTTTCTTGTTTTTTATAATCTTCAAAAAGTTTATCCTCTTTTTGTTTAAGAGTTGGTGCAGAAGTAGAAATATGTTCTACTAATGTAAGTTTGGAATCAAATAAATCTTTCACATCAGAAATATCGGATTTTTTAGCTTCAAACAATTTATGAATAGAAGCTAATACACGATAATTAGTAACCGGTGAAGTTAAGAATGTATCTATTTCAAAATTTTCTTTTAATATTTTTACTAGATTATATTTTTCTTTAATAAGTTTTTGCTCATCAAGTTTTGTTCTTGCATCCAAAATAGCTTCAATGAATTTTTCAGCTTTATTTTCTGAATTATATTTTTCATCGATCAATAATTTGTATAGACGAAGTTCTTTAGATAATTCAGTTCCATTGCCAAAGAATTCTGCTACAATTTTTTTAGCCTTCTCTTGGGAATTGTTTAATATCTCTAAAGTTATCTGACGGGTTAATAGTTCGAATAGAAAACCCGTATTCTTAAATTTAGAATGTTTAATTTTTTTCATATTTACTCAATTCTTTATTTTGATATACTCAAAAACTCTTATATAAATATAAATATTTTTTTGATTTGTTATTTTTATTGATTATCTAATATGTTTGATTCATCTAACATACCCTTTGTTTCATGTAAATACTTCCTTTTTGCGGAAATACCATTAATATATTTTAGGGCTTTTTGTTCGGATGTTCGGTTTTTTAAAGCATTATGATTCTCTTTATCACCGAGTGGGTCTCTACCAAATGGTGATTTGTCTTTACCATAAGTATTGCCTTCTCTCGGTCTTCCACCTTTATCTTGTAATTCGGTTTTAATTTTTTCCAAAGATTCTTCAACATCTTGAGGTTCATTCTCAACTGCAGGGTCATTCCCTTGGTCTTCAATAGAACGGTATCTGAATCTATCTTTAATATCGTTAATGATTTTAACTCTTTCTCTTTCTTGGTCCCCATCAGCCAATTTGAATATATTTTCATATACCCAATCTTTTGATAACATATTAAGACCAGCAATATCGGTTGCTAATCTAACTTTTTCAGACCAAAGGTTTAATCGTTCTTGTTCGTAAATTGTTGATGGGTTAATCAAACTTAATTCAAAGTTTGTCATTTCAACATCCTGAATACCTTGTGCGTATAGGTGAACTATTGCTATTTTAGTTAATTCAGAGATTATTGTTCTTTGGATTCTTTCAATTGTTCTTGCGAAACGAACATCTTCTGCTGCAAGAGTTGCTTTACCATTTACATTCTCATCATATCCCAAATATGCTTTTGGAATTTTAAGAGCTGCAAATAATTTATTTTTTAAATACTGAATATCATCGGTTGCAGCATAATCTAAGCCTGATATGTTTTCAATCGAAGTTCCACTATCTCCACCACGAACTGGCAAGAAGAAATCTTCGGTTAGATTTTGCATATTATATTTCAAATTATACTCACCACTATTTTTATCGATGAATGGAACTTTTTTCATCTTGTTGATAATTCTTTGCATGTAGTTATCAACTTCTTGTGGTGGGATATTACCGATATCAATTTTGAATACCCTTTTTTCAGGTGCTCTCATAATACGATGTATTAACATCGCATCTTCCATAAGAGATAATTGTTTCCACAATCTTCTACCATTCTCAATCATAGATTTACCGTATGGTAACCAGTTTGTATCGGATAGTAATCTAAAGTGAGCAATTTCGAAATTGTCATACTCCATTTTACCATTTGGGTCTTCGGTAATTTTGAATTTTACTGAATTTGGATTATTTGGATCTATAAGTTCTAATCTTTCAGTATTATAAACCGAATGAGGTGTTACATTGACAATACCTTTACCTTCTGCAATTTCCATTCCAAGAAAGAAATCACCATACTTACACATATTTCGTGTCCAAGGCCAGAGGTTGAACTCAATATTTAGAATATCATAAAATAAATTTTCTAATGCTTCTTGAACTCTATTGTTATCCGAACGAATTGATAAAATTGTTCCGAATTCGTTTTTTAAAGTAGATTCATCTGCGTAAATATCTAACGCAGATGCAATAATTGGATCTTGGTCCATTGCATCATAATCACGAAAAACCTCTCTACGAACTTGTTGGTATGCCATTGATTGTGCACCACCTGCTTGTTCGTAAAAGGATTTTTGTAGTTTTGTATATCTATCCCTTAACGAAGATAAGTTCGTTTGTTGTCTTTCATCAGTATCAACTACTCTTCGTCTGCCTTTCTGGTCAACCGTTACGATTGCCTTTGCGGAAAAGAGTTTGGTTAATCTACCGAAAAATGAAGTATCTGCCATGTTTTATTTTTTTAATTATAACCTCTATTTGTTTATTTTACCACTTTCTGCAACTCCAATATCTTGCTTTGTGTCTTGGTCCTGGAGATTCACAATTATGTCTTGCTCTGAAAGATGCTCTTCTTTCAGGATTTGATTTTTTAATTTTTGCTCCCTTTTGACCAAAGTTTACTTTTACAACATTTCCTTGTGGATTTTTTACATATACTTTAAATTTCTTAACATCACCTTGCATTGGTTTACCAAGTTTTACTTCTCTACCTTGGTATTCTGCTTCAAATACGCAATTACAATTTGCTTCTTGTAATTCAACCGTATATGATTTTAAGAAATTGAAAAAATCTTCTTCATCTTCTTCTTCAACATCTAATTCATCATAATCTAAAAAATTATGTTCTGCTGCATCGAATGGATAATCTTGAACCATCCCACTTGGTTTTTGTGTTTGGTCAGATTCTTTTAATATATTTTTTAACTTTATCATAATAAGGTCTCCTTACACTATAAATATATACTAATAAAAATAACCCATTATTTTATCAACCAAGTCAAATCCTCATCTTGGTTACCTATTTTCATAGACCAAGGATTAGAATCTACTGAAGAATTACCACCAAACCCATCTAAAGTGAATGAATGTTGTTGTATACCACCAAGAGTTCGTTTAGTTAAATCAACTCCTTCTTGTCTTAAACGAAGTGCAGTGTCTCTAACCCAAAGAGCAATACCCAATGACATTACCAAGTCATCATTGTATCCTCTCATTGCTTCTGCTCGATTACCTACCCAAATAAAAGTAAACAATTCATCAATCAAACGAGTGGAACGAATCGTAACATCTTTTTCTCTAATGTATTGTTCTAATTTAGAAATAATAAGTGGACGAGTTTTCATCGTAGTAGAAAATCCAGCAACCATACCTCGTTCTTCTGCTCTAAATTTGTTATGTAATTGATGTTGGACATCTACATACTTTAAATCCTTACTCATATAGAAAAGATTCGAATAACCTCTATCGATTACTTGTTGAATTACTGCCCAACCAATGTTTGCGTTTTCAATTACTAATAATGCTTCGTTATATTCAGTAGAAAGTGATACCAAGAAATTACCAAAATCTTTTGTATCCATCTTTCCTTTGTATTCAGCAACTTGTGTTGCAGTTTCTACATCAAACACATGACATGCAGAATAGTCACCACCATCTCCTCGGGCAACGTCAGCAACAACCATATATCCTTTGTTATAATCAGGATATTCCCATCTCCATAGATTATGATCTATCCAAGTTTTTTCAACTGGGTCTTGACAAAAAGATTCTTTGTAGAATGTAAGTAGTTGTGGGTCTATGACAGTATCACCTGAAGAAACGAAATCACAATCACATTCTTGAGCTGCACCTTTTGGTCCTAATAATCTTTCTTGCTCATCTCTCCAACTTTGTCCTCGTTCAGGATGAACCGACCAGTGTAATCTAATTGTGTTAAATCCATTTGTTTCATCTTCGGCACCTACCCAAGTTTTATGGAAAAAATTACCCACACCATTTGGAGTAGAAAGTATAATTGCGTTACCACCAGTTGATAAGGTTGATTGAGCAGAAATCCAAATTTCTTCAATCTTATCAATGAAGGCTGCTTCATCAAATACTAATAGGGATAGTGCTTCAGAACGACCAGCATCTCCTGCGGCAGAAGTTGCTTTGATCTGTGAACCATTAGAATATCGTAGGGATAGTTTATTATCTTCTACTGTGGTTTGTTTTAACCAACTTGGTAGATATTGATTCATAACTCGAACCTTTGTTACAAGGTTCTTAGCAACCTCTTGTTTGGTTGCAATTACGAGGACATTAAAATCTTGGTTGAATAACATCTTCCAAAGTGAAAAACCTGCAACAAGGGTGGATATACCCGTCTGTCTTGATTTCAATACGATGTTATATCGGTGGTCTTTAAATTCGGTAAGAGTTTTTTCCTGAAATGGATATAGATGGAAAGGTATTTTGCCACGAACCGGATGTTGAATCATACAATACTTCTTCATGAAGTAAATTGGATCACCAGCACATTTCTGATACTCGAGTTTTATTATCTCTTTTAAACTTGGCATTAATTTTTAATTTACAAGTAAATACCCGACTGCAACAACACCAAGTACAGTTCCTACTTTATATAAAAAAGTTTTTCGTTTTTCTGCTTTCAGTTCTTTAAGTAAAGAATCTGATTTTTCTCTTTCCAACTTAAACTGCTCATCTTTTTGAAGAATGATGTAATCCAAGTTAGAAATTTTGGAATTGAGTGTAAAAATAACTTCATCCTTTAATAACATTTTTTCATTTGTTAATTGTAGAACTTTTTGTAACTCCATTAATTCAATTTGTGCACCATCTCCTTTGAGTAAATCTTTTATGATTAACTTAGCAGTTGGAATTGTGAGTGGAACAATTGTATCAGTTTGAACCGGTTTCTGATTCGTAACGGTCTGAGAAAAACTTAGTGAGGTCACTAAAATTAAACTGATTAACAGAATTAACTTTTTCATTTGTCTTTACCTTTATGTTTTTAATGTTTGTATGAACTGATTCAATATCAGTATCTATTAATCCAATCTCTGAATATATACTATCTATTTTTATATCCAAATTTTTATTTACAAGTACTACCGAGTCGATATTGTTTTGAATACTATCGATTTTTTGGTTATACATTTCTACATCAGTTTTTAATTGTTTGGTAGAATAAATATTATACCCCAATAAACATATTAAAACCAATAATAGAAACGATACATTTCCATTTTTCATAAAAAAACTCCTTTACTATAAATAGTGTTCTAATTTGTGTTCTTTTATAACCTCGAAAGCATCGTTTCGTTTTTGTACTATTTCTTTTAATTCAATTTCACCATTATCAATCATTTCTTGAATCTCTGTCTTCACTTCATCAACTGGTTTTGGTAGACTCCACTTTTCTACACTACCATCTTCGTTGATAAATTCATAATAAGGTTTTAGTTCAAGAATTGACTGTTTTAATTCTTCTAATTTGATTTTACCCTCTACAATCATACGAGTATAGATTCTAAAATCTTCATATTCTTTCCAAATTCCAGCTCCTCTGAAATTATGTTCTATTTCTGCCAAACAATTGATACAATAACTTGTTTTTTGTATCAACTTTTCATCATTTTTAGTTTTTTTGTGTTTTTTACAACTAGGATTACTACATTCCTTCTTTAAATTCAAATAATTACGAATTTCTTGAAGAGCCTCATGATTTTTACCAGTTTTTATGGTATAACCCTCTTTCTTTTCGTATTTATAAAACTCATCTTCCCAAATATCACCAACATTATGGTTTTCTTCAGATTTAGTCCATCCAATAGTGGTATTTTTATCGTACTCACCAGTTTGAACCATATCAACCAACTTTCTACGAGTTGGGTGCATATATTTTCTTTGAAATTCTTTACTCATTTTTATATATTAGGTTATATTATTGTATATAAATATATATAAAATAAATTATGCGTAAAAAATTCCTAAAATTTGATTTAATGAAGCAAATGCACCAGTCAATTTGAAAGTTTTACCCTGATATACAAAAACAATACCTTCGTTCGGTACAATTTTATCAGTTCCACCAATTGCTTCTAATCTTCTTAACTCTAATTTTAATTTTTCAATCTTTTTAGGGTCTCCTGATTTTTCAACTTCTTTAATTGTCTGGTCTAATCTCTTTTTCATATCCCTAATTGCTTTATCAGGGTTGACTGTTATGACGGATGATGTAAATTGTAGAACTTCGGCACCAACTCCCAAGAAAATATCTTCAAATTTCATCAAATTTTGTTTTGTGATTTTTGCTTGGTCTTCTTTATCAGTTTTTAGTGCCCATTCTAACACTTTTTCATCGGTTATATTCTTTTTATCGATTTTAAATCCTTTATCACCAAACGCCCATCTCTTAACTAATCCCATTTTGATTTTATTATCTACCATAGATGGTGATTTTTTATCTACAAAATTACTCCACCATGCTTGATGGTATTCTGCAACACCATCAGTATCTTTTAAACCAAATTCTTTTTGTAATTTTGAAATTTTAGAATTATATTTTCCTTTTTTGGAGGATAAATCTTGATTTTTTGGTAAAGAAAGGACAGGAGGTCCTTGGATTGTGTAATTATCTTGGACATCTTTATTGACTTGTTTAATCATTCCTGCCAAAATTTTTGCTGCACCCTGATTTTCACCTATTGGGGTTCCATCTTCATCGTATTCCATTGTTCCATGAAATACTAATAGTGGTTGTCCGTAAGGAATTACATTGACTGATGTAGGATAAATCACTTCAAGGTTCATAAAACATGCACCATCCTTGAATATCTTCTTTCTTTGTGGTTCGGAAAGTGATTTTATTGCATCGGTAAGGTCTTTCATAGCAAAATTATATGCTTTTTCTAACTCACCTCTGCCCGAAAACTTATCAGCAACACCTTTTATATCCAATGCACCTGCTCCTTTGTTTTTCAAGTGTCCTTTATTACGGGCTGCAACTAATCTTCCATCAACCCAAGAGATTGCAAGTGCTTGTCCATCAGTTTTTTCTCTTGCAAGTTCCAAGTTTCCATCCAATGCACGATTTACAATATCTTTTAGTTGTCCAAAAGTTAAATTGATTTCAGTATCAAATGGGTGATTCATGTGTCCATAAGCACCACCCTCTTTTAGAAGAACTTCGTTTAATAATTTACCTAATCGTATCATTTGTTTCCCTCGTATTTTTTATTCCAAATATACTGAAATACTTCTCCCCATGTAGGATAATCCATCTTTCCATCCCACTCATATTTGTAAGATGTTTTACTATTAAGTGATTTTCCTGTTTTATTAAGAGCAGTTCTTCCTAATCCTTTTACATTAGTAGATTTTGATTTTACATCTTTTTTACCACCAAAGTATCTTTCTTGTCCTTTATCCTCTTTGTAGTGTAAAAATATCTTATATCCTCTATCTACATCTTTAACCTTATCTACAATTTTTTGCATCAAATCTCCAACCTTTGGGTATTTCTTTAAGAATGCTTCAACTCGTTTTGGTTCTATATATCTTGCAGCTACTTCGTTTACTTTTTGTTGTTTATCTAATTGTTTTCTCAATTTCTTCATTTCCTTTTCGTGATTATCCATCCATTCTTGGTCAGGATAACCATGTGGGGCAAGTTCATCAATTTTAGAATTTATATTTTTAAATTTATCCAATTCAATTTCACGAAGTTGTTTTAATGCTTCTTCGTAAGTTTCATGTGTACCTAATTTTTCACCACCTGTCTTACGATACACTACCCATTTATTATCTACTTTTTGAATAGTTTCTTCTATCTTTTTAAGTTTAGTATAATACTTTGGATCTTCAACTAAATGGTCC
>Ga0315901_10002761_pt1 | contig 23703 bp, 19 predicted proteins | sample LakEriMetagenome_10_FD_203761 | JGI IMG/M metagenome (GOLD analysis project Ga0315901, IMG submission 203761) | Freshwater fungal communities from buoy surface, Lake Erie, Ohio, United States - Buoy 2 MA116 | ecosystem: Environmental > Aquatic > Freshwater > Lake | place: USA: Lake Erie, Ohio... | reverse complement strand
GTGCTGAAGGAAGTCCCGGCCCCGACCGAGGCAGAAATTGCCGCCCGCTACAACGCCAACAAGGCCAAGTACGAAGCCAGCGAAAGCCGCGTGATCAGCCAGCTGGTCTTCCCCACCGAAGCCGCAGCCAAGGCGGCGTTGGCCGAAGCCTCAGGTAAAACGCTCGAAGCCGTGGCCGCCGGCAAGGGGCTGAGCGTCGCCAAACTGGCGCCCATGACCAAGGGAGCGTTCTCCGCACAGAGTTCCGCCAGCCTGGCCGACGCCGCCTTTTCCGCACAGCGGGGCAAGGTGATTGGTCCGCTGCGGGCACCGCTTGGCTGGATCCTGCTGCGGGTCGATGCCATCGAGGGCAAGGCCGGCAAGACACTGGATCAGGCCCGGGCTGAACTGATCCCCGAAATCGCCGCTGAAAAGCGCCGCGCAGCGCTGACCGATTTCTCGGCCGGAATCGAAGACGAGTTCAACAATGGCTCAACCCTGGGAGATGTTGCCAAGACGCTCGGCTTGACCCTTGCCGAAACCCCGCCACTACTGGCCAATGGTCAGGTGTTCGGGCAGGACGGGGCCCAGGCTCCCGCCGTGCTGGCGCGGGTATTGTCGACCGCCTTCCTGATGGAAAGCGAGGGCCAGCCCCAGCTTGCCGAAATCGAGCCGGGCAAGCAGTTCATCGTGTTCGATGTGGGCGCGATTGCCCCGGCCGCTCCGGCCCCGCTCGCGGAAGTCAAACAGCAGGCGATTGCCGAGTACCAGTTGGCCAAGGGCGCAACTGCAGCCAAGGCTGCTGCCGCCCGGATCGAAGCGCAGGTCAAGCAAGGGGCCGATTTGGGTGCCGCCATGGCTGCCTTGGGCCTCCCGCTTCCCCCAGTCGACCGGGTAGATTTGCCACGCCAGCAGGTCCAGGCGATGGGTCAGCAGACCCCGCCGCCGCTGGCCATGCTGTTTGCCTTGGCCAAGGGCCAGGTCAAGCTGATGGGGGCACCACGCAACCGTGGCTGGTACATCGTCAAGGTCAACACCGTGACGCCGGGGCAGATCGCACCGAACGATCCGCGCCTGCCCGAATTCCGCCAGACGCTGGCCCAGGTTACCAGTCAGGAATATTCGCAGCAGCTGCGCGCCGCGATGCGCGCGGCGGTGGGCGTGAAGCGCAATGAAACCGCGATCAATGCGGTCAAGACGCGCCTGTCCGGCAACAATTGACGCGGCAGGACAGTGGCGGGACTGAACAATCGCGAAGCGGCGCAGTCGGCGCTGGCCGCCGGGAAACCGGCGCTGGTCTGGCAGCGGCTGATCGCCGACACCGAAACGCCGGTTGGCGCAGCGCTTAAGCTGATCGAACCGGGCCGCGGAGATTTCCTGCTGGAATCCGTCCAGGGCGGCGAAGTACGCGGCCGGTACAGCCTGCTCGGGCTCGATCCCGACCTCGTATTCCGCGCCCGCGGCAATGCGGCGGAGATCAATCGCTCCTGGCAGCAAGACCGTGCGGCCTTCGCCCCCCTGCCCGGTGGCAGTCTGGATGAGCTGCGTGCACTGGTTTCGGCCTGTCGGATCGACATGCCACCGGAACTCCCGCAAGCGCTAGCCCTGCTGGTGGGTTACTTCGGTTACGAAACCTATGGTCTAATCGAGCACTTGCCGCGTCCCGCGCCCAATGCACTGGATCTGCCGGACATGCTGTTCGTCCGGCCCACTGTCATCCTGGTGTTCGACCGGCTGTCGGACGAGCTGTTCGCGATTGCCCCGGTCTGGCCGGGCGATGCAGGTCCCTCCCGCCTGATCGAGCGGGCCGGAGAGCGGATCGACACGACCCTCGCCTGGCTGACTTCCCCCGCGCCGCCGGCAACGCGCAGTCCAGCTTCGCCGCAACCGGCGCTTACTCCAGTACTGGCTCCCGGCCAGTACGAAGCGATGGTACTCAAGGCAAAGGATTACATTGCGGCTGGCGACATCTTCCAGGTCGTGCTGGCCCAGCGCTTTACCACGCCCTTCACGCTGCCGGCTTTTGACCTTTACCGGGCCCTGCGCCGGGTCAACCCATCGCCCTTCCTCTATTTCCTCGACCTCCCCGGCTTTGCGCTGACCGGATCGAGCCCTGAAATCCTGGTCCGCGTCCGCGATGGGGAAGTGACGATCCGCCCAATCGCCGGTACCCGGCCTCGGGGCGCGACCCCGGAGGAAGACCGGGCCAATGAGGCCAGCCTGCTGGCCGATCCCAAGGAACGGGCCGAGCACCTGATGCTCCTCGATCTGGGGCGTAACGATGTCGGCCGGGTGGCCGAAGCCGGCACGGTCGAAGTGACCGAAAGCTACACTGTCGAGCGTTACAGCCACGTCATGCACATCGTCTCGAACGTGGTCGGGCGGCTTGACGCGGCAAAGCACGATGCGCTTGATGCGGTTTTCGCGGGCTTTCCCGCCGGCACGGTCAGCGGCGCCCCCAAAGTCCGCGCGTGCGAGATCATTGCCGAGCTTGAGCCCGAAACGCGCGGTGCCTATGCCGGCGGTGTGGGGTACTTCGCGCCTGACGGCAGCCTCGATTCCTGCATCGTCCTGCGCACCGGGGTGGTCAAGGATGGGTTGCTCCACGTCCAGGCCGGGGCTGGTATCGTTGCGGACAGTACGCCCGAGTACGAGCAGCGCGAGTGCGAGGCCAAGGCCGGCGCCCTGATTGCGGCGGCGCGGGAAGCGGTGCGGGTGGCGGGCGAAGCCGAATACGGGCAATAGTCCGCCCAGCTTGACCCGTGGCCACGCTCATCTAGCGTGCCATCATGCGCAGTTTGCTAGTCGTCCTCCTTGCCCTGATCGGCAGCCCCGCCTTAGCCCAGCAGGGAGACTGGCGCAGCCAGTCCACCGAGCGCACTTTCGTGCTCAAGGACTTCACCTTTGCCGAGGGCGGCAAGCTTGATCTCAAGTTGCACGTCACCACTCTGGGCACCCCGCGCCGCAATGCGGCCGGGGAGATCGAAAATGCGGTGATGGTGCTGCACGGCACCGGCGGCTCAGGCCACCAGTTCTTCCGCCCGCAGTTTGCCGACGAGCTTTATGGCCCCGGTCAACCTCTGGATATTGCGAAGTACTATGTGATCCTGCCGGACAACATCGGCCATGGCAAAAGCGGCAAGCCCAGCGATGGCATGAAAATGACCTTCCCGCGCTACAATTATGCCGACATGGTCAGCGCCCAGCACCGCCTGCTGACCGAGGCGCTGGGCGTAAAGAAGCTGCAGCTGATTCTCGGCACCTCGATGGGCTGCATGCACGCCTTTGTCTGGGCCACCACCCGCCCCGGCTTTGCCGAGCGGCTGGCGCCGTTTGCCTGCAACGCGATGGAAATCGCCGGACGCAACCGGATGTGGCGGCAGATGACGATCGACGCGATTCGGGCCGATCCGGCCTGGAACGGCGGCAATTACACCAGCCCGCCCGAAAGCGGCCTGCGCACCGCGCGCAATCTGTCGATCCTCGCCGGGGCCAATGCCTGGGCGCTCCAGAACGAGTACCCGACCCGCGAAAAGGCCGAAGCCGCCCTGAAGGCTGCCTATGCCGCGCGTTCGGCTGGCGACACCGACGCCAATGACCAGATCTACCAGATCGACAGCTCGCGCGATTACAACCCCGCGCCGAACCTGGCGAAAATCACGGTGCCGGTGCTGTGGATCAACAGCGCGGACGATTTCATCAACCCACCCGAATTTGGCCTGGCACAGCAGCACGCGAAGCTGATGCCAAAGGCGCAGTTCGTGCTCCTGCCGTTCAGTCCCGATACCAAGGGCCACGGCACCCACACCTGGGCGCGGTTCTGGAAAAAGGACTTAGCCGAGCTTATGGCCCGCAAATGACCGAACGCCGCACGCTCTACCCGCCGATCGAACCCTACGCGAGCGGGATGCTCGATGTCGGCGATGGCCACACGCTCTACTGGGAGCGCTGCGGTACGCCCGGCGCGAAGCCGGCGGTCATGCTGCACGGCGGCCCCGGCGGCGGCTGTAGCGCGGATCATCGCCGCCAGTGGGATCCGGCGCATTATGACGTGCTGCTGTTCGATCAGCGCGGCTGCGGGCGCTCCACCCCCTTTGCCAGCCTGGAAGCCAATACCACCTGGCATCTCGTCGCCGATATCGAGCGCCTGCGCGAGCTGTGCGGGCACGAACAATGGCAGGTATTCGGAGGCTCCTGGGGCTCGACCCTGGCCCTCTCCTATGCCGTCACCCACCCGCAGCGGGTGACTGAACTGATCCTGCGCGGCATCTTCCTGTCGAGCCGCAAGGAACTGGAATGGCTCACCCGCTTTGGCGCCAGCGAGCTCTATCCGGAAGAGTGGGATCGCTTCGTCGCCCATGTTGGCGGACGTGAGGGCGAGGACATGACCGAAGGGTATTGGGCGCTGCTCGACGATCCCGATCCCGCTGTGCGCCGCGCGGCCGCAGCCGCCTGGAACCGCTGGGAAGGCGTGACCGTCACCCTGCTGCCGTCTGCGGAGACGGTTGACCACATGGCCGAGGGTGACAATGCCGTGGCCACCGCGCGGATCGAGAACCACTATTTCCGCCACCAATGCTGGCTCAGGGAAGGCGAACTGCTGGAACGGGCCGCAGCAACCCTGCGCGGCATCCCCGGAATAATCGTCCAGGGGCGGCACGATTGCTGCACGCCGCCGGCAGCGGCCTGGGCTTTGAAAAAGGCCTGGCCCGAGGTCGAGCTCCAGATCGTGCCCGATGGTAGCCACCTGTTCAGCGAGCCGGGCATCACCGATGGGCTGGTGCGCGCGACGGACCGGTTCGCAGGGCGGGTCTGAGTTCATCCCCTTCTTCACGCCAGACTTGATCCGCGGTCCCGCTGCCTCCCCGGGCGCTGCGCCGGCGAAAAGCTGGCGCCCAGATTAAGTCCGGGGTGACGGTAAAAGTGATGCCCCGCATTGCTCAACCTTGTCTGGCAAATCGCAGCAGAGCCGCCTATGGCGCCGGCATGGCCGACATTCTCGTCATCGACAATTACGACAGCTTCACCTGGAACCTGGTCCATTACCTGATGGAACTCGGTGCCGAAGTTGAAGTGGTGCGCAACGACGCGCTCTCGGCCGGTCAAGCCGTCAGCAGCGGTGCGCAAGGCTTCCTAATCTCACCAGGCCCCTGCACGCCGAATGAGGCCGGGATCAGTCTGGATCTGGTCGGTGCCTGCGCCGATGCCGGCAAGCCGTTGCTTGGCGTTTGCCTGGGTCACCAGTCGATTGGTCAGTACTTCGGCGGCAGTGTGGTGCGTGGCGGGCTGATGCATGGCAAGACGAGCCCGGTGACGCATGATGGTACCGGCCTGTTCAAAGGACTGCCGTCACCCTTTACCGCGACCCGCTACCACTCGCTGATTGTCGAGGACATTCCCGAGAGCCTGGTGGTCAACGCCCGTTCCGATGACGGCCACGTCATGGGCTTCCGCCATGCGCACTTGCCGATCCACGGCGTGCAGTTCCACCCCGAATCCATCGCCACCGAGCACGGCCACGCCATGTTGGCCAATTTCCTGGCGATGTGCGGGATCGAGGCAAAGGAACCGGCGTGAGCCTGTCCCTGACCGAGGCCGAGGTCCTGTTCGGGCAAATGCTCGATGGCGGCATGGCCGATGACGAGATTTCCGCGACCCTGATCGAACTGGCCGATCGCGGGGAAACGGCTGCAGAAGTCGCCGGTCTGGTCCGGGCGATGCGGGCGCGGATGAAGCGCGTCACCGCGCCGGACGGCGCAATCGACGTCTGCGGCACTGGTGGCGATGGCCAGCACAGCCTCAACGTCTCAACCGCCGTAGCGCTGGTCGTTGCGGCCTGCGGGGTGCCGGTGGCCAAGCATGGCAATCGGGCTGCATCGAGCAAGGCTGGGGGCGCCGATACACTGGAGGCGCTGGGCCTCAATCTTGCCCGCGCCTCGGATCTGGCCGAACAGACCCTGCCTGACCTCGGCATTGCCTTCCTGTTTGCACAGGCACACCACCCGGCGCTGGGGCGGGTGGCACCGATCCGCCGCGCGCTGGGCCGGCGGACCATCTTCAACCTCTGCGGTCCGCTGGCCAATCCGGCTGGCGTGACCCGGCAGCTGGTTGGTGTCGCCCAACCGGGCTTGATCGCGCTTTACAAGGAAACGATGGAACTGCTCGGTACTGAGGCGGCCCTGATCGTTTCGGGCGCCGAGGGACTGGACGAACTCTCAATCGCGGGCACGAGCTACCTGGCCGCGATCGGCCTACCGCCCCTCCCCACCGAATTGCGGCCCGAGGATGCGGGTCTGCCGAGCCACCCGCTGGATGATCTGCGAGGCGGCGATGCCCAGTTCAATGCTGCCGCCCTGCGGCGCCTGCTGCTGGGCGAAACCGGTGCCTACCGCGATGCCGTGCTGTTTAATAGCGCTGGCGCCTTGCTGGTTGCCGGCCAAGCCGAAGACTTGCTCGAAGGGGTCGAGGAAGCGGCGGAAGCGATCGACAAAGGCTTGGCCAAGGCTCTGCTCGACTGTTGGATCGACACCGTACAATGACCGACAAGCTCGCCGAAATCTGTGCCACTAAGCGCGTCGAAGTCGCCGCTCGCAAGCCGCTTGGCCTGGGTCACTGGCCTGCGCCCACCCCGGTGCGCGGGTTTGAGGCAGCGCTGCGGGCAAAGGCGGCACAAGGGTTAGCCCTGATTGCTGAGATCAAGAAGGCCAGCCCGTCCAAGGGCCTGATCCGCGCAGATTTCGATCCCCCGGCCCATGCCAGGGCCTATCAGGCGGGCGGCGCGGCCTGCCTGTCGGTGCTGACCGATGCGCCATACTTCCAGGGGCACGAGGATTACCTGATTGCCGCCCGCGCAGCTTGCAATTTGCCGGTGATCCGCAAGGACTTCATGGTCGATCCCTGGCAATGCGCCGAGGCCCGGGCAATGGGCGCCGATGCTATCCTGATCATCGTCGCCGCATTGGAAGACGCGGCGATGGCAGAAATCGAGACGGCTGCGCGCGAGCAAGGGCTGGACGTGCTGGTCGAGGTCCATGACGAAGCCGAGATGGAGCGGGCGCTGAAGCACCTCCGTTCCAAGCTCATCGGGGTGAACAACCGCAACCTCAAGACCTTCGCGGTCGATCTCGCCACGACTGAACGGCTAGCCGGGATGGTGCCATCGGATGTGCTGCTGGTATGCGAAAGCGGGATCGGCAGCCATGCCGACTGCCTACGGATGGCGCAAAGCGGTGTGCGGACCTTTCTGGTCGGCGAAAGCCTGATGCGCCAGGCCGACGTTGCGGCAGCCACGCGAACGCTGCTTCACGGCTGACCCAAGAGGCATTTGCTCCGGAACGGCGGCAATGCTTGACTCGGTTCCAGATGTTGCTTAGTTGTTCCACATTCGTTCACTGAACGGCACGGGAACATTGCCTGGTTCCCGGCCGCGATTGGGAGGTGTGTGGCGATGCTGACCCGCAAGCAGCATGAATTGATCCGGTTCATCCAGGTCCGGCTTGAAGAGACCGGTGTCTCTCCCTCGTTTGAAGAAATGAAGGAAGCACTCGATCTCAAGTCGAAGTCGGGTGTCCACCGCCTGATCTCGGCCCTGGAGGAGCGCGGCTTCATTCGCCGCTTGCCCAACCGGGCCCGCGCGCTGGAAGTACTGAAGCAGCCCGAAGACGTGCAGAGCAAGGCACCGGCTCGTGCAGCCGACAATGTTGTGCCGCTCAAGCGGCCCGAACCGGTGCGGCCAGCTCCGGCCAATGACGTGATCGAGATCCCGCTGCATGGTCGGATTGCTGCCGGCGTGCCGATCGAGGCACTGGAAACCGCAGCGACCCTGCCGGTGCCCGCCGCCCTCCTCGGGGCCGGTGAGCACTATGCGCTCGAAGTCTCTGGTGACTCGATGATCGAGGCCGGCATCTTCGATGGCGACTTCGCCCTGATCCGCAAGACTGACACCGCCCGCGACGGAGAGATCATCGTCGCCCTCGTTCGAGACGAGGAAGCGACGCTCAAGTACCTGCGGCGCGAAAACGGGATGGTGCGGCTTGATCCGGCCAATGCAGCTTACGAACCGCAGATCTACCGCCCGGACGAAGTCCGCGTTCAGGGCAAGCTGGCAGGCCTGCTGCGCCGCTATCACTGAGCGGCAGCGCCACCAGCCGGTGCAGCCATCGATGGTTTGATACGGGGTGGCCGGGGCGCAGGTTCCGGCCACCAGCCGTGTTGGCCCTGGCTGTCAGCCACCCGCCAGACGGAACCTTTACCCAAGTCAATCGCCAGTCCGCCACTTCGGCTAAGATAGCGCCGGTCAGCCTTGAGCCAACGCGGCTGGCAAGAGCGGGGCAGCCAGCGGTCTGACACGACAATATCAACCCGCTCGCAGGCTGCAGCCATTTCTCGCTCCGGCAGCCGTTCGCGGCTGCGGGTCAAGAGCAAGGTCCACCGCCGCCCCCCGCGATCAAGCGTGACCAGACAGACATCGGCATTGCAACGCGCGCCAGGCCAGTCTTCGAGATTGCGCGGGGTGCCGCTCATTCCTGCCAGTTCCAGCAAGGTGTCGCGCGCAAACCCATCCCGCCCCTCGCGCAGCACCAACAGCTCGCCCGGAATTGCCCCCGTCAAGCCAACATGACGGCCATCACCCGACACCAGCAAGTCAGGCGGGTGCAGCGTTGCCAGCAGCATCGCGCCTACTGCCGCCGGCACCAGTCCCACCAGCCTTATCCGCCCCCGCCACAAGGCCAGCCACAGCCCTCCTGCGACAAACAGCGCAAAGGCACCGCGCCCCATTGCCGGCATGGTCGTCACCGCCCCCGGCTGGCCAGCGGTGAAATGGGCAAGCCACAGTAAGGCATCGAGCGACTTGCCGACCAGCCACCAGACCGGCGCACCGAGCCCCAGCGTATCCAGCAGCAGAGCCAGCGCGATCAGCGGCATCGAAACGAAAGTGGTCAGCGGGATCGCCACCACATTGGCCAGTGCGCCGTAAACACCGGACTGATGGAAATGGAACAGCCCAATCGGCATCAGCACGAGTTCAATCACCACCCCGGTCAATAGCAGCATGACCAGGTTGCGACCGGCGCGGGCCAACCAGCCCTCCTCACGCGGGGCCAGAAACGCGCGCACCCGCTCGGTTCCGCTCAAGGCAACAATCGCAATCACGGCAGCAAAGCTCATCTGGAAGCTTGGCCCGGCCAGCGCCTCGGGCCAGACCACCAGCACCACAAATGCCGCGACTGCGACCATCCGCATCGACAGGGCCTCTCGCCCCAGTGCCAGCGCCACCAGCACCAGCAAAGCCGCCACGCAGGACCGCACGGTTGGCACCTCTGCCCCGGTCAGCAAGGTATAGCCAATCCCGGTCAACGCCCCGCCCGCTGCCGCCACCAATGGCAACCGCACCCGCAGCGCCAGCCAAGGCCACAGTGCTCCCAGTTTGAGCACAAGTAGATAGGCCGCGGCGATCACCGCAGTGACATGCAGCCCGCTAATCGACAGCAAGTGGGCAAGGCCGGAATTGCGCATGGCCTCTTCATCTGCCTCGGGAATGGCGCCGCGGTCCCCGCTGGCATAGGCTGCGGCGATGGCCCCCGCCGTGCCGGGCACTTGCGCTCGCACATGGGCTGAGAGAGCACGCTGCACGTCCTCCAGCCGCTGTCCACCGGGCGCGGCGCGCACGGTTTCAACGGGTCCCAGCGCACTGCCCGTCGCGGCAATTCCCTGGAACCAGGCGGCCCGGGCGAATTCATAGCCGCCCGGCAGCATCGGCGGCGCCGGCGGCACCAGCCGCACGCGCAAGCGTACTTCGGCGCCGGCCCGCAAGTCTGGCCGGTCCGCTGCGAGCGGCACGTTTATCCGGACACGGATTGCCCGTCTGGTTTCAGGATCGCGCGTTGCCAACAACAGCCTGACCCTGTCTTCAGCCGGCTGTTCCTGCCGACTGAGGACAGCGCCAGTTATTTCCCCCACCTGTGGCCGCGCGATCGGGGCCGCGCCAACCAGTTCGGACTTGAGCCAGACGTGGCCGCAACCCAATGCGACAGCCAGGGTCAGAGCCGCCACGGCCTGCCGGGTCCAGGGCCACCGCCCGTCAGGCCGCAGCAGGCCAAGCGCGCTTGCCCCGATCATCACGCAAATCGCAATCAGCACCAGCCAGTGCCACTGGTAGGGCAGCCCGAACCAGGCCCCGATTCCGGCTGCAAAGCCTACGACCAGCCAGGGTGCGCGATCAAACCCAGCACTGGCCAGGAAGCGCTCGATAGACGTAAGTCCGCTTGCCAAGTCGATGCGCTTGCGCCAATGGCCATGCTGCATTGCAGCGTTGCCGTCAGGCGGGCTGCCAAAGGGAATTTCGGGCAAGGCTTCGCGGGCCATGACCGGACAAGACAGGATGGAACGGGCGATGGCAAGTGATGGAGCAGCGATGGGCCGCAAGGTGGTCACGCGCTTTGCCCCCTCGCCGACCGGCTATCTCCATATCGGCGGTGCCCGCACCGCGCTGTTCAACTGGCTCTATGCTCGCCATCACGGCGGCACTTACCTGCTGCGGATCGAGGATACCGACCGCGCCCGCTCAACCGAGCCGGCGATTGCCGCGATCTTTGACGGGCTTGAATGGCTTGGTCTGGCCGGCGATCAACCCGCCACGTTCCAGTTCGCTCGCTCTGATCGCCACGCCGAAGTGGCGCATCAACTGCTGAAGGCCGGCAATGCCTATCGCTGCTATCTGACGCCGGAAGAGCTATCGGCGCGCCGCGAGGCAGCCCAGACCGAACGCCGCACTTTCCGCATCGACAGCGAGTGGCGGGACGCCGCACCAGCCACCTGGCCCGCCGACAAACCCTATGTTGTCCGGATCAAGTCCCCGCGCGCGGGCGAGACGGTGATCGAGGACCAGGTCCAGGGCCGGGTCGCAGTGAACAATGCCGAGCTCGACGATTTCGTCCTGCTCCGTTCAGACGGTACGCCGACTTACATGCTGGCCGTGGTGGTCGACGATCATGACATGGGCGTAACCCACGTCATCCGCGGCGACGACCACCTCAACAATGCCTTCCGCCAGCTCGCGATCATCCGCCACATGGGCTGGCCGGAACCGGTCTACGCCCATGTCCCGCTTATCCATGGGCACGACGGGGCCAAGCTGTCCAAGCGGCACGGCGCGCTGGGCGTCGATGCCTATCGCGACGAGCTTGGGGTGCTGCCCGAGGCGATGTTCAATTACCTGCTGCGGCTCGGCTGGGGACACGGCGACGAGGAAATCATCAGCCGCGACCAGGCAGTCGACTGGTTCGATATCGCCCATGTCGGCAAGAGCCCGTCACGGTTCGATCTGGCTAAACTACTCAACCTCAACGGGCACTACCTGCGCGAGGCCGACGATGCACGGCTGGCCGCGCTGGTCGCGCCGCGCATGGCCGGCCCGGTCGACGAAGCCCTGCTGGCCAAGGCCATGCCGGTTCTCAAGGTGCGGGCAAAGGATCTCAACGAACTGGCCGCCAATGCCGCCTTCCTGTTCGCCCAGCGCCCGCTGGTAATCGAAGAGAAGGCCCAGGCGCTGCTGACGGATGAAGCGCGCACGCTGCTGGGCTTGGTAAAGGCCCGGATCTACGCGCAACACGACTGGACTCTGGAAGGGCTGGAGGCCAGTCTCAAAGCAATGGCGGAGGAACTGGGCCTCGGTCTCGGAAAGCTTGCGCAACCCCTGCGGGCCGCGCTAACGGGCCAGACAACCTCCCCGGGTATTTTCGACGTATTGGTTCTGCTTGGTCGGGACGAAAGCCTGGCGCGGATTGCCGCCCAGTCGGTCCCGGCCGGTGCGGCGCAGGATTGAAGGAGCAAGACAGGTGGGCAACTCGGTTAAACTGAACGCGAACGGCCAGGACTTCGAATACCCGGTACTGTCCGGCAGCGTTGGTCCGGATGTGATCGATATCCGCAAGCTCTATGGCCAAACCGGCATGTTTACCTTTGATCCGGGCTTCACCAGCACGGCGAGCTGCGAATCGGCCCTGACCTATATTGATGGCGACGAAGGTGTGCTGCTGCACCGCGGCTATCCCATCGGCCAGCTGGCCGAACATTCGAGCTTCATGGAAGTCAGCTACCTGCTGCTCAATGGCGAACTGCCGAGCCAGCCCGAACTGGCCGACTTCACCCGCACTATTACCCGCCACACCATGCTGCACGAGCAGCTCGCCACGTTCTACCGCGGGTTCCGCCGCGATGCCCACCCGATGGCAATCATGTGCGGCGTGGTCGGTGCCCTGTCGGCCTTCTATCATGACAGCACCGACATTGCCGATCCGATGCAGCGCAAGATCGCGAGCCATCGCCTGATCGCCAAGATGCCGACGATCGCGGCGATGGCCTACAAGTACTCGGTCGGCCAACCGTTCATCTATCCGGACAACAACCTGTCCTACACCGGCAACTTCCTGAAGATGACCTTCGGCGTTCCGGCTGAGGAATACGAAGTGATCCCGGCCGTTGAACGCGCGATGGACCGGATCTTCATCCTCCATGCCGATCACGAACAGAACGCTTCGACCAGCACGGTGCGCCTGGCCGGTTCGTCGGGCGCCAACCCGTTCGCCTGCATCGCGGCGGGCATCGCGTGTCTCTGGGGGCCGGCGCATGGCGGGGCGAACGAAGCCGCGCTCAACATGCTCAAGGAAATCGGCACGCCGGACAAGATCCCGCACTATATCGAGCGCGCCAAGGATAAGAACGACCCGTTCCGCCTGATGGGCTTCGGCCACCGCGTCTACAAGAACTACGATCCGCGCGCGACCGTGATGCAAAAGACCGTGCGCGAAGTGTTCGATGCGCTGAAGGTTACCGATCCGCTTTTCGAAACCGCGCTTCGGTTGGAAGAGATCGCGCTCAGCGATCCCTACTTCATCGAGAAGAAGCTGTTCCCCAACGTCGACTTCTATTCAGGCATCATCCTCTCGGCGATCGGCTTCCCGACCACGATGTTCACCGCACTGTTTGCCCTCGCCCGTACGGTCGGCTGGGTGGCGCAGTGGAACGAAATGATCAGCGATCCTGGCCAGAAGATCGGGCGTCCGCGCCAGCTCTACACCGGCCCGACGCAGCGCGATTACGTGCCGCTCAGCAAGCGCTAAGCCGCAGGCGTATCATCCTCGTGCCCCGTCTTCGGACGGAGCGCGAGGAGATCGGCCGGCACTTCCAGAATGAAGCGCGCGCCTTGCCCCGGGGCGCTTTCAACGGTCAGATCGCCACCCATTGCGCGCGCGAGACGGCGTGAGATGTAAAGACCAAGGCCTGATCCGCCGTCCTCGCCACTGCGGCCCAGCCGCTCGAACTTTTCGAAAACCTTGGCCTGCTGCTCGTCCGACAGTCCCGGACCTTGATCCGCAACGACAAGCCGGGCACGGCCACCAGCGTCTTCCAGCCGGATCCAGATTTGCGAATTGTCCGGCGCATAGCGGATCGCATTCCCCACCAGGTTGAGCAGGATCTGCAACACGCGACGGAACTCCGCGATGGCCGGCAAGTGCTCGCCCTGCCGCGGGGCGTCGATGGCGATCCCACGCTCTTGCGCGCGCACAGCCAGAATGCCTGCCGCTCGCCGGGCCACGTCGGCAAGGTCGATGCGGTCAGGCGCCGTGTTGAAATCCTCGGATTCGACCACCTCGAGATCGGCGAGGTCCTCAACCAGCGACAAGAGATGTTGGCCAGCCGCAGCGATATCTGCCGCGTAGTCAGCATACTCGTCCGCCAAAGGTCCGGCCAGCCGACTGCGGATCGTTTCGGCATTGGCGATGATCCGCGCAATCGGTTGGCGGAGCACCGGTGCAATGTCGCGCCCCACCGGACCCGGCTCGTTGCTGGGCATGATCGGCGTCGATGAGGGGCGCGGAGGCTGCGGCAATTCGGGCAGGACCGTTTCCGAGGTAAGGCACAGTTCGAAACCGTGGATCGATCCGGCGCTGTCCTGCTTGGGCACCAGCGTTGCCCGCCACTTTCGTGCGGAACCGGCTACGGCCACCTCTGCGCCATCAAGCAGGCGCCAATGCAGCGGCTGCTGGTGCGCGCTGCCGATCACGGAGACGAAGTCGGTCCAGGGGCAACCAACCCCACCCTGCATCGCCTGCGCCAGTTCGGCCAAGTCAGCAGCCTGAGCTTCAGCGGCAATCACGCCCTGGTCGGCGTCCAGCACCGCGATTAGTTCGGCAACGGTGCGATCGATCGCCACGCGCCTTTCACCCGCCTCACCGAGGTCCTCAACCGGCAGAGCCGTGGCCTGCCAGTTCAGCACCGTGATCGCGCAAGCGCCATCGATCTCAGGCCGAACCTCCACCCAGGCCGTGATTGCATCCTGACCGTCAGTGGCGTCCATCCGCCGGGCAAGCTTTAGTCCCATAGTGCGGGCGCGGTGGACCAGATCGAGCAAGGCCGGAATGGCCAGGCGTCCTGGCAGATCCCCGCCGCAGCGTTGTTGCAAGCCGGCCAGCGGCTCATCCGCTGCGATGAGAAAGTCAGCTCCGTCGCACAGGGCGCGGGCGAGCCAGGGGCCGCCGGATTGCATGATTCAGTGTCCCGGTACCACGAAGGAGCGGGCAAGCAATGCGGCCGCGCGATCAGCGCCGAGCTGACTGAAACCCTCCGGCATGCTAACATCCGGATGGAGCGAAAGGAATTGCTCCTCAATCGCGTCGGGTCGCAGGCCGGCTGCGCGTAGCGCGAGAGCCAGGCGAGCCAATTGGGCCTCGTTGGTGGCCAGTACCGTCAGGTCGCGATCCTGGCCTGAGCCCAGCGAGAGAGCGGTGAGGAAGAGCGCCGTGCCGGCGTGGGTAACCGAAAGGGCCGCTGTTGCGCCGCCGCCCATCCCCAGAACCAGCCTGGAGAGCAGACCCAGTCGACTGCGGCCTTCATCATACTGCGCCCGAAACATGGTTTCGGCCATCGCGGTGGCAGCAGGTTCGGCTTCCACTCCACGCAGCGCCTGCAGTGCGGCAAAGAACAGGTCTGCTGGCAGTTCCGTGAGCGGCAACTGCATCCGCCGCTGCGCCTGCACGAACCGCGCCTGAGCAGCCAGCAACGCCATGCCAGCTGCTGACACCCCGGTTTCGCTCGATGCAATCAGCGACTGCAGCAAGGGCGACAACACCGGATCAAGCGAGAGCCGGGCGTGCAGCCGTTCGGTCAGACTGAATTCGATGGCCAGCGCATGAGCGTGAGTCAGCAGAGCGGAACGCTCGACCAGCTCGGCCATGACCTGGGCAATCACCTCGGTGCCGTGATCGCGGCTACCCTGTTCGGATCCGGCATCGATCAGTGCGTCCAGCAGCTGCCGGGCCAGGTGGTCCATCATCCCTCGGACCCGGGCCACGATCTCGTCGCTGAATAGCGAATGATCGTCGTTGGTTAGCAAATGACGCAGGATCGGCGCGACCGACTCGATCATGGAATCGCCATGCTGCAACTCGTCGCGCAGCACGTCTTCAACGCTGGGTCCATCCCGGGCAGGGGCAAAGGCTTCGCTCATCCTTTCGGCCATAGCCCGGTTTGGTTAAGGTGGCGTTATCCTAGGTGAAGTGCCTGGGGCGAAGATCCCAACCGCCGCCAGCGCAAGCGCCAGTCCATAGACTACCGGACCAGCCAGACCAGCAATCATCGCCAGGCCAACCACCAGCGTAAGCAAGGCGCGGTCCTCGAGCCAGGCGGTCCATTTGTCCGGGAAAGTGCGCGGCAGGATGCGGAGCAGACCAATCAGCATCAGGGCCGGAAAATAGCGTTCCAGCGCGGAATGCCAAGGCTCAACGGGAATGGCCCAACCAATCAGGGCAACCAGCAAGGCGTCAATAACCCAGCCAAACAGACCGTAGAGCGTCCAGCTGCGCTTGGGTGGTGCGAACCGCTCGGTCTCGACCCGGTCCAGCAGGCCAGCCGTTTCGCCAAGGGTCCAGGAAAGACCGGCGGCAGCCAATCCCGCCCCGGCAAAGCCGAACCAGCCGGCCCCCAGCGCCAGAACGGCCAGAACCCCCGCACCGCTGGCGACAAACCGTGCCCCGCTACCCGCATGAAGCAAAGCGGGTCCGAAACTACGGACCAGAACTTGAGCAAGCCCGCGCGCAGGGTTGAACTGGCGGAACTGGCGGGTGCGCCGACGGATCCATTGCGGTTCCAGTGCATGTGCCTCGGTCTCGTCACGCAGTAGTGTCCAAAAACCGCTGGCCTGACCTGCCGGAGACAGGGGGCGTTGGGCAATACCCGCCTGAAGCCCGATCCGCAGCAATGCTGAAAAGGCATCCCAGTCGCCCGGGACATCGGCCAGCTTCTCCACCAATCGGCCAGGCAGGCGCAGCGCGCCGCCGCTCGCCTGCGCCTGATCGATCCGCTCAAAGCCGGCCTCGACACCCGCTTCCGCTGGCTGGACCAGCACTACCGGGCCTGGCTCAAGCAAGGCCTGGGCCTCGGTAACCGATGCAAACAGGCCGTCGGCAAGCGCGATCAGCTCGTCCGTGGCGGTCAATTGGCCAAGCAAGGATCGTGGCCCCGGGATGGCCTGAAATCGGGCCCCAGCCCGTTCGGCAGCGTGTTGCAGGGCCAGCACCGACGGGCTCATCCCGCTGGCCAAGCAGAACACCCGCTCGCACCCGAGCGAGAGGGCTACGGCCAGCTGCTCCTCTGCCACTGAAACGCCGCCCACGCGCAAGGCACCACGCGGGGAGCCGCCATGTTCAAGCATCGAGATAAGCGCTACGCGCAGCAGCCGTCTCCGCATTATGACGGGATTTGGATGCGGACTCTACTGACTGGGTAACGGCGGCACAAGCCGCGCGCGGGTCAGTTGGCGCGGTAATCGTCGAGGAAGGCTTGTATGCGCCGCACCACGGCCGGATCGCCGGGGGCAGCCTCTAACGCTTCTTCTGCAAAGGCCATCAAAGGTTCAGCATGAAAGCTGGCGGCCAGACCCTTGATCCGCATGGCGGTGATCTGCCAGTTACCATCGCAGCGGGCCCGGCCGAGCAGGTCGACCTGCCGCGCCAGGCTGTCAACAAAGGCCAAACGCAACTCGGCAAAGAGCTGCGCATCGTCCCCCGCAGCAGCGGCCAGCGTGGCGTCCAAGGCTCCGACTTCATAGACCATGTGACAAACGATAGGGCCAGTTGGTTAAAGCAGGGTTTATCCACAGGCCAAACATGGTAAACAGGGTCCATGACCAGGGGAACTCGCATCGTGGCGATCGATGCGGGCGTGCCGGAAGGTGTGCCTGCCGTAGCGGAATTGAGTCAGGCGGAGGAGACCCCGCTGGCGCTCGAGGAAGAGTGGGTCGATGCGCCAGAAGCGGCCCCACGGCGGCAATGGTGGCCAATCGTTGCCGGAATCGCGGCAATCTTGGCAATCCTTGGCTGGACTGCGCTATACGCTCTGGCTCACCGCGATGCGATGCTGGCGGGTGGCTCCGTGCAGGACTGGACTGGCTGGATCAGCCAATGGTCCATGCCGGTGCTGCTGGTGGCCGTGGTCTGGCTGCTGGCAATGCGCAACAGCCGGCGCGAGGCGAGCCGGTTTGGCGATGTGGCCCGTCTGCTCAATCAGGAAAGCGCGGCGCTGGAGGCGCGGCTCACCACAGTCAATGGCGAGCTTAGCCTGGCCCGTGAGTTCATCGCCGCCCAGGCGCGCGATCTGGAATCACTGGGCCGTGTGGCCAGTGAGCGCTTGTCGGAACACGCCGCCCAGCTTGCTACCCTGGTGGCGGACAATGGCACCCGCGTCGAAACGCTGGGTACGGTTAGCGCGGCGGCACTCGAAAACATGGAAAAGGTCCGCAATCAGCTGCCTGTGATCTCAAGCTCGGCCAAGGACGTGTCCAACATGATCGGTGCGGCTGGGCGCACCGCGCACAGCCAGATCGAGGATCTGGTAGTAGGCCTCAACAAGCTCAATGAGTTCGGCCAGGCTAGCGAACGGCAGGTGGAGGCAATCCGGGCGCGAGTCGATACCGCGATTGCCGAGTTCACGCGTCAGGCTGAACAGCTGGAGACCATTGCTTCCGTCCGTTTCGCGGCCTTGGCTGAACAGGGTGAAGCGTTCCGCGGTGAACTCGATGGCCACGAAGTGGCCGCCCTGGCCGCGATCCGGACCCGCGCCGCTGCACTGGGCGAGGAACTGGCCGCCGTCCGCAGCGCGCTGGACGATAGCGAGAGCGAAAGCCTCACCTCGCTCCGCGCCCGCTTGTCCGCAGTGCGTGATGAAGGCGCAGCCATTGGCCGGTCGCTCCGCGAAGCCGAAGCCAGCGCGCTGGAAGCCTGGCAGGCCGCGACCACCCGTGTGGTCGACGACCTGCGGACCGCCATCGCCCAGGTCAGCGAGATTGACGAGCACGCGATGCAATCGGCGCGCAATCGCCTTGCCGAACTGGCCAATGAGGCCGCCGAAGTTGATGCCCGGGTGGCAGAGCGCGACCGGCTCTATGCCGAAGAGCTCGAGCGTCGACGCACCGACCTGGCGGCACGGCACGAACAATTCGGCGAAACGCTCAAGGCCCAGATGGAAGCACTCGATGCCGCGCTTGCCGAACGGCGCAGCGAACAGGAAGCGCGCGCGGCCCAAATCGCTGCGCACACGGCCGAGATATCCGCCCAGATCGAAACTTTCGGAGAACGAATCCGTGAGGCGGCTGAACAAGGCGGACTGGCCCAGACCCAGCTGGCTGAGAGCCTGGCCACCCTGGCCGAGCGACTTGCTGCCAGCCGCGATGGCCTTGTCGGCACTGACCGGGCAGTGGCCGACCTGACCGACAATGCCGTGCGCCTGCTCGAACTTATCCAGGCCAGCGTAACCAATACCACCACCGAGCTGCCCGCCGCGATCGGCGTGGGCGAAGCGAAGCTGGCTGAAATCGAGGCCCGCACCAATGCACTGCGCGATGTCGCCGGCGAGGCCGAAGCGCGCGGAATCGGCTTGCTTACCCAGATCGAGCAAAGCGACGAGAAGCTGGCAGCGATTGCCAGCCGGACCGACAAGCAGGCCGCGGCACTTGTGGCCATGCAACAAACGCTCGCTGCTACCCGCGGCGAAAGTCTGGCCCTGGCCGAACAGGCCCAGGCCGAGCTCAAGAGCGCGATCGAGGCGTTGCTGGCATCTGCCCGCGATGCAGTTGGTGAAATCGAAAGTGCGTCCGCCGCCTCGGTCAAGGCACTGGCCGAGCGGCTGGCCGAAGCCAGTGGCGCGGCCATCGATGCGGCCATGCGCGAACGAGCGGCGGAAGCGGTCGAGGCACTCGATCTTGCCGCAGCCAAGGCCGCCGGTTCCAGCCGCGAAGCCGCGATCCAGCTGCGCGATCAATTGGCCAAGGTGAATGAGCTGGCCGGCAACCTGGAACGCCGCGTGGCCCAGGCCCGCCACCGCGCCGAAGAGCAGGTCGATAACGATTTCGCGCGCCGGGTCGCCCTGATTACCGAAGCGCTCAACTCGAACGCGATCGACATTGCCAAGGCGCTCGATACCGATGTGTCAGATACGGCCTGGGCCGCATACTTGCGGGGCGACCGCGGGGTCTTCACCCGCCGCGCGGTCAAATTGCTCGATCCGGCCGAAAGCAAGGCCGTGGCCAAGCTTTATCAGGAAGAGCCGGGTTTCCGCGAACACACCAGCCGCTACATTCACGATTTCGAGGCGATGCTGCGCCAGCTGCTTTCCACCCGTGACGGTCATGCGCTGGGCGTGACCCTGCTTAGCAGCGACATGGGCAAGCTCTACGTCGCGCTGGCCCAGGCGATCGAGCGGCTGCGGAACTAGGCTCTCCTGCTATCGCCAAGTCGTCACCCCGGATTTGATCCGGGGTCCAGCTTCTTCGTGCGAACATGAACAGCGCGATCCCGGGTCAAGCCCGGGATGACGTAAGGCTGGAACTTCAGATCTCGACCTGACTGCCGAGTTCCACCACCCGGTTGGTTGGCAGGCGGAAGAACTCCATCGCGCTGGCGGCATTGCGCAGCATCCAGGCGAACAGCTTTTCCCGCCACAGCGCCATGCCCGGCTTGGCCGAGGGCAACAGCGTCTGACGCGAAAGGAAGAAGCTGGTTTTCATCATCGTGAATGGCCCGCCGCAGACATCGGCCCGCGTCAGCGCGGCCGGCACGTCGGTTTCCTCAAGGAAGCCATAGCGCAGGCTCATGCGGAAAAAGCCCTGGCCCAGATCCTTCACGCTGCAGCGGTCGGCATCGTCAACATAGGGCACGTCCTGGATTGCCACGGTCAGGATCACCACCCGCTCATGCAGCACCTTGTTGTGCTTGATGTTATGCAACAGGGCTGAGGGTACGCCGGACGCCGATGAGGCCATAAAGATGGCCGTGCCCGGCACGCGCGTGGCGCTGGAATGGGCGCTCTTGGCGAAAACCTCGATCGGGATTGCGCCTTCGGCCATCGAAGCGCGCATCAGCGCCCGTCCCCGCGACCAGGAGGTCAGCAGGGTAAAGATGATCAACCCGATGACCAGGGGAACCCAGCCACCCTGCGGCACCTTCAGCAGGTTGGCACCGAAATAGGCCATGTCGACGACGATGAACACAGCCACCAGCGGCGCAGCCTTCCACACCGGCCAGCGCCACAGGCTGATGAGCACGGCGGCAAGCAGAATGGTGTCAATGAACATCGCCCCGGTCACCGCGATGCCATAGGCGGCCGCTAGATTGGTCGAGGACTGGAAGCCCAGCACCAGCGCGATGACGGCAATCATCAGGCCCCAGTTGATGACCGGGATGTAGATCTGCCCGGCTGTCGAGGCGCTGGTATGCTTGATCTGCATGCGCGGCATGAAGCCCAGCTGGATCGCTTGCTGGGTGAGACTGAAGGCCCCTGAAATCACAGCCTGACTGGCAATAATGGTAGCCAGAAGGGCCAGCACAATCACGGGCAGCTGGACCATATCAGGGATCATCAGAAAGAACGGATCCTTGATCAGCTGCGCAGCCTGTTCGGGAGTCTGCGACAGCACCATGGCGCCCTGCCCCATATAATTGAGCATCAGCGCGGGGAGCACGAAGGTCATCCAGCTCAGGCCGATCGGCTTGCGTCCGAAATGACCCATGTCGGCATAAAGCGCCTCGGCACCGGTCACGGCCAGCACGACGCTGCCCATCGCCACGAAGGCGCGGAAGCCATCCGTGATGAAGAAGTTGACCGCGTTCAGCGGATTGAGCGTTTCAAGCACAATCCCTGGCATTTTGGTCAGATGCATCAGGCCCAGCGTCGCCAGGGTGGCAAAGTAAAGCAACATGATCGGGCCAAACAGCTTGCCCACCCGCTCGGTCCCGCGGGCCTGGAACATGAACAGCGCCACCAGGATGCCGATTGCGATCGGGATAATCCAGTCCTTGAAGCCGGGATGGACATATTGCAGACCTTCCGTAGCCGAAAGCACCGACATGGCCGGGGTGATCATCGAATCGCCATAGAACAGAGCCGTGGCAAAGACGCCGAGCAGGATGAACGGGGCGGTCCACTTGCGGCCTTCGGACTTGCGATTGATCAGCGCCAACAAGGCGAGACTACCGCCCTCCCCTTTGTTGTCGGCCTTCATGATGGTGAGGACATATTTGAACGTCACCACGATCATCATGGACCAGAAGACCAGGCTCAGGACGCCGTGAATGTGAACCGGATCGACCTGGATGCCCGGCACGCCGTGATGCGAAGCGAAGGTTTCGCGGAACGCGTAAAGCGGGCTGGTGCCGATATCGCCGAAGACTACGCCGACTGCGCCAATCGCCAGCTTGACCACGCCGCCCTGGGCATGGCCATGTCCATGATGCTGGGAAAATTCAGCCGGTGCCTCGCCTCCGGATTTAACGGAATCACTCATTTACACGCCCCAATCCTGGCGAGACTCGGCCAAGGCCCCCGTCGAAGATCGCGGGGATTAGCAGTGTCATTTCGCACCCGCAAAAGGAATTAGCGGTTCGGCTGCGCCTCGCCCCGAGCCGCCTGCATCGCCATGAAGGCATCAAGCCGTTCCAGCCGGGCCGCAAGGTCCGCACGCCAGGGCGCGTCGGCCGGGCTGCGGGCCAGCAAATCAGCCCACAGCGCCCGCCCCTCGGGCAGCTTACCCGACTGGGCCAGCGCCAGCCCAAGGAAGAACGGCGGCCCGGGGTGGCCGGGATCGGCCTGGGCTGCCCGTCGGTAAGCATAGAGTGCCGCCGGAGTAAGCGTGCCGTCGGCATGTCCGGTCAGGGCATTGCCCAACGCCAACCACGCATCGGCATTCTTGGGCTCCTTTTCGACCGCCCCAAGGATTACCCCAGCTGCATCGCCGTACTGGCCGTTTCGCGAGAGCGCATCGCCAATCACCAGCCAGCGATTCAGCCCCTGCCCGCTGTTCGGGGTTTCAGCGAGAACGCGCCGAGCCTCAATCAGGGCCGCGCCGCTCTTCTCTGCTTGCTGCGCAGCGGGCTTCGGCGCGCCAGCCACATCGGGTGAAGCCTGGAAGGCATAACCAGCAATGCCCAAAAGCAAGGCAGCCCCCACCGCTTCCCAACCTTTGCGGGGCGCACGAAGGGCCAGCACCAACGCAAAAGCGGCCAGCGCGGTCAGGATTACAAGCGCCCAGGTCATGCACCATCTCCCTTGCGCAGCCGCCGTTGCAGCACCAGCGCTACGAGCGCCAGCAGCACCAGCGGAACGACATATAGCGGCCAGGTCAGCGGGGTGACTCGTGGTGCATAGCTCACGTAATCGCCATAGCGCTCGACCAGCCAGGCCCGGATCGCCTCCGGATCTTCACCCGCGGCGATCCTTTCGCGCACCAGGCTGCGCATGTCGCCGGCCATTGGTGCATCGGAATCGGCGATCGACTGGCTCTGGCACTTCAGGCAGCGCAGTGTCAGCATCAGCGCATGAGCCTTGGCCTCCAGCGCCGGATCGGCAAGCTGGACATTGGCGTAGGGCGCAGGCGGTACGGCATCCTGCGCGGTTGCGGGCAAAGCCCACCACAGAGCAAACAGCGCCAGGGTGAACCGGATCACTGCCCGGCCTCCATCAATTTCTGACGCAACAGCGTGAGATGCTCTGGCCGGATTTCGCCGATGTGCTGATAGCGGATGGTCCCTTTGCCATCGATCACGAAGGTTTCCGGTACGCCCGAAGAGCCGATCCCGAGTTGGACCACCGACCGATCATCGGCCCCGATCCGAGCAAACGGGTTGCCATGACGGGCCAGGAAGGCAGCAACATCCTCAGGCCGGTCACGGATCGCCACCCCGACGATTTCCACCCCTTCGGCTTCGAGCGCGGCAAGTTGCGGTGCCTCGACCGCACAGGGCAAGCACCACGAGGCGAACACGTTGAGCAGACGCGGCTTGCCATCAGCCAGGTCGGCACGAGCCAGGCCGGGGCGTTCAGCCACTGCGGCGCGCAGCGTGAAATCGGGCAAGGGTTTGCCAATCATCGCGCTTTCCACCTCACGATTGGCGGGGCGGAACAGACCGAACATGACCAGTGCGACAAAGCCGGCGAACAGCGCGAGCGGCAGCCACAGCGCCCAGCGCGAAGGCTTGTACGAAGCGGTCATCGGCCCTGCCTCGTACGGCGATAGGCAATCTTGCCGCGCGCAGAGATCCGCCGCAGGTCACTGGCCGCCCTACCCAACAGGGCCAGCAGCCCCCCCAGTGCGATCAGGATGCCGCCGTACCAGATCATTGGCACAAACGGCTTCCACCACAGCCGGAGCTGCCAGCGTCCGCCCTGCGATTCCTC
>Ga0315901_10002757_pt1 | contig 23731 bp, 21 predicted proteins | sample LakEriMetagenome_10_FD_203761 | JGI IMG/M metagenome (GOLD analysis project Ga0315901, IMG submission 203761) | Freshwater fungal communities from buoy surface, Lake Erie, Ohio, United States - Buoy 2 MA116 | ecosystem: Environmental > Aquatic > Freshwater > Lake | place: USA: Lake Erie, Ohio... | reverse complement strand
TCGTTCGACCTCGCCAACGAGCGGGGCAAGGCGCTCGTCGAGACCCTCGCGTCGCGGCACTTCCAGGCCGTCGTCGACCTCGGCTCGATCGAGCTGCTCGCCGAACTCGACGCCTGATCCGAGTCCGGGTCGACGGGCGGTCCGCGCCGGCCGGTCAGGCCGCGCTCGACCAGTCGACCCGCACCCGGGTGCGGTTCGAGGGGTCCACCGTCAGGCGCACCGTGGCACCGGGCACCACCTGCTCGGCCGCTGCCAGCGACCCGTCGCACCGGGCCGGCGTGACGGGTCGTGAGGGGCGCTGCCGGGTGCTGAGGGGTTCTGACGGGTGCGGGACGGGCGGAGGTCAGGTCACGTTGACGGGCACGCCCGCGAACGGCTTGTTCACGAGGTCGAAGAAGTCGTTGCCCTTGTCGTCCACCACGATGAACGCCGGGAAGTCCTGCACCTCGATCTTCCACACCGCCTCCATGCCGAGCTCGGGGTACTCCAGCACCTCGACCTTGGTGATGCAGTCCTGCGCGAGCCGGGCGGCGGGGCCGCCGATCGAGCCGAGGTAGAACCCGCCGTACTTCTTGCACGCGTCGGTCACCTGCCGCGAGCGGTTGCCCTTGGCGAGCATCACGAAGCTGCCGCCGGCGGCCTGGAACTCGTCGACGTAGCTGTCCATGCGGCCGGCGGTGGTGGGGCCGAACGAGCCGCTCGCCATGCCGTCGGGGGTCTTGGCCGGGCCGGCGTAGTACACGCAGTGGTCCTTCAGGTACTGCGGCAGCCCCTGGCCGGCGTCGAGGCGCTCCTTCAACTTCGCGTGGGCGATGTCGCGGGCCACCACCATCGGGCCGGTCAGCATCACGCGGGTCTTCACCGGGTACTTCGACAGCAGGGCGCGGATCTCGTCCATCGGCCGGGTGAGGTCCACCTGCACCACCTCGCCGGTGTCGTCGAGGTGGGTGTGCTCGACGTCGGGCATGAACCGCGCCGGATCGGTCTCGAGCTGCTCGAGGAAGATGCCCTCACGGGTGATCTTGCCGAGCGCCTGGCGGTCGGCCGAGCAGCTGACCGCCATCGCCACCGGGCAGCTCGCGCCGTGGCGCGGCAGGCGGATCACGCGCACGTCGTGGCAGAAGTACTTGCCGCCGAACTGGGCGCCGATGCCGGTCTGCTGCGCGAGGGCGAGCACCTTGGCCTCCAGCTCGACGTCGCGGAAGCCGTGGCCGAGGATCGAGCCCTCGGTGGGCAGCGTGTCGAGGTAGCGGGCGCTCGCGAGCTTGGCGGTCTCGACGGCGTGCTCGGCCGACGTGCCGCCGATCACCACGGCCAGGTGGTACGGCGGGCAGGCGGCGGTGCCGAGGGTCTTCATCTTCTCGAACAGCCACGGCAGCAGCGTCTTCTCGTTGAGCAGCGCCTTGGTCTCCTGGAACAGGTAGCTCTTGTTCGCGCTGCCGCCGCCCTTGGCCATGAACAGGAACTTGTAGGCCTCGCCGTCGATCGCCGAGATCTTGATCTCCGCCGGCAGGTTGGTGCCGGTGTTCTTCTCGTCGTACATCGTGATCGGCGCCATCTGGCTGTAGCGCAGGTTCGAGGTGAGGTACGTGTTCTGCACGCCGCGGGCGATGGCGCGCTCGTCGTCACCGCCGGTGAACACGAACTGGCCCTTCTTCGCCTTCACGATCGCGGTGCCGGTGTCCTGGCACATCGGCAGCACACCGCCGGCGGAGATGTTGGCGTTCTTCAGCAGGTCGAGCGCGACGAAGCGGTCGTTGTCGCTCGCCTCGGGGTCGTCGAGGATGTTCCGCAGCTGCTGGAGATGACCGGGCCGCAGGAAGTGGGCGATGTCGCGCATCGCGGTCTCGGTGATGAGCGTGAGCGCCTCGTGCGACACCTGCAGGAACGGGCCGAGCGGGGTGTCGACGACCGACACGCCGTCGGTGGACACCAGCCGGTACGGCGTGTCGTCGTGGCCCAGGGGGAGGAGCTCGGTGAACGCGAAGTCGGACATGGCCTCAGGCTATGCGCCGCGGCCTCCGGGGCCCTCGTCCGGGTCGCGGTGTTCGGGGCCGCTGGGTTCGGGTCGGCGCGTTCGGGTCGCCGCGTTCGGGTCCATGGTCCCTGGCCCCCGACCATCCCCGGGGGGACGCTGGCACGAGAGGCAGTCGGCGCGATTGCGGCCGGCGCACGGAAGGAGCCGTCGATGAAGATCCTCGTGAGCGCGGCGAGCAAGCACGGATCCACCGCGGGGATCGCCGAGGCGATCTGCCGTCACCTCCAGGCGGCCGGCCACGACGTCACGCTGCTCGAGCCCAACGAGGTCCGCCACGTCGAGCAGTTCGACGCGTTCGTCCTCGGCAGCGGGGTGTACGCAGGTCACTGGCTGGCGCAGGGCAAGGACCTGGTGCACCAGGTGGCACGCCACGCCGAGGGACGACCGGTGTGGCTGTTCTCGTCGGGGCCGCTCGGCACGCCCGCCCAGCCCGATCACGACGCCGTCGACGTGCGGCACCTCGTGGAGGCCGTGCACGCCCGGTCGCACCAGCTGTTCAGCGGCAAGCTCGACCGCAGCGTCCTCGGGTTCGCGGAGCGGGCGATCGTCGCCGCCGTCCGGGCGCCCGAGGGTGACTTCCGCGACTGGGCGGCGATCGAGGCCTGGGCCGCCGACATCGCCGGTCAGCTCGTCACCACGGCCGTCTGACCGGCGGTCCGACCTCCTGTCCGGGCGTCGCGGTCAGGGCAGCGGGGTGCCGGCGAGCACCCGCTCCACGAGCGCGAGTTCGTCGGGGGTCGTGGGCACGCGCGGGGTGATCGCCCCCTCGGCCACCAGCTGCGGCAGGCGCCCCACCCGCACGTCCGGGTCGAACGCCACGATCACCAGGCCCGGGTCGGCCGTCGCCACGTCGGGGCTGCCGGCGACGAGTTCGAACGCGCGTCGGGCGTCGGCCGAGCGATCGGCCCAGTCGCCGGACGCGTTCACCAGCAGCCTTACGTTGGACGCGAGCGCCAGGGCCACGATCACGCGGCCCACCACCAGGGCACGCCGGTCGAGGCGCCGCAGCTGATCGATCGCCAACCCGAACGGCACCGCCAGCGCCATCGCCGACATGTACAGGTAGCGGGGTGACGCGGCGGAGTCGAGGCCGAACGCCGCACGCTGCCACCCGATCGCGAGCAGCACCGGCAGCGGCAGCACCGCCAGCACGGTGACCAGCGACCGGGTGCGCCGGTCGAGCGGGGTGAGGAACACCACGACGGCGATGCCGAGCACCGCGGCCCCGGCGAACAGGATCTGCCACGTCATCGCGTTGAACGTCGCGGTGAGCGCGAGACGGGCGAAGCGCACGGCGCCGGTGGCCGACGCGTCGCCCGACTCCCCGGCCGGGTCGCTGCCCCAGGTGAACAACCACCAGCTGTAGATCAGCGCCTGCGGGCCGACCGCCACGGCGGCGGCCGTCCAGCGTCGCCGCCAGGCCAGCACCGCGAACACGGCGGCGGCGTAGAACGGTCCGAACGCGCTCGAGCTCACGCCGACGATGCCGACGACCGCACCGATCGCGTCGCGCCGACCGACCGGTCCGTCGTGGTCGACCAGCAGCAGGTGGGCGAAGAATGCGACGAGCGACAGGTTGTACGTCACCTGCACCGCGAACACGACGTTCTCCCAGCCGCTGCCGAACAGCAGCATGAGGGAGCACACCAGCACCGTGGTCCAGCGGCTCACCCCGGCGCGGGTGCACAGCCGGTGCAGCAGCAGCACCGCGGCCAGGTGGAGCGCCATGTTGGCGGCCAGGTACGGCCAGTACACGTCGATGCCGACGACGCCCTGGATCGCCGCGAACACGAGCAGCGGCGGCGTCATCCAGTGCCCGTCCTGGGCGGTGAACAGCCAGTCGGCCACGCCCAGCTGTTCGCGCATCGTGTGCCGGGTGAGGACGAACGCCCAGTCGTCGCGGACGAACCACTGGTCGCGCCCGATGACGACGAACAGCACGAGCGACGCGCCGACGGTCGCGATCCACACGCGCTGCGGCGTGAGCCAGGCGCGCACCCCGACCGGTGCGGGCTGCGGGTCGATCGGCGTCGTCGGCCCGACCATCGGCTCGGTCATCGGCTCGGCCATCGGCGCCGCACCACCACACGCCACCAGAGCTGCAGGAGCTGCACCGCGCTGCGGGCGATCGCCGGCAGGCGGAAGAACTGCGACCGTCCCGACGGGCGGGGGTAGTGGTGCACCGGCACCTCCACGAAGCGGGCGCCCTGCTCGGTGAAGCTGCGCATCATCTCCACGCAGATCACGCCGCTCGTCGACGTGAGCGGCCGGTCGGTGACGAGGCGTCGCCGGAACATGCGGAAGTCGCAGTCGGTGTCGCGCACCGGCAACCGGAACAGCAGCTTCACGACGTGGTGGTACACGCGACCGATCACCTTGCGGTACCACGAGTCGCCACGGCCGAGCTTGTAGCCCTGCACGACGTCGACGTCGTCGGTCGCGAGCGGCACCATCGCCGAGGCCTCGCGTGCGTCGTACTGGGCGTCGCCGTCGGTGTACCAGATCCAGTCGTGGCGGGCGGCGGCGAAGCCGGTGATGAGCGCCCCGCCGTAGCCACGGTTCTGCTCGTGGTGGATCGGTCGCAGCCACGGCCGGGTGGTGGCGAGCCGGTCGAGCACCTCGCGTGAGCCGTCGGCCGAGCCGTCGTTCACCACCACCACCTCCACCTCGTCCACCAGCGGCGACAGCGCCGCGTACGCGTGGTCGACGAGCTGGCCGATCGTGGCGGCGTCGTTGTAGCAGGGGAACATCGCCGTCACGGATCGCACCGCGCTCACGCCGTCACCCCCTGCGCCGTGCCGGCCGAGCCGGCCGAGCCTGCGTCCGCCGCGGCCAGTGCGGCGAGGGCCTCGCACACCCGCTCGACCTCGTCGTCGCGGAGCTGCGGGAAGCACGGCAGCGAGAGGCACTCCGCCGCCCAGGCCTCCGCCTCGGGACACGGGGTTCGGGTGAGGTGGCGGTAGGCGGGCTGCTGGGTGAGCGCGAGTGGGTAGTGCACCCCTGTTCCGACGCCCGAGGTGGCCAAACGGTTCCGCGCGTCGTCGCGGTCGTGGTGGCGCACCACGCAGAGGTGGTGCACGTGGCGGGTGGCCGCATCCGTGTGGTCGTGGTCGTGTCCGTGGTCGTGGTCGTGGTCGTCGCCGTGGTCGTGTCCGTGGTCGTCGGCCGCCGCGTGCCAGCGCAGGCCCGGCGCGGCGGCGCGGTAGCGGGCCACCACGTCGCGGCGACGTTCGTTCCAGGCGTCGAGCGAGGGCAGGCCGAGCCGCAGCCACGCCGCCTCCACCTCGGACATGCGGAAGTTCTGCGAGATCGACTCGTGGACGTACTGCTGGGTCATGCCGTGCACGCGGAGCCGCCGCACGCGCTCCAACAGGTCGGGGTCGCCGGACAGCACCGCGCCGCCGTCGCCGATCCCGCCGAGGTTCTTCGTCGGGTAGAAGCTCAGCGCCACCGCGGCCGACCGGTCGTGACGGTCGAGCGCCCCCATCGCCTGGGCGGCGTCCTCGATCACGGGGAGGTCGGTGTCGGGCAGGTCCGCCCGGCGTCCGTACAGGTGCACCACCACCACGGCCCGCGTGCGCTCGGTGCGTGCCGCGGCGATGCCGTCGGCGTCGATCGCGGCGGTGACCGGGTCGACGTCGACGAAGACGGGCACCGCGCCGAGCGCGCACACCGCGGCGGCCGTCGGCACAGCGGTGAACGCGGGCACGATCACCTCGTCGCCCGGCCCGACCCCGAGCGCCGCCATGATCAACTGCAGCGCGCCGGCACCCGACGACACGGCGACGGCGCCGTCCACGCCGGCCCACGCGGCCAGATCGCGCTCGAGCGCATCGGTCTCCGGGCCGAGGAGCACGGTGCCGCGCGCCAGCACCGCCTCGACACGGCGGAGGTACGACCGGACGAGCTCGGGAGCGTGGCGGCTCAGGTCGACGACAGGTACCACGGACGGTCCCGGTAGAAGTCGAGCGTGCGGCGCAGGCCGGCGGCGAGCTCCGTCGCCGGTTCCCAACCCAGGTCGTGGCGGATCGCACCGCTGTCGGTCTCGAACGACCCGATGTCGATCCGGCGGTGCACCGGCGGCCACGGCGTGGTCACCACCTCGCTGCCCGTCCCGGCCAGCGACGTCAGCTCGTCGGCGATCTCGCGCAGCGAGTGGCTGCGGACGTGGCCGACGTTGTACACCGCACCGAGCGCCTTCGGGGTCGAGGCGGCCAGGATCGCATCGACCACGTCGTCGACGAACAGGCAGTCGCGTCGCTGCTCGCCGCCGCCGAACAGCTCGATCGGCTCGCCCAGCAGCGCCTTGCGGACGAACACCGGCAGGAAGCCGAGCTCGTCGCTCGTGAGGCGCTGGCGCGGTCCGTACACGTTGGTGAGGCGCAACGACGTGATCGCCATGCGGTGCGCGTGGGCGTACACCAGGTGCAGGTGCTCGCCGGCCAGCTTGGCGACGCCGTTCACGTCGATCGGCCGTGCGGGGGTGTGCTCGTCGACCGGGAAGCGGTCGACGCGCCCGTACACCTGACGGGTGCTGGTGTGCACCACGCGGGCCTGCTGGTTCTCCACGCGGAGCATCTCGAGGAACCTGGCGTGCGTGATCGTGTTCAGCTCGAGGTCGCGGACCGGATCGGTCATCGAGGCGGTGTGGCTCACCTGGCCGGCGAGGTTGAAGACGTGGCCGACGCCGCGCAGCACCGGTCCGACGCGCGGATCGCCGATGTCGGTCTCCAGCACGTCGACCAGCGAGCCGTCGAGGCCGTCGAGGTTGCGGTGGTTCGCACCGTGCTCGGCCACCACCGCGTCGATCACCCGCACGTGCACGCCGAGGGAGACGAGCCGGTGCACGAGGTTCGAGCCGATGAACCCGAGTCCGCCGGTCACCACGCATCCGGTGGCGCGGAGCGCGTCGAGGTCGGCGGTCGCGGGAGGCACGGGAATCGATCGTAGGCGAGCATCGGCGCGGTGCCCGCGGCAGGTGGCGATGCGGTGCCAGACTCGACGGCCGTGGACGCCGACGAGTACCGCCGCATGGCCGCCGCCGGAGCGAGCCACTGGTGGTACCGCAACACCCGCGAGCTGCTCGCGCAGCTCCTGGTGCCGCACCTCCAGGGTCGTGAGCAGCCGCTGTTGCTCGACGCCGGCGGCGGTACGGGCGCGACCGGGGGGTGGATGGCCCGCTACGGCGCCACGGTGCTCGCCGACGTGGAGCCGATGGCGCTCGACGTGGCCCGCACGGACTTCGACGCCGCTCGGCACGGCGGCCACGGGGTCCTGCCCGTACAGGCGGATCTCAACCGCCTTCCCTTCGCCGACGCCTCGTTCGACCTCGTCCTGTGCGTGACTGCGCTGTGCCACCGGATGAACCCCGACCCGGCGGCGATCGTGCGCGACTTCGCCCGGATCACCAAGCCCGGTGGGGTGGTGTGCCTGTGGGAGCCCGGCGGCCGTCGCCTGTGGCGCGGCCACGACGAGGTCACCCACACCGGTCGGCGGTTCGCGGTGCGCGACCTGCGCGACATGGCGGAGGCGGGGGGCCTGCAGGTGCAGCGCGCCACGGGCGCCTACTCGTTCCTGGTGCCGCCGGCAGCGGTGCTGGGTGTCCTGGAGCGGGGCAAGCAGACGAGCGACGTCGGCCGCGCCGAGTCGGGTCTCGGCGGGCTGTTCCCCGCCCTCGCCCGGGTCGAGCGCCGCCTGCTGCGCCGCGTCGACCTCCCCGCCGGCCTGTCGGCCATCGTCGTCGCCACCAAACCCTGACCTCTGCTCGAGGTTCTGGGTGCCACGCGCACCTCACCGGTGCTGGTGCGGGACGATCGGTGGCGCCCAGGACGTGGCCGGTGGATTCCTGGGTGCCGCGGCGATCTCACCGGTGCTGGTGGGGGACGATCGGTGGCGCCCAGGTCGTGGCCGGTGGATTCCTGGGTGCCGCGGCGATCTCACCGGTGCTGGTGGGGGTTGATCGGTGGCGCCCAGGTCGTGGGCGTGGATTCCTGGGTGCCGCGCTCGTCTCACCGGTGCTGGTGGGGGTTGATCGGTGGCGCCCAGGTCGGTGTCGGGTTTCTGGGTGCCGCGGCGATCTCACCGGTGCTGGTCAGGGACGATCGGTGGCGCCCAGGACGTGGGCGGCGGGGCGGTCAGCGGTCCTTCAGGCGCTTCGGCGGCGCCGCGGCCGGGTCGAGCGGCCACTGGTGCTTCGGGTAGCGGCCGGCCATCTCCTTGCGGACCTCGGACCACGAGCCCGCCCAGAACCCGGGCAGGTCGCTCGTGATCTGGATCGGTCGGTCGGCGGGGGAGAGCAGCTCCAGCGAGACGGCGACGGTGCCCCGCGCCACCGTCGGGTGCGTGGTGAGGCCGAACAGGTCCTGCACCCGCACCGACGCGGTGGGATGGTCGCGCGAGTAGTCGATCGGCACCCGGCGACCCGACGGGGTGTCGAGCGTGGCCGGGGCGAGGTCGGCGAGATCCATCTGCTGGTCCCAGCTCAACAGGTTCGACAGCAGCATCGGCACGTCGAGCCGTTCGAGGTCGGCTCGGCCGGTGGCGTGCACCAGGTACGGCGCCAGCCACTCGCCGAGCGTGGCGAGCAGGTGCTTGTCGCTCGTGTCGGGCCAGCCGCCGTCGGGGAAGCGGTGCCGCACGAACGCGAGCCGGGACCGCAGCCCAGCGGCGAGCGCCATGTCGAGTGCGGCCAGCCGCGTGGCGGCCACCCGCTCGACCAGCGCCGCCGTGGTGTCCGCGCCGGGCGTGGGTCCGCGCACCTGATCGCTCACCGTCATGTTGCCGAGCCGCGTCTCCACGCGGACGACGAGGTCGTTGCGCTGCTTGTCCCACGTGAGGGTCTCGCGGCGCTCGATGTGGTCGGCGAGCGCCGTCTCCAGCTCCTCGGCGTCGAGGCCGGCGCCGAGGCGGACGCGGGCGCTCGTGCGGTTGCCGTCGAGGTCGGCGGCGACGACGAACGGCTCGCGGGCGAGCGGATCGTCCTTGCCCACCCAGGCGCCGCCGCCGGTGCGGAGCTGGAACTGGCCGAGCTGGCTGCGCCGGGTGGCCACCCGGTCGGGGAAGCCGAGCGCCAGGACGCTGCCGGTGTGGGCGGCGTCGACCTCGTCGAACACCAGCCGCACGCGTGCCCGGCGGGCGATGTCCAGCGCCCGGTCGCGGACCCGCTCGATCACGCGCCGGTCGGCGCGGTCGTCGCGGGTGTCGCCGCACACGAGGCGCACGCGCAGCGCGAGGTCGGCCGGCAGCTCGTCCACCCGGCCCCGCAACACGTCGCGCTCGTCGACCACGGCGGCGACCACGCACGCGAGCGCCCGCAGGTTCGCCGGGGCTGCGACAACCAGCCGCGCCAGCCGGGGGTGCACCGGCAACCCGAGCATCGCCCGGCCGGTGTCGGTGATCGTGCCGGTCGGGCTGAGCGCCTCCAGCTCCACGAGCAGTGCTCGCGCGGTCTGCAGGGTCTTCGCCGGCGGCGGGTCGAGGAACGACAGCGACTCGGCCGTCGCCTGCCACGCGGCGAGCTCCAGCGCGAGGCCCGCCAGGTCGACCTGGGTGATCTCGGCTGGCAGGTGTGCGAGGCGGGTGTTCTGCTCGAGCTTGCTCCAGAGCCGATAGCACACGCCCGGCTCGGTGCGACCGGCTCGACCCGCACGCTGATCCGCCGATGCCCGGCTCGTGGTGACGGTGGTGAGGCGCGTCATGCCGGTGCGCGGGTCGAAGCGCGGCACCCGTGCGAGCCCGGCGTCCACCACCACCCGGACGCCGGCCACCGTGAGCGACGACTCGGCGATGTCGGTGCTCAACACCACCCGCCGGCGACCTGCGGGCGACGGGGTGAGCGCGAGGTCCTGGTCGGCGAGCGACAGCGCTCCGGCGAGCGGCCGCACGTCGACGTCGGCCGGCACCCGGGAGGCGAGCAGCTGCTCGACACGGCGGATCTCGCCGATGCCGGGCAGGAACACCAGCACGTCGCCCGGCTCGTCGCGCAGCGCGGTGAGCACCGCGTCCGCCGTGGCCTGCTCGATGCGGACACCCTTGCCGGGTGGCAGCGACCGGACGTCCACCGGGTGCTCGCGCCCCGCGCTCTCGATCACCGGTGCCGGCGCGTCGAGGCCGAGGAGGTCGACGAGACGCCGCGTGTCGGGGGTGGCCGACATCGCGAGCAGGCGAAGGTCGGGGCGCAGCGTGGCCCGCACGTCGAGCGCCAGCGCGAGCCCGAGATCGGTCGGCAGGTTGCGCTCGTGCACCTCGTCGAAGATCACGATGCCCACGCCCGGCAGCTCGGGGTCGTGCTGGAGCCGGCGGGTGAGGACGCCCTCGGTGACCACCTCGATGCGGGTGTGCTCGCCGATGTGGCGCTCGTCGCGGGTCTGGTAGCCGACGGTGCGCCCCACCGGCTCGCCGAGCAACGCGGCCATGCGCTGGGCCGCGGCCCGCGTGGCGAGCCGGCGCGGCTCCAGCATCACGATCCGGCGATCACCGAGCCACGGCTGGTCGAGCAGCCAGAGCGGGACCACGGTGGTCTTGCCCGCACCCGGTGCGGCCACCAGCACGGCGGCCGAACGTTCGTCGAGGGCGATGCCGAGCGCCGCCAATGTCTCGACGACCGGGAGGTCGGCGACGGCGGGCGGGATCGGCACGGGCGGGGTGGCCGGAGTGGGGTGGCCGAGGGCGGGGCGGCTGGCGGAGGGCGGGGCGGCTGGCGGAGGGCGAGGCGGCTGGCGGAGACCGGGTCGGTGCGACGCGCCGGCCCGGTCAGCTCGCGAGGGCCGGTGTGCCGTGGAAGGGGCCGGGATCGCCCGAGACGGGCAGGTTGGGTCGCGACCAGGCGCACGAGGCGGCGATCGTGTCGGCGACCGCACGCCACTCGGTGGCGTTCCAGCCCTCGGCGGCACCCTGGACGGTGCCGTCGGTGCGGACGAACACGAATGCCGGCAGCTGCTGCAGGCCGAGGCTCTTCACGAACGCCCGATCGGGGTCGCAGTACACGAGGAAGTCGTCGGCGATCGGTCCGAGGAAGGCGCGGGCCTCGGTCCGCGAGCAGGTGACGACGAAGTTCACCCGGGCGTCGGAGCCGCGGAACCCGTCGAGCACGCGGCACGCCGTCTTCAGGATCCAGGCGCTCTCGTTGGTGTACGGGTCGAGCACCACGCTGGCCAGGTGGAACGTGGTGAGCCACTCCTCGAGCGGGCGGGCGTCACCGTCGAGCGAGGTGAGGACGACGTCGGGCGAAGGGTTCATGGCCACGGCCGACAAGCTACCAAGCCCGTCCCGCGCACCCCCAGCTCATGCCCCGGTCCGAGTCCCACGTGACGGTCCGAGTCCCAGGTGCCGGTCCGAGTCCCCGGTGCCACCCGGGTGGCAGGTGCGACTCGGGGCCGACGGGAACTGCGGGCCATCGACGGACGACCGGAAGGACATGACCCGTGCCGCGCTCCGTCGCGCCCTGGCGATCGCCACCGCCCCGATCCTGCTGCTCGCCGGGTGTGGTGGTGACGACGAACACGGTGGCGGCGACACCGTCGCACCGTCGGCCGAGGCGATCGTGATCGAGGTCGACGGCGACACGACGACGCCGGCCACGGAGACGGTGCCGCTCGGCTCCACCGTGTCGCTGCAGATCACGTCGGCAGCGGAACAGGAGTTCCACCTGCACGACTACGACGTCGAGGGCAGCGGCACCTCGGTGACGCTCACCTTCGTCGCCGACGAGGCCGGTTCGTTCGAGCTCGAGAGCCACGACACCGAGCAACTGCTGCTGACGCTCGTGGTGGAGTGACTCGACTCCGAGTCCGGCGTGTCACCCGGATGGCGCGTCGGACTCGGACCGGCACGTGGGACTCGGACCGGCAGCTGGGACTCGGACGGGCGGGCGTCGGCGATGCGTGGAGCGGCGATCGCCACTAGCGTCGGCCGCGTGCACCCCATCGAGCGGCTCCGGTACGTGGCGCGTGCGTCGAGCGCCGATCAGCGCCTGCTGGTGCGCGAGACGGCCGGGGCGCTCCGCGGGCTCCAGTTCGAGCCCGCCGGTCTGGTGATCGCCTGCCGTCGCATCGTGGAGCGGCACCCCACCAGCGGTCCGCTGTGGTGGTTCTGCGCGTCGCTGCTCACGTCGGCGCGTCCGTTCGACGCGTGCGGGCGCCTGGCGAGCGACGTCGAGCACGATCCCACGCCCGACCACCTGGTCGACCTGCTGCCCGACGACGCCACCGTGTGCGTCGTCGGCTGGCCCGACCTGGTGGGCGACGCGGTGATGCGTCGCGGCGACATCCGTGTCCTCGCGGTCGACGCCGACGACGAGGGTCGTTCGTTCGTCCGTCGGCTCGAGCGCTCCGACGTCGAGGCCGAGGTCGTGCCACCCAACGGTCTCGCCGCGGCCGCCGTCGCCGCCGACATCGTGCTGGTGGAGGCGATGGCCACCGGGCAGGGTGAGGTGCTGGCCACCGCCGGGTCTCGTGCCCTCGCCAGCGTCGCCTACTGCAGCGAGCGCCCCACCTGGCTGGTCGCCGGTCGTGGCCGTCGTCTGCCCGACGGTCTGTTCGCCACGATGGCTTCCCGGATCGCCGACGTGCGCGCGCCGTGGGACGCCGTCGCCGAACCGATGCCGGTGGCGCTGTTCACCACGGTGGTCGGGCCCGACGGCGCCACCTCGGTCGACGACCCGGCCGCGCTCGCACCCGAGTGCCCGATGGCCCACGAGCTCGTCAAGCCCTCGCCGATGTGAGCCGTCCGGAACGCGCGGACGGTCAGCGCTGACCAGCGCGTGACGGTGCCAGGTTCGCCGCCTCCGCCAGCCGGCCCGCGAGTCGCTGCTCCGTGGTGGCCACCAGGCCGACCGTCACCCGGAGGTGGGGGTCGTCGGCCCGCACGTGGAACGGCTCGCCCGGCGCGGCGCCGATGCCCTGCGCCGCCAGCGTGAGCAGCGCCGAGCGCTCGTCGCGCACGCGCATCCAGAGGTTGATCCCGTCGGTGCCCGTACACGGCACCCCGCGATCGGCGAGCACCGTGGAGATCGCGCTGCGCCGGGCGGCGTACTCGTCGCGGGCGGCGTCGACCGCAGCGATCGTGGGTGCGTGGTCGAGCATCTCCAGCAGCACGGCCTGCAGGATGCGGCTGCTCCAGCCCGGACCGAGCAGGCGGCGGTTCGCCACCGCGGCGATCACCTCGCCGGCGCCCCCGACCGCCGCCAGTCGCAGGTCGGGTCCGTGGCTCTTCGAGTAGCTCCGGATGTGCACCGTCCGGTCGGGCAGCCAGGTGCCGAAGCTCACGAGCGTGCCGCTCGCGATGTCGCCGGAGTGGTCGTCCTCGACGACGATCGGTGTGACCGGAGCGAGGCCTGACCCCGACCCCGACCCCGACCGGGTGGTGGCTCGCTGGAGCAACTCGGCCAGCACCTTCGCCCGCCGGCGCGTCATCGTGACACCGGTGGGGTTGTGCGCACGCGGCTGGCAGAACACGGCCACGGGGCCGGTGGCGAGCGCGTCGTCGAGCTGCTCGGGCACCATCCCCTCGTCGTCCACGTCGACGCCGATCACCTCGGCGCCGAGCTGCTCGAGCAGGTCGAGCATCGGCGGGAACGTCGGGTGCTCGACCACCACTCGGTCGCCGAGGCGCACGACCACCTCGGCCACACGGTCGAGCGCGTCCATCGCACCGTCGACGACGGTGAGGTCCTCCGCCCGGAACGGCCACCCGTCGCGCAGCCGCTCGTCGAGCGCGGGCAGCACCGCCTGGTCGAGGTAGCTCGACGTGAAGGTCTGCTTGCTGACGCGGGCGATCACCGGCCCGAGGTCGGGCAGCAGCGACGGGTCGGGCGTCCCGGTGGAGAGGTCGAGCGCGAAGTGGCCGGGACCCTCGGTCACGCGCCGGTAGCGGCGGGGTGAGCCGGGGCCGGTCGGCTGCCGCACGAACGTGCCCTGCCGGCCGCGAGCGTCGATCGCCCCCACCCGGGCGAGGGTCTGCCACGCCTCGCTCACCGTCGTCGGGGAGACCCCGAGCGCGCTGGACAGGTCGCGCACGGTGGGCAGGCGATGACCCGGCGGCAGCTCGCCGGCCGACACCAGCCGGCCGATCGCCGCGGCGATGCCCTTCGCACTGCGATCCTCGATGACGTCGACGAGATCCACCCGGGCCCCTTCCTGTGTCACGCCCTCGTCCGGGGCCGGCCGGGTGGAGCCGAGCCGGCCGGGCGTGGTTCGTGAACGGCGTGTAACCGTTTGTGCGGGAACAATATCGCCATTGTCAGGGGTGGTGTGGAACATTACGATCCCGGCGATGAGCGACACGTCGACGGGGGGCCGCACGGTTCGTGCGGCACTGGTGCAGACCGACTGGCCGGGCGCCAAGGACGAGATGATCGACAAGCACGAGCAGTACGCCCGTGACGCCGCCGCCCAGGGCGCGCAGGTCATCTGCTTCCAGGAGCTGTTCTACGGCCCCTACTTCTGCCAGGTGCAGGAGACGGAGTACTACGCGTACACCGAGTACATCCCCGACGGCCCCACCACCCAGCGGTTCCAGAGCGTGGCGAAGGAGCTCGGCATGGTGATGGTGCTGCCGATGTACGAGATCGTGCAGCCGGGCGTGTACTACAACACGGCCGCCGTGATCGACGCCGACGGCACGTACCTCGGCAAGTACCGCAAGCAGCACATCCCGCAGACCAAGGGCTTCTGGGAGAAGTTCTACTTCAAGCCCGGCACGGGTGGGTACCCGGTGTTCGACACCGCGGTCGGCAAGGTCGGCGTGTACATCTGCTACGACCGCCACTTTCCCGAGGGCTGGCGAGCGCTCGGCCTCAACGGCGCCGAGATCGTGTTCAACCCGTCGGCCACCCACCGCGGGCTCAGCGAGTACCTGTGGCGCATCGAGCAGCCGGCGGCCGCCGTGGCGAACATCTACTACGTCGGCGCGATCAACCGGGTCGGCATCGAGCCGCTCGGCGAGAACGACTTCTACGGGCAGAGCTACTTCGTCGACCCGGAGGGCAAGTTCGTCGGCGAGGTCGGCGACCCCCACCAGCCCGAGCTGATCATCCGCGACCTCGACCTGGACAAGATCCGGCAGGTGCGCGATCGCTGGGCGTTCTACCGTGATCGCCGTCCGGACGCGTACGACGAGCTCGTCGAGCACTGATCCGGCGGGTCGACCGGTGCCGTCGCGGCGGCACCGGCCAGCACATCGAGCGTGACAGGAAGCGTCACAGGGAAGCGTCACAGGGAAGCGTCACAGGGAAGGGGAGCCACATGGCGAAGACGCTCATCAAGAACGGCAAGGTCATCTCGACCACGGGGGTGATCGCGCAGGACGTGCTGATCGACGGTGAGACGATCACCGCGCTCGGCGCCCCCGGGTTCTTCACCGACGAGGGCTGCGACACGATCATCGACGCGGCGGGGAAGTACGTCATCCCCGGCGGCGTCGACGTGCACACGCACATGGAGCTGCCCTTCGGCGGCACCTTCGCGAGCGACACCTTCGAGACCGGCACGATCGCCGCGGCCTGGGGTGGCGTCACCACGATCGTCGACATGGCCGTGCAGCGCTACGGCGAGAACGTGTTCGACGGCCTCGCCGAGTGGCACCGCAAGGCCGGCGGCAACTGCGCCGTCGACTACGCCTTCCACCAGATCATCGGCGGCGTCGACGACGAGTCGCTGAAGGCGATGACGTACCTCACCGAGCACGAGGGGATCAGCAGCTTCAAGCTGTTCATGGCCTACCCGGGCGTGTTCTACAGCGACGACGGCCAGATCCTGAAGGCGATGCAGACCGCCGCCGAGTGCGGTGCGGTGATCATGATGCACGCCGAGAACGGCATCGCGATCGACGTGCTCGTCCAGCAGGCGCTCGCCCGCAACGAGACCGACCCCAAGTACCACAGCTACACGCGCCCGTCGCCGCTCGAGGCCGAGGCCACGCACCGCGCCATCGTGCTCAGCCACGTGGCCGGCAACGTGCCGCTGTACATCGTCCACATGTCGGCCGGCGACGCGCTCAACGAGGTCGCCGCGGCCCGCCACAACGGGCGCAACGTGTTCGCCGAGACCTGCCCGCAGTACCTCTGGCTCACCCTCGAGGAGACCCTCGGCCAGCCCGGCTTCGAGGGCGCCAAGTGGGTGTGCTCCACCCCGGTGCGCTCCAAGATGCACGACCCCGACTACATCGGGATCATGGGCCACGGCCACCAGGCCGACCTGTGGAAGGGCCTGCGGATGAACGAGCTGGCGGTCGTGTCCACCGACCACTGCCCGTTCTGCTTCAAGGACCAGAAGGAGCTCGGCCTGGGCGACTTCTCGAAGATCCCCAACGGCATCGGCGGTGTCGAGCACCGCATGGAGCTGATCTACCAGGGCGTCGTCGCCGGCGAGCTGAGCCTCGAGCGGTGGGTCGAGACGTGCTGCACCACACCGGCGCGCATGTTCGGCATGTACCCGAAGAAGGGTGTCATCGCGCCCGGCAGCGACGCCGACGTCGTCGTGTGGGATCCCAACACGAAGACCAAGATCGGCATCAACGACAAGCACCACATGAACATGGACCACAGCGCCTGGGAGGGCTGGGTGATCGACGGCAAGGTCGACACCGTGCTCAGCCGTGGCCAGGTGCTGATCCAGAACGACCAGTTCCTCGGTCGCAAGGGTCACGGCCAGTTCGTCAAGCGCGGCCTGTCGCAGTACCTCGTCTGACCCGGTCCGAACCTCGGCGGCGCTCGACCCCGGGAGCCGCCCACCCGAACCACCGACGGCCGTCGCCCGGCCGTCGCCCCCCACCGCATTCTCGCGAGCAAAGGAGCTCCGCATGAACCGCATCAGCCACTGGATCGACGGCAAGGTCGTCGCCGGTACGTCCGGCCGGTCGGGCGCCGTCTGGAACCCGGCCACGGGTGAGCAGCAGGCCACCGTCGACTTCGCCTCCGTCGAGGAGGTCGACGCCGTCGTCGCCACGGCCAAGGCGGCGTTCCCCGGCTGGCGCGCCACCAACCTGTCGCGCCGCGCCGAGGTGATGTTCCAGATGCGCGAGCTCATCGCGGCGAACCGCAAGGAGATCGCCTCGCTGCTGTCGGCCGAGCACGGCAAGGTACTCTCCGACGCGCTGGGCGAGGTGGCCCGCGGCCTCGAGAACGTCGAGTTCGCGTGCGGCATCCCCAACCTGCTGAAGGGTGGCTACAGCGAGCAGGCATCCTCCGGGGTCGACGTGTACTCGATCAAGCAGCCGCTCGGCGTGGTGGCCGGCATCACCCCGTTCAACTTCCCGGCGATGGTGCCGATGTGGATGTTCGCGAACGCGATCGCGTGCGGCAACACGTTCGTGCTGAAGCCGAGCGAGAAGGACCCCTCGGCGAGCATGTTCCTGGCCGAGCTGCTGAAGCAGGCGGGTCTGCCCGACGGCGTGTTCAACATCGTGCACGGCGACAAGGTGGCCGTCGACCGGCTGCTCGACCACCCGGACATCCAGGCGATCAGCTTCGTCGGCTCCACCCCGATCGCGAAGTACATCTACGAGACCGGCACCCGCAACGGCAAGCGCGTGCAGGCACTCGGCGGCGCGAAGAACCACATGCTCGTGCTGCCCGACGCGGACCTCGACATGGCGGCCGACGCCGCCGTGAGCGCCGCGTACGGCTCGGCCGGCGAGCGCTGCATGGCGATCAGCGTCGTGCTCGCCGTCGACTCCGTCGCCGACGCCCTCGTCGAGCGGATCCAGGCCCGCGTCCCCGACATCAAGGTCGGCCCCGCCAGCGAGCCCGACAACGAGATGGGGCCGCTCATCACCGGCGAGCACCGCGACAAGGTGGCCGGCTACATCGGCGGCGCCGCCGAGGAGGGCGCGACCGTGGTGATCGACGGTCGTGACGGTGTGCCCGAGGCGGGCTTCTTCCTGAAGCCGAGCCTGATCGACCACGTGAAGCCGGGCATGAAGTGCTACGACGACGAGATCTTCGGCCCGGTGCTGTCGGTCACCCGCGTGGCCAGCTACGACGAGGGCCTCGCGCTCATCAACGCCAACCAGTTCGGCAACGGCACCGCGATCTTCACCCGCGACGGCGGCGCCGCCCGCCAGTTCGAGTTCGACGTGCAGGTCGGCATGGTCGGCGTGAACGTGCCGATCCCCGTGCCCGTCAGCTACTACAGCTTCGGCGGCTGGAAGGCGTCGCTGTTCGGCGACCAGCACATGTACGGCCCCGAGGGCGTCAACTTCTACACCCGCACCAAGGTCGTCACGAAGCGCTGGCCCGACCCGCGCAGCAGCACCGTCGACCTCGGCTTCCCGCAGAACCGCTGACGGACGGAGACGGATCATGGACTTCGGTGTCGTCCTCCAGACCACCCCGCCCTCGGCCCGCGTCGTCGACCTGGCGAAGCGGGCCGAGACCTACGGCTTCCAGTACGTCTGGACCTTCGACAGCCACATCCTGTGGCAGGAGCCCTACGTCATCTACAGCCAGATCCTGGCCGAGACCCGCAACGTGATCGTCGGCCCGATGGTCACCAACCCGGCCACGCGCGACTGGACCGTCACCGCGAGCGTGTACGCCACGCTCAACGAGATGTTCGGCAACCGCACGGTGTGCGGCATCGGCCGCGGCGACTCGGCGGTGCGCGTCACGAACGGCGCGCCCACCACGCTCGCCACGCTGCGCGAGTCGATCCACGTGATCCGCGAGCTCGCCAACGGGCGGTCGGTCGACTACAAGGGCAGCGAGCTGCGCCTGCCGTGGGCGTCGAAGAGCGAGCTCGAGGTGTGGGTCGCGGCCTACGGCCCGAAGGCGCTCGCGCTCACCGGCGAGGTGGGCGACGGCTTCATCCTGCAGCTCGCCGACCTGTCGATCGCCGAGTGGACCATCGGTGCCGTGAAGGCCGCCGCTGCCGCGGCGGGCCGCGATCCCGAGTCGATCACGATCTGCGTCGCCGCACCCGCGTACGTCACCGACGGCACCGAGGCCGGCCTCGCCCACGGGCGCGAGCAGTGCCGCTGGTTCGGGGGCATGGTCGGCAACCACGTCGCCGACATCGTCGCCCGCTACGGCGACACCGGCGTGGTGCCGCAGGCGCTCACCGACTACATCAAGGGCCGGCAGGGCTACGACTACAACGAGCACGGCCAGGCCGGCAACACGCACACCTCGTTCGTGCCCGACGAGATCGTCGACCGCTTCTGCATCGTCGGCCCGATCGAGACGCACATCGAGCGGATGCGCCAGCTGAAGGACCTCGGCGTCCACCAGTTCTCGATCTACCTGCAGCACGACGACAAGGACCACACCCTCGCCGCGTACGGCGAGAAGGTGCTCCCCGCCGTTGCCGAACACGTCAAGGCCAAGACCTGATGCTCGACGCCGTCATGGGGGAGCGCGTCATGGGGGAGCGCGTCATGGGGGAGCGCGTCACGGGGGAGCGCGTCATGGGGGAGTGGAACGGCACATGAGCCGACGGTTGCGTCCCGTCGTCATGTTCTGCGTGGCGATGCTCCTGGTCGCCGTGCTCTGGGAGGGCTACAAGGCGATCGGGCCCGAGAAGGGCGGTGAGATCCTGGGCTTCGGCATCCTGCCGCGCACCAACGACCAGGTGATGCCCCACGTCTGGTCGATGATCGGCGGCATGTTCGACCCCGCGCAGCGCACCGGCGGTGACACCGTGCTGCAGGTGGTGCTCAGCGGTGCGTGGTACTCGTTCCGCATCGCGCTCGTCGGCTTCGCCGTCGGTGTCGCGTTCGGCATGGCGATCGCCGTCGTGCTCAGCCGGTTCCGGCTGGCCGAGCGGGCCGTGCTGCCGTACCTCGTGATCTCCCAGACGGTGCCGCTGATCGCACTGGCTCCGCTCGTGGCCGGTTGGGGCGGCAAGCTCCAGATCGGCGACTGGGTGTGGCCGAGGTGGATGTCCGCGGCGCTGCTCGGCGCGTTCCTCGCGTTCTTCCCGGTGGCGGTCGGCACGCTGCGCGGGTTGAAGTCGGCCAACCCCGCCTCGCTCGAGCTCATGGACAGCCTGGCCGCGTCGTGGTGGCGCACGCTGATCACGCTCCGCTTCCCGAGCGCGGTGCCCTACATCGTCCCGGCGCTCAAGCTCGGCGGCGCCGGAGCGGTCGTCGGCGTGGTGGTGGCCGAGATCTCGATCGGCCTGAAGGGCGGGATCGGTCGCCTGATCATCGAGTACTCGCGCCAGGCCACGTCGGAGCCGACCAAGGTCTTCACGAGCATCTTCGGCGCCGCCCTGCTCGGCCTCACGATGGCCGCGATCGTCGCCGGGATCGATGCCCTGCTGATGCGCAACCGACCCAGGGAAACCACCTCGTGAAGGACACGACATCATGACGAACCAAGCCGCTGCCGTGCACGCGGTGGAGATCGCCGGGTTGAACAAGATCTTCAACGCCGGCAAGTCGAGCGCGGTCGAGGCGCTCGTCGACGTCGACCTGCGCATCGCACCGGGCGAGTTCGTGTCGCTCATCGGCCCGTCGGGGTGCGGCAAGAGCACCCTGCTGCGGCTCATCGCGAACCTGCTCGAGCCGAGCTCGGGCACCGTGCTCGTGAACGGCAAGCCGGCGGCCACGGCGCGCCAGGACCAGGACTACGGCATGGCGTTCCAGCAGTCGGGTCTGTTCGAGTGGCGCAGCGTCGTGCGCAACATCGAGCTGCCGCTCGAGCTGAAGGGCTGGGACAAGGCGAAGCGCCGCGCTCGGGCGTTGGAGATGCTCGAGCTCGTGAAGCTCGGCGACTTCGCGTCGCACATGCCCTGGCAGCTGTCCGGTGGCATGCAGCAGCGCGTCGCGATCGCCCGCGCCCTCGCCGCCCACCCGCCGCTGCTGCTGATGGACGAGCCGTTCGGTGCGCTCGACGAGATGACGCGCGAGCACATGCAGAGCGAGCTGCTGCAGATCTGCGCGCGCACCTCCACGACGGTCGTGTTCGTCACCCACAGCATCCCGGAGGCGGTGTACCTGTCGAACCGTGTGGTGGTGATGTCGCCCCGCCCGGGCCGGATCACCGAGATCATCGACGTCGACCTCGGCGGCGACCGCGACGAGGGCACCCGTGAGGACTCGGCGTTCTACGGCCGGATCACCGCCGTGCGCGAAGCGCTCCGCGGCGTGGAGATGACCGGCGGGGCGCGAGGCATCGAGGACCGATGAGCCAGCGAGCCGCGCTGAACTCCCTCAGCACCACCGCCCAGGTGGTGCTGCCACCGCTGGTGTTCGGCGCGCTGTTCTTCGGTATGTGGGAGGCGGCCGTGTCGGCGTTCGACATCCAGCCCTACTTCCTCGTCCCGCCCTCGGAGATCCTCGGCCGCTTCGTCGACAACGTCGATCTGATCTGGGCCGCGATGCGGGTGTCCGGCGGGAACGCCCTCGTCGGTCTGCTCGTCGGGGCCACGCTGGGTGTGCTGATGTCGTTCGTGCTGCTGCGGTTCAAGCTGCTCGACGAGATCGTCACCCCGCTGTCGGTCGCGCTGAACGCGGTGCCGATCTTCGTGCTCGTCGCAGTGTTCAACAACATGTTCGCGATCACCAGTGAGGTGCCGCGCCGGCTGATGGTCACGCTGGTGGTGTACTTCGTCGTCCTCGTCAACGTCACCCGTGGCCTGCGTCAGGTGGAGGCCACGCACCTCGAGCTCATGCGCTCGTACGCGGCGAGCGACTGGCAGATCCTCCGGCGTGTGCGCGTGCCCAATGCCATCGCCTACTTCTTCACGGCGCTGAAGATCGCCGCACCGCTCGCCGTCATCACCGCGTTCGTCTCCGAGTACTTCGGTGGTTCGCAGAACGGACTCGGCAACAAGATCACCTCCAACCTCGCGACGTCGAAGAAGGCCGAGGGGTGGGCCTACGTCGGCGGCGCGTGCCTGCTCGGGCTGGCCTTCTACGTGGCGGCCGTCGTGTTGGAGATCGTCGTCGCCCGCCGCGGAGCGGCAGGCGGAGCACATCGCGGTCGGGAGGGCGCATGAGCGCCGCCCGACCCACCAGGCCGCAGCGGCACCGGGCCGCTGTCGGGGGAGGAGAGCAAGCATGAACCGCAGGACCAGAGGAGCCATCGTCTCGGTGATCGCCCTGTCGCTCGTGGCCGCTGCGTGCGGCGACGACAGCGAGGAGAGCGTCGAGACGGATGCTCCCGCAGCGACCTCTGCGCCGGCCGCGACCGACGGCGGCGACGCCGGCTCGGGCGAGTGCGCCGAGCTCACCGAGGTCAAGCTGCAGCTGCAGTGGGTGACCCAGGCGCAGTTCGCCGGCTACTACGCCGCCATCGATCAGGGCTTCTACGAGGACCAGTGCCTCGACGTGACGATCCTCGAGGGTGCCGTCGACATCACGCCGCAGGACGTGCTCGCGAGCGGCGCGTCCGACTTCGCGATCGCCTGGGTGCCGAAGGCGCTGGCCAGCCGCGAGCAGGGCGCGAACATCGTGAACATCGCGCAGGTGTACCAGCGGTCGGGCACGCTGCAGGTGTCGTTCAAGGAGGCCGGGATCACGAGCCCCGAGGACTTCGCCGGCAAGAAGATCGGCAACTGGGGCTTCGGCAACGAGTTCGAGGTGTTCGCGGCGATGACCAAGGCCGGCCTCGACCCGGCCACCGACGTCACCAACGTCCAGCAGCAGTTCGACATGGTCGCCCTGCTCGCCGGTGACATCGACGCCGCCGAGGCGATGACCTACAACGAGTACGCGCAGGTGCTCGAGGCGATCAACCCGGAGACCGGCGAGCTGTACACGCCGGACGACTTCAACGTGATCAGCTACGAGGAGTACGGCGTCGGCATGCTGCAGGACGCCATCTGGGCCGACGGGGCGCGTCTCGGCGACCCCGCCTACCAGGAGACGGCCACGAAGTTCGTCGCCGCCTCGCTCCAGGGCTGGGCGTACTGCCGTGACAACGTGCAGGCCTGCGCCGACATCGTGCTCGCCCAGAGCCCGATCCTCGGTGCGTCGCACCAGCTGTGGCAGATGAACGAGGTCAACAAGCTGATCTGGCCCGCCGCGAACGGTGTGGGCGTCATCGATCAGGCCGCGTGGGACCGCACGGTCGAGATCGCGTCGGGCACGAAGAACCTCGACGGGGCCACGGTGCTCACCAAGCCGGTCGACGCCGGTGCGTTCACCAACGAGTACGTCGAGGCGGCGCACGCCATCCTCGAGGGCCTCGGCGTGGAGATCACCGGGTCGGGCTACGCCCCGATCGAGGTGGAGCTGAAGGAGGGCGGCGCCTGATCGGTCGTTCGACCATCAGGTGCTGAGCTGCTGACCTCCGCCTCACTGCGGAGTCGGTACGAGGGCGGGTCGCTGCGGCGGCCCGCCCTCGTCGCGTCCGGGGACGGACCGCTCGGGAGCTCGTCGGGGTCCGCGGCGATCGCCGGGCGGGTCGGAGGTGGCGTCAGGCGGCGGGGTCGTCGATTCGGGGAGCGCCGTGCGGGTGCGGGGCCTCTTCGCCGCGGAGCACCTCGACGAGGTCGACGAGGCGACCCATCACCAGGTCGCTCGCCAGCCGGATCTCGTCGGCCGTCGGTTCGGTGGTGGGGCCGATCCGCATCAGCTCGCGCACGTCGATCGGTGCGCCGACCTTCGTCGTCACCTTGGGGCGGCGGATCACGTTGCGGATGAGGTTGCGCAGGACCGCTCGGCGCCCGACGACCTCGTGGGCGCCGAGCATCGCGACCGGGACGATCGGAGCGCCGCTGCGCAGCGCGAGGCGCACCGCACCGGTCTTGG
>Ga0315901_10002754_pt1 | contig 23749 bp, 33 predicted proteins | sample LakEriMetagenome_10_FD_203761 | JGI IMG/M metagenome (GOLD analysis project Ga0315901, IMG submission 203761) | Freshwater fungal communities from buoy surface, Lake Erie, Ohio, United States - Buoy 2 MA116 | ecosystem: Environmental > Aquatic > Freshwater > Lake | place: USA: Lake Erie, Ohio... | reverse complement strand
GAATCCATAGTCTTGTATTTGAATAGACCAAGCTCTTCTGGAACGTGCCAAGGAAGTTTGCCTTCTTTTCCAATCCCGCCATTCATATCCATAGCGATAATGACTTCAATCATTTAATTAGAGGGAAGGGAGGTTTAAATCAATGTTTGATTGATTTAAAAATTAAATGAAAAACTATTCTTTCAAATAGACATGAAGAGCACACTCTTGCTGATTTATTTCTACCCATTTCCAACTTTCAACTCTTGTATTATTTTTTAATGTGTCTTCTATAAACTCTATAGAGTAACGATTATGGAATAGATTGCCATCCTGAGAGTAGTTTATGAGTTCTGTTTCAGCAGGTTTAATGAAAAAGATATGACAAGCTTCATTTTTTGCAACTCTAATCAGTTCTAACAGAATGGGCTGAAAATGAGGTTGATGCTCGAACGTATGTCTTGAAAAAACTATGTCATACGACTTATCCGAGATACACATCTTTGTTATATCAGACTCAATCGTATTGATGGATCTGGCATTGTTTAATGATACGAAATACTTACAACTATCAACACCTACATAAGTCATGTTAATGTTTAAATACTTCAGGGTGTCTAAAAAACTTGCATTTGCACACCCGGCGTCAAGTATCGAGGCGTAATTTTTTGACTTGAGATAGTTCCCCATGTATAGCTTTGATTCAGCCTTATAATCTCCAACCCAGCCATTAAAGGTTTCTATATTCTTTTCAACTTTTTCATTCCACCAAGTTTGTACGAACATTTAATACCTTACCTTTCTTATTATTAAATACAATAATAAATTTACAAAATATGTAAGAAACCAACCCAAGTCTCATACTCAGAATCATTGACATAAAGCTTGAACAACTCTGGGTGACTGTCAACACAAGACAATGTGACGTTTTGATCTGATGTAGCGGTTACACCAGATTCGTCGTACTTAGTTAACATCAGGTCATAAACACTCACAAATTTCTTCCACGCACATATGTTTCCTCCCATTATTCCGCAAGCGATACATACGTTGGGAAACTTATAAAAATCCAATTTTTTTTTTGGACGTTTCACGCGCCATAGATGCATTTTTCCATCGTTTATGTCTCTTCTGAAGCCGAAATTTCTTAAACCATATACATCGAAATTATTCCTAACACATCCGGCATCACACCATATATATACATCCGCCTTAGAAACCTTCGAAGCTCTGAGGATGAACTCCTTTTTTTCACACCAGATAACTCCAAGTTCAGGGGAATGATAACGTTCAGGATCGCGTTCGTATTGGCGATTCCAGAATTCTATTCCAAACTTTTTAATGCTTTCCAGTTCGGAGAAACTTTCAATAACAAACTTTATGTTCAATTTGTCCTTCACTATGGTCTCTATCTCGTTATAGAAATCTTTGGATGTAAAGAAGACAACATTTCCCTTCACATTCTCAAAGAAGTTAATGAGGTATTGGTAGTATGTCAAATGGGACAGTTTACTTGGTATTTTAAAGTATGCCGAGACAATACACGTAGACATTTAAAAGAAATAATTCTGTTTTAAAATTAATTAAGGGAAATCAGAAGTCTGTCATTAGGAGCCAAGATAGAAGGCAAAAAGCAATACTCTTTCAGGCGTTTCTTGGTTATTTCAAAAATCTTTTCGACCGAAATATCTTCCCAGTTGCATACTTCATTTCCTTTGGATGGACCCTTTCCAAAAAGTCTTACATCATCGATAATTATGATCGCACTCTTGTCGAACGACATTATGGATTGGATTTCTTCATACAGAGGGCAATCCTTCCATCCCTTTCCTGTATTTCCAGCAGACCAGTGCCCGTCCAAGAAAAAAATCGTATCATACTTTAATCTCAGCAACACATTTTTAATTTCAGTTGAACTATCACCTAAAATAAAGTTTATCTTGGATCCCTTATACTTTGCGGTCAGATTGTTATAGAACTCTTCTTTGATTTCGATAGTGTAAAGCTCTTCGAAAGCATCTTCTAAAGAAAAAATAGTATCCCCCATATATGTTCCGGTTTCGACGAAACTTTTGAAGCTTGGATACTGGTGAATTATTTGTGAGATGATTTCCCTTTCCAATGACGGCATTTTTTAATCTAAAAACACTCTTTAAATAACTTAAATGTATTTTGTCACTGTCAAATATTGCGGAGGACTTGGAAACCAGCTCTTTCAGATTTTTACACTCATAAGCTACTCTATAGATACGAAAAAAATTCCTGTATTAACCTTTTCTGACAAATCCCCATCAGTTACTCTAAGAACCGTATACTGGAACACTGTATTCGCATCCTTCAAAAACTTTTCATCGCTTGAACATGGAAATCGCATTCAGTTGAATGATGCCTTTATTTATACCGAATTACCAAACATAGATGGAAACGTCATTCTTGAAGGCTACTTTCAGTCTTATAAGTACTTTGACCGTAACTTTTTCCAAATAAAATCTCTCTTAAATTTTGAAGAGAAAATAGACGTTGTTAGAAAAAAGTTTTTCGATGAGTATCTCCAAAGAGACGAAGATGAGATAATTGTATCAATTCACTTCCGCCTAGGAGATTACAAGAAATTACAAGAGCATCATCCGATATTGCAACCATCATACTACGAAAATGCTATGAAGTTTCTTTCAGGGCGTAAAGTGAAAGTGTTATACTTCTGCGAAAAAGAGGATATCGAAATCGTTGAACGAATGTACATACCCGTGATTAACGCTTCAAAAATAGTTAGAGGTTCATCTGACATTCCTGATTGGGAACAGTTATTTTTAATGAGTCTTTGCGACTGGAACATAATCGCAAATAGCTCGTTTTCTTGGTGGGGTGCTTACTTAAACAAACATCAAGAAAACGTCATTTACCCTTCAAAGTGGTTCCATACCGAGACTCCGCAGGATTTGATACCATCAAGTTGGAAGGGCGTTTATCCTCGGGCATCTATAGAGATAGAGGCACAGCTTAGCGGAACATTGTAACAACTTCAAAGCTCTTTTTTGACTCTCCTTAACATATTCCATATCGGAAGAAAACTTAAACTCGTTTGTTTCGAGAAAGTTAAACGAATCAAATAAATTCTTTCGGACGCTTAGATGACCTACGTGCCCAAAAATCTCGTCTTGTTCGACAACTCTGTACTCTACTTCCACCTCCTTGTTCATAGTCTCCCAGTATTCGTCCGGCTTTTGTACATAATCTATTTTCTCATACCCGTGGATGAACACATCTGCAATACCTTCTGTAAACGCCTTCTCAACCATTTCAAGTCGTCGAGGATGCATATAATCATCGATGTCGAAGAAAGAGATCACATCAATGTCTTTCGGTAAATTCTTTGCACATATGTTTCGGTTCTCGGCCATATTCTTAACCTTATCGGTTATGTAGACTTCTGCTCGAAACGGGAGGTTCGGAATCAAGTCTTTCTCAACCTCTGACTGAACTTCGGAGAGACTGAATACAACCAAATCGGGAAGTCTCGTTTGGTTTATGATAGACTTCAGCACTCTGTCGACATATTGGACGTAATGCGAGTGACATGGAATACACACAGCGATTTTCATTTAAAGCGTCTAAATTTCACTTTAAATGAATTTTAAGGTTTTCAAATACAGTCATTTGAAACCATTGATTTCACCAACGTTTTAAAGTCAACTTTCCGTTCCCATTTTAATATATCTCTGGCTTTTTTACAGTTCCCTACTAACAGGTCTACCTCAGCTGGGCGAAAAAAATTTGAATCTATTTTTACTAAAACTTTTCCGGAGTCCTTGTCTTTTCCGATTTCATCTTTGCCAACCCCTTCCCACGTTATATGCATTCCTACACTATCAAATGCCAGCTCTACAAATTCTTTTACCGAGTGTGTTTCACCTGTAGATAAAATATAATCGTCTGGCTCATTCATCTGCATCATAAGCCATATTCCTTCTACATAGTCTTTTGCGTGTCCCCAGTCTCTTTGCGAGTCCAAGTTTCCAAGATAAAGACACGCTTGATCGCCTTTCAAAATTTTTCCTATTCCTTTGGTTATCTTTCTGGTTACAAAATCCTCCCCACGCCTTTCGGACTCATGATTAAAGAGAATGCCGTTACACGCAAAGATCCCATAACTTTCTCTGTAATTTTTCGTGATCCAATGTCCGTAAAGCTTTGCAACTCCGTACGGACTCCGAGGGTAAAATGGTGTTTTTTCATTTTGAGGCACTTCTTGGACTTTGCCAAACATTTCCGATGTCCCGGCTTGATAAAATCTGCATTTATTTATCAGTTCATTCTGTCTTATGCTTTCAAGAAATCTTAAAGGACCAACACCGTCTACGTTCATTGTATATTCGGGAGTGTCGAATGAAACTTTAACATGTGATTGTGCAGCCAAGTTGTATATCTCGAGTCTGTCAAATACATCAGTTTCTTTTATTTCTTTCAAAAGATTAAAGATAGAAAAACTGTCAGTGAGATCAAGCGAACGTAAATGAAGTCGTTCATTGCTCAAGATTTCCGAACTCAAACGTTCCATATTTTCGGTCGACTTTCGCCTAGTAATTCCATAAATCTTTTTGTACTGCTCTTTTGAAAGAAGGAGCTCTACGAGATAAGACCCATCCTGTCCAGTTATACCGGAAATGATAGCTATTATATGCATTTTAATCTTTCAAGAACTCTATAAATCTTAATTCAGCTGTTTCGTAAAGTGAGCATCTTCCTTTCCGGTATCTCTATCATAACATTTTTTAACTTTAGCTTTCAGGTTTAAGTAAATAGCAAGGCATTGAAAAGAGCTATTCAATAAATGTATCTCTTCCGCCTTTTCTAAAAGCTTAACATAACTAAAGAACGGTTTTCCCACATAGATATCTGCGAGTTTATAAAACGGATGTTCTTCATGATAAAGGTTTTTATTTGGATCTATGGTAAGCGTTTTGTCTAAATCCCAATTTATTATGGTGTTGTTACTCGTTGTAGACGACACAACTTGGGTAAAGATATACGGGATAGTTGGAGGTGACATTTGTTCTATGTTTGAAGGTAATCTAAAAAAGTTATTTCGAATACGGTTGTCGAGACCCATATTATAATAAAAGCAATCTGGAATGTCGGAGAAGTCGGAATGTCCCTCCCAACATCCTGTTCTCACAACATTTGTGATTCGGACACCGTCAATATAATCTCCGGCTTTGACATTAAGATAGGTTCCTATGTCAGAATCGTCGTCGTGTATTGATACCAACTTAATTTTCTGGTCGTCTTGATACATTACCCCGACATTAACCATATTCCGGTTCTTACATACTACAAATACATTTTCGGACATCGAAGCTATATATCGAACCAAACCATTCATATTAATCATGTCTCCCAAACCGAGGTGCGTGATTACAAGAAAGTTCATTTAAATACGGTATTGGGCGTATTTAAATGCCTTATTAATATCCTATTTTTGTCTCTGTCATGGGTTCATCGAAAAATCTTTTCTGAAGTTCTGATTTGCATGTATAACGGTGGTAGTTTGAATCATCGACGCGTTTTGCTAATCCGCGGTCATTCTTTACTTCATCTACAAGTTCAAAAGTTTTTCTGTTTGCTTCAAATAACGACTTGTACTCGATGCTATTGACAATGCTTTCAAATTTTTCTGTACCTATCTGTTTAATAATTTCATTTACGATGCACTCGCGTGCTTTTTCAATAGTTTGAAGTTTCTGGGAGTCTTTAACATACATCAACTTAACTTCGTTTATGGATAAGAGATCAAACACAAACCCTTCATCAAGAGAAATCTTAATCATACTTTTAGGAATGGAATTTTCTTTAAAATCGACATTTTACATCTGCGAAAACTCTGACATTTAAGGACTCTTTATTAACACTGGTCACAGATATCTAAATGATTACATATAAGCTTTATCCAGTACTCGATATCAAGTTTACGCATATTCCACAGACGCGTATCGAATTCTGACAAAGTTTTGTCTAACAACTCCTCCGTGATTTCCGACCATTCCTTTATAAACAAGATTGGTAAGTCTAAGAGATTTTTATGAACATCTGAGTATATGACGATGGGGATACTTCCCATGTATAGTGTTTCCCATAAACGATGAGTGTCTATTCCATTCCCTCGAGGACATAACACAAAATCGTGTTCTCTGATGCGACGTAAGTACGCCTCTCTTCCGTCCAAAGACGAAAGAGGAATTTCGTATGTTACATAAGGCTTGACTTTGAAGAGTTCCAGAACCCTGATTCTTTCCTTTTTGTATGTGTTTGGATTGATGTTGAGATAAAGCTTGTTAGTCTTAGAGAGGGATAGCTCCAAAACCGCTTTCATTTGGTCCAAGTTTCCGAAAATTTTGTGCATTGGCGAGTCTTCGCAGTTGTTTGTTATTCCCAGAGGTATCGGTATCATTTGATCTGATTTCGAATTTCCATTCACACAAAATATGCATTTGAGTTTTCCGTTAGATATACACTTTAAAGCATCCAAATGATTATCATTGACCTCGTAATCAGAGTGTCCGACTACTATCACAGATGATTCGCCAGTATACGGACTTACGGCAGTGTTTCTCCAAACCCCCGGAGAAAATAAAAAATCTGTCTTGTGGTATAAATCGGGGAAGGCTTTTAAAAACCTATCAGTTGTGATAACCTTTTCAGTACTGAACATAAAGTCTTTTCGAAGCATTTTCATTTAAAGGATGTCCTTTAAATGAAAATGACATCTGTATGGTGCTCCGAAGATTTATACGGTTTCAAAACCTCTAATGAGGGACAAATAAACATGCACACTAACTCAGGACGATTTATGTACAATCTCATACAAAAAAATGAATTTAAAAATTTATTAGAAATAGGTACTTGGAATGGACTTGGAAGTACAAAATGTATTTTACAAGGTCTAAAAGGGCTTCAATACGATAAATTCGTGTCCATAGAAACTAACAAAGACAAAGTTAATTTTGCAATTGCAAATTTAAAAGACCAATTGCAAATAGGGGACCGTATTATATGGGGAAGCGTCATCTCACCGGAAGAAATAAAAAATGAAACAGTTGTATTCCCGGAGCTTCTTTGTAACGAAGAATTTAAGAAATGGCACCAAATCGATATGTACAATATGAACTCTTGCCCAAATGTGTTTGATTTGCTTCCAGAAAAATTAGATTTTGTTCTTTTTGATGGAGGTGAGTTTACTACATATTTCGAATTTCTAAAGATAAAGGAAAAATGTATTGGATATATTTTACTCGATGATGTAAACACGTTCAAATGCAAAAAGATAAGGGAAATTTTAAACGGGGATTTAAATTGGAAAGAAGTTTATTACACACCTGAAAGAAACGGTTTCGCGTGTTTCCATTTAATTTCTTAATACATGCTGAGTCAAAACTCTCCAAAACTTGTCATCTCTCTTGTCTTCGAAATCGAATACGTCACCCACAAACTCATAATTTTCTCGTTTGGTTGGAAAAGGCCTTCTATTCGGGTCATTAAAAAACTCGTCGTGTACCATAGCATAGCCTTTAATCAATGGATATATCTCAGTCTTTAAAAAGGACTGATCAACACCCCAAGCATCATTCTTTAAAAATTTTTCGATACGGGGTTTGATATCTATAATGACGCCCCGTTTAGCACCCCACATCCCGCCTAAAATCTCGACGCCATGCCAGGGATGATCTCTCATTATATGAAATCCTTTGTCCGAAGCTAACCACTCATCTACTGCAGCTTTTTCTCGTAATGAAAGTCTGGAATCGGCATCCCTGCTTATCATAATCTCAACATCCTTTTCAGATGCTGGAAAAAATCTCCAAAACATAGACGTCCAGTCTCCCATCTCATCCATTTCAACAACCTCAGTATTCGAGAAACTCTTAAGCTTATGTGTTATGTCTAAAGGTACAGAACGACCAACGTAAAATCTACATATCCATCCTGGATAAATCTGAAGTGCCAATTCTGCGTTTCTTACTGCACCAATTGTGTACTTCGGGTTATCACCCCATAGACTAAATGAAATAAGTTTCTTTGACATTTTCTGAAAGAACCTTATTTTTAATTTAACAATAGAACATCCTACTAAAAATGCATATAGCCTTTTTAATACCCACTACCTCGAAAGGCAAAGAATGGAAAAAGTTTTCAGACTCTTTCCTGTCATCCATTCTGATTTCCAGTCTCAACGACCCGCAATTTGACATCACCTTATTCCTTGGGATAGACGCGGACGACGCTTTTTACAACGATAACGATGTGTTAAGCGATCTCTTACAAGAACTGCAAAAGAAAAATCTCAAACTCAACATCACTCACTTTGAAGGTATGAAGAAAGGTCATCTCACTCAGATGTGGAACATTCTATTTGACGAAGCTCTCAAGGACGAAAGTATAGACTACTTCTTTCAGTGCGGGGATGACCTCTTTTTCCATACTCAGAGGTGGCTTAATGAAGCCGTGTTAAAGCTCAAGTCGAATAATGACATCGGTGTTTGCGGTCCTGTCGATATCACAAACCCAAAACTCTTAACGAACGTTCTCGTTTCAAGGACCCACAAAGAACTCCTCTCTTACTTCTTTCCTCCAGAGATACTCAACTGGCACTGTGATGACTGGGTCAATCACGTGTACGGCTTGAGAGGGCACCTTTTCAGGCTCGAGAATCATTATATCGAAAACAAAGGCGGAAAGGAACGGTACACTCCCCTTGAAGACAAAGACCTCAATTACTTTGATTACGTGGAGAGAGACATCAAAAAGATTCCCATAAATAAGACAAAGAATATGACCATCGTCTCCGGGTTTCTCGACATACAACGGTTGCAAACCACAACACGTCCGAGAAGTTTGGAGAAGTACATAGAACTCGGAAAGAAGTTCATCCGTCTCCCTCTTCACAAGGTTGTGTTTATAGATGAGACTATGCTTGACAAGTTTAATGAACCCGTAAACGAAGACACTCGCATTATCCCTTTCAAGTTCTCCGATCTGTGGCTCTTCCCTTACTTAAATGACATACTAAATATAGAACTCTACGAACCAAACGAAAAAGACACGCATCTTTATAACATGGTCATTCTCCAGAAAACAGAATGGGTTAGAAAGGCAATTGGACTCAATCCGTTCAGTTCAAAAGCGTTTGGATGGTGCGACTTCGGTATATTACATTTCGGAGGCGATAATGACAAGTTTTTCACAAGGCACGTGTTAAACGCTATTAGTTCAGAGAAAAACGTTCATAAGTCAAGAGTAACCACCCCTGGATGGTGGAACATAAATAATTACAAGAAATTTCCTATTATCCCCCTGTATCAAAAGGCGTTGTGGTTTTTCTGTGGCTGTATGTTCTTCGGTTACGAAAAAGCTCTGAAAAACTTTGATTACATTGTTAAGAAGGAAGTCTTAAATGCCCTCTCTCAAAAGAAGTTTACGTTTGAAGTCAACTTTTGGTTCAAAATCTACACAGAAAATCCAGAGATTTTTAGATGGTATGGAACAGACCACAACTATAAGCATACTATGTTCTCTGAACTCGCCCAGATTCAGCCAAAGGATAAGGTTGGAATTGTTATAACTACGTTCAACAGACCCGAGTATCTATCAACAACTTTTCAATCTCTCAAGGAGTCTTGTCTAAACGAAAAGCTCCCTTTTGAAGTCGAACTCGTCATAGTTGATGACTGTAGCGATAACGAAGAAACAAAGAAACTCATAGACAAATTCGAGTTACAACATATACAAGTTACCAAGTACACTAAGAACACAAACAGTGGAGTTTTCAACTCACTCAAAGAAGGTTTCGATTACATCTTAACAAAAGGTTGTGACGTGCTTATGAATCTCGACAGTGATGTGATTGTGAAGAAAGATTTTTTAATTAAGCTCAAGACAGCGTTCGACTCTCTTACCTTTGAAATTCTTACCGGTTACAATTCGAAGTCTCACATAAGTCTTAAGCACGGCGATAATCACGTTCAAAAGAAAACTTTGGGGGGAATCAATATGGTATTCTCTCCCAGAACTTACATGGAGATTGTTAGACCTTGCTTTAGAGATACCAAGTTCGACTGGTATATTTCTGCATGTGTCGAAAAAATCATCGCGCTCTCGCCGTCTGTCATACAGCACATCGGCTACAATGGAATGAACAGCTTAAATAATGAGAAATTTGACATTTCTGTTGATTTTAATTAGCTTTCTTGATTTAATCATTCTTTTCTTTTTTCAAATAGTAAATGTCGTACGTTCTTAATCCCATCACAAACAGAATGATTAGAGTGAATGGAAAAATCCACAAAAAACTTATGCTCGAGGAAAAAAACTTAACAAGCGTACTGAAGTCATTATCACCTTCTCGGCGTGTCAAGAAGTCTGGGCTCCGCAAAATCATAAAGAGTGTCCATCGCGGTGAAGGACGTGGTTCTCGTACTCGTGGCTGGGCTGCGATGGCTCCTCAGAGAGGTCGAGAGCGAAGTGCGCTTCTTGCTAAGTGCGGAGCGAAGTGCTTCCTTCTTCCCAATCAGAAAAAGTTCCCTGTATGTTCTGCCCTAAGAGTCGGTGAAAATTGTAAGGTTAATTGCAAAGGCATACTCTCCGCAAAAATCCGTGCGAGACAGTACAAATACAACGACGTCGCAACCCTCGCCGAACAGCTTGAGAAGATGTATTGCTAGTGGAGTGTCATAAAAGTTTAAGCTATTATGACATAGCGGAAGAAAGCCCAACGGCCGAGTTAATTTTCTTAGGTATGTTCAATAAGTGCATTGACTACCATTGTGACAAGTGTAGGTGGAACAGCATTTCCAATTTGGGTTATCTGTTTTGACACGGTACCTACAACTTTGTACTGGACAGGAAATCCTTGGATTTGCTTTAGTTCGGATGGCAGAAGGCACCTTAAGAAATAACCATTTTTGTTACGCAATGGTACGAACATTCGAGGCTGATGTCCGTATGTACAGATGACGGTTTTGGCCGGTTTTCTAATGTCTACAATTTCACAATGAATAGGCGAATCTCGTTTTCCAAAAGATAGAAGCGAATGATGGGTCTTACCAGCATACGACACATTTCTGGATTTTGCTTTCAGAGTTAGGTATGGGTGTGGATTATCACCGTTTTCCTCATTTTCCATATCTGATAGGATACAACCAGCTGGAATAGTTGACATATCAAAGTCATCTTTTGTAATAGGAATAGCCCCTGACATATCAAACTTCAGAATGCTACGTAGGTTTGGTGTCCCGCTGACTTCATCCGGGAATTTTACAACAGGGCTCTCACCATCATCTCTAATCCCCGCAATTATAAGTCGCTCTCTCTTTTGAGGAATGCCGTATTTTTCGGTTTTAAAAACTTTGAAATCCACGATATACCCAGCATCTCTAAACTCTTGAAGTATAACATCTATATATTTGTTGCCGTTTACATCTGTTCGGGTTAGAAGCCCCTTTACATTTTCTCCAATGATATACTTTGGCTTTACATTTTTAACGCACCGTAAAAACTCCTTGAATAGCGTATTTCTGACATCATTTACATCTTTTTTACCTGCGTTCGAAAAGCCTTGACACGGAAACCCGGCAAATACCAGGTCAGCGACCTCTTTGTATTTTTTAAAGTTTTCATCTGGGATTTTTGTAATATCACTGCCACCAACTGTATCTGTAATGAGTTCACAGTTGAAATTTGCGTCGTGTGTCTTTCTAAACAGTGTCTCTTTCTCCGAGTATGCAACGAGTTCTACACCCGCGTTTACAATCCCCAAAGAATCGCCACCCATTCCCGAAAACAGACTGATAGCTTTCATTTATTTTCTGTTACTGTAATAACAGAAAATCATTTTATATTTCAAATTTAAACGAAATTGCTCACCTTCTTAGATCGGGTAATACACTACAAACTCAGAAGTTGTAGTGTATTACCCGATCTTCGCAGTAACCACGTTTCGCGTGTGTGAAGTAATCTACCCTATCTTTGCCACCCTTTTGAATATACATCGAACGACAATAGAAGTCAAAACCACGTTCATCATTTTGCCATTCATCGAGGGAACGAAATTTCTGGAGAAGTAGATTCTGATCTTCCAAAAATTTGGTGTAAAGAGAACGTTTTACCGGTGACACTATATCATCAGCGAAGAACACAGTAGTTTTGTCGTATTTCTTACTACAGAAGATATAGATTACACCCGCCTTCGGAAGTCCACCGTTGTAGACAGGAGATGCCTGTTTTCTGGACTTACATTCAATATCGCGAGGTTTTCCGTTGTAATGTACACGAAAGTCAGGGGAGTTTTGAGGACCATTAGGTTGGTACTCATACTTAAGATTATGCTTTTTTAGAAGATTTTCAACCTGGCGTTCGTGAAGCGGATTGTCTTGAGAATTACGCTGATACTTCAGCTTTAGACACTCAATAAAAAATTTATTAAGATCAGACAGTTGTACTCGTGGACGTTCTAAAAATGTTAACGCGACAAGTCTCGAAATTCTAAACCGTTTCGTCTTTCCATCTTTGGAAAGGGGGACATATAAATATCCGTCTGAGTTAAGCACGGGTTTAAGAATTCTTTCTCGAACACTACGTATACTGTCGCCTGCTCCTTTTTTAGTTCTTTCCAAGCTCAGAACGCGTCCTCTGTCCGAAATTTGATAAAGTCCCTCATATCCCGGTACGTCATCGAAAAATTCAAGCTCAGCCAACATTCACGTTTCGTTTATTTAATACTATGTTCAACAGGTTTTCAAAAAATCAATTTATGAAATAAACGAAAATATCAGTACATCGAAAACAAAGCAATCATACAGGCTCTAATGACCCGTCTTCCTAAATTTTTTGGTATCATCACGCAAGTAAGCTTCAAAGTTATTTTACAAAAAATAACTTTTAAAAAATCATTTTGTTACCTTCACTCATCGTCCTCGAAAAACTCCTCCTCTGCACCACCGTCATCCTCCAATTCCTCTTCCTCCAACAGCTCCTCTGCCTCATTGATGATGTCTGCTCCGTCGTCATCATCAATCTCCTCTTCCTCCTCAAGCCCCTCAATTGCGACCGAGTTCTTCACTCCGAGATTGAGATTCTCCGGAATATCATACTTAAACTTGTACTTGTTACAAGTCTCAATGTCCTCGTCAGTAAGCGAATCAATCTTCCCACTCTTGTTTTGCTTTCCGATAGCCTTTTGGTTAACCCTATCAAAAACCAAATTGGTATCAGGATGCTCGTAGTTGCCAAATGAATTCTTCTTAATCTGAACTGTTTGAATGCTGGACTGAATCCCACGAACGACCGTAGGTTCGACAGGTGGCATCTTGGTCTTAGACGGCGACGTCTTCTTTTCCTTTTCGGAAGCGACTGGCGGTGCTCCGCATGTCAACCGGTCAATCAACTCTTGCTTTGTACCCGTCGTCTTCAACCCCTTAGTCTTGCAGTGAGCGATAAGTTCATTCTTGTTCATCTTATTCAGTTCATCAGAAGGCTGAAGCGCGACAACAGGTTCAGTTGTTTTCTTTGAAACTTCACTGGGTTTACTCTCAACCTTATTCTTCACATCCCCGTTAAAAATTTGAACCAACTCGTCCTTAGAGATGTCGTATCTCTTTGAAACGGTGTCGATAAAAGACACCACAACAGAATTAACAGCCTTGGTAAGAAGCTCGGAAAAAGACATTTGATTTATTTGAAGCAAAACCACCTTTAAATCAATTTATTTTTGGAAAAACCGCAGTCTCGCCTCTCTTAGAGACTTCAAATCACCCTCTTGAGGGTCGTCGACAACAGCCTCAGGCGTTTCCTTGTCAACATAATCGAAGTCGTAAGTTTCATCCTCATCGTCTTCGAGCACCACGACTTCGTCGATTTTTGCAGCCTTCGCTCGGTCCATCTCCAAGCTTTTTCTGTACTCTTCGTCTTGTTCGGCAATGAGTTGTTGCCGAGCATTCCGCCCTGCAATTTCTCTATCTCGTGCAGCCTGTCGTTCAGCCATCAGTCTCGAATTCTCTAATACCATTTGTATAATCTCTTCATCCGTCATCTGTAAAATCTCTTCCTCCGTCATAGCAACGTCGTTGTTCATTTTGTACTTGATTGATTACAAACTTTTCTCTTAAAAAAATCAATTAAGTTCGCCGATACAGTTAAATTTCTTGTCATAACGAATCGCCACGATGATTGCTTTCACCGTGTCGCCTGTTTTGATTGAGCGTCCTTCTTCCGACTTGAACTCGTTTCGCTTTTTGTCGAATTCGAAATCACTCAATCTGGAGTTGGGGATTAAAACGTTCATCTTGTCTTCAACGGAAATAAAGATACCTCGCTCGTCCACGATGATGACTCGACCTTCGACCATCGTACCCACTTCTGGCTTCAAAACATTTGCCGAAAACTTGACCTTGAAGATGATTTCGTAGCCCGTGCTCGGCGAGATGTGGTTTCCAAGTATCCTAATGTCTTTACTAACTTGAAAGATATAACCCTCATCCTTCGTTATACTGTTTTCGTAGGTGTCGCAAATCTTTTTCGCGACAACCTCGGCAAGATTTCCTCCAAGTTCATTTGGTTGAAGAACAACGTTTTTGACGAGAGTCTTCAGCATTTAATTTAATTTTTACGATAAGCTTACCGTAAAAAATCAAATTAAGAACTATTTCAACTTAGTTAACAACAAAAAGACGATAGAAATCGCAATGATAATAAAAAATCCTATAAAAGATGTATCAAGGGAAATAGGAACTGATTTGTTGTAAAACTTAAAAGTTTGTACTATCTTAAAGACGTTTATGAAAAACCCGCTTTGCCCGGAAATAGAGTTTATGCTTCGAGCAGTCGTTTCTTTAAAAAAGTCTGTAGCGTTCTCTGCAATTTTTCGCCTGTTCACTCCCTTTCTGTGCAAGTTATATGAAATCCAATGGTCGTCGTTTTTGTAAAGCAACTTTTCATATTCGGGAGACAAACCACTATAATCCAACAGCTGGTTAAGATCCAACATATCTCTTCTAATCAGGATTCCATTTGTACCTTCTATCCAATCAACAAAATGAGATTTTTTGTATTCCAACATACCTGAAAAATGAATGGAAAATTCCCAACACACCAACCCGACATTGATATTACATCATTTGGAAATTTTTATGATGTTTTATAAAATATGCAAGCGTGTTCCTGTCCCAAAACTGATCGTCATCGCAACATACGATGATGGTGTTGGGATCCTGTTCTACTTTTAAAGTTGGAACAAGTTTTGTCAAAGGTCCGTAATCTCTTTCGCAAAAATTTATAACAAAGCGTTTGTCCTTAATTGCCAAATTCGTTAAAAAAATACGGAACCTTAATTGTCATTTCGTGTCGAATTTATGTGTTTGTCGCATAATCGATAAGAGTACACTCTTTATCAAATTAATACGTTTCGGTGTAGTGGTAAGCGAAATGACAATTTTCATTTTAAAAAAAAGTTTATTTTTAAACGCTGTAGATCGTAATAAAGAAATGGCTTCTTTTACTTTTACTCAGTTAACCCCAACAACATGTAGACTTACAGGGTTAACAAACACCTAAAGAATGTGTTAAGGGAAATTATTTCTCATTTAAAAAAAATGTTTAATTTTTTTAAATGCTGCACATCGTAACAGTTGCAACAGAATCAAAATACTACTACCCTTATCTGGAAAAAACATGCGCAGAATGGAAAGTAAATTTGACAACTCTGGGAATGGGTGAAAAGTGGGATGGCTATGTTTGGAAGTTTAAAAAGGTTTTGACTTTTTTAAAATCGATTGACCCAAACGACATTGTCTGCTTTGTCGATGGTTATGACGTTGTTTGTACACGAGACTTAAACGAGCTCGTGCCAATGTTTTTAAAGATAAAGGCTCGAGAGAACTGTGATATAATTATCGCTAAAGACCAACCCTTGATGTTTCCCTTTGATAAGGTACTTCAACTTTATTTTGGAAGCTGTAACGGTACACGCATAAACTCAGGGACTTATATCGGCCACGCAAAAGACGTTCTGGACATACTTCAAGAGGCTACAAGACTTCAACCAGACGAACAGGATGACCAACGCCTCCTAACAGGCTACTGTTCTCTTTACGCAAATAGGTTTTACATAGACAAAAAGGCCGAACTGTTTCAAGTCAGTTTGATACCTCTAACCGAAGCAAAACTGTCTAAGAAAAGAGCCTTCTTTATTCACGCACCTGGGTGTGGATATCTAACAAATGTCCTAACTGAAATGGGGTACGAAGTAGACCCTCAAATAAAACGAGACCTCAGAAAATATTTAATTAAAAAAGAGTACGAACACGGTTTAGTTTTTATTACACGTTATTTTTTGTGGATTATAGCGATTATAGTCGTCTTGATTCTCATAGTTCGTTATGTAAGAGCTATGAGGAAAGGGAATAATTAAGATTAACCAAAACCGCTTATATACATAAAAGATACAAAGTAATTCTGCCCCTTGTAAGAATAGGGACGGTTACCGTCATCGTCTACTGTGTTCAATGCGCTCATTAAAATATTTTTTCCACAAAGAGTCACATGAAAGCGCTTATTCTTTGTCTGGCGAACAGTGACCTTTACATGACCATCACCGTCGGCATATTGATAATCCTCGGCAACTACCTTCTTGATATGCTTCATCATAGCCGGAGTCAAATCACTACCCTGTATGATTGCAGTATCACTCTGTAAATAAGGAATGAGAGTGACCTTTATAGTCTTTTTGCAGTTTCTGGCTTTTTTGGCACCGGCGGTAACGCCAAGCAGGTTTAACAATTCAGCTTTCTTGAGCTTCGAATAACCACTAAATCCTCTGGCTTTTGCCAGTTGTTTTAAATCAGCGACAGTCGACATTTATTTACACAAATTGTTTTTTTTTTGAAAAGATTATTTTAACACTCCTCAACTTTTTCTTCGATGATTCTTGGGAGTCCGGCCAACTTGGGGACGTCTACCATAAGTTCGCAAATGCCTGTACCAAACTTCCCCAGATTTCCACAGATAATACCAGCTGAAACGCTCTCGGTATCATCAGACTCTCCGTACACAGCTGCATTGAGAAGGTTCTCCAAAGTCTCTTCAAACGAAGCCTTTGACAACGCACCAGAACCAGTAGACCTCATACCATATCGTGAGATAGAGACAATTGTTCCATTATAAGTCATTTTGTCGGCTAAGAGACGAGAATGACACGGGTTGATACCTGTCATACTGATTGTCAGCTCTTCTATCATGTATTGCCTTGCTGCTTCCACACCGAGTGTATTGTAAATCTCCCAGATGTTGTTCGTAAGTGTCCTGTGATTGTCAACCTCTGGGTGCGCTAACATATCAGAAAAGTTTGACCCTTCTGTTTCGATAAACCATTCCTTTTTCTCTGTAGTAAAAAACATATTAGAAATCCCTGAAATACCACACACAAGAAAACTTTCGAGCTTGGGAATGACAACGTCCTCTATATAGACCTCGTGGGCATTCTCTGGCGTCACGTAACATTTCATATTCTCCGAAAACTCAATCATACTCAAATCTACGAAAATGTCCATACGAAGTTTGTGAAGTGGTGAGAACACACAAAAAAGGTCTCCGTAAGTTGCTTCGATATTTTTCGCAATGGTTTCCAAACTCAAGTTGTACTGGTAAAGCACCTTTCGATTAAACCGGATTGAGATGCAGGAGTCGTATTCTCGAAAGTTGCGGTTGTACATCAGCTCAAACATCTTGTACCATTCTTCGTCTTTCTTATTCAAGTTCATCGTCATCGTATCACTTAGGTCTTTTAGAGTAAGACCTACAATTGTGTGACTAATCATTTTCTTCAGGTCGAAAAGCGTCTCGTTATTGTCTTTGAAATAGACGATGCACGAAGCGCCTTTGGGAGTTTTGGTTGCATCTAAGATTTCGGAGAAGCGGGCGACTCCTGAAACGACGGTCTTCTCACTCAAACCAGCTTTGTGAAACGAGTTCAGTGTGCTTTGTGTTTGAAACTGACCAAAACTCTGCGCTGTTATGATGCCTACACTTTCACCAGCCTGAATTTTGCTGCTCTCGTACATGGCTTCCATCTTTTTCTTGAGATTTGGGATGATTTTAGGGTAGACGAGTAGGTCTACGAGTTGCGATTTGAATTTACTCTTGTGCATCTCAATGATGCTGGTTGCTACTTCTGGCGGAATACCTTTTTGAGGTTTGAGAAAATCGAGAATGCCGTCGATTTCAACACCTGTGAGCTTTCGTTTTGATTCCATTTTGTTTCTTGAATTTATCTGCTTTCTTTTTCAAAAAACTTTTTCAAAAAATGTCAGTTTAAAATCACGATATGATTTTAAAATGTCTATACCCAAAAAAATTTTTCAAACGTGGAAAGAAAAAACTGTAAGAAATCCTATTATGAAGTCGTGGCAAGACTCTTGGAAAAACCATAATCCAAACTACGATTACGAACTTTGGGACGACGCGGATAATCGGGAGTTCATCAAGTCTAATTATCCTGATTTTTTACCGATTTTCGACGGCTATGACAAGAACATCAAACGAGCTGATGTGATAAGATACTTCTACTTGTACCACTATGGAGGCGTGTATGCGGACTTGGATTTTGAATGTCTTAAGAACTTTGATACGTTGCTTGATTTACCGGATAATCCAGAAGTTGTTTTTGGAACTCTGGGACGTATGGACAACCCTTTACTTGGGTTGCATGTCATCCCGAACGCTATAATGCTGAGTAAAAAGAATTCTGACTTTTTCAAGCTTGTTATAGATGTACTGAAAACTATAGGCAATGATGATAGACTCGGTCCAGAGCTTGCGACAGGTCCCATTCTACTCTTTATTTGCTATTCCTACTACATCACAAAGACCCGGAATATGGATTTGCTACAGTCTCTTTACGGAAAGGACATTTTTGAGAATTGCACTCCCGACTTCTCGTCCAAAACTTTTGTGTTGGAACCAAAGATACTGTACCCTATCAACTGGGACAATGCAGAACACAAGAAATACTACGAAAGATTAAACTCTGAATCACCTGAGAAAATTTTCCCCGACTCTTATGCAGTGACCTATTGGATGCATAGTTGGTAAAATAAGTTCATATGTCCGAAAAATCTAATGAAAACGAGATTATCTTACTTCCTGGACGCCTTACAAAAACTTCGTTGGATGATAAAATAGATGATACGTCACGTCGCTGGAGAGCTAAAGAAAGAAGGATAATGTGTTATGATTAAAAAATTAATCATAAGAAGTGAACAAGTCAACACTGATATTTCTTTCGCATATTTTGTATGTAAGCAATGTATTCGCTGTCGCCAAATGGGTCCCTTTTTGGTGGGGTTTTAAGGTACTCTCCGTTGTTTAATTGTGATACGTCGTTAAGCGTGTACTCATTGTAACCCACGAAAGAATCTGAGTACGGAGACACGGTTTTCACGTCACTCTCATTCCCGACAACACCGACAAAGATTCTTTCGTTTGACCCATAATCATCCATCAACTCTTGATAAACAACGAGAAGTTTGTGTCATCAGGCTTTAATGATACATTGAAAGTTTTATATACAGGCTGATATTGTAGTTTAATCTTATCTACAACTTTTTCTGCTTTTTCTGCAGAATCCATCACACAAACGACCGTCTCCTGTTCTACAACAACGACATACACTTCTTTCATTTTATACATCTTCCCATTTTCTTTTAACTCTACTTACTTTTTCCTCTTAACCAGACTCCGGTCGATTCCCTTTCGACACTTCGGACACTTGTTCTCTACCCCCTTTAAACACCCCTTGCACAAGGTGTGTCCGCACGGTAGACGCAAGAGGTACGTCTCTTCTGTGTATTCGTCTTCCAGACAAGCAGGACACTTGTTTTCATCCTCAAACTCGAGAGGGAAGTCCTCTTCATCCTGTACCGGCGACGCCGAAGGCTGGAGCTGGCTACGCATGTATTCTTGGAAGGCTTCTTCACGCACGCCGCCCTCGACTCGTTCATGGATACGCATGGCTTCTTCCTCTGCTTCTTCTGCCCAATCTCCCCACGCTGGTTGCGTTGGTTGCCGGAGGAGATTTGCTTGGCGGACCGCTTCATCGGCGAGTAGTTGTTGCATCTCCGCGTGAAAAGCCAGTCGTTCTTGGTAAAGCTCGGGCGTCTCCGGACACATCCCTGAAGAAACGAGTTGGACTTCTTCTCCAGTCCAATCGCAAACCTGGTCGATGGGGAATCCCATAAATACCAAGCTCGCTATCTCGTCCGACTGGAGACGGGCCCCATTTGAAAACCGCGCTGGATTGGAACACCACGCGACTGGGTGACTCTCAATCACAATGTCCCGCACACCGCCCTCGATTCGTTCACCCAGGCTGAAGTGGGTGTGATGGGTCGAGCTGCCATGTGTAGGAACGAGGATTGTCGTTTTGAAGATGGGACGGTCATGAACACCGTCAAAGTATCTTCCACAAACGGACATGATGATGAGATGAGAAGAGAAAAGAATACTTTATTCAAAAAAAATTTCTGAAAAAATTCAATTTCTGGTTTCGCTTCGGATGAAGTCTATTAGTTCTTTGTCATTTTCGAGCAACTTTTCCAACAGCTCTCTATTTATCGTTATCTGATATTTCTTTTCGCCCTTCCTATTTTGATAACTTGACACTGATAATTGCGATGCGGAGAAGAGTTTATCCATTTATTTTTACACATTCTTCTCTAAACAAAATGATTTTTAGAGAAATTTAAAACTTCAAAGTTATTTCAAAGATGTTCACAGAAGACGCAAAAATTTTGATGATGTCGGAAGATGGTTTGTCGCAAACCTATGTCAAAATCGGCGACGTCAAAGCGGGCGACACTGCTGTCTCCGCTAAAACAGGAAAGCCGGTGACCGTGGTTCACTGTGGGTACAGAGTTCAGTCTTGTGCCAGGTTGTGTAACGTCAAGAAAGACGCTTTTGGAGAAAATTGCCCGTTTGAAGACGTTGTTGCGATCGATAGTGTCAGAATCATGATGAGTATTTTGAACACTAAGAACACGACCTCTTTCCCTCTTCTTCTCTTTCCGGAGAAAGCTCACGGATTGTATTTCATCAACCGTACCAAGTTTTACACAGTCGACTTGGAAGACAACCATGAGGGTGTCATCGTTTGCGGTCTTCCTCTACAACCCCTGGAGTCCAACGGACTTTGGGAGAGAATGGGAATGACCCCTAATTAAACCTCTAAATTCGAACTTAAACACAAAACAGTATACATAAAATGGAACCGGCAATTACCTTTAATGACCTTTCAAATTTTGAAGGTCAAATTCGAGTTTGTGAGAAGTTTGAAGATTTGTCTCTTTATCACTACAAGACCATCGATGAGAATTCTAACCCCCTCCTGAAGCAGGTTCGAGGCGTTGTCTTCAATGACGAAGGCAAGTTGATTATGCGCGGTTTTCCTTTCACCCCAGAGTATACACACGACGACCCCGATTTAAATTCTAAAATCGGACAACTAAGTAATTACACCATTATCCCATCTTTTGAGGGAACAATTCTCCGAGTTTTTTGTTACAAGGACAAGTGGTTTGTTTCGACTCATAAGAAGCTATTTGCAGACCAATCTCATTGGGCTAATCGAAATCTTTCGTTTGAGGAGCAGTTCCGCCAGACCATCGATGGTATTCTTCAGGCTCCAACTTCAGACTTGAAGACCTATATGTCACAACGGGGTCAAACTGAGTTTAACTATGAAACGTTTTTCAGCATCTTGGATAAGAACAAGCAGTACATGTTTCTTATTGCTCCGATTCTCGAGAACCGAATCGTGTCATCCTATGGAAACTGTTTGAGCGTTCTTCACGTTGGAACCTTTGTAGACAATCGGTTCGTGTTGACCGAGTATCTTGGAATCCCAACTCCTCAACCTCTTCACTTCAACACGGTTGAGGAACTTACCACTCACGTTGCGGGCATTTATCCGGTTTATGCTCAGGGAGTGTTGCTAATCAGCGAGGCAGGTTTTGTTAAGATTACTTCTAAGATTTACAATTATCTACACTCTATTCGAGGAAATTGTCCAAACTTGACACTCCGTTATTTGGAGCTTCTAAACAGTCCGTCTGAGCTACACGTGTTCCTTCAACTCTACCCAGAGTTTGTGGAAAAGTTCAAGGATGTAGACAGGCGCCTCGGGAATCTTGCGAGGACCATCCACAATGCGTATGTCAGACGATTTGTCCAAAAAGAGTTGGCATTTCTGCCGCAGGCACAGTTCATCTTTATGAACAAGGTTCACAACATGTATATAGTTTCGCAAGTAAAGACAACTCTGCCGCGAGTTCAAGAGTTGTTGTCGAAGGAGGCTCCTCTTGCCATCTATCGGATGTTGACGTGTTAATTCAGCAGAGCTGAACCCGCTTCTCGGTTAATTTCTTTTTCATTTAATTCTGTATTAAATGAAATCAAAAGAGGAAAGTGATATATAAAATGCCTCGCACTTCTTCCGGGAGCAATCCCCCAAGAAAGAGATTGAGATTAATGGATTGTCCTCCTGTGAAAAATTTAGAGGACCTTATTAACGTAGGTGACCGCGGCGTGGTTTATAACAATATCAACGTTGTTGCTTTATGGAACATCTTGCCACATCTGAAAAGGTTGCGGGATATGATTGGTATGGAGACAGTGAAACAGTCTATTTTTCTTCAAGTTATCTATTACATTCAAGGCCTTCATCAAAGGGACGTAGATGGCGAATATCTTCACACGTGTATAACGGGTCCTCCTGGAACTGGAAAAACGAGTGTTGCCAATATTCTGTCTTTAATTTACCGAGATTTAGGGATTTTAGGAGACGGAAATGTCAAGCTTATCCACAAGGACGACCTTGTTGCGGGGTACGTGGGGCAAACGGCAATTAAGACTAAGAAGCTGTTGAACTCGTGTATTGGAGGAGTCGTTTTTCTTGATGAGGCATACTCAATGGGTTCAGAGGATAAGGAAGGTTGCGATTCGTTTTCAAAGGAGGCAATCGATACTCTGACCTCTTTTCTTTCAGAACACAAGACGGATATGTGCTTCATCATAGCAGGTTATGAAGAAGATATCAAGAAACATTTCTTCTCTTTGAACAAGGGTCTTGAACGCAGATTTCCGTGGAAACACAAAATCCAAGTGTATAACGCGAATCAGTTAGCGAAAATCGCTCTTAAAATCATAAAGGATATGAGATGGGCAACGCTTATGACAGATACAGACTTGGAAGCAATCATTTCAACGAATATGAACCTGTTTAAGAACTGTGGCGGTGATGTGGAAACTTACATATCAAAGTGTAAAATCGCACACGCAAATCGGGTGTTTACATTACCTTGCGAAATCAAGTTTATCTTAACAAAGGAAGATTTTGAGGAAGGTGTTAAAATCGTGAAGGAAAACGCTGTAGACAAAGAAGATAAAAGATACTTGGATATGTTTTCGTAATTTACACCACTCCGCAACGTTCTTGTGTTCTTATCAGGACTTCTTCAGGATTGCAAAGCAGTACTTCTTGTCCCAAATATTGGCCGTGAGTACCATCGATTATAGTATGTCTTGGAATAAACCAACCATCATACCCGAATTTACACACAATTCTTGCGAAAAGCAAGTTGACGTAGTCACCCTTTTGTCTATCTTCTGCCGTGAGAAAACCAAAAGGAGAAAATACAAGCAAACCTGTTTTTATCTTGTTTTGATCATGTCT